>ENA-OQES01000195-OQES01000195.1-human-gut-metagenome-genome-assembly--contig:-NODE-195-length-26354-cov-11.950509_pt1 | contig 26354 bp, 24 predicted proteins | sample MGYA00242798_ERZ504641 | MGnify/ENA primary metagenome ERZ504641 (study PRJEB26092, sample SAMD00036327) | human gut metagenome | host: Homo sapiens | study: EMG produced TPA metagenomics assembly of...
GGATTCGAACCCCTGACCCTCTCCATGCCATGGAGATGCGCTACCAGCTGCGCCATAGCCCCGTGGAGCTAGCCGGGTTCGAACCGGCGACCCTCTGCTTGCAAAGCAGATGCGCTACCAGCTGCGCCATAGCCCCATAGTTGAAAAAAAGCGGCTGCGCCGCTCTTAATCACTGTGGGCCCGGGAGGACTTGAACCTCCGACCTCATCCTTATCAGGGATGCGCTCTAACCACCTGAGCTACGGGCCCGTTCTTGCTGTACTGTTAAGCACAACGAGTTAAAATAATACGTGATAATCAGCGAAAGTCAAAATCCGGCGTGTCGTGGCATAATGCAGGCATGCCAAACAATCATCGCAATGCCAGCAGGGGAGTGCGCAACCGCAATCGCACGCTATCGGAAGAAACTGTGCAAATCGCTGGAATGACGGTGACCATCATGCGTAAGCCCATCAAAAACATGTATCTGCGCATCAAGCCACCGAACGCGCAAATCGTCATCTCCACACCTTCTCGCATGTCACAAGCGGCAATCGCACGATTCGTGACGGAACGCAAATCATGGATCGAACAAGCGCAACGAGCCATGCTGCAAGCCAGAGATCAGCAGATTCATGAAGGAAACAATCCTAATGATCCGCATTCTTTCACATGGAATGACGCAACCAGAAAGCGAGCGGTGCAGACCATCAATGCGCAACTACCGGTGCTGCTTGCGAAATGGTCGCCGATTATCGGGCGCGAGCCAACGCATGTCACACTGCGCGTCATGACGTCGCGATGGGGGTCATGCACGCCGAAAACCGGCCGCATTCGCCTCAACCTACAACTCGGTCTTATGGACCCCAGATTCCTGGAATACGTGCTTGTGCACGAAATGACGCACCTGTGGGAAAACGGGCACGGAGAGGGCTTTCAGCGGCGTATGAGCGCATATTTGCCGCAATGGAGGCAATTACGGCGGGAGTTGAACCGTCACGTTGTACTGTGACGCTCGCGATGTTGTTGCGTTGCCTGCGATGTTGAAATACTTGCGATATTACGCCGCTGTCGTCACATTGCGCGGATTGCCATGACTTGCCACGGCTTACGAACGTTTGATAACGACGTATAGGTGATTCGTATAGCTTTTCCGTTCATAAGATGTTCCAAACGCTTAACATTCGCGAATTGCAAGCCTACAATCATGGCGGCTGAGATGTTTGCGTGCAAACAGTTCACGCAGAAAGATCAAACAAGTGAGGAAGGGAGCGATTATGGCTGTATTGAGAAAAGTCGGCATTATCGGAATCGGACACGTGGGCGCGCATGTTGCAAATGCCGTGCTTTCCGCAGGACTGGCTGAAGAACTGAAACTGTGCGACATCAACGAGCAAAAAGTAGTCAGCGAATGTCAGGATTTAAGCGACACGTTGAGTTTCTATCCGCATAACTGCGTGATCGGCAACTACGGCACGCAATACGAGCAGCTGGCTGACTGCGACGTGGTAATCAACGCTGCCGGTGACGTGAAGACCAGCGCCAAAGATCGTGATGGCGAACTGTTCGTTACCACCGACATTGCACGCACTTGGATCTCCCGACTGTTCAACGCAGGCTTCCACGGTGTGATCATCACCATCTCAAATCCGTGCGATGTGGTCGCAACCGAAATTTGGCACATCACCGGTTATAATCCGCGCAAAATTATTGGCACCGGAACCGCGTTGGATTCCGCACGACTGCGCAACGCCATCGCGAAACGCGTTAACGTGGATCAGAAATCAATCGGCGCATACATGCTGGGGGAGCATGGCAATTCACAGTTCGCCTACTGGTCGAACGTGAACATCGCAGGCAAGCCGCTCACCCAACTCGCACAAGACAATCCGCAACGATTCACCCTTGACGAGGACGAAACCGAGCAGGACGCCCGTCGAGGCGGATACCGCGTGTACGCCGGCAAAGAGTGCACGGAATACGCCATTGCAGCCACCGCGGCACGCCTTACACAAGCCGTGCTCTGCGACGAACACTATGCGGCCGCCTGTTCCACGCTGCTTACCGGCGAACAAGGCGAAAGTGGCAATTACGCCAGCCTGCCGTGCATCGTCGGCGCGAACGGCGTCGAAGAAGTCCTCAATCCTACACTCACCGAAAGCGAACAGGCCAAATTCCACGCGTCCTGCGAACATATCCGCGCCAATATCGCGCAGCTTGCATGGTGGAACGACGAATGCCATCCCACACTGCGTAGCTGAATCTATGATTAAATCTGCGGCTGAATCTGTAGTAAATCAACAGATTTAATAACATGACAAACGTAATAAACAGACTTGCGATTACTGATGTTGATCGTATGAAAAATCGACATTTACATAATCGCAAGTCTGTTTTTATTTTGATTTATCTCAAATTATTTCGATTAATTTCAGATCATTTTGCAGTCTTTGCGGATTTCGCATTATCACCATCAACCATGTGCTTGCGGATTTCCAACGTTTCGATACGGCGGCCGTCCACTTGCGTGACAGTCATGTCGTAACCGTCGTCGGAAGGCAACGTATCGCCGACTTCGCCCATCTTGCCAGTGTGCGCCAGGAAATAGCCGGCAACCGTCTCGTACGGGCCATCCTCAAGCTCAATACCGGTCAAATCAGCGAAATCCTCAATCGTCATACCGCCTTCGATAGTGGCGACGCCATTGACGAACGCGGTACGCTCCGTGCGCTCGCCGCCCTTTTCCTCCGGCAGATCGTATTCGTCGCGAATGTCGCCGACCAGCTCCTCCGTCATATCCTCCAACGTGACGATGCCGTCGGTACCGCCATATTCGTCGATGACCACCGCCAGATGAATGCCACGCTTACGCAGCAATTCAAGGCTTGGCAGCAGCTTCGACGTGCCCGGCAGCGAAATGCCTTCGCGCGTCACGTCGGCGACCGTCTTCGCCTCGGGGTCGCGAATGTCGAGCAAATCGCGCACGTGCACAAAGCCGAGCACGTCATCGAAATCCTTGCCGGTCACCGGATAACGGGAGTATGGCATTTCGCGCACGTACGCGGCCGCATCCCCGATCGGCATGGCACCATCCAGAAATACCACGTCGGCGCGTGGGCGCATCACTTCCGCCACAATCGTTTCGGACGCGTCGAACACGTCATCGAGAATCGTACGCTCGTCCTTGCTTAAGTTCGTATTGGTGTTGACGAGCACGCGCAGCTCCTCGTCGGACACTTCGCTGTCGGTTTCGTTCGGGTCAAAACCAAGCAAGCGCACAATAATGTTCGTATTCTTGCCAATCAGCCAAATAATCGGCTTGCACACCTTCGCGAACACGTGAATCGCAGGCACCACGGCACGCGCGATCTGCTCGTTGCGCTGCATCGCGATACGCTTCGGCACCAACTCCGAAATCACGATCGAACAGTACGAAATGATCAACGTCAGCACAATGGTGGTTAGGGGAGCGGCCACGCTCGTTGGCACGCCCCAACTTTCAACAATCGGCACAATGTATGGAGAAATCGACGATTCGCCGAACGATGCGGAAAGAAAACCGCTCAATGTCACGCCAATCTGCACAGTCGACAGAAACGTGTTCGGATCGCGTGCGATTTGTGCGACGCGCTTGCCGCGGGCATCCTCCTGTTCCATTTGGTCGATCTGCGATCCGCGCAGGCTGACCAACGCCAGTTCGGTGCCGGCGAACACGGAACCGAGCAGCAGGAAGATGAAGATCAGGAGAATGTTCAAACCTAGAGACATGGTTCCACTCTATCGAGGTGGTATGTCAAAGTGTCTGTATCTCCTGATTTTTTGGATTTTCTCAATTATTCTTAGATTGCTTAGCTTCGGATTGTTCTTTTTCGGATTTCTGTTTCGCAAATCTCCGTTTTCCGAATTGTACTTCGTTTCAGAAGCTGAGAACCTCGACTTTGCCGGAGTCCAGCTGGTACCTTGCGCCGACGATCATGAGTTTGTCAGCTGCCAGAGCCTGCTGGATCGCTTCGGATTGTTCCACCAAGAGTTCGATGGTGCGCGCGATGTGCACGCGTTCGAAATCTTCGCTGGATTCCAATTCCGACTCGTGTGCCTGCCAGATCGAGAAACCGACAGTGCGCATCATGATCGAATCCGAATCGCAGATGCGTTCGTCGATGTCGGAAATGCTGTCAGCGGCCATCAGCGAATCCTCTGCGTCGGCGGTCAACTCGTGCAACAACGCCTCGTATTCCTTGCATGCCTGCTTGATCGCACCGCAATTCTGATGGCCGAGCACTACCAGCAAACGTACGCCGAGTACGGTCACCGCGTATTCTAGGGACGCAATCACGGCTTCGTCGATGATTTGACCGGCCGTGCGAACCGTGAACAGGTCGCCAAGACCGGAATCGAAAATAATATCCGGGCTTACTCGCGCGTCGGAGCAGCTCAGTATGGCCGCTTCCGGTGCGTGTGTGTCCACAAGTGCCTCGCGTGCTTCAGCGCCACGATTCGGATGTTCCGGTTTGCCCTCCGCAAACCTGCGATTACCTGCCAGCATGCGGCTCCAAACGCCGCTTGCCGTGCCTTCGACCTCGTCTTGGTCTACAAACAGTTCGTCTGCCATTGACTCCACCCCTCATTGTTCAGGCTAGCCAACATCATACGTTTTGGTCTGACCGTTCGCTGGGAAATAGAGCGATATTTCGCTTATGTATGGCAGATTTCGTGTTCTGTCCGGTGATATTTCGCTTATGTATGGCAGTCCCAAAGGTGAAAAACCGGAAAAATGTACCCCCGAAGTGGGTTTTTCGCATGATGGCCTGCCATATATAAGCGAGAAGGCTCATGACAAGGCTCCGATTCTGCCATATATAAGGCAGATATAGGTATGAAAAAGGGTCCCCGATCGGCAGTGCGAACGGGGACCCTGAAAGAAACTGGCTAAAATCAGCCGGTGTTCTGCAGGCCTGCTGCGACACCGGACACGGTGCACAGGATCAGGTAGGTGTAGTTCTCCTTCTGTCCGTGCGTGAGCTCTTCCTTGTCCACGCGCTTGCGTAGCGAGCCGAGAGCGAGCACCTGGGTGGCGGACAGCGCATCCACGTACGGCGAGCGGATGCGGATGGCCTGGCCGAGCACGTGGCGGTGCTGCAGAGGCCACTTGTCGCCTACGATCTCGAGCACCCACTTGCGGGTGAGCTCCATCTCGTCGAGGACCTTCTTGTTGAGGTCCTCACGGTCTCCGAGAGCAAGGTACATCTTGGCGATGCGCTCGTCAGTCTTGGCCAGCGACATTTCGATGTTGTCGATGAACGTGGAGAACAGAGGCCATTCTTCATACGCTTGACGCAAGGTGTCCAAATCGCCGAACTGCTCGCACGCGGTGCCCAGGCCGTACCATGCGGCCAGATTGATGCGTGCCTGCGCCCAGGAGAAGATCCACGGAATGGTACGCAGATCGTCGAGGGACTTAGCTCCAAGGCCACGTTTGGCCGGACGGGAGCCGATCGGCAGCAGGCCGATTTCGGTCAGCGGCGTGACGGTGGAGAACCACGGTGCGAAGCCGTCGGTGTTCAGCAGGTCGAGGAAGCGGTTATGCGCGGCCTCGTCGAGCTTGCTGGCCATGTTGGCGTACTTGGCGGTCATGTCCGTATTGCGCTTCTCCACGCTCGGAGCGGACTGCAGCAGCGTTGCAGCCGCAACGGACTCGACGTGGCGGATGGCCAGTGCCGGGTTGCCGTAGCGTGCGAAGATGACCTCGCCCTGCTCGGTGAGCTTGAAGCGGCACTTCACGGAGCCGACCGGCTGTGCGAGCACGGCACGGTTAGCCGGGCCGCCGCCGCGGCCGACGGCGCCGCCGCGGCCATGGAACAGGGTCAGATCGATGTCATGCGATTCCGCCCACTTGGCGATGCGTTCCTGTGCGGAATGCAGGGCCAGGGTTGCGGAGGTCGGGCCGGCGTCCTTCGAGGAGTCGGAGTAGCCGAGCATGACTTCCATCTTGCCGCCGGTGGCCTTCAGACGAGCCTGGACCTCCGGAATCTTGATCATTTCCTCGAGTACGTCTACCGAGTTCTGCAGATCCTCAAGCTGTTCGAATAGCGGGATCACGTCGATGGTTGGAACATCCTTGGGATGGGAGAACGCCAGACGGTTCAGCTCGTACACGTCCTTGATGTTTTGGGCGCTCTTGGTGAAGGAGATGATGTAACGACGGGCGGCCTTGATACCGTTGCGCTTCTGGATGGAACCAAGGGCGCGGAAGGTGTCGAGCACCTCGTGGGTCATCGGCTGCAGTTCGCCACGCTCACCGTGCAGACCATGTTCGCGGATATCTTCCAGCGCTCGGGAATGTACGACGGAGTGCTGGCGGAACTCCATCTCGACCATATGGAAGCCAAAGGTCTCTGCCTGCCAGATGAGGTCCTGCAACGGACCGTAGGCGGAACGTTTGGCGTTGGCTTCGGCGAGGGAGCGCTGCACGACCTTCAGGTCGGCGATGTAATCCTCGCAGGAGTGGTACATGAGATCAGCATCGCGGTCGATGGTGGCCTTCAGACGATCGGCCATGACCAGCATGACGGCACGGTGCAGCTCCTTGGTGGAGATCAGTGCGGCCTTGTCGGTCAGGCGCTCGCTCATTTCCTTCTGATGGTTCCACAGGCTCTTGAGCTCGGCACTCGCAGGAGTGGTCTCAGCTTCCATCGTCAGGTTCTTGCCAACGCGGCGGGTCTCGATTTGCAACGCGCCCAGTACGTGGTCGCTGAACTTGCGGGCCACCTGACGGCTCACCTTGGCGGTGACATTCGGGTTGCCGTCACGGTCGGAGCCGATCCAGCTTCCCGGGTGGAAGAACGCCGGGCATACCGGCGGCACGAGGCCAGCCTTATTTCCGAGGACCCAATCGTCGAAACGACGGTACACCTGTGGAATGGTATAGAACAACGTATTGTCGAAAATATCGAGAATGGTTTCAGATTCCTCAACCGGAGTCGGCTTCTTCAGTGCGATCGGAGAGGTGCGGAACAGCGCGTCGATCTCGTTGAAGAGTCGACGGGAGTTTTCCTTCCTGTCTGAACCGCCAAGCAGCTTGTGCGTTGCGAGCAGCTGGGAGATGCGGCGGATTTTGCCTTCCACGGCTTTGCGGCGGGCTTCAGTCGGATGCGCGGTGAACACCGGATGGAACTCGAGCTTGTCGAGCAGTTCCTTGGCTTTGGCCGGACCCATTTCGTTAATGAGCTGGTGGTAGGCGCAGGTCATTTCGTTCACTGGGTCGACGGCTTGAGTGTCATCTACGGCGGCCTCACGGCTGTGCAGCACGGAGACACGGTAGTTCTCCTCGCATAGGTTGGCCAGATGGAAGTAGGTGGTGAAAGCGCGGGCTAGCAGTTGTGCCTCATGCACATCCGTTTTATCGATGATGTCGACGACCTTCTGCAGGTCATCCTGATTCGGATTCGTATCCGTCAGAATGCCGGAGAAGCGTTCGGCGCTAGCGTTCAGTGCGTGTTCGCGCACTTCATCGAACTTGTCCAGCAGTTTTTCATCGAATTCGCCGAGCACCTCGCGAAGAATCTGCAAACACAGATCCATTTCCTCTTTGAGGGAAGCGGGAAGATCACGCTCCTCGGGGCCTTTGGTGCCGGTGCCGGACGAGACGATAGCTGCGTCGGCAGGCGTGATCTGTTCGTTTTCTATTGTCATCAGACCTCCTTCTCCAAACCATCGGGTTGCCCGGTCTGTCGGTCCTTCGCGGCACCTCCGCGATTGTTTTGGCCGTCTGTTGCGAGCCCACAGCCCTAAGTCTGGTGGGTAAATGCGTACCCATTGTACGCTCGGCAAATCGACAGTTTGGTTACGGAAATACCGGAAATGTCCGCATCGTGGTCCGACGGTGTCCACAAAGTGAAATCGATGGAAATTTCGAAAATCCTCCGACCAGCCCACACGTTAGACCTGAACTTGTGAGCGCACAATACGAACATGAACATGAGACGAATTTCGATAGCGCGGAAAAAAGCGCTTCGGCCGTCAGCAAATTCCATACACACTCCATTCCGCTCGATATGGAAGATATCGAACGGGATTGGGACAAGCCGGTCGCTGAAGCGGGAATCGCAGCAAAAGCCAGCGTGATCGTACGCGTCGGTATGCTCGATCTCGGCGCGGGCACCGGAAGCTTCCGCGTCCGCGAAATGATGCACCGCATCGCCTATCCGCTCGGCGTGCACGTACGCGCCGACGTGAACCTCACCGATATCGAAGCCTCCTGCACCGACGGCAAAGACCGCATCACCGAAGTCGTCGACCTACCAACCACCGGCGTCAATACGGAACGCATTTGGCTGCTCGAACACTTCGCTGACTGGTTCAACGTGAACCTCGGCAAAGGATCGATGTACCACAGCCAATCCGACGTGTCCGAAGGGCTTATGCAGCATCTCGACAAGCGTGATGCGTCGCAGGTGTCGGCTGACCTGTCGAAGCGTCTTCGCGAACGTCAGAAAGCCGAACAGAATCAGGAGGGATCTGACGATCCCGTGCTCGACGCGCTTGAAATGGTGATGGAACGCGCCGAAGCGACCGATACCACCGCGCAGCCGTTGCACTTGCGTGACATCGAAGCGGCAAGCGAACAGCATAATCGCAGTGAACGTGAAACCAAGCGTGAAACTGCCAGCGCGGCCAACGTTGCGTCAAGTGAAGCGACCACGAAAAAAATCGCGCAAAAATTCGCAATCACAAGCCGCCAAAAAGGCCAATACGCCGAACATTTCGACCATGTCGGCAAAGAAAAGAACCAAACGCAAGGTATCACCGTTCGTCAAGCGCACGAACGACTCGACATGATCGAACGGCGCAAGCCCCTGTATTCGCCGGCATTTGCGGGATTCGCCTCGGCCTGCGCCTGCGCATCCTTCGTATTCCTGCTTGGCGGCGGCCCCTTCGACATGATCGGCGCGTTCATCGGCGCGGGACTTGGCCACTGGCTGCGCCGCCGCCTGTTCGCCCACCACCTCAACCAGTTCTTCGTGACGTTCGTATGCGTGGCCGTCGCGGCACTCGCCTGCACGGGCACCCTGCGATTGATTGGTATTTTCGAGCCCGTCGCATTGCAGCATGACACGGCTTACATCGGCGCCATGCTGTTTGTGATTCCTGGATTCCCGCTGATTACGGGCGGACTTGATATGGCGAAAATTGATTTTCCGTCAGGTATTCAGCGCATTGCGTACGTGTTGTGCATTATTTTGATGGCGACGCTCGCAGGGTGGATGGTCGCTTCGATAGTGCACCTGAATCCGCAAGGATTCGAGCCTCTCGGATTGAACCCCGTCATCAACTGCCTGCTGCGCATGGTGTTCGCGTTCATCGGTGTGTGGGGCTTCTCTGTGATGTTCAATTCACCACAACGCATGTGCCTTGTGGCAGCCACCATCGGCTTGATCACAGACACCCTGCGCCTTGAAATCGTGGACATGGGCGTTCCCGCCGAAGCCGGCGCATTCATTGGCGCACTGCTCGCAGGCCTGCTCGCCTCTGCATGGCGTTCCGCGGTTCGTCGCGGTTGGCTCGCCCCGCATCTCGGCTACCCGCGCATCTGCCTGACCGTGCCGTCCATCGTGATCATGGTTCCCGGTTTGTACATGTATCAAGCCATGTTCCACCTCGGCCAATTCGATACCTTGAACGCCCTCGACTGGGCTTTCCGCGCCTTCATGGTGATTATCTGCCTGCCGATCGGTCTGGCCATGGCTCGCGTTATCACCGATAAGTCTTGGAGATACGACATCTAAAAATTTGGCAATGGAGTGTTATCTGCGTTGATCCTCAGTCGGTGTACCTTCGTACGCCTTCCCTTGGTATGCCTTGATACCGCACACATTGCCAAATTATCCCTAGGATTCCGAACGATACATAACAACTCGCAGAGTTTCGGAATTTGGGCTCGTAAATGAGATAAATGCGATTGCCGCAATGTTCAACCGGTACATTGGGACAATCGCATTTTTTCAGAAGAGATTCGAAAGAAATTCGTTTCGACAGAGATTTGAAGAAAGAGATTCGAAAGAAATTCGGCTAGAAATCTAAGAAGAGAGAATTCATGATTACCAAAGATTTTTGGGTGCTGCTGGCGATGGTCATCTATTTTGTGGCCATGCTCACCATCGGCTTCATCTACTCCAAGCGGTCCAATTCTTCCACTCGCCAGTATTTCGCGGGTGGTCGAGGCGTTGGTCCGTGGCTGACGGCTTTAAGCGCCGAAGCCTCCGATATGAGCGGCTGGCTGCTCATGGGCCTGCCGGGCGTCGCCTACTTCACCGGTGCCGCCGACCCGCTGTGGACGGCCCTTGGCCTGGCTCTCGGCACCTACCTCAACTGGAAGCTCGTCGCACGTCGTTTGCGCCGCTACTCCGTGGTGGCAGGTGACGCGATCACCATTCCGGACTTTTTCTCCAAACGATTCCATGACAAACGCAACATCGTCTCCACCATCGCGGCGCTGATCATCCTCGTATTTTTCTGCGTGTATGTCGGCAGCTGTTTCGTGACGGTCGGCAAACTTTTCTCGACCCTGTTTGGCTGGGACTACCACCTGACCATGGTGATCGGTGCGGCCATCGTGTTCGCCTACACCCTGATCGGAGGCTATCTTTCCGTGGTCGTGACTGACTTCATCCAAGGCTTGCTCATGTTTTTCGCGCTGGCCGTGGTGTTCATCGGTTCCGTCGCATCCGTCGGCGGCGTAGACAACACCGTCGCCTTCCTCAAAGGCATTCCAGGCTTCCTTGACGGCACGCAAATGGCCACGCCGATTCTGAACGATGCCGGTGAGCAGATTATCAAGGCTGGTCAGGCCATGTTCGGCGCTCCTACCGAATACGGCGTGATCACCATGATTTCCATGCTTGCGTGGGGCCTTGGCTATTTCGGTATGCCGCAGGTGCTTGTGCGATTCCTGTCGATTCGCAGTTCCGAAGAGATCAAAAAGTCCCGTATCATCGCCACCACATGGTGTGTGGTGTCGCTTACGTGCGGCGTGTGCATTGGCTTGGTCGGCCGTGCGATGATGCCGACGCAGTTCGTCACGCAGTCCGCTGCGGAGAATATTTTCATTGTGGTTTCGCAGGCGCTGCTGCCGAGCTTCATGTGCGGCATCGTGGTGTCGGGCATTTTCGCCGCGTCCATGAGCTCCTCGTCGTCATACCTGATTATCGGCGCTTCCGCGGTCGGTGAGAATATTTTCCGTGGATTGCTCTATCGCAAGGCCACTGATCGTCAGGTGATGATGGTTGCCCGCATCACGCTGCTCGTCATGTTCATTTTCGGCATTGTGGTTGCGTTCGATCAGAATTCGTCGATTTTCCAGGTTGTGTCGTATGCATGGGCTGGTTTGGGCGCTTCGTTCGGTCCGCTGATGCTCTGCTCGCTGTATTGGCGCCGCACCAACAAATTCGGTGCGATTGCGGGCATGCTTTCCGGTACTGCGACCGTGCTGATCTGGCATAATCTCATCAAGCCGCTTGGTGGTGTCTTCGCTATTTACGAGCTGCTTCCGGCGTTCATTATCTCACTGCTGTTCATTGTGGTGGTGTCGCTGCTGACTCCGGCTCCCGATGCTGAAGTGCTGCACGAGTTCGATCATTATCTTGATGATCCCGATGACCGTAAAGTGGATGACGATTTGGTCGCAGCGGAAATCGCTTCCGGCGAAAAGCGCGCGCAAATCTAATCAAACATAATGTGGCACATGCCGCTCAGACGCAACAAAGGCCGGATTGCACAATACGCAATCCGGCCTTTGTTTGATGGCTGAAACGCTGTTTAAAGCATGATTATGGCGTTTCTGGAGCTTTAGTAGCGCATGCCCATGGCTTCGCGGACTTGCTCCAAGGTTTCGTTGGCGATGGCGTTGGCCTTCTTGTTGCCTTCGGCGAGCACGTCGCGCACGTAATCCATATCCTTGGCGAGTTCCTCACGGCGGGCACGATGCGGCTCAAGGAAGCTGTTCACCGATTCGATCACATACGCCTTCAGCGCGCCTGCACCGGAATCGCCGATTTCCTCGGCGATTTCTTTCGGATCGCGACCGGTGACCAAACCGGCGGTCGTCAGCAGTGCGGAAACCTGCGGACGACCGATTGGATCGAACGTGATGCGACGCTCGGAATCGGTCGGACTCTTCTTGATGAGCTTGGCGGTTTCCTGCGCGGTGGCGCCCAACATGATGGAATTGCCGTACGACTTGCTCATCTTGCGGCCATCCAAGCCTGGAATCTCCGGCGCTTCAGACAGAATCGCGGCCGGCTCGGGGAACACCGGATGTTTCTTGGCGTAACGTTCGTTGAAACGACGTGCGATGGTGCGCGTGATCTCGACATGCGGCAGGTTATCCTTGCCGATCGGCACCACATTAGCCTTGCAGAACAGAATGTCGCATGCCTGGTGCACCGGATAAGTCAGCAGCAGACCAGTCAACGCATGGCCGGAAGCTTCCATTTCCGACTTCACCGTAGGATTACGATGCAGCTCGGCCTCAGTCACCAACGACAGGAACGGCAGCATCAGCTGGTTCTCCGCTGGAACGGCGGAATGCGTGAAAATCATGGTCTTTTCCGGATCGATGCCGGCAGCCATGTAGTCAAGCACCAAATTGAGCACATTGTCTTCGATATGCTCGGTCGTGTCACGATCGGTGATCACCTGATAATCGGCGATGATGATATTCGAATTCACGCCGCGATTCTGCATGGCGACGCGCTCACGAATCGAACCAAAATAATGGCCGAGATGCAGGCGTCCGGTCGGACGGTCGCCGGTAAGCATGGTGAACTTGCCCGGATTCTGTTCGATTGCGGCGAGCGTTGCGTCGGAACGCTTCTTCGCGGCGAGGAAGCTCGCGCTCATTTCATTGCCGACAGCAGTGATCTGCTGCTCCTGGGTTTCGTCCGTCATACATGTCCTTTTCTTAAGAAAATCAGCGATTTTATCGTAAAAGTCTGAGCCGACAACGAAATATGGCATAACAAGTGGTACTCTCTTGTTTGATGAATTGATAGCACAGTAATCCTCAGGGGGTCAGATGGGCCGCGGACGTCAGAAAGCCAAACAGCAGAAAATAGCCCGAAAGCTCAAGTACCTGACCACCGACACCGATTACGATGAGCTCGCCAAGGAGCTCGGTGCCCAGGAGCCTGGTTCGGGTTCTTTTGATCCTTTCGCCGATATCGAAGCAAAATATTCTCACGATGCGGACGCTGAAGATGAGATTCCTGAAGATGTTCAGGAATCCGCGCAGGGCGACGCCGAGGATGACCTCGACGAGTATGCGAAGTGGGCCGCGGAGGCGGCGGCGAAGGCCACGAGCGGAGAGTTCCCGGCAGCCAAGTCCGCCGCACCGAAGCCACACAAGCCCATCCCGATGCCGATGCCCAGTGTGCTGAAGCCGAAGAAGCAGGACTGATCGGCATATCAGGTACTTTGTGAAACCGCGATGCGGATATGCCTGCTAGGTGTATCCGCATCGCGGTTTTGCTATGCGTCTTTGTGCCTGTGACGGTCTTCTCGCAGCCTGTCACACCAACGGCAGTAGATTGCTTAAATCGTCACGTTCGCCGACGGCGGTGATGCGGCCGGCATCTTTTTCCTCCTGCCAGCTGGTGATGCCGGCGGCGAGCCGCATCCACACGTCCGGTTCCAGTTCGATCACGTCCGGCGGTGTGAGATTATGCGGATCGGATGCCGGTCCGTCGAGAATCTTGATAGCGCCCCACGGTGCGACACGCACTTCCACGCCCTCTCCGGGCGCATTTTTTCTCCAGCAGATGCAGCGAGTAGCGCACTGCCATCGCCCACAGCTGGCGTGGCAATCGTGGAGAGAATTCCAGACGGAAATCGCGTGCCGCGTCGGTATTCGTGGGAATACTGTCGGCGATCATGCGATGAGACGTTTGCAGCCATTGCGCAAATGCGTCATGTCCCTTATGCAGATCTTGTTCTCGAATAACAGCCATACGTGTTATTTTGTCGCTTGCAAGCGACTATGATGGGGTGTTGCAGACAGCGTAGTCACAACTGAATAGGGGTGTGAAGAGAGGAAAAATATTTGCGATTGCTGACGGCGTTCTCAATTTTGTTGTATGTCGTTTGCATGTTGTTCACAACGTTTTGGCAGCCGGTTTGCATCATTTTTTGCAAACGAATGCTGACCTGTAATCGCTTGAAATTTCGTCTTTTTTCTGATTATGTAGTATGCTGTGTATGAGAACGTATGCATGATGTTACTTAGTGTTCATGTAGCCGCTAATGCAAGGACGCTGGAGCAAGGCATAATGTTTCTGGAGAGTAATCCGTCAAAGGGAGTCGACTAATGACTGAAATTACCGCACCGAAGTCCGCGATCACCGCGGAGCAGTTCGCAGATGAGATCCGCGAGCAGCTGAAGTACACCCAGGGCGTCACCGTCGAACAGGCCAAGCCGGCCGACGTGTATGTCGCCGCGTCCGCCGCGGTGCGCCGCCACCTCATGGATTCCTGGTTCAAGACCCAGGCTGACATGGTCAATGGCAACACCAAGGCAGTCGGCTACCTGTCCGCAGAGTTCCTAATGGGTAAGCAGCTGCGCAACGCTCTGCTCAACGCCGGTCTGACCGAGCAGTTCAATGCTGCGGTCAAGGAACTCGGCTTCTCCGTGCAGGACGTCGTCAACGCCGAGCACGAGCCAGGCCTCGGCAACGGTGGTCTCGGCCGTCTGGCCGCCTGCTTCATCGATTCGCTCGCTTCGCTGGGCGTGCCGGCATTCGGTTATGGCATCCAGTACAAGTACGGCATCTTCGAGCAGAAGTTCGACGAAAACGGCAAGCAGATCGAAACCCCGGACTACTGGCTGACCAACGAAGAGCCGTGGGGCCACATCGACTACAACCGCGACCAGAAGGTCTCCTTCGGCGGCGAAGTCGTCGAAGAGAACGGCAAGAAGGTTTGGAAGCCGGCTTGGTCCGTGCGTGCAGTCCCGGTCGACTACATGGTTCCGGGCTATGCTTCCGGCCGTGTGAACACCCTTCGCCTGTGGACCGCCAAGAGCTACGACGAATTCGACCTGCTCACCTTCAACAAGTCCGAGTACCTTGACGCCGTCAAGCCGCAGGTCGAAGCGGAAAACATCTCCAAGATCCTGTATCCGGAGGATTCCACCCCGCAGGGCAAGGCGTTGCGTCTCGAGCAGCAGTACTTCTTCGTGTCCGCCTCCATCCATGACGCCATCCGCGTCTTCTACCCGGGCCAGGACAAGCCGGATCTGACCACCTTCGCAGACAAGATCACCTTCCAGCTTAATGACACCCACCCGGTCATCGGCATCCCGGAGCTCATGCGCGTCCTCATGGACGAGTACGGCTACGATTGGGACACCGCCTGGACCGTCACCAACAAGACCTTCAACTACACCTGCCACACCCTGCTTCCGGAAGCCTTGGAAGTGTGGCCGTCCAAGCTCATCGGCGAACTTCTGCCGCGTCACCTCGAAATCATCGAGAAGATCCAGGACCAGTTCGCAGCCGAGCTCAAGACCAAGGGCGTCGACGAGGCCACCATCAAGGACATGGCCATCTACACCGGCGACTCCGTGCGCATGGCCTACCTGGCCACCTACGGCGGCTCCCACGTCAACGGCGTTGCCGAGCTGCATTCCCAGCTGCTCAAGGACGTCACCCTGAAGAACTTCTCCGACGTGTATCCCGACAAGTTCACCAACGTGACCAACGGCGTGACCCCTCGCCGCTTCGTCAAGCTCGCCAACCCGCGCCTGTCCGACCTCATCACCGAAGGCCTCGGCACCGACAAGTGGGTGAGCGACCTCGAACTGCTCAAAGGCCTCGAACCGCTTGCCGCAGACGACGAATTCGTCAAGAAGTTCGCCGCCGTCAAGCAGGCCAACAAGGTTGACTTCGCCAACTACGCCAAGCGCGAATACGGCTTCGACATCGACCCGAACACCATGATCAACACCATGGTCAAGCGTCTGCACGAATACAAGCGTCAGGCACTGAAGATCCTCGCCGTGATCGCACGTTACGCCGACATCAAGTCCGGCAAGATCTCTGCAGACGACGTCATGCCGCGCACCATCGTGTTCGGTGCCAAGGCCGCTCCGGGCTACTATCTGGCCAAGCAGACCATCCAGCTGATCAACAACGTCGCCCGCGTCATCAACAACGACCCGGACGTCAAGGGCAAGCTGAACGTCTACTTCCCGTGGAACTACAACGTTCGCCTCGCACAGCACCTCATCCCGGCCACCGACCTTGACGAGCAGATCTCCCAGGCCGGCAAGGAAGCCTCCGGTACCGGCAACATGAAGTTCGCTCTCAACGGTGCCATGACCGTCGGCACCCTCGACGGTGCCAACGTCGAAATCCGTGAGCGCGTCGGCGCTGAGAACTTCTTCCTCTTCGGCATGACCGTCGACGAGGTGGACGCCCTCTACGCCGAAGGCTACGAGCCGAAGAAGTACTACGAGGCCGATCCGCGCCTCAAGGCCGCCATCGACATGGTCGCAGACGGCACCTTCTCCAACGGTGACAAGACCGTGTACGAAGACCTCGTCCACGATTGGCTCACCAAGGACTGGTTCATGACCCTCGCCGACTTCGGCGCCTACACCGCCATCCAGTCGGAAATCGAGGCTCTCTACGCCCAGCCGCTCGAATGGAACCGCAAGGCCCTCATCAACGTGGCGAACTCGGGCTACTTCAGCTCCGATCGTTCGATGGAGGATTACCTCGCGCGTATCTGGAAGACGGGTCCGCTCGCAGACTGACGGAGCGTTATCTGCGCTGTGGAAGGCTCGACGTACCTTCGTACGCCTTCGCCTTCCACGCCTTGATACCGCACGCGTCAGTCCACTCGCTCCGCTCGCCTGATAGCGCTAGATAAGGCGTGATGACGAAGGGACGATTCTTTGGAATCGTCCCTTTTCGTTTTCCAGGGCAAAACAAAAAGCCCTGCGCGTGGGGCGCAGGGCTTGAAAGAAAGAGAAATCAGGCAGCTTCTGGGGTGGTGGGAGCGACTTCGGCTTCGCCATCCTCGGCATCCTTGGTCAGGCCAAGATCGACAGGAGACGAGCTGTTCTCCCATGGCTCCTCCCACGGATCGTAATCCGGATTCTGCTGCTTGTACACATACAGACCGACGACACCGGCAAGCAAAGCTCCGAAGAGCAGTGCGAAGAACTTCCAACCGTTAGAAGACTTGTTCTCCATGACGGATCCTTTCCCAAATATCGGCGAACATTGGCTGACCTGCTCGTTCAAGCCAACTCTGTTCACTATATTAATTCCTTGAATGTGTTGATTGGGTGGATTTACGCGCCGGGGATTCACAAGAATGCAATCATTTGCAATGATTTCGCAGATTCGCGGATTCGCACGTTCCAGTAGGGTTGAAACATGGCTTATCAACGTTTCAGTCTGTTTCCCGATTCCCCGTCGTTCAAAGACTTCTTCTCTGCACGTTCCATGCGATACCGTTGGCGTAACGGCGATCCTGTGATCACCGTTACGATCATGGCGATATGCGTCGCGGTCTGGATTGTCGAAACACTATTGAAAATCGTCTGGCCGACCGGCTGCAACGCATTCGTCGGCTCAGGCGTATTCATGCCCGCGCTGGCGACTCACCGCCCATGGACCTTCATTACGTCAATGTTCCTGCACCAGCCGGCCTCCCTATGGCACATTCTTTTCAACATGCTGACCTTGTGGTGCGTCGGGCCTGTATTGGAACGCATGATGGGGCATCTGCCATATCTCGCGTTATACGTGCTGTCAGGACTCGGCGGAAGCGCCGGCATGATGGTCTGGTCACTGTTCTCGCAAGACGGTTGGCTGACATCCGCATACGGCGCTTCCGGCGCGCTATTCGGCCTGTTCGCGGCAATTCTGGTGGTATACCAGCGCATTGGCATCGACATTCGATCCATGCTGATCTGGATGCTCATCAACTTCCTGATGCCAATCATCACGCCGAACATCGCATGGCAGGCGCATGTCGGCGGATTCATCATCGGAGGAGTGTTCGCCTGGCTGCTGGTTTCCGGTCTGCACGCGTTGCGCGGCAAAAGTCTGCAGCAGCGCACGCTGATGTACGGCGTAATCATGTTGGCCGTGATTATTGCGATTGTCGTCGCATGCAATATGAGCAATCCACTTCGCGCAAAACCCCCCTTCTTGGCATGTTCTTCTAGTTGGCAGGCAGGAGAAAAAACAGATTTGGGGAATCGCAGACACACACTTATCCACAAATGTGGATAAGTGTGTGGATAAGTGAGGAGCGAGCTGTGGGTAAGTCGGGGATAACTCGGTGCATTATCCACAAGGATATTCACAAAACGGTGGATTCCCCGGCTTTTCAACGGTGGAAAATGTGGATAACCCGACTGTGCATAGTGGAAAAAAAATGGGGAAAAACACCATCCTATATATTGTGGACGGTCATAAAACTGCCTACAAGATATAGACGCTATCCACATTCGTCCACAATAATCCACGACTTATCCACATCGTGTGAAACCAGAAAATCCCCAGAATGACGACGAATCAACACAACGAAATCAGGTACGTCACCAATGACAATCATGAATGACGAGACGCGCGAATTCGTGGCGATGCATCGCAACGAGGACGTGCGCGAACTGGCGTTGAAGGCCAAACGTGTGGAAGGGCTCGACCTGCCGTTGGCGCTCGACCAGATTGCCGGATGGCAGATCGCACGCAAAAAAGCTGCCACAATGGGCCTCCTGCGAGGGAATCGTATACCCTCCGCACATTTCCATGGAACAGTGCTCATCGCAGTTCACAGCCCAATACAAGTCCGAAATCGCGCAAACCCTGCTTGCGTCGGCCGCAACCGTGCGCGCCAGAGTGTCCGATTCTGCAGAATCGGACATGCAAACGGCAAAAAAGTGTGTTCCAGTTGTCCGATCGCCAGAATCGGACACATTGGTGGCGAAAAGGGCGATGGTGGATCTGACGGGCGGGTTCGGTGTGGACTTCTCGTATCTGGCGCGCGGATTCAGCCAAGCCACTTATGTGGAACGGCAACGACACCTGTGCGATCTGGCCGAGCACAACATGGCCGCACTGGGACTCGACCAGGCGCGTATCGTGTGCGACGACGGCGTGGAATACCTTGACAATATGGATCCGGTGGATCTCATCTACATCGATCCGGCCCGCCGCGACGAGCATGGCGCGCGCACCTACGCGATCGAGGATTGCACACCGAACGTACTCGAATTGCGTGACCTGTTGCTCGCCAAATCGCAGTGCACGCTGGTCAAACTGTCTCCCATGCTGGACTGGCGCAAGGCGGTCGCTGATTTCGACGGGGCCGTACGCGAAGTGCATATTGTGGCCACCGGCAACGAATGCAAGGAACTGCTGCTGGTACTGGGACGGCCGGCGCAAGTGGATGCACGCGACGGCGTGGATGGCGCGGGTTCGCACCGGCGCCCTGCGGCGCACGCACACATGGGGCAGATGGATATACGGGCAAGACAGACAAGCAACGACAAGACGCCATTGGCACGCACGCGCGTGGAGCAGATGAATGGCGGCATGGCTTTGGCGGACACGGTGGGCTCGTTTGACGGTGAATCGAAAGCCGAACGTACCGTAGCCGCATCGCATGATGGCCGGTATGCCGCGCCGCACGTGTTCTGCGTGAACGACGATCAGCGGATCGATTATGATTCTGCCGCATATACGCAAGGCCTGCGCATTGGCGGCAAACCGCTGCCGGAGGCGAAAAAACTACTTGTATGAGCCGAATGCGTCGATTATGAAGGCCGGCTGTTTCGATCTGGTCGAGGAACGATTCGGTGTGACGCAGATCGGCCCGAGCAGCCATCTGTTCGTGTCGGAACAGCAAATCGCCGATTTTCCGGGACGAGGATTTGCGATTGAAGCAGTCGGAAGCATGAATAAAAAGATATAAAACGATTGCTGAATGGTGCGAAACAAGCGAATATCGCGGTACGTAATTTCCCGCTTACGGCACCGCAGTTACGCAAGAAATTGAAGCTTGCTGACGGTGGGACGGTCTACCTGTTTGGTACCACCATGCAAGGCGGCGATCATGTGCTGCTGCGCACGTCGAAAATCTGAACAAGCGAACCGGAATTGAGAAGAACACGAGACAAGTGATAGACGAGTCGCAGGAATAGCAAGACGATTGCGAAAGAATCGTAAAAAGGGTACGCGAAAAGGGCGTCTGACTGTGCGAAGAGTACAGACGCCCCTACTTCAAACGTGCTACCGAGGCTGCCTAAACAATAAACGTGAAACGGTGGGTCAGCGCCACCACATGGTCATGATGAATCCGACCATGATGATCGCGAACGCGATGGCCAGATTCCATGCGCCGATGTTCGGAATCGGGTAGTCGGAAGTCAGGTAGTAGACCACGGCCCAAACCAGGCCGATGATCATCAGCGCGCAGAACAGAGGCACGAACCAGCGTGGATTGGACTTGGTGCCCTTGATGGTCTCCTCCACGCGGCGGGTGTTTTCCGCCTGACGGTTCATCATGCGCTGCATCTGCGGGCTCAGGGAATCCTTGTCGGCAGTGGCGTTCAGCACCGCTTCGACGCGGTCCATCGGAATATCGAGATCGTCAGCGTCGTTGGAATCAGCGGAAGCGGATTCGACGGTGGTCCCATCAGCGTCATCCTGAACGGTTTTGTTGCCCTCTTCAACGGCAGCGGTGTCGTTCGTGGACTGCAGATCGTTCTGATCGTCCGCGGTGGTTTCGTGCAGCTCTTCGTCAGCCATCAGCATAGTCTCCTTTAATAGGCTAAAAGTCATAATAGTGGGTAGACTCGAAAGCGGCGAACTCACAGCGTAAAAACTGTTCTCGATCAGAGCAAATGCTTAACAGGAATCAGGAAGGTCCGCATGGCTAAGCACACCGGAAAGCACACTGCGAAACGGTCGAAAGCGGCCGGAGCGGCGGCAGTCCTCGTGCTCATGTTCTCCGGATTCCTGCTCGTCACAAACCTGCGCGTGAACCGTTCCGTCGTGGTGACCAATGATACCGCCGAACTCGTGGAACAACGTGTGCAAAAAAGTCAACTCCCTGCAGACGGAAGTTGACGCGCTCAGCTCCCGCGTGAACGATTTGAGCAAGACACTGAGCAGCCAGGACGGCACCGACCCGCAAGACAGCGAAAGCGCAGGCACCGGCACCATGCTGCCTGCGGTGGAAGGTCCCGGACTCGTGGTGACGCTCGACGATTCGCCACTTTGGGAAGACATGGTCGACTCCAGCGGATCGACATCCAACATCAACGACTACGTGGTGCATCAGCAAGACGTCGAAGCCGTGGTGAACGCGCTATGGGCGGGCGGTGCGGAATCCATGATGATCATGGACCAGCGCGTGCTCTTCAACTCCGCGGTGCGCTGCTCCGGCAACGTGTTGCTCCTGCAGGGCAAAAAGTATTCGCCGCCATTCACCATTTCCGCAATCGGGCCGGTCGACAATATGAAAAAAGGCGCTCGACGATTCGCAGGACGTGACCATATACCGGCAGTACGTCAGCGCGTTCGGCTTAGGCTGGCAGGTCGAAGAAAAAGAAAAACTGCATTTCGAGGCGACCGACGCTCTGCAGCAGCCGCTGCAATACGCGCAGGCGATGAGCGACGGAACAGAAGAAACGCAGCAAACGGACGCAATGCAGCAATTACAAGATGTGCAGGAATCGCAAGAGGGGAAGTAAACGATGAAGCACGTGGCACATAAACAACGCCGCAAAAGCGTGGTATGGACGATACTTGGCATACTCGCCGAACTCATGCTGACCGCAGCGGCCGTCTGCGCGCTTTACATCGCATGGCAAATGTGGTGGACGGGCGTGCAAGCCGAACACAACCAAATCGAAACGCGCCAATCCGTATCATGGTCCGACCCGGGCCAATCCGACAACGTCACCATCGCGCAGGCGCAGGAAGGCGACCCGCCAACGCAACCGCAAAGCGCGCAGGAAGGTGAGCTGATCGCCCAAGTCTACATTCCGCGATTCGGCAGCCAATGGCAACGCAACCTCGTTGAGGGAACTTCCCTCACCGAACTCAACAAACACGGCCTCGGCCACTATAAAGACTCGCAAATGCCCGGCCAAGTCGGCAACTTCGCTTTTGCAGGCCACCGCAACGGCTACGGACAGCCACTCGGCGATGTCGACAAACTGCAGGAAGGCGACCCGATTATCATCCGCACGCAGGATTACTGGTATGTGTACCACTACACGAGCTACAAAATCGTGCTGCCGACCGACATCGAAGTGGTCGCCGCCAACCCCGAAAATCCCGGCGCTACACCGACCAAACGCATGCTGACCATGACTACGTGCGAACCGAAATATTCCACGCCGACGCACCGCTGGATCAGTTACGCGGAATTCTCATACTGGGCGAAGGTGTCCGACGGCATCCCCCAGGAGCTCACATCCACCGACTCCAACGGCAAAGTCAAATTCGTCAACAACGAAAAATCGTCGATCGTCGCATCCGTCAGCTCGCTTGAACCGTGGATTTTCGGCGCGCTTGCCGCATACGTGATCATCTTCCTTTCTGCGCTCGTGGCATGGCGTTGGCCGTACCTCGCCGACGTGCGCGCGGGACGTCGCGAAAAGCCGGAATTCAGCTTATACGGAGGGTTGATGCGATTGCAGCCGGGCGTACTTCCGATTCGACTCGTGCTGATGGCGTTGCTGATCTTCGCGGCGGCCGCATCGTGCTTTGAATGGCTGTTCCCGTGGGCTGCGACGAATATTCCGGCATTGCGGGAAATGTCGAATTACACGGCCGTGTAAGGCGTTTTTGCAGTTGCTGCGGTTGCTGCGTGAGACGCGCGTCATGTCATGACATGTTGCGCACGTAGACTGCTGTTCAAACGCAAGTATTCGCACAACGCAAGCATTCGGAATATTCGGATGCCGGCATTCCAACGTCGATAGGAGCATGATGACCGATTCCGCACGCATTCTGGTCGTGGATAATTACGATTCGTTCGTGTACACGATCGTCGGATATTTGAAGACGTTGGGTGCCACGGTGACGGTGGTGCGCAACGATGCGATCGACCCGGGCGAGGACGGTGTAATCGACGAATATGACGGCGTGCTGATCTCCCCAGGGCCTGGTGCTCCGGCGGAATCCGGCGCCAGCGAAGGCATGATTCGCCTGTGCGCGGAGCAGTCCAAGCCCATGTTCGGCGTTTGCTTGGGCATGCAGGCACTGGCCGAAGTGTTTGGCGCCACCGTAAGCCATGCGCCTACCATCATGCACGGCGAAAACCAGTCTGGTGGAGCACATCGAAGACGAGATCTTCGAAGGAGTGGCCAATCCTATGACCGCCACTCGCTACCATTCGTTGGCCGTGGAGCCTGATTCCGTGCCGGAAGATCTGGTGGTGACCGCGTGGACGCAGAGCGACCACATCGTGCAGGGCATTAAGCACCGCAGCAAGCCGATGTACGCGGTGCAGTTCCACCCCGAATCCGTGATGACGCAGGACGGCTACCGATTGCTTGCGAACTGGCTGAAGGTGTGTGGGCAGGAGAACGCGGTGGAGCGTTCCGCCGGATTGCAGCCGAAGGTCGCGGCCTGAAGGCACGAAAACACGTGAAACGTAAGGACTGTAGGGGATCGCGGAATATGTGAATCGCGCGAAAATCTCGGGAACGCATCTCGGGAAAATGTGGGTTTCGTAAAACGCAATCGTAAGAATGAAGGCCCGGCTGGGGATTTCCAGTCGGGCCTTCATTGTGAATTATGGCGGCTATCGCGGTTGTGACGATCGATCAGTTGCCTTGCTCGGGAGTGTTGCCGTTACTGCTGTTGTTGCTGCTGGTGCCTCCGCCGTTGCCTCCATTATCGGCGCTGGAGGATTTGGTGGTCAACGTGATCGTGGCTCCGCTGTCGGACTGGGTGCCGGCGGTTGGAGACATGTCCGTGACGGTGCCATCCTCCGGACCGGAAACCGTGACCTGGAAGCCGTAGCTTTCCAGCAGGCTCTTGGCATTCGCATAGCTCATGCCGACCACGCTGGGCACGCTGATCTGCTGCTTGCCGGTGGACACCCAAATTGTGACCGCGGTACCAGCCTCAACCGTGCTTCCGACACCTGGATCGACACGGGTCACAGCGCCGGAAGCGATGGAATCGGAATACTCGTTTTCGATGGTGATTTGCGCCAGACCGGCCTGCTTGAGCTGCGCAATGGCCGAATCCTTCGGCTGTCCTATCAGATTGTCGGGAATCTTGGTCATGCCGGACGAAATGTACAGCGTGATGATCGTGCCCTCGGTTTGCTTCGAATTGGCGGCAGGATCGGTGCTTACCACCTTGTCTTTTTCGATGGATGCGTTGTCTACCGTACGCACGTTGCCCACTTTGAAGCCGGCGGCCTCAAGAATGGACTTCGCATCGTCCTGGCTCTTGTTCGACACATCCGGCACCGCGACCGACTGCGGGCCGGTGGAGAACCATACGGAAACCGTGGAGCCCTTGGCGACCTTCTTGCCGGCCCCTTGGATTCTGCTTGGTGATTGTGCCTTTCGGCTTGCTCGAATCGGAATCCTCGCGGGCGTCGAGCTTCAGTCCTTTGGCTGCGAGCTGCTCTTCGACGCGCGCCTCGGAAATATTCGCCGTGGCGGTGAAATCAGGCACTTCCACCATGTCGGCTGCGGAGTCGCTCTTGTTCAGCATGAAGAACACGCCCAGAATGACCAGCAAAGCCACCAGACCGCCCACGACGGAGCCGATAATGATCTGCTTCTTCTTGCGTGCCTTCGCGGCCTCCGCACGCTGTTCCGCACGGGTTTTCGTGGCAACGCCGTTCTGTGGGTTCGGCACGGCTTCGAACTGGCCTGTGACGGGATTGAACGCCTGCGTTGCGGTCGTTTCGCCGGCAGGGGTCATGGCCACGGTATTCGCAGTCATTTCGGCCTGCTTGCGTGCCTTCATATTGGTCAGATCGGTCAACGGATTGAACGCGGCAGCCATCGGCACACCGCCGTTCATGAACGTCAGCAGATCGTTCTTGAATTCGGAAGCCGTGGCGTAACGGTTCTGACGATCCTTCGCCATCGCTTTCGCACAAATCGAATCCCACATCTTCGGCAATCCTGGAACAACCGAACTTGGGGGAGTGGCGACCTCTGAAACATGCTGGTAGGCGATCGCCACTGCGGAATCGCCGGTAAACGGCGGCCTTCCAGTAAGCATTTCATACAGCACACAACCTGCGGAATACAGGTCGGAACGCATGTCGACGCTTTCGCCGCGCGCCTGCTCGGGAGACAGATACTGCGCGGTGCCGACCACGCCCTGCGACTGCGTCATCGTGGCGGCGGAATCGTCGAGCGCGCGGGCGATGCCGAAGTCCATGACCTTGACCACGCCCTGCTCGGAAATCATGATGTTGCCGGGCTTGATGTCGCGGTGGATGATGCCCATGCGATGCGAATACTCAAGCGCGTTGAGCACGCCCATCATCACCTGTTCGGCGTCGCGCTGGCTCAGAGCGCCATTCACTTTGAGAATGTCGCGCAAGGTCTGGCCCTTGACATATTCCATCACCAGATACGGCAGATGTTCGGTCTGGCCGGTTTCCGTGGCGACGACCTCTTCGCCCGAATCGTAGATGTTCACGATATTCGGATTGTTCATCTGCGCCACGGAATGGGCTTCGCGACGGAAACGCTCAAGGAAGATCTTGTCGTTGGCGAAGTCGGCGCGCATGATCTTGACCGCGACGGTACGCCCAAGGCGCGTATCGAGCGCCACGTGCACTTCGGCCATGCCGCCACGGCCGACCAGTTGGCCGAGCTGGTAACGTCCACCAGCCAAAGAGGTAGGCATGTTGATGTTCATCCCTGTTCCTTCCCATCAGTGCTCAAGGAGATATGAGGTCTGCTGACCACGCGTCGCGGAAGTCTTCCGCCTGTAGGCACCACCATCGTGTCAGCCAATTGTGTCTGCTGGTCGAGCAGACGGCGTTCGATGCGGGACAACGTGCGCGACACCGTCAACGCGTCCTTCGGACGGTCAAGCGGGTCTTTGGACAGCATCGACATGACGAATTCACGCAGCTGCACGTCGACGGAGTCTGGCAGCGGCGGAACCGGATTGTTGACATGTGCTGCGGCGATGTCGACCGGCGTGGCACCCGTGAACGGACGATGCCCGCACAGGCCCTCGTAGGCGACGATGCCAAGCGAATAGATATCGGATTGCGGCGTGGCATGCTTGCCCTGCGCCTGCTCCGGGGAAATGTACTGTGCGGTGCCACCACCATGCCGTCCTGCGTGATCTGCTCCCTGA
>ENA-OQES01000196-OQES01000196.1-human-gut-metagenome-genome-assembly--contig:-NODE-196-length-26317-cov-4.565025_pt1 | contig 26317 bp, 29 predicted proteins | sample MGYA00242798_ERZ504641 | MGnify/ENA primary metagenome ERZ504641 (study PRJEB26092, sample SAMD00036327) | human gut metagenome | host: Homo sapiens | study: EMG produced TPA metagenomics assembly of...
GTTCTCTTCCCGACGTCTGGCAGCGGGAGTCTCATTTTTACCGGAAGCAGGACTACCGGTACCGTTGCCATTATCAGCGACTGGTTTTGATGAGTTGCGGTTTACGTAATCATCGAAGGACTGCCAGTCATCCACCAGACGATCGGTATCTGTATTTTTTGTGACTGAAGTATTGTCATTGGATGCGGCCGGAAGCGGTGCACCGCAGTAGCTGCAAAAACGACCGGTGACTTCAGCACCACACGATGGACATTGCATAGTTCACTCCCCCTTGTTAGAATTTCAGATTTTATTGTACCACAAATACAGGAAAACATATCTGAAGATTTTGTGAAAATTAATGAAAAATAATTACTTTTTTTCGGTAAAAAAGCAAGAATCAGAAAGAGAAGATTGCGTTGACACCTTATATACCGATTGGTATAATATAAAAAGACAGGGGATTACCCTGGAAAATTACGGATCAACAGCTGATAAATATAAGGAAAGGGGCTGAGACAGATGGATAATCGGCAGCTGATCATGGAAAAAGCGCTGGAACTGTTTTGTGCCCGTGGATATGATGCGGTTGGGGTGCAGGAGATTGCAGAACAGTTCCCGGAATTACGAAAAACCGACGTTGTATTATTAATTTTGGAAGCAAGCAGGGACTGATGGAAACGATCCTTGAGGAGAACAGTCGTATTCTGGAAGAGATGCTGGAAAAAGCAGTGGAAGAACCGGGGATGTCCCGCAGGTGTTATATCGTGTGGCGAGAGCATATTTTGATTTTGCGGGAAGCCACTGGCAGTTTTATCTGTTTATGCTGAGTCAGTTTTATTCCGGAAAAAATCGGAAGGATTCCGTACGGTGTATCCGCTGATCCAGAAGTATTACCAGCTTGTGGTGCGGATCTTCGAGGATTCTGCAGATCGTCTGGGAAATATGGGCGGCCGTCAGGAGCAGTTCGCCGTCAGCTTCATGGGGATTCTGGATTCCCATATGATGATGCTGGGAAGAGAGCAGGATGAAGAACACGGACTGGTGATGACGGATCAGAGAACGTATGAGATCGTCCGGCAGTTCCTGTACGGTATTTATTCATAACTGCGAAAGTATGGAACAGTTGCATGTATGAGTGTGAAAAAGTAACTGGAAAGACAGTTAAGATAAAAGCAAAAAGGAGACGGGGATATGGCAAAGATGGAGTTTGGGGAACTGGATCAATATTTGTTTGGTCAGGCAACGCATTATGATATTTATAAGAAACTTGGGGGGCACATCCGGTAACACAGAACGGAAAAAGCGGCACGTATTTTGCAGTCTGGGCACCGAACGCAGAGGATGTTTCTGTTGTCGGCGAGTTTAATGACTGGGATCCGGAGCGACATCCGATGAAAAAGACCGGACCGATCGGTGTCTGGGAGACTTTTGTTGCAGGAGCGGAAGTGGGAGATCTGTATAAATTCTGTATCCGTGCCATGGACGGAAGGCTGCTGTATAAAGCCGATCCTTATGCAAATTGGTCCGAGATGCGCCCGGGCAATGCATCCCGTATCGCGGATATCACAGGTTTCAAATGGGGGGATGCCACATGGTTGAAAAAGAGAAAAGAGACGGATCCGAGAAGAGCTGCTCTTTCCATCTATGAAGTACATCCGGGTTCCTGGAAAAAGCATCCGGCTTCCGATGGAGATCCGGACGGCTTCTACAGCTATCGGGAACTGGCACATGAGCTGGCAGATTATGTAAAACGTATGGGTTATACCCATGTGGAACTGATGGGCATCGCGGAGCATCCGTTTGACGGCTCCTGGGGTTATCAGGTTACCGGTTACTATGCACCGACCGCCCGTTTCGGATCCCCGAAAGAATTCAAATATCTGGTCAATTATTTACATAAAAATAAGATCGGTGTCATCCTCGACTGGGTACCGGCGCATTTTCCGAAAGATGCTCACGGACTGGCAGAGTTTGACGGAACCTGTATCTACGAGCATTCCGACCCACGTCAGGGAGAGCATCCGGACTGGGGTACCAAGATCTTTAATTATGGGAAAAACGAAGTCAAAAATTTCCTGATTGCAAACGCACTGTACTGGATCGAAGAGTTCCATGTAGACGGTCTGCGTGTGGATGCAGTGGCATCCATGTTGTACCTCGATTATGGGAAAGAAGACGGACAGTGGATCGCGAACAAATATGGCGGTAACGAGAACCTGGAGGCTATTGAATTTTTCAAGCATCTGAATACCCTGATCCTTGGAAGGAACAAAGGAACCATGATGATCGCTGAAGAGTCTACTGCATGGCCGAAGGTAACCGGAGATGTGGAGAAAGAGAACGGTCTCGGATTCACGTTTAAGTGGAACATGGGATGGATGCACGATTTCCTGGAGTATATGAAACTGGATCCGTATTTCAGAAAATTCAACCATAATAAGATGACCTTCTCCATGACGTATGCTTTCAGCGAGGCGTATATTCTGGTACTTTCTCATGATGAAGTTGTCCATCTGAAATGCTCCATGATCAACAAGATGCCCGGAGAGTACGATGACAAATTTGAGAATCTGAAAGCCGGATATTCCTTCATGATGGGGCACCCGGGTAAGAAACTGCTGTTTATGGGACAGGAGTTCGGACAGTTTCAGGAGTGGAGTGAGGCGAGAGAGCTTGACTGGTATCTGCTCCGTGAGGCAAGGCATCAGCAGTTACAGGATTATGTAAGAGATTTGCAGATGATGTATAAAAAATATCCGGCACTGTATGCGGATGCCAATGGTTATGATGGTTTTCAGTGGATCAATGCCGATGATGCAGACCGAAGCATCTACAGCTTCATCCGCTGGTCACCGACGAAAAGAAACAACCTGCTGTTTGTCTGCAACTTTACACCGGTAGAACGGAAAGACTACTGGGTAGGTGTACCGCAGAAAAAGGCAGTGCAGACTGATCCTCAACAGTGCCGATCCGATGTACGGCGGCAGCCATCACGTAGAAAATACGGTATTCAAACCGGTAAAAGGAGAATGCGACGGACTTCCATATCACATCGAATATCCGCTTCCGGCATATGGGGTTGCAGTGTTTGCATTTAACTAAGGATAATTAAAGAATAAAAAAGTAGGTTCGATAGACTTCGGTTTCTTGAACATGGCGCAAAAATGAGTGAAGTATGCTGACAGAAGATTTGTCAGCATGCTCCACTCTTTTTGCATTTATGCGAGCCACGCGCAAAGCGTGTTTCTTGTAGTTTGCGCGAGTCACAGACCAAGATTCCCTAAAAATTGTAATTTGAAAATTAAAGAATATAAATTGTACGTGAATTACAAAAATTAACACAGTTTTACAAAATACGATAGAACCAGAAGCTTCCGCCATGGTACCCTTGCTTTCGGAAAGGAGAAATAAAAGATGTTTAAGATGTTGAATCCAAAACGGTTTTATCATGCCGTAGGAAAGAAGAAGTTTCTGGAATTTATACTGCTGGCCGTATTTATTTTGTTCTTTTACGGTCCACTGATGAATATGCTGATGCTTGCGTTTGCAAATGAATATAATGTGCCGTCAGTACTTCCGCAGGAGTGGGGCTTCAAGTGGTGGGGGTATGTATTCGGACAGAAAAGCCTGGTATCTTCTATGATCCAGTCCTTTATTATTGCCATTGCGACTACCGTGATCTCGATGATCTTCTGTATTCCGGCAGCCTACTCACTGGCAAGATTCCAGTATCCGGGAAGAAAGATTTTCATGCTGTCATTTCTGCTGACGAATGCATTCCCGAAACTGGGAATTTATACTTCGATCGCCGTTCTGTTTTATAAATATGGACTGATGGGAACGTATGCCGGAGTTATCATCATCCATATGATCAATTCCATGATGTTCATGGTATGGCTGCCATCCAGTGCATTTCGTAATGTACACCGGCAGCAGGAGGAAGCGGCGAGAGACGCGGGAGCAAGTCCCATCCGTACCTTTTTCAAAGTCACACTGCCGATGGCCATGCCGGGAATCGCGGTTGCGACTCTGTATACCTTCCTGGGATCCATGGAGGAAGCACAGGGAACCATGCTGGTAGGTCTTGCAAGAATCCAGACCATGCCGGTAGCCATGTACGGAATCGTGCTGGACAGCTCAGCAATCCAGATCGGTGCAGTATTTGCCATCCTGCTGATCATTCCGTCCGCACTGCTGATCTTTGTGATGAGAAAATACATCGGACCGGAAGCAATCGCCGGCGGTTTTAAGATGAAGTAAAGGAAAAACAGACAGAGATTGGCTGGAGAGTAACTGCATAAGAAAAACAGGCAGGAGCGAACAGCTGCTACTTAAGATATCCAGGAGGATAGAAAGAAATAATGAAAGATAGAAAAGTAAAACTGGAACTGAGAGACATGGCGAAGAAATACGATAACGGAGATGGTGTGGAACACATCAACCTGAAGGTATACGAGGGAGAGATCGTTACTTTCCTCGGACCTTCCGGATGTGGAAAATCCACAATCTTAAGAACCATCGGCGGGTTTATGGATGTGACGGACGGGGATATCCTGGTAGACGGACAGTCTATCGTGAATATGCCGCCGGAGAAAAGACCGACCGCTATGGTATTCCAGAGTTATAATTTGTGGCCGCATATGACAATCTATGAAAATCTGGCATTCGGTTTAAAGTTAAGAAAAGTTCCGAAAAAAGAGATTGATACAGAGATTAAGAAAATGCTGGAACTGGTTTCCATGAGCGGATTTGAAAAGAAATATCCGGGACAGCTTTCCGGTGGCCAGCAGCAGCGTATTGCGATTGCACGATCCCTGCTTCTGAAACCGTCCCTGCTTTTGCTGGATGAGCCATTTTCCGCGCTGGATGCCAAGATCCGCCAGCAGATGAGAGAAGAGTTAAAGAAGATCCAGAGTGATTTGGGAATCACCGTTATCTTTGTCACCCATGACCAGGAGGAAGCGATGGCACTGTCCCATCGGATCGTGGTTATGAACAAAGGAAAATTCGATCAGGTGGGTACACCGGGAGAGATCTACGATCAGCCGGCAACCCTTCATGTAGCGTCCTTTATCGGTGAGATGAACTTTATCAAAGCCGGAGGAAATACCATCGCAGTCCGTCCGGAAGATATCGAAGTGAACAAAGGTCACGGACCAATGGAAGCGGTAGTCCGCACGATCATGATGCTTGGACATTATGTGGTGCTTACCGTACAGAGAGGAAATGAAATCATCAAATGTTATGTGGACAGAGAACTGAGTGAACAGCTGAGAGAGGGAGATATCGTAAATCTTTCGATCGGAAAACACACGGATTTTTTTCACAGGCCGCTTAATCATAGAAGGAACAGGAACGTCCGGTCGGGAAAAGTATCGGTTCGAAAAAAAGATATGCCGGACGGAATCTGGTAAGAAGGAAAAGTAAGAAACGACGAGGAGAAATGCAAAAAATGAAAATGCAAAAAAGTAATGGCAGCTATGTTAGCAGGAATGATGATGGTATCTATGGTCGGATGTGGTGCAGGAAGCCAGACAAGTGCGGATGCTTCTGACAGTGCACAGACAAAGGAAAGCACCGATGGTAAATCTACACTGACCATCTGGGCAAGCGGCTCTGACAATGTCCGTCAGGTATTTGAAGCTCTGATTGATGATTTTAATAAAAACTCTGAATATGCAGATCAGTATCAGGCAGAACTGCAGTTCATGCTCAGCGGTACCGGAACCCAGTCCATGACAGACATGCTGGCAGCAGCATACAAAGCAAAACAGACCAATACCGATTATGACCTGGTAGATCTGGGTGGAGATGATCTGTCCAAAGTGGTTTCCCAGATCGGTGAAGAAGCATTTGTGAAACTGGACAAGAGCAAGATCCCGAATGCGGAAAATGTAGCAGCCAAGAGCTCTCTGGCCGCTGACTATGTACAGCCATACCGTGGAACGACCGTTGTTCTGGCATATGACTCTGAGAAAGTACCTACCCCGCCAAAGACCATGGACGAACTGGTACAGTGGATGAAAGAAAATCCTGGCAGATTTGCTTACAATGCACCGGGAACCGGTGGAGCCGGAGATTCTTTTGTAAGAACTTCTGTATATAACTACATGCCGGAAGAAGCGATCACTTCCGATGATCCTTCCTGGGAAGATCAGTGGAGCGAAGGATTTGATTTCCTGAAATCCATCCATCCGTATATGTATCAGTCTGGTGGCTCTGTGGTATACCCAAGCAAAAACCAGGGAACACTGGATCTGCTGAATCAGGGTGAAATCGACATGTGTCCAAACTGGGCAGACATGGTACTGTCCCAGCGTGCGGAAGGCACCCTGAAAGATACGATCAAGATCACCCAGATCGATCCGTCACTGACCGGTTCTCTGCAGTCTCTGGCTATCCCGACCTTCGGTTCTAACGAAGACGGCGCTTATGCATTCATGAATTACATCCTTACCGTAGATGCGCAGGAAATCCTGGTAAAACAGATGGCAGCAATCCCGCTGATCGATACCGCACAGCTGGATATGACAGGATATGAAGATGTGGAAAATCTGGATGTCAGCAACTTCCGTATCATGTCCATCGGAGATCTGTCCACAGACTTTAATGAAAAATGGGATAACGAAATCGGAACTTTAAACTAAGAAGGAGTTATTATGAAAAACAAAAAGAAAGGACTGCTGGCAGCTTACGGAATGGTACTGCCGGCCTTCCTGGTGGTCATGCTGACCGTTGCATATCCGATCGTATCGGCCGTCATCCAGAGCTTTCAGGATGAGAATACAGGAGCATTTACCACAGCAAACTATACCTATTTTTTTTACGGAAAAGGCACAGAGAAACAACCTGATCTACACACTGGTAGTCGTGTTCGTAACGGTTGCGATCGCCATCGTACTTGCCTATCTTCTGGCTCTGTATCTGCGGTTTGTAAAATCAAGGATCTCCAGAGCCATCGGTATGCTGTACCTGCTCCCGCGATTCGTCCCTACCATGTGTGCAGTCTATGCCATGATCACGATCATCCGTGATTCCGGTCTGATCAACCGGATCGGCCTGCTCTTTGGTCTGGACATCAAGCTGGGTCTGATGTATCATGCCAGTGGTATCGTGGTGATGAACCTGTGGTTTAATATTCCTTTCGCAACCATGATGATCGCCGCAGGACTGGGAGCTATTCCGGATTCCATCGTAGAAGCATCCAGAGATACCGGTGCCGGAAGATGGAAAACATTTACCAGCATGATCCTGCCGCTGTCCATGAAAGATGTGGTAGTTGCTTCTACCTTTGTATTTATGTCCAATGTCGGTTCCTTTACCACACCGTACCTGATGGGAGGCAATTCACCGAAGATGCTGGGAATCGCTCTGTATGATCAGTTTAACAAGTATCTGTCATACAACCGGTCAGCAGCACTGTCTGTGATTATGTTCCTGATCTGCTCCGTATCGGCAGCAGTATACATCTATACGAATCTGAAAGAAAAGGACTGGGAAAAATAAATGGGGAAAACGATGATCACTGCTCATTCGGGAGCAGACGGAACAAAAGAAAACAGTCTGGAATTTGTAAAATATGCCATGCAGACAGGCGCAGATGCGCTGGAAGTGGATGTGCGGATGGGAGAAAACGGGATTCTGATCCTGTCCCATGACAAGACCGATGAAGATGCAGCGAGGCTTGCAGATGTCTTTCGCATGATGCGGGAACGCCCGCAGATGCGAATCAACTGTGATCTGAAAGAATACGGCCTGGAAATGGCAGTCCGCCAGCTGGCACTGATCTCCGGACTGAAGATCGACCAAATCCTTTACTCGGGAAGTGTCCGCCCGGTTCCGGTGACCGAACAGTGCGCGTGGAGAGATGTGGAAGTGTTCTGGAACATCGAAGAATATCTTCCGGATATCTATAAAGAAAAGAAGGAAGATCTTCTTTTCGAGCAGTCGGCTTACAAGATCAGCAGAGCCTGCAGAAAATACGGCATCCACACCGTAAATGTCAATGAAAAGATTGCAACAGAAGAATTCATCCGGATCACGGGAGAAAACGAGATCGATCTGTCTGTGTGGACCGTCAATGAAGAAGGACGGTTCCGGGAACTGCTGGAACAGGGCGTGAAAAACATCACCACAAGAAACGTGAAGATGGCCTGTAAAGTCCGCGCGTAGAAAATGCAGTTGAGAAGCCGGAGACGTATTAAATTTACGCGAGCAACGAACCGAAGTCCGTGCTTGCACGAGACCTCGGCGACTGCCGCGATAACTACGAGAAACTCGCGAAGCGTGTTTCTTGTAGTTTATAGAAAAAATGGGTTGGAAAGCAGCGAAGATCAGGTGTTGTTTTCCGGCTCTTTTTTGTTTCCGGAGTAAAATCTTTTCCGGACAAAGGGCAGTCCTGCAGCAGGTATCTGTATTATCTTTATACGGTTGACGTAATCCACAGCACCGTCCGCAGACGGCTACAATTCCTCCCGGAAAACAGGTGTATTTTGCAGAAATCAGAAAATGCAGCGTTTAACATACAAGAAAACTATGTTAAACAAGAAAATGAATTGACAAATCTGCTTTCCTTTGCTAACATGAAACAGTATATTTGCCGAAAATCAGGCAAAAACAAGGAGGAGAAAGAGTAAAATGCAAAAGATTCTAAAAAACTTGTGTCTGTACTTACTCTGACAGCGATGCTTGCAGCAAGTCTGACAGCCTGTGGCGGAAAAGATCCGGTTGCAGAAGATGACAGCACAGCAGGCACAACCACTGCCGACAGCAGTACAGCTACCACAGAGACTTCTGGTGACAGCACATTTACCTATGCCATCTCCGGGGACCCCACAGAGACTGTCAATGTTATTACAACATCTGACCGTTGGGGATTATCTACTGTAAAGATGATCTACTCCCCACTGTATATGAATAATGCCGATGGAATTAACTGGTTCCTGGCTACAGATTATAGCGTATCCGATGACAATCTGACCTATACATTCAAACTGAGAGATGATGTGAAATGGTCTGACGGTGAACCATTTACCGCAGATGACGTGGTATTCACATACGAAGCCATGGAACAGGAGGATAACCTTGGCTGGGCTTATTCTCAGCTGGTTTACGATCAGGGAACGGTAAAAGTGGCAAAAAGTGGATGATTATACCGTATCCTTCACTTTCCCATTCGTAACACCTACCGCGATCGAGATGTTAAGCCAGATCTTCATTATGCCGGAGCACATCTACAAAGATGTCACAGATTTCGAGCATAACGATTACAACATGAACTCCGTAGGAACCGGTCCTTACAAACTGGTAGATTATCAGTCGGGCTCATATTTGAAGTTTGAAGCAAACGAAAACTACTACAAAGGCGAACCGTCTGTTTAAAAATATAGTATTCCAGATCATCGAAAATGCAGATACTGCGATCCTGGCTCTGCAGAACGGTGAAGTAGATGCTTATCAGATGACACCACAGCAGGTGGAAAAAACTGGATCTTGGATGCAAGCAACCTGACTGCTTATTCTTACACAGAGGGTCGTGTCGGTTACCTGCAGATCAACTGCAACCGTGTAACAGACGAAAACGTTCGTAAAGCCCTGCTGTTTGCCATGGACAGAAAAGCAATGGATGATGCAGCCTTCGAATCTGACGAATACTACAGCATTCCGTATACCTTCCTGCCAACCAACAGCCAGTTCTACACAGAAGACGGTGTGGAAAAATTACGAGCAGGATGTAGACAAAGCAAAGAGTATGTTAGAGGAAGCCGGTGTGAGTGGTCTGAAACTGAAACTGGGTTACATCTCCAGTGATGCCGTACAGTCCGCACAGGCACTGCTGATTCAGGAACAGCTGCAGGAAGTTGGTGTGACGGTAGAACTTGCCGGCGGAGACGGAACAGCCATTGCAAACGCAATGAAGGATCCGGATAACGAGTACGATATGTATCTGGGCGGTTATATCATGGGTATTGACCCGGATACCTTCTCCAGCCTGTTTGAAAATGATGGTGCTTACAACTACATGCACTACAGTGGATACGATACCATCGATCAGCTGTTTGAGGAAGGTCGTTCTGAATTGGATGAGTCTGCAAGAAAGGAAACCTATGCAAAACTGCAGGCAGCTGTTCAGGATACAGGTGCTTTCTATCCGATCATTTCCAACAATAAGATTCTGGTTGTAAATAACAGAATCCAGGGTGTGGAAGATGCAGGACTTGTTCCGGTATATACCTTCGAGGATACTTCCAGTCTGAAAATTGCTGAATAAGTAATCATCAAAGATTAGACACTATTTATAATGAGGGCGGAATTCTTCTGAAACAGGCGAAGAGTTCCGCTTTTTTGGGGCTTAAGAATGAAAAACAAAAGGAGAAAAAGGTATGGCAAAGTATATTTTCAAACGTATTCTTACTGCGATCCCACTGATCATCGTGATCACGATCCTGTGTTTTTCTCTGATTCATCTGGCACCGTATGATGCCATCGATGCCATGACAACTCCAAAGATGTCTCCGGAGATGGTACAGATGATCCGTGAAAAATACGGCTATGATCAGCCGGTTTATGTGCAGTATATCCGCTGGCTGGAAGGAATCCTGAATGGAAACTTCGGCTATTCTATCGTGACAAAAACGAATATTTTCGATGAGCTGGCGACAAGAATCCCGAACACGATCAAGCTGGTACTGCCGTCTTATCTGACTGCCTATGTGATCTCAATCGTGCTGGGTCTGGTGGCCGGTTCTCACAAAAACAAATGGCTGGACAAACTGATCGACGGGATCTGTTCCCTGTGGATCGCGATGCCGACTTTCTGGGTAGCGATGCTCTTTATCTATCTGTTCGGCTATAAACTGCGGATCCTTCCGATCCTTGGCATGCATACGGTAGGCGTGAATACCTTGTCTGACTTCCTGTTGCATTTTATCACACCGTATCTGGTGCTGACACTGGCATTTATCCCGGACAATGTGCGTTATGTGCGTTCTTCCACGATCACACAGTACTCCGAGGATTATGTTATGGTACAGAAGGCATTTGGTGCTTCCAAAGCAGAGATTATGTTCAAACATGTCTGTAAGAACGTACTGCTTCCGGTTATCACAAAACTGGGTATGGCCTTACCAACGCTGGTAACAGGTGCGGTTATCACGGAAACCGTATTCAGCTGGCCGGGTATCGGACCGTATTTTATCAAGGCAGTGCAGGGTATGGACTATCCGATTGTTATGATCGTTCTGATATTGTCTTCCACCCTGGTGGTCCTGGGAAATCTGCTGTCCGATATTTTATACTGTGTGACAGATCCGCGTATCAGAAAGATGGGGTAATTGTATGGCAATGAATCATTCTCAAAAAAAAGCGTCTGGAAAATGTCTGGGAGGCATTAAAACACGACAAAATCGCAATATTTTCTATTATCTTCCTTGCACTGATCCTGATCTTATCCTTACTGGCTCCGGCACTTCCACTGGAACCGAATAAAACAGATGTAGCTCATATGCTGGAGGCGCCGAGCAGTGCCCATATTTTCGGAACCGATGAAGTGGGTCGTGATTATCTGGCGCGTGTCATCTACGGAGGCCGTGTGTCCCTGCTGGTCGGCGTGCTTGCCATGCTGATGAGTGTGACCATCGGTGTCACTGTTGGGATCCTTGCCGGTTACCTCGGCGGTATCATAGATGGTATCCTGATGCGGATCGTTGACATTCTGCAGTCCATTCCGTGGCTGATTCTGGTTACAGTTATCAGTATTTTCTTCAAACAGGGACTGGTGTCCATTATTATCGTGATCGGATTCTTCTCCTGGATGGAAATCGCCCGTCTGGTGCGTGCGGAGGTTATGTCCGTCAAAGAGAGGGAATACGTCCTCTATGCGGACTTTGCCGGTGTACCGTTATTTAAAATGGTACTCCGCCATCTGATTCCTTCGGTGCTGCCGACGATCATCATCGCAGCGACCACCAGTATCTCCAATGCGATCATGACGGAGTCATCCCTGAGTTTCTTGGGGATAGGTATTCAGGAACCGCTGTCTTCCTGGGGAAAATTGCTGCAGAGTGCGCAGAGTAACCTGCAGAATGCTGTTTACATGGCGATCATCCCCGGTCTTTTGATCATGCTGACCATCTTTGCGTTCAACAAATTGGGCAATCTGCTTCGTATCTATGTAGATCCCCGTGTCATGGATGCAGGTAAATAGGAGGAGTGGAGATGAAAGAAAACAGAGTATTAACCATAGACAATCTGACCACTACGTTTGAGAGTCACAAACAGAAGATCCAGGCGGTGCGCGGTGTCTCCCTCCATGTGGATGAAGGAGATATTCTGGCTATTGTAGGAGAGTCCGGAAGTGGGAAAAGTGTAACCATGAAGTCGGTCATGGGACTTCTCGGAGAAAATGCAGATGTGCAGGCAGATCATCTGGAACTGCTGCAGAAGGATCTGCTGTCCATGTCCGAAAAAGAAAAACGAAAAATGCGTGGAAAAGATATGGCAATGATCTTCCAGGATCCGATGACTGCCTTGAATCCGCTGAAAAAGATCGGGTATCATATGATCGAGGTACTCCGACGCCATCAGAACCTGAGCAAGGCAGAAGCAAGAAAAGTAGCCATCGATATGCTGGGAAAGGTAGGAATCCCGTCGGCAGAAAGCCGGATGGATCAGTATCCCCATGAATTTTCCGGTGGTATGAGACAGCGTGTCATGATCGCAATGGCGCTGTGCTGCCAGCCGCGGCTACTGATCGCCGATGAACCGACAACCGCACTGGATGTGACGATCCAGGCGCAGATTCTGCAGCTTCTCAAACAGTTAAATGAAAATGAGCAGATGAATATTATTCTGATCACTCACGATCTCGGGGTGGTAGCTTCCCTGGCGAAACGGATCGAAGTAATGTACGGAGGTCTGATCATGGAAGAGGGAACCACAGAAGAGATCTTCGAACATCCGACCCCATCCGTACACGAGAGCACTGCTTCATGCGATTCCAAAAGTGTGAGAGCGGATGTCGGGAACGCCTCGAACCGATCCCTGGTATGGCACCGTCTCTGGCGAATCCGCCGGCGGGATGTCCATTTGTGACCCGCTGCCGGTTTGCATGTGAGGAATGTAAGAAAGGGATCCCGTCCATGCGGGCATATTCCGATACCCAGTCCTCCAGATGTATCTTCACAAAAGAAGAACTGGACGAGAAAGAGAAGAAAGAAGAGGAGAAATAATATGGAAACAAAAGAACAATATCTTCTGGAAGCGAAGAATCTGTCCAAGTATTTCCCGGTCAAAAATTTCTTCGGAAAACTGGTACAGGAAGTACGGGCGGTGGATCGTGTGAACCTTTCCATTAAAAAAGGAGAAACCTTCGGTCTGGTGGGAGAGTCCGGCTGTGGAAAGTCCACACTGGGCCGTACTCTGATCCGTATGTATGAGCCGACCGATGGAATCTTAACCTACGACGGTCACGACATCACAAAGACAAAGGGTAAAGAACTCCTTGCATATCATAAAAGAATGCAGATTATTTTTCAGGATCCTTATTCTGCGCTGGATCCCCATCAGAATGTAAGAGAAATCATGGCCGAACCGATTTCCGTCTTTGAAAAACTTCCGGAAAAAGAGATGGATGAGCGAATCGTAAGTCTTCTTGAAAAAGTAGGTATGAAGGCAGACGATATGGAAAAATATGCCTATGAAATTTTCCGGTGGACAGCGTCAGCGTATCGGTATCGCAAGAGCCTTATCTGTGAATCCGGAATTCCTGCTCTGCGACGAGCCGATCTCCGCACTGGACGTGTCTATCCAGGCACAGGTTGTCAACGTGCTGGAAGATCTGCAGCAGGAACTGGGACTGACCTACCTGTTTGTGGCACATGATCTGTCCATGGTACGCCATATTTCCGACCGGATTGGCGTGATGTATCTTGGTAAGATCGTGGAGAGTGGAGACAGTGATGAAGTGTACGACAATCCGTGTCATCCGTATACCCGGGCACTGCTTGCCTCTATTCCGATCGCAGATCCAAAGCGTGCACTCAGCCTGGAAAACTGCGGTATCGAGGGGGATCTTCCGAGTCCGCTGCATATCCCGTCCGGCTGCCGTTTCCACACCCGCTGTCCATATGCGACCGAGCAGTGCAGACAGCAGGAACCGGAACTGGAAGAGAGAACGCCGGGTCATATGGTGGCATGCTGGAAAAAATAAAAAGAGTGAGGGACAGATAAAAATATGCTTTCAAAAGAACTTTACCGAACCTATGTCCAGATCCTGAAAGATGAACTGGTACCGGCGATGGGATGTACCGAACCAATCGCCATCGCTTACGCGGGAGCCGTAGCCAGAAAGACACTGGGAGTCCTGCCGGATCGGGTGGAGGTTGCGGTCAGCCGAAATATCATTAAAAATGTAAAAAGTGTGGTTGTTCCCCACACCGGGGGCTTACGCGGAATCGAAGCCGCAGCAGTTGCCGGAATCGTGGCAGGAGATGCTGCGAAGGAACTGGAGGTCATCTCCCATGTGGAACAAGAAGACATCGAAGCGATGGGAAACTTCCTGAAGGAAGTTCCGTGCAGTGTCTGTGAGGCATCCTCTGATCTGATCTTTGATATTCAGATTACTTTGTATCATGGAGAAGATGAAGCGAACGTACGGATCACCGATTTTCACACGAATCTGGTGCATGTGTCCAGAAACGGGGAGATCCTTCTGGCAAAAGAGATTACCGGAAAAGAAGAGTCCGCGCTGGCAGACAAATCGACACTTACCATAGAAAATATCTTTGCATTTGCAAAGGAAGTGGACCTTGCAGATGTCCGGGAAGTACTGGAACGTCAGGTTCGTTACAACATGGCGATCGCCGAGGAAGGGCTCTGCGGTAATTACGGAGCCAATATTGGAAAGGTTCTGCTGGCCACTTACGGCGATCAGGATGTCAAGGTGCGCGCCAAAGCCATGGCGGCTGCCGGTTCTGATGCAAGAATGAACGGCTGTGAACTTCCGGTGGTAATCAATTCCGGAAGTGGCAACCAGGGAATCACAGCTTCTGTCCCGATCGTGGTTTTTGCAAAAGAACTGCAGGTATCGGAAGAGACGATGTACCGGGCTCTGGTGATCTCAAATCTGGCAACGATCCATATCAAAGAAGGAATCGGCAGACTTTCCGCATACTGCGGTGCAGTAGGAGCCGGGTGTGGCTGTGGCGCAGGGATCGCCTACCTGTACGGAGAGGGTCAGAAAGAGGGCGAGCATGCCATTGTTAACGGTCTTGCCATTGTATCAGGTATGATCTGCGACGGAGCGAAAGCGTCCTGTGCAGCAAAGATCGCGTCCTCCGTAGATGCGGGAATCCTCGGTTACTTTATGTACAAGAACGGACAGCAGTTTATCGGCGGCGACGGTATCGTGAAAAAAGGCGTGGAAAATACGATCCGCTGTGTGGGCAAACTGGCATCTGAGGGTATGCTCGAGACAGACCGGGAGATCGTCCATCTGATGATCCACGGATAATACATACAGAAAAATAAGCTCCTTTTGCATGAAAAGAACGGTTAGTTCTATGAAACCAAAACGCAAAGGGGGCTTTACTTTTTGGACAAAACGTGATAAAAGTATAGAGGAGTAACTATTCGGTAAGAATATCCTGTGAGTTCTTTTGACAGGAACTGTTGAAAGAACTCACAGGATATGCAGACAAAAATTCAGGGCTGTTTTAGAGAAAACAGCCCTTTTTGGGCGTTTTTCAGGAGGTAAAAAACATGACAAAGATTGACATTATTTCAGGATTTTTAGGAGCCGGAAAAACAACACTGATTTAAAAAACTGCTCTCTGAAGCTTTAAAAGGCGAGCAGGTAGTGCTGATTGAAAATGAATTTGGAGAGATCGGTATTGACGGAGGATTCTTAAAAGATTCCGGTATCGAGATCCGTGAGATGAACTCCGGATGTATCTGTTGTTCTCTGGTAGGTGATTTCGGAACTTCTCTGAAAGAAGTGATCACCACCTATCATCCGGATCGTATCATCATCGAGCCGTCAGGCGTAGGCAAACTGTCTGATGTGATCAAAGCGGTAAAAGGTGTGGATGTGGACTGTGAAATCAGCCTGAACAGCTATACAACTGTAGCAGATGTAAACAAATGCAAAATGTATATGAGAAACTTCGGTGAGTTCTTTGAGAACCAGTTACAGTACGCAAGAACGATTATTCTGAGCCGTACCGATACACCGAAGGCTACCGAAGAGAAAGTAGCCAAAGCAGTCGCTCTGATCCGCGAAGTGAACAAGGATGCAGTGATCATCACCACTCCAATCGAAAAACTGGACGGTGCACAGATTCTGGAAGCTATGGAGCAGGGCAGAGAAGAAGACGAAGATTTCTGCCCGGTATGCGGTGGACATCACGATCATGACCACGAGCATGAGCATTATCACCATGATCATGATGGCGAGTGCGGATGTGACCATGACCACGAACATGAGCATCATCACCATGATCATGATGGCGAGTGCGGATGTGACCATGACCACGAGCATGAACATCATCATCACGACCATGACGATGAGTGCGGATGCGGACATGACCACGATCACGAACATCATCACCATGATGGCGAGTGTGGATGCGGTCACGATCATCACCATCACCATGCGGATGAAGTATTTACAAGCTGGGGCTGTGAGACTGCTAAGAAATATACAAAAGAAGAGATCGAAGCTGCACTGAAGAAACTGTCAGAAGCAGAAGATCTTGGTGTGATTCTTCGTGCCAAAGGTATGGTGGACGGAAAAGACGGGCAGTGGATCTACTTTGATATGGTTCCAGAAGAGTATGAGGTACGCACCGGTACTCCACAGATCACAGGTAAGATCTGTGTGATCGGTTCCAAGATGGCAGAAGACAAAATTGCTGAAATTTTTGGAGTGAATGAGTAATGATGAAGAGAGATGTTCCCGTATATTTAATTACAGGATTTTTAGAGAGTGGCAAAACCCAGTTTCTGGATTTTACCATTCATCAGAGTTATTTTCAGATTCCGGACAAAACGCTTCTGATTCTCTGTGAAGAGGGAGAAGAAGAGTACGATGAGGAAAGCCTGAAAAAAATGAATACGGTGATCGAGATCATCGAAGATCCGGAAGACTTTAACGCGGATACCCTGCAGATGTTGAATGAAAAAACATCAGCCTGGCAGAGTCCTGGTAGAGTACAATCCGCTGTGGTCTGTAGATAAGTTCTATCAGACCGATATGCCACGTTACTGGGATCTGGCACAGCATATCGTAACCGTGGATGCCAGCACCTTCCAGATCTATATGAACAATATGAAATCTTTATTCATGGAGATGATCCGAAACGCGGACCTGGTAATTTTCAACCGCTGTCAGGATGAACATCCGCTGGCAAACTTCCGTCGCAGTGTCAAAGTTGTCAATTCCAGAGCAGAAGTTGATTTTTGAAAATGAAGAGGGCGAAATCGACGATATTTTCCAGGATGAGATGCCGTATGATATGAATGCGGACATCATTGATATTGAAGATATCGATTACGGTATCTGGTATGTGGATATGATGGATAATCTGGAAAAAATATGTGGATAAGACAGTTCGGTTTAAAGGACAGGTGTTGAAAAGTCGTGAGCTGAACGCAGGAATTTTTCGTGCCCGGACGTATGGCGATGACCTGCTGTGCGGACGATACCCAGTTTATCGGCTATATCTGTAAGAATCCGGCAGCCAAGAGACTGCGGATCGGCAGCTGGGTAACGGTAACTGCAAAAGTTAAAGACGAATTTATGGAAGTATACAACGGCAGAGGTCCGGTATTGTACGCAACAGAGATTGAAGCGGCAGAAAAACCGGAGCAGGAGCTGGTATACTTCGGCTGATGAAGGAGTTATCATTATGTATCTGATCGTAGGCCTGGGCAATCCGGGAAAACAGTATGAAAATACCCGCCATAATGTGGGATTTGACGCGGTTGATCTTCTGGTGGATGAGTATCGCGTACCCTCTTCGGGAAAACAACATAAGGCAATGTACGGAAAGGGCGTGATCGCGGGTCAGAAAGTGATCCTGGCGAAACCGCTGACCTACATGAACCTGAGCGGGGAATCAGTGAGAGCCCTGGTAGACTATTATAAGATCGATCCGGAAGAAGAACTGATCGTGATCTATGACGATATCAGTCTGGAACCGGGAAAGATCCGGATACGGAAAAAAGGAAGTGCGGGTGGCCATAACGGGATCAAAAATATTATCGCACAGCTGGGCACTCAGAACTTCCAGAGAATCAAAGTTGGAGTCGGAGAAAAGCCGAAGGGCTGGGATCTGGCAGATTATGTGCTGGGACACTTTTCCAAAGAAGACCGGGGACTGGTGGATGACGCGCTGAAACGCGCGGCAGGGGCCGTGGAACTGATGGTACAGGGAGAAGTGGATCAGGCGATGAATCAGTTTAACTAGAAAGGGAAAACGATGGATGCATTCGTACAACCATTATATGAACTGGCCGATTTTGATGCGATCATAAGACAACTGAAGAAACCGGGAATCGTACAGGTTTCCGGATGCCTGGACTCCCAGAAAGCTCATTTTACCAATGGGCTTCTCCGGGAGTTTCCTTTTCGACTGATCGTTGCGGAAAATGATCTGAAAGCCAAGGCATTTTATGAGGATTTTCGGCTGTATGATCCGGAAGTACTGTATTATCCGGCGAGGGATCTGATCTTTTATCAGGCAGATATCCATGGTAATCTTCTTACCAGACAACGGATCCAGGTGCTTCGCGCACTGCTGGAGCGGGAAGAAGTGACGATCGTTACTTCAATCGACAGCTGCCTGGACTGTCTGGTGCCGCTTGCCGTGTGGAAGGAAAAAGTAATAAAGATTCGCAATGACAGCGAGATTGACCTGGATCGGATGAAAAGACATCTGTTGGAACTCGGGTATGAATGGGCGGCGCAGGTAGAGGTTCCGGGACAGTTTTCTATCCGTGGTGGAATCATGGATGTATTTTCTCTGACCGAGGATAATCCGTGGCGTATCGAACTGTGGGGAGATGAGGTGGATTCCATCCGCAGTTTTGATGCGGAAAGCCAGCGCTCGATCGAGAATCTGGAGGAGATTACGATCTATCCGGCGACGGAAGTGGTGCTGGATAAGGAGACAATCCGACAGGGCATCAAAGCCATTGAAAAAGAGGCGCAAAAGAGTCAGAAGAAGTTCCGGGACGAGATGAAGACAGAGGAAGGGGCGAGAGTCCGCCAGATCGCCGCTGAATTAAAAGACCAGTTAGAAGAGATGGAGCATATTGCCGGAGCAGAAAGTTTTGTCCGGTATTTTTATAAGAAAACAGAATCGTTATTGGAATATCTGCCGGAGAACATGCTGGTTGTGATCGACGAGCCGAACCGGTTGACAGAACATGCAAAGACAACAGAAGAAGAATTCCGGGAGAGTATGATTCACCGTCTGGAAAAGGGGTATCTTCTGCCCGGACAGATGGAAGTGATCCGAAACCATCAGGAAGTAGTGCATCGGTTTCATCAGATGCATACACTGTCGTTGTCCACGATGGAGCCACGGGGAACCGGGTGGAACTTCGCTATGGAGATGCAGCTGACTGTAAAATCGGTCAACCCGTACAACAACAGTTTTGAGATGCTGGTAAAAGATCTGTTGCGCTGGAAAAAATCCGGTTACCGGATGCTGTTGTTATCCCCTTCGCGAACAAGGGCGGCCAGACTGGCAAAAGATCTGCAGGATCAGGAACTGTCAGCTTTTTACAGTGAGGATCCGGAAGAACTGATCCAGCCGGGACAGATCAAGGTCACCTGGGGACGGGTAAGCCGTGGCTTCGAGTATCCGATGGTCAAATACGTGGTGATCTCGGAGACGGATATTTTCGGCAAAGCAAAAAAAGGAAAAAACGGTAAAAAAATCCCAGTACAGCGGAAAGCAGATCCAGAGCTTTTCGGAGCTTTCCGTAGGAGACTTTGTGGTTCATGAAAACCACGGGCTGGGCGTGTACCGCGGCATCGAGAAGATGGAAGTGGATGGTGTGGTGAAAGACTATATCAAGATCGAGTATGCAGGAAAAAGTAACCATGTATATTCTCGCTACCCAGCTGGATGTCCTGCAAAAAGTATGCCGGTTCTGATGCGGCAAGACACCGAAGTTAATAAACTCGGCGGACAGGAATGGAAGAAGACCAAGACGAAGGTCCGCGGAGCTGTAAAGAATATCGCAAAAGATCTGGTGGCACTGTATGCAGCCAGACAGCAGGAAGCCGGTTTCCGCTATGGACCGGATACGGTATGGCAGCGGGAAATTTGAAGAGATGTTTCCATTTGAAGAGACGGAGGATCAGCTGCAGGCGATCGAGGCGGCAAAGCAGGATATGGAGAGCCCAAAGATCATGGATCGGCTGATCTGCGGAGATGTGGGCTATGGGAAGACGGAGATTGCGATCCGTGTGGCATTTAAGGCGATCCAGGAGGGAAAACAGGTGGTTTATCTGGTTCCGACCACGATCCTTGCACAGCAGCATTACAATACATTTGTACAGCGGATGAAGGATTTTCCGGTGCGCGTGGACCTTCTGTGCCGGTTCCGTACCGCCAGCCAGCAGAAAAAGACGATCGGAGATCTGGGAAAAGGTCTGGTGGATATTCTGATCGGCACCCATCGGGTGTTGTCCAAAGATGTGCAGTTTAAAGATCTGGGACTGCTGATCATCGATGAGGAACAGCGCTTTGGTGTTACCCACAAAGAAAAGATTAAGCAGATGAAACAGAATATCGATGTCCTGACCCTGACAGCGACGCCGATTCCGCGAACTCTTCACATGAGTCTGATCGGAATCCGGGACATGAGTGTTCTGGAAGAAGCTCCACAGGACCGTACACCGATCCAGACCTATGTGATGGAATATAACGATGAGATGGTACGGGAGGCGATCAGCCGGGAACTGGCACGCGGTGGTCAGGTGTATTATGTATATAATCGTGTCAACAACATTGAAGAGATCACCAATCAGATCCGAAAACTGGTTCCGGAGGCGAGCGTGGCATTTGCCCACGGACAGATGAGCGAGCGTGAACTGGAAAAGATCATGTATGGATTTATTAACGGAGAGATCGATGTTCTGGTCTCCACAACAATCATCGAGACGGGGCTGGATATCTCGAATGCCAATACCATGATCATCCATGATGCGGATCAGATGGGACTTTCTCAGTTGTATCAGCTGAGAGGAAGGGTAGGACGATCCAACCGGACCGCATACGCTTTTCTGATGTACCGGAGAAATAAGATGTTAAAAGAAATCGCAGAAAAACGCCTCCATGCGATCCGCGAATTCACTGAACTGGGAAGCGGGATCAAGATTGCCATGCGTGATCTGGAACTGCGTGGTGCGGGCAATCTTCTGGGAGCGGAACAGCACGGTCACATGGAAGCGGTAGGATACGATCTCTACTGTAAGATGCTGAATGAAGCCGTACAGGAAGCAAAAGGAATCGAAGTACAGGAAGACTTCGAGACGACGATCGACCTGCAGATCAATGCGTACATTCCGGAAAAATATATTCCGAATGAATACCAGAAGCTGGATATTTACAAACGGATCGCGGCGATCGAGAACCGGGAAGAGTATGAGGATATGATGGAAGAACTGCTGGACCGTTTTGGAGAACCGCCGAAGATGGTGCAGAACCTCCTCGCAGTGGCAAGCCTGAAAGCCATGGCTCACCGGATCTATCTGACCGAAGTTAAGCAGCTTGACGACAGCCTGAAACTTACCATGTATGAGCGGGCGAAGATTGACACAGCGAAGATACCGGAGATCCTGAATCAGTATCCGGAAGAACTGCAGTTTAAAATCGAAACAAATCCGTATTTTCTGTATCGTCCGAGAAACCGAAAGGCAAAGGAAGCAGTGCCGATGCAGGAGAAGGCGACTGAATTACTGACGGTCATGCAGTGTCTGGTATAAGTGCAGGCAAAATTCCTGAGAACAGGAAAACAAGAGATGAGCGCTTGTGGAAAAAAAAGATTGAAAATGAAAAGGCAAAAAAGTTGGCCCCCATAGGAGGGAAATAGTCTATAATAAATGCTATTAGTGAATAAATGTACTCCCGGAGTACATCAAAAGGGTAACGGAGGAAAACATGAGAAAGTTAAATAAAACCGCAGCATGTGGGATTCTGGCAGCTGCTCTTGCAGCAGGTACACTGTCTGGATGTTCCAAAAACAATCGACGGAACAAAAACCGTGGCAACTGTAGGAGATGAAAAGGTAACATTGGGTCTGGCAAGCTATATGGTAAGAGACCAGCAGGCGCAGACCATGAGTTATTATAATATGCTGATGTCACAGTATGGTGTCAGCGGCTCTGCATCCAATGTGTGGGATCAGAAAGGAGACGATGGAAAAATCTGTCGGGGAAAGCTCCAAAGATGGCGTCATGAAGACAATTAATCAGTTGTATGTACTGAAAGCACATGCGGCAGATTATGACGTTACGATTACGGATGATGAAGAAAAAGCGATCAAAGAAGCAGCAGCGGAATTTATCAAAGATAACGATGAAAAGATTCTGAAAAAACCTGGCAGTATCTGAAGACGATATCGTTACGTATCTGGAACTGGTAACGATCCGCAGCAAGATGCATGATCCGATGACTGCAGATGTAGATACCGAGGTCAGCGCCAATGAAAAAGATCAGACAAGAGTCACTATCGTAAAAGTTTCTACAGAAGGAACAGAAAAAGATGATGACGGTAATACCATTGATCTGACCGATGAAGAAAAAGCGCAGAAAAAAGACCTGGCACAGCAGGTTCTTGATAAAGTAAAAGCATCCGATGACGTGGCAAACGCAGACATGGATGCACTGGCAAAAGAAGTAGATGACAGTTTAAGTGCGACAGCACCGGCATTTACCACGGCAGGAGATACGGATGATACCTTGGATGAAGCAGTGCAGGATGCGGCTCTGGAATTAAAAGACGGAGAGGTTGCTGACAAAGTCATCGAAGGTGATGACGGTTACTATGTGGTACGTCTGGATAAGATGCTGGATGAAGATGCGACAGAAAACAAAGAGAAGACGGTTATTTCAGAAAGAAAATCTGATCTGTATGACAGCACACTGCAAGACTGGGTAAAAGAAGAAAAAAATCAAGGTTGATGATAAAGTCTGGGATCAGATCAAAGTTACGGACAGTGTGTCTTTTGAGTATAAGAGCACAGACAGCAGTAAGGGAGACTCTACAGCGACAGATGCAGACAGTACAAAAGACACAGAAGATACATCCGCACAGGATAGCAGTGCATCAGATTCAGCCGCAGAGGACAGTGCTGAATAATATTACAAAGTAAAAAAGCGGAGGATACAGAGGATGAGTGTAGTACAGTGGACGACAGGAATCCAGCATATCGGAATTCCCACATCAGATATCGAAACAACGATCCGATTCTACGAAGGTCTGGGATTTCAGACCATGCACACAAACCAGGTGCCGGCAAACAAAGCCAAAGTTGCATTCTTGCAGCTGGGGAACCTGATGATCGAAACTTATGCCGAGGGCGGCAACGGTCTGGACGGTGCCATCAATCACTTCGCTTTAAACTGCACAGACATTCAGGCTGCTTATACCTGGATCTGTGAGCATGGCTATAAAGTGTTGTCGGATGGAATCGAAGAACTTCCGTTCTGGGAGAACGGAGTTGCCTTCTTTATTATTGAAGGACCGAATAAAGAACGGATTGAGTTCTGTCAGCGGAAATAAAACGGCTGTACCATATAGAAGGTAAACCTGACGGCAGTGGCTGCCACTGCTGAGAGGTAAACTGACGGTCAGTTTTGAACAGCTATGTCAGAAATTGCGAAATTACTGACTGTGGATGGAAGCACAAGATACGGTTCGAATACACAAGAATCCCTCTGCAGATCCGCAGAAAAATGCAAAGTGATGAGACGAGATATCGAAGACAGCTATGGATATACAGAGGAAGGAGAAAAACATGACAAGACAACAGTTTGACGAATTAACAGCAAAAAGGGGTAGTGATTCTGGACGGAGCGACCGGTTCCAATCTGCGAAAAGCGGGTATGCCGGTAGGCGTATCTTCCGAACAGTGGGTGATCGAAAATCCTTCCGTTTTGCAGGAATTACAGTGTGCTTATGTGGATGCCGGAAGCCAGATCGTATACGCTCCCACATTTGCAGCCAATACGATCAGCCTCAGAAATTTTAATCTTCAGGATAAAGTACAGGAGCTGAATACAAAACTGGTCAAGATCAGTAAGGACGGAATTGGCGGACGTGCGCTGGTTGCCGGTGACCTGACGACTACCGGTCAGCTGATGGAGCCTAGAGGAGTGCTGACATACACGGAACTGTATGAAGCCTATAAAGAACAGCTGAAAGCACTGATCGATGCAGGGGTAGATCTGATTGTTGCAGAGACCATGCTGAGCGTAGATGAGACGGTAGTAGCACTGGATGCGCTTCAGGCAGTCAGCAATATCCCGATGATCTGCACACTGTCTCTGGAAGCAGACGGAAGTGCTATGTACGGAGGCAATGCCGTGGAAGCTGTTCTTACTCTGCAGGAGATGGGAGCAGCAGCTGTCGGCCTGAACTGTTCTGTAGGCCCGGATCAGCTGGAATCTGTTGTAGCCAACATGAAAGAAGTGGCAACCGTGCCGGTCATCGCAAAACCGAATGCCGGAATGCCATTTGTAGATGATAAGGGCGAAGCCCATTATGACATGAATGCAGATGATTTTGCAAAACACACCAAACGCCTGGTAGAGGTAGGCGCCGGAATCGTCGGCGGCTGCTGCGGCACCACACCGGAGTATATCCGGAAGCTGGCGAAGGCGTTGGGAAGATAAAAAATAAAGGTGGGGGAAGTTATGGCGAAAGTCAAGGAATACCGCATTGATCAGGTTGATGAAGTGTGTAATCTTGGAAAAGCTTTATCTTCTCCGGTACGTCTGGAGATACTTCAGCTTTTGTACAGAGACAGCATGATTATCGGAGAAATAGCGAAAAAATTAAACCTTCCGGCCTCCAGTACCGCGTTTCATCTGAAAATACTGGAGCAGGCCGGGCTGATCCGTATGGAAGAACAGCCGGGTACACGCGGGAGTACGAAACTTTGCAATCGTAAACTGGATGTTTTGACCATTTATACAACAAAACGTAATATGGATGTAAAAGAAGTATTTAGTGCTGAGATGCCTATTGGTTCATATAGCAGTTGCGAAGTGAGTCCTACCTGTGGACTTTATGGACCGGATGGCAGTGTGGGAAATGATGACAGGGAATACTCCTTTTATTTACCGGAACGAATCAAAGCCGGTCTCTTATGGACTTCATCCGGATATGTGGAATATAAATTTGCCAATGGTGTTCCGGATGGATGCAATGTGGAACGATTGTCGATTTCCATGGAACTGTGTTCCGAAGCACCGGGATACCGGGAAGACTGGAAATCGGATATTACCGTGTGGATTAATGGAATGGATTGCGGAACGTGGACCTGTCCGGGAGATTTTGGGGCAAGACGTGGAAGACTCATGCCGCCAGACTGGCCGGTAGGAAGTACACAGTACGGTGTGCTGAAAACATGGGAAGTGCGAAAGGACGGAAGCTATCTGAATGGCGAACGTATCAGCGATGTTACGATCGACATGTTGAAAGTAATGGAAAAACCGTATATAAAAGTCAAAATCGGAAATAAAAAAGATGCGAAATATGTCGGAGGGTTTAATCTCTTCGGAAAACATTTTGGAGATTATGATCAGGATATTATTCTGTCAATGGAATACTAGTACATCGTTTTCGAAATAACTGTATCATTCACTTGTCTACGAATCCGATTGCACAGTTCAAAAAGCCTCAGCGTAGCCCGCTACGCCTGCGTTTTTTTGAACTGCACACTTGAATCCGTATCCTGCGTGAATAATACAGTTATTTACGAAACGATGTACTAGAGTGTGTTTGAAAAAACAGTACCGGGCTACAGCCGGTACTGTTTTTTTATGTCCAAAAATCGAATGTAAAAATTGTGCAAAATACAATTTCTCACAATTATAATAAAATCTTTGTTGAAAAATAAAATATTACAACAGAAATACTGTTATAATAAAAGAAAATAACAGTAAAAATGTATAAAAAGAAGCGAAAAACAGTTGACAAACCGATGAAAAAAGCATATAATTATGGATAAAGAAACAGAAATACTGTTGTAAATAAATATAAAACAAAATATTGGGACATAAACGAACAGTAAAACTGTTGAAATTATTCTGGC
>ENA-OQES01000197-OQES01000197.1-human-gut-metagenome-genome-assembly--contig:-NODE-197-length-26198-cov-13.625714_pt1 | contig 26198 bp, 27 predicted proteins | sample MGYA00242798_ERZ504641 | MGnify/ENA primary metagenome ERZ504641 (study PRJEB26092, sample SAMD00036327) | human gut metagenome | host: Homo sapiens | study: EMG produced TPA metagenomics assembly of...
AAATGCAGTCTCATTTTTTGGTGTTATGAGAGTTCGGAAAATAATTCAATTTTTATATTTATAAAATGTATTTCGCGAAATTGCGAGGATATCTATAATTTCTCGGTCACACATATTTCCGTCAAAGGCTTTGGACAATTTTTTTGATAAGTGGTTTCATCGCCTTTGGAATTTTTTTGTGGTCAATCGGCTACCTTTGACCTGACCAATCTGATTTTTGCTTGGCAGGGGGAAGAAACGGATTATCACGTTGGACAATCTTAATTCCTTCTGAAATACGTTGGTGCAGATCTGTAACTTCCTTTTCGGATTGTTGAAATGCGATGCGTAATTTTTTCGAGAGTTTCTTCGTCTTGAAATACGGTGATGGCATCTAATACAGATTGGATTAGATTATCTATAGAATTTTTTACCAGTATGAGCTATCTCATATTTTCGATTTTGCATGCGTTTATAATATTCGGTGTTGATATGTGGCTCTTTTATAAACATTAAATCAACGCCTTGATGAAGTAGCTGCATGTATAAGTTATATCCCTCTTCCGCAGTACGACTCATGCGGCTAACAGAATCGAATATAATAGTGTCGCCTGGGTGGATAATCTTTAACAGCTGCGAGAATTGTGGGCGCTCAATTTTGGTGCCGGTATATTTTTCAGCATAGATTTTTTCGATTTTTTTATCTTTGCAATATTCTTCGATATTTTTTATCTGCCGGTCCAATCTCTGGGTGGGAGTGGATACTCTGGCATAGCCGTATATTTTTCCCATGCTGTACCTCTTCAATTTGTATCAAATCTGACTATAGTTATATTTAATACTAATATTACACCATTCTCCGCGGAAAATCAATCAGCTTTTGATACTATTTGACATGATGTTAGTTTTAATACCAATAAAATAGATAAATCAATATATGGAGATATGAATAGATTTTTCACTTTAGATTTTAATTTCGCAGATTATAGATAACTAAAAAATCGAAAGGGGAGATAAAAATGCATAACATTAAGAACAGATACAAGACGGGCATATCCATGACAGAAAGACATAATAACTGCCTGGAGAAATAAAAAATCAACAAAAATTTTCAACGGGTAAATAAAATGGAAGAGATGAGGTAATGGATATGTTATATGAAGATTTTAGAGGCACAATTACTCAGGTTTTGATTGCTGAGAAAAAACTTAATATTAGAGATGAAAATATTGTAGTCCATTATAAGGGAGAAGTTGCTGACGATGAGAGAGGACGTCTGTGGATCAAGGACGTTAACCAAAAATATTATCAGAAAGAGTCTGACACTCTGTTGGGAGATTTTCTGGTTATAGAACTTGAGCATCTGGGGGAAACGTCAATGGTAATCAGATATGATCTGCAATCATTGTATGGTGCTTATTGTAGTAGTGGATGGGATGCTGTCTTTGAAAATGTGGAAGACAAACTGAATATGTGCAAATCTGGACAGGAAAAAATAAAACATATTGCAAATTATGAAAAAATGTGTGACTGGCTGGTAGTTCGTCCTGTTAATTATGTCGAACGGAAATCAGCATTACAAAAAGCAATCTATAAGAGAGTGGGGGATATGGCTCTTGTAATCTACATCTTGCTATATGCAGATCAGAATAATTATAATACGTGTCTCTGTCAAAAAGAGATAGTAGAGAACTGGGATGTATCGGAAGAGGAACTGTGGGAAGTTGCAATGCGAAATACGATGATGGATGCATTGCCGCGGATATATTACAGATCAGATGATACTGTAAATCCACCATACACTAAAGGAGCATTTATGGCAGCAGGAACCGAAGAAGATTTCAGAATAGGTAAAGATGATAATCCGATGGTTACAACGGTTCGTGGGATAAATGGAGCAATTGCGATGTTTTATCCGGGCGTACAAGAAGAGTTGGCGGAACTTACCGGCGGAGATTATTATGTGGCATTTTCAAGCGTTGATGGTGCAATGATACATTCGGTAGACGGTATTCAACCAAGGGATTTGTTATGGCGATTAAAGTGTACCAGAAGTATGATGACAGAGGGGCTCTTGAGCAAATATGTATATAAATATAATTCTGAAAAAAAGGCAGTTAGAGCAAATGTATCTGTAGAAAATGTATTGTAGATTGAAAGAAAGCTGTATCTTTGATGATGCAGCTTTTTAAAAAGAAAGTTGAGAAATGTGGAAATGATTAAAATAAGATTAATGGGGGAAAGAGAAGAGATAAAGATCATAATTGAAAACATTAGTCATATTAATGATGTTAGAATTTTGTCCCTGTCAGATTTCTATGCCAATAGAGGAGGGGCAAGTGATTATGGAAGAATCTATATGGAAGTGGAGAAAAAAGATGCTGTGTAATGTTATATGGAAAGGAAGGGTATAGGAATGAAAGGCAAAATGTTAAAAGAAGTACAATTTGTGGATGACGAACATGAAAAATTTTTCTTGGATAATATTGTAAGATGCAGATATGAGGAGGTGTATCATCATGCCCTGATATATTGTCTGGGAATTAGCGAGACTACGCGAAGGAATATAGACAGTATTTATGATTTTGCAACAGGATGCATTAAAACAGAATGTCTTTGTGAAGACTGGCAGACGAGCGGGAGTATTAGAATTGTAAGATTAGCATTTTGTCTATATTGTGAAGGAACACCGAGTGTAAATGATATGGAGGATGTGAATTCTAAGTTGGCAGAATGTAGAGAATACACAGTAGGACAGATTTTCTGCTGCGAATATGCTAAATATTTTTTGGAAGCGATTAAATTAAGATATCCGGAATATTGCTTATGATTATTTGGTCGTGGATAAAATGTGAGTATTGTCACAAAGAGGTATAAAAGAGTTGCTTTTTTCGCTGAATTGAATATACTTATAAGCAGGAATAGAAATGTTCTCGATGTAAGAGCATCGTTAAAAGTTGGGTTGCAGATGGAGCAGGGTAACTTTCCATTTCATTAGATGTTTTATCTGGACATCGAGCCTGGCAGCTTGGATAAAGCTGTAGTCCACGTGGGGGACTTAATGATTTCCACGTCGTTATGGGTATCTTAACTGGATGCCGAGGCTGACAACCAGCAGAAAACTCTTTATAAATGGATTTTCAGAGGAGTGTGGGTAGAAACCATGCTCCTTTTTATTAATTATGAAAGATGAAAGAGTAAAAAATATTAGAAATATTATTTAGTTCAAGATTAGCTTAATATAGTCTAAATAAATAGAGAGATAATATGATATATACGCACCGCATAGTTTTCTTTATACAAATTTTATAGAATACTTTTTTGTGAGAATGCTATACTGTAAGTAGTAATAGGAAAGAAATATAATATGTAATGAAAGGGGTAATATATAATGGAAGTTGTTCGTAAAATTGTAGATGCCAAAAAAATTGATGTCTGTGATTCCATTGCCAGAGACTATGCGTAACAGGCGAGTGGAAGTCATTGTATTACCTGCTGAGGAACAGAAAGTTTCTGAGAATTTAAAGAAGAGTGGCAATATAGAATCTTTAGTGGATTCATTAGTAGGAGTTATTCGGGACACGGGTATGACACTGGAGGATTATCGCGCTGAAAGGCTGGGAAAGTATGAGAATCTTGATTGATACAAATGTAATATTGGATGTGTTGTTGAAACGATCTCCATTTTACGAAACAGCGATAGAAGTTTTAAAGTTATCGGCAAGAGATGATATTCAGGAATTTGTTTCAGCTTCAGCAATTACAGATATTTACTACATTGCATATAAGAATTTAAGAGATAAGGCAGCAGTAAGAGAGCTTCTGAAAAAACTGCTTTTGATTGTGTCCGTGGCAGGTGTTTCGGAGGAAGAAATCCAAAAAGCACTGGAATTGGAATGGAACGATTTTGAGGATTCTGTACAGTATTCAGTAGCAGCACTAAATGAGATGGATGGAATAATTACTCGAAATGTAAAGGATTATTCATCAGCAGAAATGCAGGTATGGGAACCGGCTCAGTTTCTTGAAAAAACAAAGTGCTGATTTGCTTACACTTTTGATTACACTCAAAAGAAGGTGTGCTGAACCCTCCTGTTTTTCTAGGTTTGCAGACCTGAATTCCGGTTCGATTCCGGTCTGCGGCATGATTATAAGTGAGAGAAACGCTGATTTTACAGCGTTTCTCTTATTTTTTTGCTTATAGGTTTTGAACACACTTGAATACAATTTTTACAGTTGTATACCTCATCTGCGTTTCTTTCTTCTTATAATTCAGAGAACAATTATTAAGACGGAGAACTGATGCCTGATAGAACAGAGATAAGAATAAGCCGGATAAATGCTGAATGTTACAGCATTTATCCGGCCTTTGTCTTGTAAATTTCGCCACATTTAAATATAAAGCACTATACCTGTATTCTGTCTGCAACTTCATTTCCAAGAACAATCTTTCGGTTTGCAGAAGAAATTATAAGAGAATCGTGGAATTTGCGGAGAACACGAATTGTGCTGCCTTCATGAATATCCATATCGTGCATGGATTTCATAACTTCCGGCAGTCCGAACATCCATTTAATGGTGTAAGTGTATCCCTGAGTAGAATCTGATAATGAATGCATAAAAAAACCTCCCTGTATAAAGTAATATGGTAAATAATGTCAGATAATTTATTGCTGTTATTGAAGTAATTGTATATCTATGAGTATTAGTTCGTCAATTATAACATTATTTCATACAATACTTAAATAATCATTCATTTATTCAGATATTTTCAGAGACTTTTTTCTGCATATACATATAATTTATTCGATAAATTTCAGATTATCAAGAGCATAGCGGAGTGCCATGCACATTAATTCATTTCTTGAGCGTCCGCTTTTGGCAGACAAGTCATCATATTGTTCTTGCAGTTCACGTTCAAGGCGAATGGTCATGGTGATTGATCTGTCTTCTTTTTTTATCTGTACATTTTGGCCGGACAATAAAGTCGTTTGGCATGATTATCCCTCCTGTATAAACATTTATTAGTGAATGGTTATCATAATTGATATTGCTTATTCTATAGCAATCCTCTGAAATAATGCATCTTAATCCAGCCCATCAGAGTGTGAAATCCTGCGTCAGATATCTTTGCCGTGCGTCAGCACGCCTGCAGATATCTTCCTTGTCTTTCGCACTCTGCTGAACTGTCTTAAATGCATTATTTACGAGGATTGCTATAATTTTGATCTCCGTAATCACTGTTATGATATAAAGTATAGTTACACAGGATTGACATTGATATAACACAAATTTATAATACATATTAGTATTACTTTTCTCCGCTTTGAAATAGAAAGGTTATCCTGCGAGACTGTTGTAAGAATTAATTTGATGCGATAGTATGAGTGAGTTATGAATATGTGGGGAATACTTGTAACATTAGAGTGTGTCTGAAAAATCATTCCCGCAATCTGCACGCCCCACTTTGCGGGATATTTCACCCGAATTCAGTTGCCGTAGCCTGTTACGGCGCCCTCATCCGGGCAAAATATCCCACAAATTGTGACGCACATCTTGCAGAAAGCCTTTTTCAGACACGCTCTAGAATGCAGTAAATAAATATTTTCAGAGAGACTGGGTAAATATATGGAAAATGTGATTCGGAAACTGTATGGTATGTATATGGATAATGACAATAGAGAAAAAAATTGAAATGTCAGTAATGCATGATGATTTATGTAAAGAGAAAAAAGAGAAGGCATACCAGTGCTATCAGAAATTGAGAGTTCAACTGACAGATGAGCTTGCTGAAGAACTGGATGAACTGATGAATAAACATATGGAAATATATCCACAGGAGCTGGAAGAAAGTTTTGCCATGGGATTTAAAACAGGGGCAAGGCTGATGTGCGAGATTTTCAGTGAAGAAACAGAATGATTGTAAAGCAGATATGGCAATTCTCCAGATAAAGTATGATTTTAGAGGATTGCCATAGGTTTGATAAGTGGGTCTGACATATAATTTTTGATAACATGATCAGGATAATTTATGGTTGTTGAACGTTATCAGAAATTGTGAGGTTGTCAGACGTAATTTCATTCAGGAGATATTCTATAGTATGCATATGTTCGTTCATAACTTTTTCTGCAAGAGGTGCATCATTATTGGTTATTGCCTGAACAAGCCGAGTGTGCTGGGAATCAATCTCCGGTGCATCGTTATTTTTCTGCATAAGATAGGAACGTATTCCAACGATCATATTTTCAGTAATCTGTGCAGAGGCATTTAATACACTCAGTATTAATGGATTGGCAGAAATCTGAGCAATTTTCAGATGCAGATCACGATCCAGATCACCGCGGATTTTTTCATCCTGAGTGCTGTCCAGTCTGGCAATGATAAGCTGGAGTTCAGCAGCATCCAGCGGTGTACAGTTTTGGGCGGCGAGAAAAGCAGCTTTGCTTTCCAGTGCGCCTCGAAGCTGCAATGCATCCTGAATTTTGCTGTTGTACATTTGGAATATGATAGACAGAGGTTCAGTAAGACAGCTGTGAAGATCAGTTGCAATATAATTGGCACCGCCATGTACGCTGACAGTAATCCCGAGCAGGGAAAGAGCCTTCAGGACTTCTCGTAATGCTGGTCTGGAGATTCCGAATTCTTCTGCCAGAATACGTTCAGCAGGAAGTGCGTCGCCGGGTTGTAATTCTCCGTTTTGGATCTTTTCGATAATTTGTTTCAGAACATCGTTGAAGGTACTGGTTTTATCTATTTTTCTAAACATTTATTTTCCTCTTTCCTGGTACATCGTTTCGTAAATAACTATACCAATCGGATTCGCAGACAAGTGAGTGGTATAGTTATTTCGAAAACGGTGTACTAACCTTTGTTGTGTTATGCAGCTCTATATCAGATAACTGTTCCGCAGAGATTTCTTTGATTATTAAATAGTTACATACATCTAATATTATAACGGATTGAAAGGGAGATGCAACTGATTCCTACAAAATTTCTAAAAGTGTAAAATTTTTGTGTTGCTGAGAACGGAGTGAACAGTAACAAATTTTTGGCAGTTTTTTGATAAATTTTATAATTATATTAGAAATTAGACAAATTTCTCTCACATTTATAGGTTATGATATTTACATCTTAAGGAAATGACGTACCTTAAGAGAAAATCTTTCCTTTCCCTAAAAAGTGTAAAATGAACGTGAATCACCGCTTAGCCGACAAGATCGACGGAGAAGCGGTGATTTTATTATGTCACTGAAGCAGGATTCTTTCTTATAAACCTCTGTAACGATTAAGACAGGCATAAATTTCCTGAATACGGGGAGTAGCGTAACCACAGGAAATTTTTTGATTCTCCGTAAAGAAGGACAGACCATGTAAAGAGAGATTTTTCCAAAGAAACTGCACAATCTCAGGCAGGGTACGTCTGCCGTCTGCCAGATGTTCAACTGCATATTTCAGCAGGAGACCTAAGGCAGCGGTCTGTTCTGCGTCAATAAGCTGTTCTGTATAGCGGAGATCAATCTCCTGTCTGCCGAGAGAGAAGCCATCTGTTCCGGAGATTCTGGTTTTCAGGTGCTCAGGTTTTGTGGCACCGGAATCGGAATGATTTCCACGACTGTTATGTCTGAGGTGCTTAGAAGATTCGGCAGGTCTGCTCATAATGCGATGGCTGTGCGGAAGCTGAAAATCAGTAACTGAAACAGCAGGCAGAGGATATTGGCTGCATAATTTTTTCGACAGAAGCTGTAATATCTTTTGGAACGTAATTGTCCATCTGGATAATTGTATCTGCAATATGAAAGAATGCCCCGGAACTTCCGGCAACAAGAATTGTAGAAATCCCTGCTTTTTTGATAAAGATCTTCTGCACGCTCCAGAAACGGAGTGATCGGCTCTTTCTCACGCTGAATAACCTGTTGCATGAAAGCATCACGAACCATGAAGTTAGTTGCGGAGGTGTCTTCGTCAAGAAGAAAAAGGTGGCTTCCGGCTTCCATGCTTTCTACGATACCGGCTGCCTGGGAAGTGCTTCCACTGGCATCCAGTGTAGAGAAACAGCGGGTATCTTTCTTGTTTGGAAGATCATTTATAAACATGGAAATATCCACATCCTTGATAAAACGGCCATCTTCTGAACGCAGTTTGACAGCAGTTGCATCTGTGATCACGTATTCACGTCCATCTCCGGGGATATGATTGTATACACCAAGTTCAAGTGCATTCAGAAGCGTGGATTTGCCATGATATCCACCGCCTACGATCAGAGTGATTCCCTTTGGAATCCCCATGCCTGTGATTTTTCCTTTATGGGGAAGATTTATGGAAATGCGCAGACTGTCCGGAGAAGTAAAGGGAACGGAAGCTTTCATAGGGCGGGAGGAAATACCGCTTTCTCTTGGGAGGATGGAGCCATCGGCTATGAATGCGCAGAGATTTTTTGCGGGTAGCGTCTGACGGATAAATTCCTGATCCTCTGCAAGCTCTATATAATTCTGTAATTCCTTTGCATTAAGGCTGGAGTAGAAAAAGGATTTTTGAATGCATACAGGCAGAAAATCAAAAAGGATTTTCTCCAGTTCAGTGGCATTGATCGTGCGGCCATTAGCAGGGAAGCCCACAAAAAAGCGGGCGGTTATGCCTTTTTCTGTTATTTCACAGGCTGTCCGGGAAAGAATCTCCTGACCACAATGACTGACAGTGAGCAGGCCGCTTTTGCCGGAGCCTTTTGCACGAAAGCTGTACTGACTGACCTGTTTTTCAAACTGACGTGTAAGATAGTCGCAAAGAGTAGTCCCGGTAAGTGTATCTTTATAATATTCGACGGGAAATCCGGCATCTCTGTGTGAAATCTGAATGCTGACATGAGAGGGAGAAGCAAAAGGATCTCCCTGCACATGGTCGATGGACAGAATATAATTTCCAAAATGATACAGACCTTTCAGCCCTTTATATGCCGGATAACTTTTGCGGTTTATGGAACGAAGCTGCTGACGCAGTTCCTCTGAATTTTTCATGACAGAACCTCCTGGTATTGCAGATATTTTTATAATAATCCTCGCAAATAATGAATTTGAGAGGAGAAACATTAACCTGCCATCAACTATAGCGGAAATGAATCATAATGTCCACTGACAAATAAATATTAATCATATGGAAAATTTTCAGAGGATGTTTTATAATGAAAAACAGGTAATTGTTCAATATCATTACATAATAGCGAACTGATGAATAGTTACCGTTATCAAAGCAATACTATGAATGACAGTCATAAAGAAAGGCGGAACAGTAAATGGAACGTAGAAATGCATGGCTTTCTTATACAGAAGCAGAAGAAAAAGAACTGGAGCAGGTTGCAAAAGCGTATCGCAATTTTCTTAATGTGGGAAAAACAGAGCGTGAATGTGTGACGCAGATCATCAGAGAAGCACGGGCAGCAGGTTATGAATCTCTGGAAGAGAAGACTGCGAAGGGTGAGAAACTGAAAGCAGGAGATAAAGTTTATACAGTCGGAATGAAGAAGATCATTGCACTGTTTCATATCGGACAGGATGATATTTCTGAGGGAATGAATATTCTGGGAGCACACATTGATTCTCCACGTCTTGATGTCAAACAGAATCCATTATATGAGGATACGGATCTTGCATATCTGGATACCCATTATTATGGCGGTGTTAAGAAATACCAGTGGGTGACTCTTCCCCTGGCAATTCATGGCGTAGTGGTAAAGAAAGACGGAAGTACAGCAGAAGTAAATATCGGTGAGGATGAGGATGATCCGATCGTATATATCACAGACCTTCTGATCCATCTTGCAGGAAAGCAGATGCAGAAAAAAGCGGCAGAAGTGATCGAGGGAGAGAATCTGGACATCCTGATCGGTAGCAGACCACTGAAAGACCTGGAAGACGATAAGAAGAAAGAGGCAGTAAAACAGAATGTACTGAATATCCTTAAAGAGAAGTATGATATGGAAGAGGAAGATTTTCTTTCTGCAGAGCTGGAGATCGTACCGGCAGGAAAGGCAAGAGAGTGTGGTCTGGACAGAAGTATGATCGCTGCTTATGGACAGGATGACAGAGTGTGCGCATATACTTCTCTGCTTGCAATGCTTGGGATGGACACCCCGAAACACACTTCCTGCTGTCTGTTTACTGATAAAGAAGAGATTGGAAGCGTAGGTGCAACCGGTATGCAGTCACGTTTCTTTGAGAACGCAGTGGCTGAACTTCTGGATGTAATGGGATGCTACAGTGATCTGAGATTGAGAAGAACTCTGAAGAATTCCAGTATGCTTTCCTCTGATGTAAGTGCTGGTTATGATCCGGCTTATGGGGAGGCATTTGAGAAAAAGAATGCAGCTTATCTTGGAAGAGGTATCGTATTAAATAAATTTACCGGAGCAAGAGGTAAATCCGGCTCGAATGATGCAAATGCAGAATACGTGGCAAGAGTCAGAAATATTTTTGACAGCCATGAAGTTGCGTTCCAGACAGCTGAGCTTGGTAAAGTTGATGTAGGCGGAGGCGGAACAATCGCTTATATCGCAGCGCTTTATGGAATGGAAGTCATTGACAGCGGTGTGGCAGTGCTTAGTATGCATGCACCATGGGAAGTGACAAGTAAGGCAGATATTTACGAAGCTAAGAAAGCATATAAGGCATTTCTGCTGGAAGCATAAAAAGTCAGGCAGATGCGGAATAAAAATATGAAGAAATCGTGGAAGCTGTATCGTTTCTGATAACAGAGACTTGCAGATTCCGCAGATAAGGGCAGAGCTTTTGGAAAACTGAAGCGCTGCCCTTTTAACATATAAGTGAGGTTATGATTGTAAAAGGTATTTCTGATATCTTACGAAAGACAGGTTGTGATTCTGTAAGATCTGGATTGGAGCAGGATATTTAATAGACGGGAGGGAAAGATGGAGGAAGCGCTGATCAGAGTAAAAGATTTGTGTAAAATATATAATCCCGGCGAGAATGAAGTACGGGCGCTGGATCATATTAATCTGGAAATTAATAAGGGTGAGTTTGTTGCTATTATCGGACAGTCAGGTTCAGGAAAGTCTACATTTATGAATATGTTGGGCTGTCTGGATGTGCCTACATCCGGCGAATATTTTTTGAATGGAACCGATGTGTCCACAATGGAAGATAATGAACTCTCAGAAGTCAGAAACCGGGAGATCGGATTTATTTTTCAGGGATTTAATCTGATCTCAAATCTGACTGCAATTGAAAATGTGGAACTACCGCTGGTTTACAGAGGGGTAGACAGAAAAACGAGACATAAGCTGGCAGTAGAGTCACTGACCATGGTAGGGCTTGAGAAACGTATGGATCACAGACCAAATGAAATGTCAGGAGGACAGCAGCAGAGGGTGGCTATTGCAAGAGCAATCGCGGCCCAGCCACCGGTGATCCTGGCAGATGAACCTACAGGAAATTTGGATTCTGCATCCAGTAAGGAGATTCTTCAGATTCTTAAAAGTATGCACGAGAAGGGAAAAACGGTCATATTGATCACACATGATAATGGGATTGCTGCTCAGGCAAGGCGTGTAGTCAGAATTATGGATGGAAAGATAGAGTCAGATTTTATCAATAAAAACTATGGGAAAGAAGAATATATAAAAAATCAGCTGGATGCATAAACCCGGTTACAAGGAGACAAATATTATGAAAAAAAGAAAGTAAAAAGAAAATTATTATTGGAGCAGCAGCTGTTCTCGTTGTTGCCGGCGGAGTTACAGTAGCAGGTCAGAGGAATTCCACAGAAAATCAGATCCCGCAGGTTCAGGTGGTAATTGCAGAGAAGGGTGATGTTGAGGAAATTGTAGATGCTACAGGAACAGTGGGAAGTGAAGAGGAGAAGACCTATTATTCTCCTGTAAATGCAGAGCTGAAAACGGTTTCTTTTGCCCAGGGAGATGTGGTGAAAAAGGGAACAAAACTGATCGAGTTTAATACAGAGGATCTGGAGAAAGATAATCGGAAAGCAGAACTGAATCTGAAATCAACAAAGTACGATACAAAAGATACAAGAAATAAATCTGACAAAGCAGAGAAGAAGCAGAAGGATGCCAAAAAGAATGTTCAGGAGCTTGAGAAGAAAATAAAGGATAAAAAGGCTTATGTCTCGTCTCTGAAATCACAGATCTCAGCGGCTGCAGCAGCGGCACAGCGTGAAGCGGCAGCTCAGGCGTCCGCACAGGCAGCAGCCCAGGCTCAGGCACAGCAGCAGGAAGCTCAGGCAAAAGCCCAGGCAGAGGCAAAGAAACAGGAGGAAATCCAGAGTAAATATCAGGCCGCACTTTATACATACAAGACGGAGACTCTTCCGCAGTACCAGCAGCAGCTCTCAGATCTGAATGCACAGTATAATCAGGCACAAAGCGATTATAATCAGGCAGACACCACATATCAGATGGCATTTGCAACATGGCAGGCAGACCCTTCAGATGAGAATACACAGGCTCTGGATAATGCGGAGGCTGCAAGAACACAGGCACAGCTCGCAATGCAGCAGGCACAGCAGACTTATAATGATCTTAAGCAACAGACACCGAAAATGCCGGTACTTTCTGATTTCACAGAAAGCAGTGCAGATTACTCATGGGGAATTTCAGACGGTTCAGAGGCAGATGACAGCGATGGGGAAGATTCTTCCTCCTACGGATATGATTACAGTGGAAGTGATGGCGGGACAGTAACTGCGGATACTTCTGCTCTGGAAAGTGCACTTGAGACAGCAAGCGATGAACTTGCAGAGCTTCAGTCAGATCTGGCTTCTGAGAAAGCTATCGCAGAGGCAGATTCCACAAGCCTGACAAAATGAAGAAAAACGAGAAACTGAAAGTAACAGATAATCTTTCCGAACTGGACGCAAAATCAGCCGAGGAGCTGGTGAAGGAAGGAAATGAAAGGAATCACCGCGGAATTTAACGGAATCATATCCAAGGCAGATATTAAGCAGGAGCAGCAGTTACTCAGGGTATGGAACTGTTTACTATTGAGAATACAGACAAGGCAAGTGTGGATGTGACTCTCTCTAAATATGATTATAATACAGTGAAAGAGGGGCAGTCTGTTGAGATTACCTTGGGGGATAATAACTTATCAGGGTACTGTAACAAAAATGAGTCATATTGCGGTGCAGAATGAAAAAGGAACGCCGGTCATTTCAGCAACAGTAAGCATTGATAATCCGGATGAAGATATTTTCCTGGGAGTAGATGCAAAGGTTAAGATTTATGCGGCTTCTGCGAAAAATGTGGTGACTCTTCCTGTGGAAGTGGTCAATATCGGAAAAGAAGGCTCCTTCTGCTATGTGATAGAAGATGGACTGGTGACAAAGAGAAATATTACCACAGGAATCAGTTCAGAGGATTATGTGGAAATTACGGATGGAATCAAAGAAGGCGAAGAAGTAATCGCAGACCTGGGTGATTACACAGAGGGAATGGAAGTACAGGCAGTTCCTGAGCAGACAGGAGAGGATGCCGATGAGTAATCTGTATGAATATATCAAGATGGCAGTCCATAACATTATGGCAAATAAGGGACGTTCTTTTCTGACTATGCTTGGCATTATCATTGGTATTGCTTCTGTAATTGCCATTGTATCTGTGGGTGAAGGAACCAAGAACCAGATGAACAGTGAAATTGATGATATCGGCGGCGGGCAGATTGCCATCAGTGTCAGCGATGAGGCACAGACAGATGAGGAGTGGATCACTGCGGATGATGTGGAAGCAATCCGGGCGGTAGACGGTATAGAAGGAGTAAATGTTTCGGATTCATTCAGTGGAGAAACTACCACAGGTAAGGGAAATTTTTCTCTTATGCTGACGGGTGAGGGACCGGATGCAAAGCTGTTAAATAATGCCACCATGAAGCATGGAGTATATTTCGGGGAAAATGAAGTTCAGGAAGCAAAAAATGTCTGTGTGCTTTCCGATGCAGATGCAAAAAGACTCTTTGGCACAGATGATGTGGTTGGAATGACTGTAGATGTCAATTGTTATGGACTGACCAAAAGTCTTCGTATCTGCGGGGTGACAACCCAGAAAGAAAATGGAACCTTTGTCAGTTATACTTATGAGGGAATGCCGGTGACTATTAATGTTCCCTATACTACAATGAATGAATTCACCGGTGTATCCGATTACTTTTTCTCAGTAACAATGCAGGCAGATAAGAGCTTAAACAGTCAGGATGTTGCTGACAAAGTGGTAAAACTGATGGAAAAAAGACATCAGTGTGCAGGAAAAGATTACTTTCAGGTACAGAGCTTTCAGGATATTATGAGCTCTATGAATCAGATGCTGGATATGGTGACTGCTTTTATCTCCTTTGTGGCGGGAATTTCCCTTCTGGTTGGCGGTATCGGCGTTATGAATATTATGCTGGTTTCCGTAACAGAACGTACCAGAGAGATTGGTATCCGTAAGTCACTGGGAGCGAAAACCTCTTCTATTATGATGCAGTTTCTGGCAGAGGCGGCAATTTTGACGGTGATTGGAGGGGTGATAGGAATTGTTCTGGGTGTGATTGGCGGATATGTGATCTGTTCAATCATAAGCAGCAGTATGGGAATGTCCATCACTCCGGGAATCAGCCTGAGTACAATTATGGCGGCGACTTTGTTTTCCTGTGCAGTAGGAGTATTCTTTGGAATTTATCCTGCGAAGAAAGCAGCAAAACTGAGCCCGATCGAGGCTTTGCGGCGGAATTAATGAAAACAGGACTGCGATGGTATTTTGGTGTACCTGTGTACTGATATCATTACAGAATAGTTGTAAATTGTTATAATTTTGCGAATCAAAAGGAAAAAAATCAAAAAATTCCAAAAAAAGTGTTGACAAATGCTCCAGTATAGAGTAGAATACTCATTGTTGTGAGGGACACGAGATAAGAACTTCACAAGGATGTGCGTTTAGCTCAGCTGGATAGAGCGTTTGGCTACGGACCAAAAGGCCGGGGGTTCGAATCCTCTAACGCACGCTAATAAAAAATAAGACAGTGCAAATGCACTGTCTCAGACTGTAGACAAACTTGGTGTTTGGGGATTATGTCCCAGCACCATTTTTCTTATAACTTCTTTCTTTTATTTTTTTCAAAATCAACAAAAATCTGGCTGTATTCCAGCCTCGTTTTTCCAGAACTTTTTGCCAGCTTTTTTCAGATTCATACATGCGAAGGTAAGCCCGGCTTTCATTTCCATCCGCGCCTTTCCTACATACTGCGTATATCGAAATCCATGTTGTTCTTTCGCTGTACCGAATATCCTCTCTATGGTTTCTTTTCTTAACTGATAGATCTGTCTGTTTCCTATCGTGTGCCGAATGTCTTCTGCCACTTCCATATATTCTTCCCATACATGACGTGTGATAAGTTTTATATGATCCTTACTTTCGGTGCATTTTGAAAGATATTGGCATTCAGCACAATGCTCACCGCAGCTTTTATACTCTTTATATCCACTTCTGTTTGTTGTACTGTATGTCAATATATGTGCTCCCGGACATATATAACAATCATAGTATTCATCATATGCGAATTCGTGTTTTCCGAAAAAGTCTTCTTTGGTCTTGGGACGGGTATACGGAAAAAGTGGTTGAATTCCATCTTCCAACAGCTGATGGGCGATTGCCGGAGTTTTATATCCTGCATCTGCAACTACCATCTGCGGATTCAGTTTAGATATCTTATCGTATAATGCTTTAAAAGTACGACTGTCATGCTCATTACCAGGATGTACTGTATATCCAAGGATCCAGCCATGTTTATCACAGGCAGTTTCTACTGCATATGCAAAAACGTGTTTATGTTCACCCTTTCGAAACCATCCACTTTCCGGATCGCTGATGCTACATTTTTGTGTTTTCACATTTTCAGGAAGTTCTTCAGATATAGAATCCTTATCATTTCCGGTTCCACCGGATGCAGGTGGCTGGTTATCATCTTTTTTCTTTAATGGCTTTTTTCCATGTGCCAGACGATCTTCTTCAATCTCTTTATTTAATTCTTCTTCATACCAGAGCGCCTGTTCATGTGCAACTCTTTTCCGCATTTTTTTACTGTTTGCGCAGGCTTTTACATGTGTTGCATCCACGAAGATCTGTCCTGTATTTACAAGATTATATTTCATACAGTCTTCCAATATCTTTGAAAAGATCTGCTCAAAAAGGTCTGTGTCTTTGAAACGGCGGGTATAATTCTTTCCAAATGTAGAAAAATGAGGTATCGGATCTAGCATGTCCAGTCCAAGAAACCAGCGGTATGCAACGTTTACCTCGATCTCTTTCATGGTCTGCCGCATGCTTTTTATTCCATAGAGATACTGAATGAATGGTATCTTTATCAGCATAACGGGATCCATACTGGGACGGCCGTTATCCGAACAGTATTTTTCTTCAACCAGATCATAAATAAAGTTCCAATTGATTGCTTTATCAATCAATCGCAGCATATGGTTTTGAGGTACCATGTCATCCATGGAAAACATCATCATTTGTTCTCTTTTTTTATCTGCATTTTTCGTCATCATAAAAAACACCGCCCTTCTGATATTTATTATATCAGAAAAGCGGTTCCAACAATAGCAAAACCCTGCAAAAGCAGGGCTTTGTCTACAGTCTGAAGCCCCGCAAAATCTGCGGGGCTTAATTTTTCTTAAGTTTCTATTTGTTTCAGGCTTTTCTGAAAGCGGCTCTCTTACGTTCTCTGGAATCCAGCAGTCTCTTACGGATACGGAGAGACTCCGGTGTAACCTCAAGGAGTTCATCCTGGTCGATGAAATCGATGGCCTGTTCCAGACTGAGAACTCTTGGTGGAGTTAATTTCAGTGCATCATCAGCGGAAGAAGAACGTGTGTTAGTCAGATGTTTTGTCTTGCATACGTTCAGCTCGATATCTTCGGCTTTACCATTCTGTCCGATAACCATACCGCTGTAAACCTTTGCACCAGGTCCGATAAACAGAGTACCACGCTCCTGGGCTGCGAACAGACCATAAGTAACAGCTTCACCAGCCTCGAAAGCGATCAGAGATCCCTGTTTTCTGTACTGGAAATCTCCCTTGTAAGGAGCATATCCGTCAAACATAGTATTGATGATGCCGGTACCCTTGGTGGAAGTAAGGAACTCACCGCGGAATCCGATCAGTCCACGGGAAGGAATGTGGAATTCCAGACGGACAGTACCGTCACTGGCAGTACTCATACCCTGCAGCTCACCTTTACGTTCACTCAGCTTCTGGATTACAGTACCGGAAAATTCTTCCGGAACATCTACATAAGCGATTTCCATAGGTTCAAGTTTCTTTCCGCGCTCGTCTGTTTTGTACAGAACCTCCGGTTTACTTACTGCGAATTCATAACCTTCACGTCTCATGTTCTCGATCAGGACAGACAGATGAAGTTCTCCACGTCCGGAAACCTTAAAGGCTTCTGTTGTTTCAGTATCTTCTACACGAAGGCTGACATCTGTATTCAGCTCACGGTAGAGACGGTCACGAAGATGACGGGATGTGATGTATTTACCTTCCTGTCCTGCCAGCGGACTGTCATTTACGATGAAGTTCATGGCAATGGTAGGCTCGGAAATCTTCTGGAAAGGAATTGCCTCCGGGTTTTCTCCGCCGCAGAGAGTATCACCGATATGGATGTCTGCGATACCGGAAATAGCAACGATGGAACCAATAGTAGCTTCCTTTACTTCAACCTTATTCAGACCGTCAAACTCATAGAGCTTGCTGATCTTAACTTTCTTACGTTTGTCCAGATCATGATGGTTTAACAGAGTCAGCTCCTGATTAACGGCAATCTTACCATTCTCAACTTTACCTACACCGATACGTCCCACATATTCGTTGTAGTCAATGGTGCTGATCAGAACCTGAGTATCTGCATCAGGATCTCCCTCCGGAGCAGGGATATATTTCAGAATAGCGTCAAACAGAGGAGCCATATCCTTAGGAGTATCGTTTAAGTCAATCACAGCATGTCCTGCTTTTGCAGAAGCATACAGGAACGGGCAGTCAAGCTGCTCGTCAGAAGCACCAAGATCCATAAGAAGTTCCAGAACTTCATCTACAACTTCGTCAGGACGAGCTTCCGGACGGTCAATCTTGTTGATACATACGATTACATGGAGATCAAGTTCAAGGGCTTTCTTAAGAACGAATTTAGTCTGAGGCATAGCACCTTCGAAAGCATCAACGAGAAGGATAACACCGTCTACCATTTTAAGTACACGTTCTACTTCGCCGCCGAAATCAGCATGTCCTGGTGTGTCGATGATATTGATCTTTGTATCTTTGTAATGAATAGCTGTATTCTTGGATAAAATAGTGATACCACGCTCACGCTCAATATCATTGGAGTCCATGACACGTTCCTGAACTTCCTGATTTTCGCGGAATACACCGCTCTGTTTCAGAAGCTGGTCAACCAGAGTTGTTTTACCATGGTCAACGTGGGCGATAATGGCTACGTTACGGACATCTTCACGTTTTGTTCTCATAAAATGATTTTCCTTTCCTCTTTAAGCTTTGAATGGGTAACTGTTCGGCACACTGGCTGAACAGTTACCGGAATTGTTAATATTCATGTGTTATCAGCAGGATTATTTTGCTGCAAAAGCATTTTTCAAGCACGATATAATCTTGCAGATGAATTTGTTCCTATTATTATGTGTTTTTTTCCAATAAGTTACCCGAATTTTCAGTTTACCACATTTTCGCCAGATTACAAGGTGTTAAAATAATTTTTTTTTAATTTTTGCAGATTCTGGTTCTAAATGAGAATGCCTGTACATAACTTTATAAAGAACAATACAAGGTACAGAGGAGCATATGCGGGATCGCTGAAAAAGCAGAGACGATTTACGGTCTGCATTGCAGGCAGGGATTCTGACACAGGTGCTCTACAGGGAAGGAGAACCACATTATGGCAGATAAAATTATTGAAAACAATCAGGTATCTATGATGGGCAAAATTGCAGCAGGCTTTACATTCAGTCATCAGGTCTTTGGAGAAGGCTTCTATATGACTGAGCTGCTGGTCAAAAGGCTCAGTGATTCGGAAGACAGGATTCCGGTGATGGTTTCTGAACGGCTGGTGGATGTAACGCAGGATTATATCGGAGAATATGTGGAAATCCATGGACAGTTCCGCTCATATAACCGCCATGAGGAGAAGCACAACCGTCTCGTGCTTTCAGTATTCAGCAGAGAACTGAAGTTTGTGGAAGAAGAGGATGAAACAGTTCCGGTAAATCAGATTTTTCTGGACGGATATATCTGTAAGCCTCCGGTGTACCGTAAAACTCCTCTTGGAAGAGAAATTGCGGATGTGCTGCTGGCAGTAAATCGTCCGTATGGAAAATCAGATTACATACCATGCATCTGCTGGGGCAGAAATGCCCGCTATGCATCTGCGTTTGAAGTTGGCGGTCATGTCCTGATCTGGGGACGTATCCAGAGCAGAGAATATATGAAACGGATCGGGGAAAATGAAACAGAGAAGAGAGTTGCGTATGAAGTATCTGTAAGCAAGCTGGAATATATGGAATAATTCCATTGCCGCAGGCAATTTGGAATGAATTTTGGCCACGTTACTGTGAACGGAGTGGTTACTGTTCATTGGTGATATCCCGCGAGGTGATTTTTTTGTGAGCGAAGGTCACAGAAAACCCGAGACATACCGCGCGAATTTATGCGATTAGCATAAATTCTGTGCATCGCGAAGCGTGTTGCTGAGAACGGAGTGAACAGTAACACGGAGTGAACGGTAACGATTACTGTAAATAGTAACACTTGCAATTCTTCATAAACTGCGGTAATATAAGCGTATTCAGATAACTATGGCAGCCTGCTGTTCCACGAAGCATTCCGGCGTGAATATGCCGGAAGCTCATCGCAGAAGTCGAAAACAGACTGCTGTTTATCATGTCTGTAATGACACAGAGAAGAAGGTACAATTTCAATAACGATAAGAGGAATTGTTTGTTATGGAAAAAGAATTTACAGAGGTTTACTGTGGCGGGGGAAAGGGAAAGACAACTCTGGCGATCGGTCAGTGTCTGAGAGCTTCCGCACAGGGTAAAAGCGTCATTATTATTCAGTTCCTGAAAGGAAGAGAGCGCAGGGAACTGGATTTTCTGGAGGAACTGGATAATCTGGATATTAAGATATTCCGTTTTGAGAAGCATGATGAAGGATATGAGGAGCTGAATGAGCAGGAGAAGGCAGAGGAGAAAACCAATATTCTCAATGCTTTGAATTTCGCGCGCAAAGTGATCGCAACGCAGGAATGCGATTTTCTGCTCCTGGATGAGATTCTTGCACTTCCGGATTACGGGATCACCACTGCAGAGGCAATCGGTGATATCCTGAAGATGAAGGATGAGAGTATGCATATTCTGCTTACGGGACGGACGTTACCGGACAGCCTGCGTAAATATGCAGACAGCATAACTACACTGACAACAGAGATTGTATAAGGTGTATAAAACCTGATTATTGTTTATGAATGGACAGTAATCTGTATGGAAATTACAGAAGAATAAAGGAGGAAGGCAAATGGCAATTTTTAAAGGTGCAGGTGTTGCAATCGTAACCCCTATGTATGAAGATGGTAAGGTTAATTATGATAAACTGGAGGAACTTCTGGAGTATCAGATTGCAAACAGTACAGATGCGATCATTATCTGCGGAACAACAGGAGAATCATCAACGATGACGCATGGAGAGCATCTTAAGACAATTAAGTTTGCAATCGACAAGGTAAACAAACGTGTTCCGGTTATCGCAGGTACAGGTTCCAACTGTACGGAAACTGCAATTATGATGTCAAAGGAGGCTGCTTCTTACGGTGCAGATGCACTTCTTATAGTGACTCCATATTATAACAAGGCGACTCAGAAAGGACTGATCGCTCATTATACAGCTATTGCAGAGGCAGTTCCGGAAACACCGATCATTATGTACAATGTTCCGAGCCGTACAGGTTGTAACATTCAGCCTGCAACAGCAGTAGCTCTGGCTAAAAATGTTAAGAATATTGTTGGTATCAAAGCAGCAAGCGGAGATCTTTCACAGATTGCAACCATGATGTCCATGGCTGATGGCTGCATTGAACTCTACTCCGGAAATGATGATCAGGTACTTCCGATCCTTTCACTTGGCGGACTTGGAGTAATTTCCGTACTTTCTAATGTAGCTCCTAAGGAAACACATGATATGGTTATGAAATTCCTTGAAGGAGATACAAAGGGTGCAGCAGAAATCCAGTTAAAGGCAATCCCGTTAATTCATGCACTGTTCAGTGAAGTAAACCCGATTCCGGTGAAAGCAGCTCTGAATCTGATGGGTAAAGAAGTGGGACCACTTCGTATGCCATTATCCGAGATGGAAGATGCAAACAAGGCAAAACTTGCTGAAGAACTGAAGAATTTCGGAATTAAACTTGCATAAATATAACCGCAGGATTGTTCGGAAAATCAACTTGCCGATATACTGGAATTGAGAGGAATAGACAAATGGTAAAGATTATTATGCATGGCTGTAACGGTCACATGGGTCAGGTAATCTCCGGACTTGTGGAGAAGGATCCGGATGCTGAGATCGTAGCAGGTATCGATGTGGCAGATCAGGGAAAGAACAGCTACCCTGTATATACAAATATGGAAGAATGTCAGGTAGAGGCAGATGCCCTTATCGACTTCTCTTCTGCAAAAGCAACAGATGCACTTCTTGCTTACTGTGAGAAACGCAAACTTCCGGTTGTATTATGTACAACCGGTTTAAGCAAGGAGCAGCTCGCAAAGGTGGAAGAGACATCTAAGAATGTTGCAGTTCTGAAATCTGCAAATATGTCTCTGGGAATCAATACTCTGATGAAACTGCTTCAGGATGCGGCAAAGGTTCTGGCAACAGCAGGATTTGACATGGAGATTGTTGAGAAGCATCACAGACTGAAACTGGATGCACCAAGCGGAACAGCACTTGCACTGGCTGACAGCATTAATGAGGCAATGGATAACCAGTATCATTATATCTATGACCGCAGCCAGAGACGTGAGATGCGGGATGATAAGGAAATCGGTATCTCAGCAGTCCGCGGTGGAACAATCGTAGGAGAACACGAAGTGATCTTCGCAGGTCCGGATGAAGTGATTGAATTTAAGCATACTGCATATTCCAAAGCTGTATTTGGAAAGGGTGCTGTTGAAGCTGCGAAATTCCTTGCAGGCAAACCGGCAGGAAGATATGATATGAGCGATGTTATCAGTGCAAAATAATCAAGAATGCAGTAAAAATTGATAACTGGTAATTTTCAGTATCTTCATAGCAGTGAAATAAAATATATAAAAGGAAAGTGTATCTGATGTTTCAGAACACTTTCCTTTTTTGTAATATTGGCCTGTATGCTGCTATAATAATTCTGATCAATGATTATATGCGTAAGTCAGCAATGTTCTGGAATCCTGCCAGCGGGCAGAAGATGAATCTGCACCCAGGACAACAGAAATATAGGTGTTTCCCCTTGCGGAATAAGAAAGTCCGACAAAACAATAGCCTGCTTTGTTGGTATAGCCTGTTTTCATACCCTGAACTCCCGGAACATTGCCGAGCAGGGCGTTGGTGGTGCCGATAGAATAGCTTCTGCCGGTGTTGAGATTAGAGAAAGAATAATAGCCGGTGCTCACCAGTTTGCGGAACATAGGCTTTTTGATCGCATACTGGGCAATTTTTGCCAGGTCAGAAGCTGTTGTGTAATGGTTATACCCTGCATCCAGACCATTTGGGGTTGCGAAATGTGTATTCGTACATCCGATCTCTGCTGCTTTTTTATTCATTAATTTAACAAACTTTGCAGTGGAACCGCTGACGTGTTCGGCAATGGCAACTGCGGTGTCGTTGTGGGAGGGAAGCATCAGGGAATAAAGCAGATCTTTCAGATAAAATATTTCTCCTGCATTTGCATAAAGCTTGCTGGGTTCAATAGATGCTGCGTAAGGGGAGAACTTTACTTTTTCGTTTAATTTGCAGTTTTCAAGTGCAAGGATACAGGTCATAATCTTGGTTGTGCTGGCGTTGGCATGAGCAACATTTTCATTTTTGCCATAAATAATCTGACCGGTATCTGCATTCATGAGAAGTGCACAGTCAGAGGAAAGGGAATAATTTAATCCGGTGTGGGCGACAGTACCATTCTGGTTAAAGTAATAGTAAGTTCCCTTGATCTTGTGTTTTCCTGTAACTGCTTTTCCGTCTTTGCCAAAATAGTATTTCTTTCCAGATTTGTCAGTGTACCATCCGGTAACCATGGCACCGTCTTTACCGACATAGTAATAATTTCCTTTATATTTGATAAGAGAATTCTTTATCAGATATCCCTGAGATCTGGTTCCGAAATAATAATTTTTGCCTTTGATCGTATGCCAGCTGCACCAGCGGTGTCCGAGTTTGTTAAAATAATAGGTCTTTTTGTCAATTTTCAGAAATACATTTTTGGCGATGGTTTTATCATCATAGCGGTAAATCCAGTAATTGCCGTCTTTTACAAATTTTCCCGATGCTGCGATATCAGGTTTCTGAAGTGTGGATGCATAGATAGTAGAAACACTGCAGGTAAACAGCAGGAAAAGTGCAGCCAGAAATATGAAAACAGAGCTGCGAAGTGAATGGTTCCTTTTTCTTTTCATGATAACCTCCTGTAAATATGAGTTATAGATATTCCGTAAAATACTGCAGTCAATCCATCTCATTAATGAGTGAAATCCTGCTATGGCAATGCGCTAGAGCGTGTCTGAAAAATCATTCCCGCAATCTGCACGCCCCACTTTGCAGGATATTTCACCCGAATTCAGTTGCCGTAGCTCGCTACGGCGCCCTCATCCGGGCAAAATATCCCACAAATTGTGACGCACATCTTGCAGAAAGCCTTTTTCAGACGCGCTCTAATGTGCCGACAAAATTGTTCGAGAAATCAACTTGTCGGTACGCTAGATTGTAGGAGTATATATGTACGGAGTAATCTGTTTTGTGTTATTTAAATCATAGCATGAAAAGTAAATTTTTTCCAGAATAGTATTTAAGTTTTTGGTACATATTAAAAACATAATATAAAAACATGAAAAGACGGAGAGGTTCTGCTGCATGGACCGGCAGAATGCTTTCCGGGAACAGGAGATGAATATGGGAATAAAGGTAAAAAAGATTCTGACAGGTACAGCACTTATTATGTCACTGTGCATATTCACAGCATGTGGAAATGCAAATAAAGCAGCTGATGAGGCAGACACAAACGAAGAAAATATGACGGATAATAATGCTGCAAACGATGATAACATGGAAAATAACGCAGGAGAAAACAATACAAATGGAAATAGCACATCAGGAAACAATGCGGCAGATAAAAATGTAAATAATGGTGGAACCGTCACAGACAATGGAACTGCCGCAGAGGATGAAGCTGCAGAAAATGAGACAAAACAGAATAGCAATGCAACAGATAACACTGCAGATAATACCAGAATTGATGAAAACAACAACGGTGACGGCACAGTATCCGGAGAATTGGGAAACAGCGTCAAAGATCTGGGCGAAGGGGTAGGTAATGCTGTAGAAGATGTGGGGGATGCTGTTGGTAATGCGGCAGAAGGAAGATAGACATCAGGAATAATTTATGGTATTATCGTGTTAAATTGGTAAAATTTAAATAGTGTACTCCCGAAGTTTTTATTGCATTTGTTTTTGCATCTAACTATAGCAATCATTGTAAATAATGCATATTGATTCAGCTCATCAGAGCGTGAAATCCGTTACTGTGAACGGAGTGAACAGTAACTGAAATCCTGCGTCAGCACGCCTACAGATATCTTCCTTGTCTTTCGCACTCTGCTGAACTGTCTCAAATGCATTAATTTAAGAGGCTTGCTATATAGTACAAAAAGATTCTGAGAGTACATATAACGGATATGGAGGTACGGATTTTATGAAATTTCGCCCATGTATTGATATACATAATGGAAAAGTAAAGCAGATTGTAGGTGAAAGCCTTACGGACGTACAGGATCAGGCAAGTGAGAATTTTGTATCTGAGCAGGATGCATCTTTCTATGCAGAATTATATAAAAAGGCAGGGATAAAAGGAGGACATGTAATTCTGTTAAATGGTCATGACTCCCCATACTATGAATCAACAAAAGAACAGGCGATTCTTGCATTACATACTTATCCGGGAGGATTACAGATTGGCGGAGGAGTGAACCCGGAAAATGCAGGGGAATATCTTAGTGCAGGTGCCAGTCATGTAATCGTTACATCTTATGTATTTAAAGATGGAAGGATTTCCTGGGAAAATCTGAACAAAATGAAAGAGACTGTGGGAAAAGAGAAACTGGTTCTTGACCTGAGCTGTCGCAGAAAAGATGGAAAATACTATATTGTGACAGACCGCTGGCAGAAATTTACAGATGTCACTATGACACTGGATATTATGAAAGAACTGGGAAGTTACTGCGATGAGTTTCTGGTCCATGCAGTAGATGTGGAGGGAAAGGCACGCGGAGTTGAAACAGAACTTGCATCTCTGCTGGGAGAGTATAAAGGAAATCCGGTTACTTACGCAGGTGGAGTTGGCTCCATGAAGGATATTGAGGATCTGCGAAAATATGGAAAAGACAGACTGGATGTCACAGTAGGCAGTGCATTGGATCTTTTTGGCGGAAATATTTCATTCTCAGAACTGATTAAACTTTAACTAATTTTTATAGTAATCTCATGAATCACAGTGAAAATGTACAGAACAATTACAGAATTTTTGCTATTTCCCCATAATGACAAAGGAACTTTAAAGCTATTTCTGAAGTAAACAGAAAAAATTATGAAATTTTAATAAATAGTGTTAAAATTCAAAAATGTGTGTTATAATAGATTCATCAAACAGCAAAGGGGATGGAAGCATGAAGTTTATCATCAGCGGAAAAAAGTATTACAGTTACAGAAGGTCTTAAGACAGCAGTCCAGGACAAGCTCAGTAAACTGGAAAGGTATTTCACTCCTGACACCGAAGTTGTAGTAACTTTAAGTGTTGAAAAAGAAAGACAGAAAATTTGAAGTGACAATCCCTGTAAAAGGAAATATCATTCGTTCCGAACAGGTAAGCAATGACATGTATGTATCAATCGATCTGGTAGAGGAAGTCATTG
>ENA-OQES01000198-OQES01000198.1-human-gut-metagenome-genome-assembly--contig:-NODE-198-length-26051-cov-8.179833_pt1 | contig 26051 bp, 26 predicted proteins | sample MGYA00242798_ERZ504641 | MGnify/ENA primary metagenome ERZ504641 (study PRJEB26092, sample SAMD00036327) | human gut metagenome | host: Homo sapiens | study: EMG produced TPA metagenomics assembly of...
ATAATTTATGAATAATTATGATATAATAAAAATTACTGTTGCAGAAATAAAAAAGTATTTGATAGGAGGAATTTTATGAGCCCTGCAGTAATAACTTTATGCGTTTTAGCTGTAGCAGCATTTTTCTTTGTAACAGAGCTTATTCCATTGGCTGTTACGGCTATAGGTGCATCTATTGCATTAGGTCTTTTAGGAGTACTTACTCCACAACAAGTGTTTTCTGGTCTTTCTGATTCCACAGTAGTTTTATTTGCTGGTATGTTTGTCATTGGAGCAGCAATGTTTCAGACTGGATTGGCACAAAAAAGTTGGTATAAAAGTAGTAAAAACGCGCTGGAACTAGTGAAAATCGTTTGATGGCAGCTTTGATGTGCATTACTATTTTATTATCAGCAGTATCATCAAATACAGCTACAGTAGCTTGTTTGATGCCAGTAGTAATTCAAATTTGTGCGGTAGCAAAAATACCTGTATCCCCACAGTTGATGGCATTAGCAGTAGCTGCAAATGTTGGTGGAACAATCACTATGGTTGGTACCCCACCAAATATTTTAATGAGTGCAACACTTCAGGCAACAGGATTAGAACCTTTTGGATTTTTTGAATTTGCGTATATTGGTGTACCTTTATCTATAGCTGGTATGGTTTATATGTTAAGTATAGGTAGAAAATTCTGCCCTAGACATTATGTAGAAACTGTAGAGAATGATAAAGCTTCAGATGAAGTCAAAGATCCAAAGAAAATGATAATATGTACTGTTATCTTAATTTTAGTTGTATTAGGTATGGCTTTTGAAAAAAATTATTGGTATACCAATGCAAACTACTGCGATAATAGGAGCGTTAGCTTGCGTATTAACAGGTTGTTTATCTGAAAAACCAAGCTTATTTAGGTATTGACTGGGTTACTATTTTCTTATTTGCAGGTATGCTACCACTTGCTTCTGCTATGGATAAAAGTGGCGCAGGTAAAATGATAGCAGATGGTGTAGTAGGAATTATTGGGGATAATCCATCTCCAATGTTAATAGTTGTAGCAATGTTTATTTTATCTTGTGGGCTTACACAATTTATGTCAAATACAGCTGCTGCAGCGTTATTAGCACCAATTGGTATATCTATAGCACAATCTATAGGTGCATCACCTTATCCTGTGCTTATGGCAATAGGTATTGCTGCTTCTTGTGCATTTACAACACCAGTTGCAACGCCACCGAATACTTTGGTACTGATACCAGGTCATTTTAAATTTATGGATTATGTAAAAGTCGGTTTGCCACTTGTTGTAGTTTCTCTAGTTGTTTGCATGATTGTAATTCCTTTCTTCTGGCCATTTTTCCCATGATGAATATCAGATAGTATAAGAGAGTTTTATTTTAGATTTTATTTATGTTAAAGGATTGATTTATGGATAGAGAAAATGCTCTTAGTACGATTGCTTCATTTGATACAGAATTATATACATTCTTTCAAGAAGAGTTACAAAGACAAAAATATACCTTATCTTTTATGCCAGAGGAAAATTATTCATCACCTTTAAGCACATATCTTGAAGGTAGTATTTTGTCAAATACATTGACAACACACCATGATGAAGCTAAACCTACAGGCTTAGAAGAAATCACTATTAATCGCATTAATAAATTATTTGGCAGTGAACATGCAGTTTATATCCTGAGAGGGTTTTCTTGAATGGTCTTGGCACATCAGATAAATAACATTCGCTGGCATCGTGCAGAAGGCAGGCAAATGCCACACGCCTGGAATATCCTCGCGCAAGGGCTTCTCTGGCACAGTTGATGCAATGCTGACCTACTGAAAAAAAAGGTTTTTACCTGTCCGTTTCCGCGGCAGATCAAAGATAAGGCATGTGCAATATCTTCGATACAGATCATATCCGGATCCGGATGTAATGGATCTATATGTCTGCCTGTGTATGTTGTAATACAATTGTTATTCATGATCTTTCACCTCGTTCTTTTATGTAACCGGAATTCTTGTAACAGCAAAGTGGATGGTCTTGTACGACTCCTGTCGGAAGACTTTATTATGTTATAGGTGTTATAAAAACATTGCGGAGAATTTTCTATAACATAAAACGGATACAATTAATGATAACTGTATCCGTTTTATGTTAACTAACTGTTGATATTCTGAAGCAGTGAATTCATTTCCTGATACAGAAGTTCTTTCGTATCAGCTCCCATTACAATTGAAACAAAAGTTTTTCCGTATGCATTCTGTGTAAGGATTGCGAGACAATTGCCGGCTACTTCTGTTGTTCCGGTTTTACCACCGAGAATTGTAACATCTTTTGGGGCTGTTGCCTCTCCGGTAAGATAATGGTCTGTTGCGGTAAGCGTGGTGCCTTTTTTCAGTTCCGTCTGAGCCTGTATAGGTTACTGTATAAGACGGCAACTCTGTAATTTCTGTAAATTCAGGGTAGGTGAATGCTTCATTCAGCATCAGATAAATATCATATGGTGTTGTATAGTGATTTTCATCCTGCAGTCCATGTGGATTGGAAAAATGTGTTCCTGTACATCCAAGCTTTGCGGCATAATCATTCATCATCTGTACGAAGTTCTCTGTACTGCCTCCAACATATTCCGCAATGGCAGAAGCTGCATCATTGCCGGAATATACAAGCAGACAGTGGAGAAGCTGATCAAGGGTAACCTGATCGCCGGCCACAAATCCGCAGACCTGTGATCCATCCTCCAGTGTAACATTATCCTGAGTGATCGTGACAGTGTCATTCATTTTTCCACTTTGTAATGCAAGCATTGCTGTCATGATCTTGGTAATACTTGCAGGATACACCTTATCATAAATGCCGTTTGCATACAGTACTTTATGATTGCTCAGACTGAACAGCAGCCCTTTCTGTCCTTCTTCCAGCTGGGCATTCTTAATACAATCAACATTTCCTTTGGAGGAAACACATAATTTCTGGGCAAAAGATTCTGTTCTCATATTTTCCTTAGCTGCAAGGGCATTTGTGAAAACTTCAGAAGAATCAAAAGCCTGTTCAGGAGTACCAAAATAATTTCCGCTTAATATATTCCATCCGTAAAAAACACCGCCGGCAGCTGCAAGAATCACAAATACACCAACCAGAATCCTGAATATATGTTTTAATCTCTGACGCTTTTTATGATATTTTGTACGCAGCAGAACCTGATGCTCCTCTGTTTGTCTGGATGGCATCTGCGATTTCGGCAGTTTGACTGTCTGAAGCGGTCTGGAAGGTTTGTGTCTGTGCGGAGCTGCAGATTTGTATGGAACAGCAGATTTCTTTTCCGGTATTTTACCGGAAGATTTCTTTTTTGGTTCTCATAAGTAATCCTCTCTTCTGTCAATTTCTTTTTGAATAATTTCTTTATTGTATGTGCTGCTCTGAAGTCCTACATTGAGTACAAGCCCCATACCAATATACAGACTTACCAGCGAAGTCAGTCCATAGCTTACAAAAGGAAGGGGAGTTCCCGTATTAGGCGCAAGACCTGTTGCAACACAGATATTAATGAAGCTCTGTAGTGCGATCAGGCCGCCGATTCCACAGCAAAGAACCTTTCCTGACAAATCTTTTGCCCGAAGACTCATCCGGATACATTCAAAGGCAATTGCCAAAAGCAGCAATACAATTATCACGCATCCAATAAATCCGTACTCTTCACCTGCAACAGCAAAAATAAAGTCTGTCTGATTCTCTGCCACGAAGTTTCCCTGATTTACAGAAGTTGTACTGTCATCACCGCTTAATTTCTTACCAACCAGTTCCCCTGAAGCAATTGCAGTTTTAGAGTTATTCTGCTGTTCAATATCATCCGAGTATTCTTCGTTTTCCGGATACAAAAAAGACATGATACGGCTTCTCTGGTAATCCTTGAGCAGTTTCTGATCCGGCTGGACAACAATTGATCAAAAAAATAATGGTCAATGGAACAGCAATAAGCAGTGCTCCTCCGATGATCTTATAGCTTAAACCTGCAATATAGATCATAATACAGAAAATTACTACAACAGTAATTGTATTTTTCAGGTCCGGCTGTTCCAGGATCAGGAACAGAGGTACTGCCAGTAACACGCCGGATAATGCCAGCGTTTTAAGTGTATTCAGTGTTTCCTCATGATCCATAAAAAATTTTGCAAAGAATACGATCAGGATAATCTTTGATAATTCTGTCGGCTGAAATCGGAAAGATCCGATACCGATCCATCTGGCAGCACCGTTGGCACTGTCACCCGCAATACGCACAACGATCAGCATGATAATATTAAATCCATACATGATCCACTGAAAGTTCATGATCCATGAGTAATCCAGCAAAGAAAGGATCAGCATGACAATAAGTCCAAGTATTACTCCGGCAAACTGCTTTGATCGCAGGTCCGATGCTGCTGTGCCTACCAGTGTAACTCCTATCAGGCTGATCGCCAGCAGGAAAATGATCAGTCTGAAATTGTAAAATCTTAATTTATATTGCTTTAACATAATTTATCTGTCCTTTTTAGTAACTGTGAAGATACCAAACGGTTATCCTTTTTGTTTAAAACAGGAATATACGCATGGAGTACTGCAGGTTCCTGCGTAATTTGGATTTTTACCTGTTCTTCATCAATAGTAAGGTATTTTTTTGACGGTATGTATCATATCATTCCGCAACATTTTCATCATCTGTGGAGAGCAGTCGATACGTTCCGAGATCAGCAGAAGCTTCATGCGGTCTCTTGCATATCCGGCTGAACGCTTCTTTTCTTTAAAAAAATGCTTTCACACAGATTCCCCCTTATAAATACAGGCTACTTTTTTGAAAAAATCTACCTATTTTTCTTAATAACCCCTGCTTCCTGTTAATGTCTGCAAACGGAATCTCTTCACCTAAAAGGCGTTTACAGATATTCATGTATTCTTCTTCTGCCTGAGAAGATTTTCCGGAAAGAGGCTCCCCCTGATTTGTGGCAATCACAATCTGTTCATCATCCAGAATTGTTCCGATCAGATCAACAGCAAGGATATCCGTTACATCATCTACGGACATCATATCACCTCTTGCAATCATATCCGGCCGCAGGCGATTGATGATCAGACTGATATCTCTGATCTCGTTGGCTTCCAGGAGTCCGATGATCCGATCTGCATCACGTATCGCAGAAACCTCCGGCGTGGTAACTACCAGGGCTTTATCAGCACCTGCGATCGCATTTTTAAATCCCTGTTCAATTCCTGCCGGACAGTCCAGAAGAATATAATCAAACTGTTCTCTCAGATCGTCGGTCAGTTTTATCATCTGTTCCGGAGACACAGCGGATTTGTCTTTTGTCTGCGCAGATGGCAGAAGACATAATTCCGGATGTCTTTTATCTTTGATCAGAGCCTGTCGCAGACGGCAGCTTCCGTTAATGACATCCACCAGATTATAGACAATCCTGTTCTCCAGGCCCAGAACAACATCCAGATTCCGCAGACCGATATCTGTATCAACCACAACAACTTTTTTGCCCAGCATAGCCAGACCTGTTCCGATATTGGCGACAGTTGTGGTTTTTCCTACTCCGCCTTTGCCGGAAGTAATCACAATGACTTCACTCATAGTTACAATTTCCTCCCTGAAAAAATTTCCATTCTTCTGGTATTCTCCTGTATGGTAGTTTTAGTCATTCGAAGTGTCACTGGTATCACTTGCCGCAACACCGGTAAGAATAGACTTTTCATCAGTTAATTCAAAGATATATTTAAAAATATCATCAGCTGCAAGACACGCATTACCGGAAGTATATCCATTCTCAATACGCACTGCAATCGCATATTCAGGGCCTGAAGCCGGGGCATATCCCACAAACATACCATGGTTTGGATGATAAACATTTACCTCGGCTGTACCGGTTTTACCTGCCACATCCACGCCAAGTCCGTCAAACTGTCTGTGAGTCTGTACTACCCGGTACATTCCGTCGTGAATATCATCCCACACATTCTGTGATACATCAACTGTATTAATGATATCCGGCTCATATTTTTTTAAAGTATTACCCTTGGAATCTGTCTGTCTGTCAAGTAAAGTCAGATCATAAACATTTCCACTGGTAGCGATCGCTGTTGCATAACGTGCCAGCTGACTGGTGGTATAAGCATTGGTACCCTGTCCGATATAAGACGGGACTGCATAGGAATCTGACACATGAGGTGCGGATTCTGTGATCTCGATACCTGTTTTCTTATCCAGACCAATCTCTGAAGCATATTTTTGCAGTACACTCAGGCTTCGGTTTTCTGAAAAGTTTCCGTCTGCATCCTGACCAAGTTTAAAACCAATCATATTGAAATAATAGTTACAGGACTGCTCAATCGCCTCCCTGATCTCGATCTCTCCATGTCCCTGTTTGTTCCAGCAGTTGATTGGAGGTGTTACAAGATCAAAGGATCCGGTACAGTTAATGTATGTTCCGTCATCGATCACTCCTTCAGACATTCCGGCAATTGTAGACAGAATCTTAAATGTAGAACCCGGTGCTGCTGTCTGCTGGGTTGCTTTATTGAAAAACGGACTGGATTTATCTGTAGATAATTTCGCATAATAATCCGTATCCATGTTATTTACCAGACGGTTATTGTCATATCCCGGGTAGGATACACATGCAAGAACATCCCCTGTTTTGACATCTGTGATTACTGCAGAAGCAGAACATGGCTCCAGCGCAAGCTGTGCAGGTTCTATTTCGAGAGTATAAATTTTATTGATCATAAAGTCATAAGCTGTCATGGAGCCGGAGGCCAGTGCCTCGTAACTGCCATCATCTTTTGATAAAACTCCCTGTTCATACAGCACCAGACAGATCTCGCTTCCGGAAATGGTGTCCTCCTGAAGCATATACTTATACAGAAGTTTTGAGAAATTGGTGTCTTTTTTAAGATAATCGATCAGATAATCTGTAAGAGCCTGATATACTTCATCGGAATCCAGATAATCTCCTTCTGTAGAAAATTTGGAAATATCGATCCAGTTCTGACTTGCCGCATATGTCAGATAATCTTTCAGACTGATATCTTTATCGGTTGTCCATTTCTGATAAGTACTGTCAGAGGTATCAATGGCATTCTTTGAGATAATCCCCAGCGTATCTCTGAGAAGATCATCACAGATATAAGTAAGATATTCCTGGATCTGATCATCTTCATCTTTTACGGCCGGTGGATTCTCAGCTGTCAGCCTGTTAGTTATTGTATCAAAAACCTGTTGCTGTTTCTGTTGAAATTTGGCATATAAATTTTTTTTCTGTATCGGAGGCGTTGGCATCACTGAATTTACTGATATCAATGACACTGTTGGCAATCAGGGCATTATATACATCATAGATCGGTATCTTGATCTGTGCAGCATCATTTACACTGAAATCATAGGTTTTGGATGCTTCGATCTTGGATAAAAGGATTCCGGCAACTCTCTGTTTCAGTATCTGGTAGATGGCGGACTGCCAGCTGCTGTCTATGGTAAGATAGGTATCGTTACCTGCGACAGGTTCTACTCTCGTGCTGTCGTCAATCTTAAGTACTTTACCAAGGTTATCGACAGTGACAGTTTCTTCACCGTCTGTTCCCTGAAGAGATGTTTCCATATATTTCTCAATTCCCGATTTACCGATGATCGCATCATTTGAATAATCAGGATTCTTCTGTCTCAGTTCTTCAAGCTCTTCTGAAGAAGCCTGTCCCGTATAACCAAGAATTGGTCCCATGCTTGCATCATCAATGTATTTGCGGACAGAATCCTCTACAATGTCAATTCCCTGAAGCTCCGGCTGATCTTCTCTGATTGCAGCTACAGATTTTTCGCTTATATTTGAAGCGATCGTAACGGCCATGTACTTCTTGAAACTGTTAGTGCTCAGTGCATAGCGGATTTTGGAAAGCTCAAGTATATCCTGCTTTGACAGGTTCTCCGGAAGTCCATGGGATGTCAGTTCTTCTTTGGTATAAGCATTATCGCCGTAAAGAACAATGGAAAATCCCTCTTTTCCGCTCATAAACTCGATCATCTGATCTGCAGTGGCATTTTTCTGTTTTTTTGTCAGGTTATCAATCAACGGTTCTCCGTAAATATCCGCACGAAAACGGTTCAGAGTAAATCCCTCATCAACATCAAAAGCATAATTCCCGCTCTTATCCAAAACAATATGGAAGCCGGTACTGATGGAATCCCCGTTGGACTCAAGGATTTTCAGGACTTTATAGGCAATCCCGTTCAGTGTAAGATTCTTTTCTCTGGTAGAATCATAAGTTCCATTATCCTCAAAGGTAACAGAATAAGCCAGCACATTTGTTGCCAGCTCCTCACCATTTCTGTCATAGATATTGCCACGCGTACTTTTGATCACACGTTTTTTTGTTGTTCTTGATTCAAATTTGCTGATATAAGCCTCTCCCTGGATGATCTGCAGTTCAAAAAGCTGACGGACCAGAGTGGCTGACATAAATACAAAAACCAGTACCAGTACTGTGGTACGTTTTATTCGTATCTTTTTAAAAAATCTTTTTATTTTAGTACCCAAATAGACTCACTTTCCTTCATTGATGGATTCTTCATGAAATGATAATTAATATAATGAAATACCCGGTAAACAATCAGTGTAAGGATCACTGTATAAAAAATCTCCGGTAAAATAATCCGGTATAAATAGGTTCCGAGGCCCCAGACGTCCCCTGAGCAGAAACTGCAATGCATAGACAGAAAGTCCGTACAGTAAATCCCCGATACCTGCAAGCATAACCGGAACCTTTATGTCATCATCATAGCAGATCCTGTGGGCATATCCGCTTAAAAAGCCAATATACATATAGATCAGAGCGTAGAAACCAAACACAGAGCCATAGAACATGTCTACCAGAAATCCACAGAAAAATCCTGTCCACAGTCCACTTTTTCTTCCGCGCATCAGCCCCATGGATATACACAGAATCAGGATTAGATTCGGCGTGATAGAACCGATGGATATCACATGAAGAAGAGTACACTGAAGAAGAAAACTGATCAGGATCATAAAAAATAACGCTATCTTACTCTTCATTTGCAGTCGCCTCCTGAGCTGCCTGAGCATTGTCATTAACAGAATCCTGTTTATTTACTGTAATGACAAGTACATTTTTTCAGATGCTGGAAATCTACAGGTGTGACAATGGTACCTGTTTTGGTCAGATTGTTGCTGTTTTGTTCCACCTCACTGACGTATCCGATAAACAGTCCCTCTACATATTTCTCACTGATATTGGAGGTAACGATGCGTTCCCCCACTGTTACTTTATTATTCTGGTCATACAACTGGCTGAAGCTTAATTTACCCTCATCGATGAGTTCCAGATCTCCTTCCACCACACAGTTATCCTGTGTGCTGACAGTCATGGCACTGACATTGCTGCTGTCATCGATAATGGAACGTACAGTCGCCCAGTGAGTTCCGACCTCTGTCACGATCCCGACCAGACCTTTATCTGCAAGTACATTATTATCCACACGAATGCCGTCTGCAGATCCCCGGTTGATCATAAAGGTATCATACCAGTTGCCCGGATCTTTGGATATGATTTCTGCAGCAATCTTTGGATATTCGGTATACTGCTGGTCAAGATTATACATCTGCTGTAATCTTACATATTCTGTCTGATCCTGGATCAGTTTATTGTTCTGTTCTGTGAGACTGTCTATCTGTGCCTTTAAATTTTCGTTCTCACTGAGGATTTCTTCTTTATCACGCATACGGTCCTGCATTCCTTTCAGAACTGAACTGATCCGATTGATGCTGTTTTCAAATGGAACGATCAGTATCCCGGCGGCATCCTGCAGCGGTGCAGTGGTTACGCCGGATGAAAAAGTGGCAGCAATACAGCTGACGCAGAAAATCGACATAATGACCAGAAGATGTTTACTTTTTAATTTAATCCTAAAATGTACTTTCTTTTTCAGGTTTTTCATTGATGCACCCCTAAAAATTATAGTTTTCTCTGCGTAACCGGTACTGCCCATTCACGCAGTTCTTTATTTCTGATTATTTTCTCCAGACCTGTAACTGCCGAGGTTTCATAAAAATCTGACAGATTAAAGGTGAATCCTGTATAACTGGCAAGGTATTTATCAATATAAGGAAGTCTGGTACTGCCTCCGGTTATGTAAATCCCCTGTTTCGCAATATGGTAGGAAATCTGGGGAGGAATTCGCTCCAGAAATGTTTTCATCTCTGCCGCAATCTCATTCAGACAGTTCATGATACCGTCATTTACCACATAAGAAGAAATGATTTCTTCTCTTGGCAGTCCGGAAATACAGTCAATTCCTACAACCTTACGTACTTCCTTTTTCGGATCACTGAGGCGTCCCATGACCATCTTAAGCCTCTTGGCAGTCCTTGTGCCAATCTGCAGATTATATCTTTTACGTATTTCACTGCAGACAGATTCATTCATCTGTCTGCCGCCAAGCGGTATTTTCCTGCTGATAATGATCTTTCCTCCGGTGATGATCGATACTTCTGTACTCTGTGCACCGATATTTACGATCATATTTCCTTCCGGATCTTCCAGATTGACACCCATGGCAATGGCATCTGCAATGGGTGCCTCTACCATAAATACGCGATTTTTCTTTAACCAGTGACCATTCGCCACATGAAAATATGCCCGTTTCTCAACCGCAGTCATATCCAGAGGAACAGTAAAATACATTGTTGCGCCAAATCCCAGGATATGATCGATCTTTCGGATCATACTGTAAAGAACAATCTCCTGAAGTTCCAGATTAGCGATCATGCCAAATGTCATTGGCGAAGTAACCGTAATATCTGTGGGGGATTTCTCAAACATATCGTATGCTTCATTTCCCATTGCAATGATCGTGTGTCCCTTGGACGCGATCATATTTTTCCTCGATATAAGTTTTGTTTCTGAAAAAAGGAATAGACTTTTACGGAACTGCTTCCCAAATCTATTCCATATGTTTTCTCAAATAGCATATTCTGCCCCTTTGTTGTTGCCTTATTCTGTACATGTATTCCATAATCCTTCTTCTCTGAAGCTGCAGTATCTCTGATCCCCGATCACAATATGATCCAGCAGATGTATTCCCAGCAGTTCTCCCGCCTGATAAATCCTGGCTGTGATCTGTAAGTCATCCGGACTTGGTGTAGGATCACCACTTGGATGATTGTGGATCAATATCAGACTGACTGCATGGCGGCGCAGGGCTTCCATGAAGATTTCCCTTGGTGTTACCAGCGAACCGGTTGCAGTTCCCCGGGTCAGTATCTTATCTCCCAGAAAATGTCCTTTCACATCTGACATCATACAGATCACCAGTTCCTGCTCTTCATGGCGGAGTTCTTCCATATAATAAGCTGCTATGGAGGAGGGATTGTTCATAACTATCTGCGGTCTGGCAGCAGCCTTGGCAATTCTTTTGGAAAGTTCTCCAATGCATTTTAACTGTACTGCTTTTACCTGTCCGATTCCATGAATTTTCATAAGATCCTGTACAGATACATGCATAAGCCCCATAAGACCGGGATAGGAGGACGACTCCATAAATTTCAGGATTTCCTGCGCAAGTGCCAGTGAATTCTTTCCTGAAGTGCCGCTGCGCAGGATTACTGCCAGCAGTTCAGTGTCATTTAATGAACCCTCACCCTGCATAAAGCATTTCTCATACGGCCGCTGTTCCCTGGGAAGCTGCTTCATAATATTATTTGCATTATTCATAAGTCTGCCTGTGCTCTCTAAAGCCTCTGGGCAAATTGCAAATTATATTCTAGCATAAAAGAGGAGAGATGTACACTCTCCTCTCTGATTTTTATGTGAACTTTATGGTTACTGGGTTACTGTTCACACCCCACTATCCCGAGACATACAAGCCAAAGTTCCATTGCCGCAGGCAATCTGGAATGAATTTTGGCTATGTTACTGTGAACGGAGTGAACAGTAACGTTACCGGTAATATCCCGCTTAAGAGATCAATTGTTTTTTATAGCCGCATATTTTCGGCATACAGTCTCAGCAACTTTGATTCCATCCATGGCAGCACTTGTGATTCCGCCTGCGTAACCTGCACCTTCGCCACATGGATAAATTCCTGCCATATTTGCTGTGAGCTCCTGATCACGTACGATTCTTACAGGAGAAGAAGTACGGCTTTCAATGCCACTGAGCAGTGCATCCTCTCTGTCAAATCCGGAAATTCGTTTTCCGAAGGCTATGACACCTTCTTCAATAGAATCGCCTACTGCTTTTGGCAGAACAGAGCGTACATTTGTCAGTATATATTCTCCCTTCATACAGGGAGTAACCTCTCCTAATGCTTCACTTGCCTGATTTTTGCAAAAATCACCAAACAGCTGAACAGGAATTTTTCCTTCTCCGAGCTCCCATGCCTTTTTCTCCAGATCACGCTGAAATTCTACGCCGCCAAGAACTCCTTTATCCGGGAAATCTTCTGGTGTAACTGTGACGATCATGGCACTGTTTGCATTTCTGGAATCACGTGCCTGATAGCTCATTCCGTTCACTGCGAGACGACCTGGTTCAGAAGAGGCATTTACAACGTATCCGCCCGGACACATACAAAAAGAATAAACACCTCTGCCATTTGCACACTTATGGGTTACTTTATAGCTGGCTGCACCAAGTAATTCATTCTCAGGCTCTCCATAAAGATCCATATTGATCATTTCCTGAGGATGTTCAATACGCAGCCCCACTGCAAATGACTTTGGCTCCATATAAACACCCCGTTTCTGTAACATCTCAAAAGTATCCCTTGCACTGTGTCCGGGTGCCAGTACACAGACCTGTGCAGAGATTCTCTTATCATTGTTGATCTCAATTTCTTTTAATGCATTGTTCTCGAAAATCAGATCTGTCACCTTGGAACGGAAGAAGAATTTTCCTCCCATTTCTTCGATTTCATGACGCATTTTTTCAACGATACCAACCAGCACATCTGTTCCCAGATGCGGCTTCTGCTGATAAATAATTTCTTCAGGTGCTCCGGCAGCTACGAAACGCTTCAGTACCTCATGATTACGTCCGTAAGGATCTTTTACCAGTGTGTTCAGCTTTCCGTCAGAAAAGGTACCGGCACCGCCTTCTCCGAACTGTACATTGGACTCAGGGTCAAGAACACCATTTTTCCAGAAATTCTCTACTGTTTTCTGACGTTTATCAGCCTCTTCTCCACGTTCAAGTATTATCGGACAATATCCGGCCTTCGCAAGATACCATCCGCAGAAAAGTCCTGCAGGACCACTTCCTACAATAACAGGAGAATGTAAGAGAGGTGTCTCACCCGGAGAAGGAAATTCATATGGTTTTTCTTTAGTTAACATAACATTATTACCGTTAACTTTTTTGGAGTAGTCTTTGCTCATCTTTGATTTTTACATCTACAGTATATACAAAGATTTTGTCATTTTTGTGTCTGCAGTCCAGAGACTGCTTTTTTATTTCATAGGTAAAACTGTTTCCGGGATTCTTTAATGTTTTTGCAATCGTTTTTTTCAAGCTGCGCCTTTGTGTGTGTGACGGGAAGTTTCATCTGTGAAATTCGAATCAGTTTTTTCTCCTCCTTTGCCGCATTTCTGCCGGCCACTGCACCGCTGCTCCATGCCCATTGCAGATTATATCCGCCACAGGTACCGTCAATATCCAGAAGCTCCCCTGCAAAATACAGACCCTTACAGAGCTTTGACTCCATGGTTTGAGAATTTACCTGGGTGGTATCTACTCCCCCCGGAGCAGACCTGTGCCTGTGAAAATGACATACCATCCTGCACTTCAAGAGGAAATTCCCGTATGGCAGAAATCAGTTGTTTTTGTGATATAAGGATTTTAATAAGCTTTTCCGGGAAAAGTCCCACCAGAAGTTCTTTTTCTTTTTTATAGGGACATGCTTTCTTCCGTGCATACAGAAGTTTCCTTAATTCTTCCTCTGACAACTCCGGCATGAAATTAATGCGGAGCTCTGCTTTATGTCCTTCTCTGACTGCACGTACTGCATAAGTGCTGAGCTGAAACACTGGGATTCCGGAGATTCCGTATTCTGTAAGCTGTAGCTCGCCATGTTCAGATTTACAGAATTTCCCATCTGTAAAAAGAGAAATCTCTCCTTCTGTACGTACGCCTGCCCATGCCTTAAAAGAAGAACCTTTACACTTCAGGGCAGTAAGTGCCGGATAAACCGGGACAATGCGGTGATGAAAGCTCTCTGCCAGCATATATCCGCTGCCGTCTGAACCTGAAACAGAAGATGCCCGGGATCCATTGGCAAGTATCAGTGCATCTGCATCATAGTGCCATCCTTTTGTCAGGATTTGGAAATTCTTTCCATTTGTCCCGGGTTTTATTTCTGTAACCTGTTCGTTTGTCTTTATTTTCACACCCAGACTGGCAGCCTCCATGCACAGTACATCTACAACACTCTGCGCCTGATTGCTTCTCGGATAAAGATAGCCGTTTCTGTTTAAAGGATAGATTCCTATCTCTTTGAAAAACCTCAATGGTATCCTCGACAGAAAACTCTTTGAGTGCATCTTCGACAAATTCCGGATGTTCACCTCTGTATGCATCATCCGGTTTTACAAGATTTGAAAAATTGCATCTGCCGTTTCCTGTAGCGCAGATCTTCTTTCCAGGTTTCTCATTCTGTTCCAGAACAGTGACTGCTGCCCCGTTTCGGGCTGCCATGATCGCTGCCATCAATCCGCTGGCTCCTGCTCCTGTGATCACTACCTGCCTTTTTTTCATAAAGTTACAAGTCCTTTATCAACCATTTTCTGAAGAGACATCAAAACGCCAAGCTTTGCATGTTCCCAGGTAAGTCCTCCCTGGAAATACACTGCATATGGCGGCTTCATCGGACCATCTGCGGAAAGTTCGATAGAAGAACCCTGCACAAAAGCACCTGCTGCCATGATAACCTGACTGTCATATCCGGGCATGTCCCATGGCTCCGGATCTACATAACTGTCGACCGGTGCTGCTGCCTGAATACCCTTACAGAACGCGATCAGACCTTCCGGTGTGCCAAGGCTTACTGCCTGAATGATGTCCTGACGTGGCTCTGTGGAATTTGGGATTACCGGGAATCCAAGTTTCTCATAAATATTTGCTGCAAAAACAGCACCCTTTAATGCCCCCTTGGTAACCATCGGTGCAAGGAAAAATCCCTGGAAGAAAGAACGGTTAACTCCCAGAGTTGCTCCTACCTCACTGCCAAGTCCGGGACAGGTCATTCTGTAAGAAGCATTTTCCACGCACTCCTTAGTACCTGCAATATAACCGCCGATAGGTGCAAGTCCGCCACCCGGATTCTTGATCAGAGAACCAACGATCATATCAGCTCCCACATCACTCGGCTCAATAGTATCTACAAATTCACCGTAGCAGTTATCCACCATACAGATCACATCTGGTTTGATACTCTTTACAAAAGAAATCAGCTCTCCAATCTGCTTTACAGAGAAAGACGGACGTGTCTGGTATCCTTTGGAACGCTGGATCTCCACAAGACGTGTTTTTTCATTGATTGCTTTACGGATGCTGTCATAATCAAAGGTCCCGTCTTCCAACAGTTCTACCTGACGGTAACTTACTCCATATTCTGCGAGAGAACCTTTTGACGGGCGGATGCCGATCACCTCTTCCAGGGTATCGTAGGGCTTTCCGGCAGGTGCCAGAAGCTCGTCACCCGGACGGAGATTACCAAATAAAGCAATTGCCAGTGCGTGAGTTCCGCATGTGATCTGCGGGCGTACCAGACAGGCTTCCGTATGGAAAGTATCTGCATAAACCTTTTCAAGTGTTTCCCGGCCAATATCGTCATATCCATAACCGGAAGAACTTCCGAAGCATTCGGCACTTACCTTATTTTTCTGCATGGCAAGAAGCACCTTCATCTGGTTATATTCTGCCGTTTTATCAAATTTTTCAAATCTTTCTTTTAAAGATTCCTCAATCTTATGACCAAAGTCATAAACCTCTGAAGAAATCCCAAGCTGTGCGTACATTTCTTTCATAATTTGTTTCGTCCTCATTTCTGTTTGCATTATTATCTTTATTTTATCTCTGAATTTCACTTATTCTGTATCAGTGATTTTTAAGAAAAATTCGGTTATAAAATTCCTCTGTCCCTGCATACCTTCAGCATTTCATCAAGGATTCTGTCTTCATTATAGTCAAATTCATCCTTATTCATCCAGATGGTATCCTTCTCCCTGCGAAACCAGGTCAGCTGGCGTTTTGCAAAATGTCTGGTATCTCTTTTCAGGATCCTGACCGCTTCCTCTAACGGATACTCGCCATCCAGATATGCAAGGATTTCTTTATATCCAAGTCCCTGCATGGAAACCATCCCCCTGTGGTATCCCATATCTTTTAACTTCTGCACTTCCTCAAGGAGTCCCTCTTTTAACATCTCATCAATACGGTCATCAATCCGTTTATAAAGAAGTTCCCTTGGTACATTCAGCACAAAATATGCCAGATTATAAGGGGTTTCGTGTTCCTTCTGCTCCTGATTATGTGCGGAGATCGGCGACTGGTTCTGATGATAAAACTCCAGTGCCCTGATCACACGTTTTACATTATTGGCGTGGATTTCCCCGGCACTGACAGGATCAACATTCAAAAGCATCTGATGCAGATATTCATTTCCCTTCTCTGCAGCAAGCTGTTCCAGCTCCTGACGGTATCCGTCTTCCTGCTCTGCCTGAGTAAAATCAATATCCTTTGTAATAGCCTGTATATAAAATCCGGTTCCTCCTACCAGAACAGGAATTTTCCCCTTGGCATAAATTTCTTCCATGGCAGTTTTTGCCATCTGCTGGAATTTCACGATATGAAATTCTTCCTGAGGCAGCAGTTCATCTACCAGATAATGCTTTACTCCCTGCATCTCCTCCGGCCGGATCTTAGCTGATCCAATATCCATATATTTGTAGACCTGCATGGAATCAGCAGAAATGATCTCTCCGTTTACTGCTTTCGCAAGAGCAATGGATAGATGGGTTTTTCCTGCTGCCGTCGGTCCTGTAAGAACGATCAGTGGCTTTTTCATAATAGCTCCTTATATATAAACTATACAATACGTTTAAATTTCTTTTCCAGTTCTGTTTTAGTCATGGAAATAATCGTCGGTCTTCCATGAGGACAGTGATAGGGATTCTCCAGTGTAAGCAGTTCATCGATCAATGCATTTGCCTCCCGGTCGGACATCTGATGATTTCCCTTTACCGCAGCCTTACATGCCATGGTGGCCAGTCTGGAAGCAAAGATTCCAAGTGGATCCTTATCCTTCTCAGAAGCAAGATTGTCAAGCATTTCCAGAAAAAGTTCTTCCTCCGTAAGACCGTACAGATTGGCCGGGACTGCATTGATACAGTATTCCTTACCGCCAAATGGTTCAATCTCAAATCCAAAATCCTCGAAATATTTACGGTTAGCCTTAAGAAGAGCTTCTTCCTGAAGATTCAGGGATACGATCAGCGGCGGACTGAGATACTGGGATTCTACTGTCTGCTCACGAAACCTTTTTACGAAACGCTCATAATAAACCCTTTTCATGTGCCGCATGCTGGTCGATAATAAAAAACTTTATCCTCAAACTGAACAAGCCAGTAAGTATCAAAAATTCTGTCCGATCAGCTGATGACGGCTTCGGGATTCAGGAGCAAGAAGTTTCTCCTCAAATAATTCCAGCTGCTGTGGTCTGATTTCTTCTGATATTACATTTTTGTTTTGTTCTATCTGTTTTCTGTTTCCTTCTGAATCCACAGCAGTCTTCAGATATTCTGCAGTTTTCTGTTCTGCAATTTCCTGCTTTGTCTCTGAAAATACCGGTTGTTCTTCATTCTTTTTATCGCTTAGTGTTCCCTCAAAAAGCTGTTCCTCTGCCTTGGTAAGAGGATCCCTGGTCTGATAGATCTGCTGTTCACGCACTGCCTGTTCTGCCATTGTAACAGTTCCTCGTGGTAGTGCGGTATGCTCAGAAACCCTGGAAGCTGTATTTACAGTCTGTGGACGATACTCCGGAATTTCAGCCCGACGTCTGGTTTCAAATGGCTCCGGTACATCCCCCGGTTTTACCACAGGCTGCTGCTTTTTAATCGGTTCTTCTTTTCCAAAAGGCACTGTCTGGATCATTTCTCTTGTGGTAAGAGCCTTGTGGACTGTCTCGTAAACTGCATCATAAACTTCTGTTCCTCTTGCAAACCGCACCTCCATCTTGCTTGGATGCACATTTACATCCAGATCATTTCCCTCCATCTGAATATGAAGAGAAACAAAGGGAAACTTATGCTGCATGAGAAAACCCTTATAGGCATCCTCTATCCCCTTTGCAATGATCCGGTTCTTTACAAAACGTCCGTTAATATAATAATTCTCAAAGGTACGGTTACCTCTGGAAATCTCCGGTTTTCCCACAAAACCCTCAATCTTCATGAAATCATTCTCGTAGGATACCTCAAGAAGTGCTTTGGTGATATCTCTTCCATATATATTATAGATCACATCTTTTACATTATAATTACCGGATGTGTGAAGCTTCACTTGTTTATTCTGGATATATTTAAAAGAAATCTCAGGATGGGACAATGCCAGCTGTTCCATTAAAGTGCTGACATAATTTCCCTCCGTAGTATCTGATTTCAGGAACTTGCTTCTTGCAGGTGTATTATAAAAAAGATTTCTCACCAGGAAAGTAGTTCCTTCCGGTGCTCCCATATCCTCTAAAGACTCCTGTACACCACCGTTGATCACATAACGGACGCCGCTTAATGCAGATGGGGTTTTTGTGATCAGTTCCACCTGTGCAACAGCGGCAATACTGGACAAAGCCTCACCGCGAAATCCAAGAGACGCAATGTGTTCCAGATCCTCAACCTTCTCAATCTTACTGGTGGCATGACGCAAAAATGCCAGGGGTACCTGATCTCTTTCCATACCCCCGCCATTATCTGTGATACGTATCATCATTTTTGCCGCCGTCTGTGATCTCCACTGTTACAGCAGTTGCTCCTGCATCAATTGCATTCTCCACAAGCTCCTTCACAATGGAGGACGGACGTTCCACTACCTCACCGGCAGCGATCTTATCTATGGTCTGCTGGTCTAATACTGCAATTTTTCTCAACTTTTATCACCATCTGTTCTTAATCTTGTTTTGCAGGTTATAAAGTGTGTTCATTGCCTCGATAGGAGTCATGTTTCCCATATCAAGACCCTTGATTTCTTCTATGATGTCATCATCTTTAACGGTATCAAACAGGGACATCTGTGCCATATCCATCTGATTATATACCGGCTTCTTCTTTTTCGTCGTGGTTAAATCCTTTACTGCTGCCGTAATATCCGCATCACTGAGCTCCTCCACCAGTTCCTTTGCTCTCTGGATCACAGAATCCGGAACACCGGCAAGCTTGGCAACCTGGATACCATAACTTTTGTCTGCGCCGCCCTGGACAATCTTACGCAGAAATACAATATCGTCCCCTTTTTCCTTGACAGCGATACAGTAGTTATTGACTCCCGGAATCTTGCCCTCCAGTTCAGTAAGCTCATGGTAATGAGTGGCAAATAATGTTTTGGCGCCACAGAGCTTCGTATTGCTGATATGCTCGATCACTGCCCATGCAATTGCAAGACCGTCAAATGTACTGGTACCACGTCCGATCTCGTCCAGGATCAGAAGACTTCTGGAAGTGGCATTTCTCAGAATATTCGCAACCTCTGTCATTTCCACCATAAAGGTACTCTGACCGCTTGCCAGATCATCCGATGCACCCACACGTGTAAAGATTCTGTCAACAATTCCGATATTTGCTTTTTCAGCAGGGACAAAGCTTCCGATCTGTGCCATCAGTACGATCAGGGCAGTCTGTCTCATATATGTAGACTTACCTGCCATATTTGGACCTGTGATAATGGATACCCTTTTTTTATGGTTGTCCAGATATGTATCATTTGCAATAAACATATCGTTCTCAATCATCTGCTCTACAACCGGATGACGGCCATTCTTGATGTCAATCACACCTGTTGTGTTTGTTTTTGGACGCACAAAATGATTTCGTTCTGCAACCAGTGCAAGAGAAGCAAACACATCTAATGCGGCTACTGCCTTGGCTGTTTTCTGAATACGCACAACCTCTTTACCGACAGTATCACGCACATTACAGAATAATTCATATTCCAGCGCATAAAGCTTGTCCTCTGCACCAAGGATTAAATCTTCCAATTCCTTCAATTCCTGTGTAATATAACGTTCTGCATTAGAAAGTGTCTGCTTACGAATATAGTTGTCAGGTACCTGGTCTTTAAATGTATTGGTAACCTCCAGTGAATAACCAAATACACGATTATATTTAATCTTCATTGTCTTGATACCGGTACGCTCACGTTCCCTTGCTTCCAGTTCGGAAAGCCATTTTTTTGCCATCTGTTCTGGAACGGCGGAATTTATCTACATCTTCATTATAACCTTCTTTGATAATACCGCCATCCTTCTGTGCAAGAGGCGGATCTTCCACGATGGCACGTTTAATCAGATCTGTTACATCTTCCAGAGAGTCCATATCTTCATAAATTTTCTGAAGCAGGGGAGTCTTAAATTCTTTTAATACCTGTTTTATATATGGAAGCATTTCCAGTGAAGAAGCAAAAGCGATCAGATCCCGCGGATTAGCTGACTTATAACTGATACGGCTGATCAGTCGTTCCAGATCATAGACAGGTCCCAGATATTCCCTGATCTCGTCGCGAAGCATTCCATTTTTATTTAACTCTTCCAACGCCTCAAGACGTTCCTCGATCTCATCTCTGTCGATCAATGGCTGTTCTACATAACTGCGAAGTGTTCTGGCACCCATGGCAGTCTTTGTCTTATCCAGTACCCAGAGAAGAGAACCTCTTTTCTGTTTTTCACGTAATGTTTCTACAAGTTCAAGATTCCTGCGGCTGGAGCTGTCGATCAGCATATACTTTTCTGCTGCATACGGACGGATCGTCGCCATATGGGACAGCGCGGTTTTCTGTGTTTCCTTCAGATAAAGGAAAAGTGCTCCTGCTGCAATGATCCCGCAGTCATAATCACCAACGCCCAATCCCTCCAGAGAACCTACATGAAAATGATCTTTTAGTGTGCGGCGGCACAACTCGTCATCGAAATACCAGGAATCCAATGAAAAAAGCACAAATCCCAAGACGGTTCTGCAAGTCATCTGTATCTATATTAGACATATAAAAAGGAATCATTACAGATAATCTCTGCAGGAACAAATTTATTGATCTCATCAAGAAGTTTCTGAGGTTTGTCCACCTCAGTAAGGAAACAGTCACCTGTTGTAATGTCTGCAATAGCGCATCCGAAATGTTCTTCCATAGACACAATAGACATCAGGTAATTATTCTTTGTCTCATCAAGAGCAGCAGCATCCAGTGTGGTTCCTGGGGTTACGATCCTCACAACCTCACGCTTTACCAGTCCTTTGGCTTTTTTAGGATCCTCTACCTGCTCACAGATTGCTACCTTATGTCCTCTCTCGATCAGACGATTAATATAAGTCTCCGCAGCATGATAAGGGACACCACACATGGGTGCCCTCTCCTCTAATCCGCAGTCCTTTCCTGTAAGGGTAATCTCCAGTTCCCTGGTGACAAGTAATGCATCATCAAAAAAGCATTTCATAAAAATTCTCCCAGACGGTAGAATAGAATGCAGTCTTTATATTGTTCCTTTGTCTTGCAGTATTCCTGCATCATCGGACTCATTGCCATTTAATTGTTATCTCCTATCTTCATAACAGCTCACTACTGTTTTTTATCTCATATATATTGTATTTTTGACATCTTAAGATTTTAACATGAATAAATAGAAGATGCAAGATAGAGTATAAACATTTATTCTATCCCTAAAATGAAGCGCTGGAAGGATAACTGGAACGCAATCTCGCCGATCTTTAAATTTTCAACGACGGTCAGAACGGTGATTTATACTACAAATGCTATTGAATCCCTGAATTCTACCTACCGGAAACTGAATCGCCAGAGAAGCGTATTTCCAAGCGATACAGCTCTATTAAAGGCACTGTATCTTGCTACATTTGAAGCTACAAAGAAATGGACCAGTACGATCCGCAACTGGGCACAGGTGTATGGTGAACTGAGTATTATGTACGAAGGACGCCTCCCAGAGTAACGAATAAACGGGCGAATAAGACGGGCGGAAAACCGCCTGCTCTTGACATGCCATTCAACAACTGTTATATATAAAACAAGGGTGAGAAGCCTGATTTTCAGGCTTGCCACCCTTGCATATCATAGAAGAATCTTATTTACAGACTTTTTCTCACAGTCTCCCTTTTCATCAGGAAACTGTCATTACTTTTCCCATAAACAGTATTTCGTCACTGCTCCTGTCATAGATCAGGAAGGCAAAAGGACGAGTGAGTTCCACATTTTTTTATAACTGGTTCTTTCTCCTCTACAGCTGACATACATTCCATGATAACTGCTGTCACTGCTGCTGCTTTCGTGCCGTTTTCATCCAGTTCCAGTTTTGTTTTCTGCAGTATCGTATCTACATTTACATTTTTGTCTGCAATACCGGAGAAATCAGCGTTGCTGGAAAATATATTATCAAGCCCCAGGCTTGAGAGTATGTCATTTAGGATGACGGTAGTCTCAAAATCAAGTTTTGGCATCTTACATTGTACTTCGTCATACTCTGGCTGAGATTTCAGAAGTCCACCAATATCCAGATCCTCAAGTGTAAAATCGCCTTCATCGACAGGCAGGATTCCGACAAAACTCAATCCATTTGCATACTCCCTGTCAAATGCTGTTGCCTTATCATTTTCATAATACCTGTCTCCGGCACAGGTCATGTATTTTGTCTTTTCATTGTTTCCAAACTTCTCTTCTGTATCAGAAACATTCCAGGGTTCTCCACTCCATCCGGACTCAAAATACAGTGAATTAGTTAAGCACAGTCCGGTAGTATCATTGATCTGATCCGGGGTTATGATTTTCGGGATCAGCCCTTCCGTAATTTTTGTCACACCAGGAATTAATGATACCGCATGTTTTCTCTGCAGCGGAAAAATCTACATTTTCCACTTCAGCCCCAAAACCGTTCGTTACTGAATTTTTAAATTCTTCCTGTAATGTCAGATTATTATCCACCCAGACTGCATCTGCAATCTTTAATTTTGACTTATATCCGTAACTCTCATCTTCAGTATTATATTCTTTAATCTTGTTCAGATATTCCTTTGCATAGGATGCAAAATCATCGGTTCCCAGGTAATTACATAGAACTTCTTTTGTCTCTCCTTTTGCACCTTCTGCAATCATGCCCAGCGCAAAATTAAGGCTTGTGGGACTGAACATAATATTTTCTCCATTGACTGCCGCAGAGATTTGGTCTGTCATTTTTACGGAATTCTGTAATGTCACGGCTTTGTCGATACTGGCTCCTTTATTACCGGACACCGTGTCTTCATTGCTGATTTGGATTTCACTGGCTTTTGCGGAAACGGCATATATGCCGACAGCTGGCAGTGCGACAGTCATAGCTGCCAGTATTCCGATTAAGAGTTGTTTTCTTATCATAAGGCATTTCCTCCTCTGGCATTTTCTTTAGTTTAACATATTTTTCTTTCGGTTTTGTAATCTGTGGAAAATAGAATACCTTCAACATTGCAGGTACATTGGTGTTAGGGGATTCCGTATCAGGAATGACAAAGTAAGCTTATCCCGCTTGATCTCGATAGGAATTACTTTTCCATTTTTTGGGATAATTATATCAAAAAGCTCCAACTGTAATTTTTATGCAATGAAAGATTTCCTTTTCAAAGAAGCAAAAATATTGTATCATAGTAATAATCTGGGCTTTTTGCCCGATGTATCTGTCATGTACAGAACAGTAACTTATGATAAAATTTCTGTTGAGAGGAGAATTTATGTTCGAAACGATCATTGACACAATCAACACATTTCTTTACAGCAAATTGCTGATTGTGATATTAATTGGTTCCGGTATCTATTTTACTATTCGGACCAGATTTCCGCAGGTACGTTTATTCCGGAAAGCCTGTAATGCTGTAATGGAGAAGCCAGAGGGAAAAGAAAGTGTGTCATCCTTTCAGGCACTGATGGTCTCTACAGCATCTCGTGTAGGGACAGGCAACATTGTGGGAGTATCTTCCGCTATCTGCATCGGTGGTGTAGGTTCCGTATTCTGGATGTGGATCATTGCCATTCTTGGCAGTGCATCAGCTTTAGCAGAAAGCACACTGGCACAGATATATAAGAAAAAAGGGGAAGATGGCAGGTGTTATGGTGGTCCAGCTTATTATATAGAAGCAGCACTGCACAGCAGAGAATTGGCTGTGGTTTTCTGTATAGCCATGATCCTGACTTATGCATTTGGATTTAATATGCTGGCTTCTTACAATCTTCAGTCTACCTTTGCCAGCCAGCCATTTTACAATGCAGAGATTACGCCCTGGATCATTGGAGGAATTCTGTCACTGGTAATGGGATGGTGTCTGCTGGGTGGCGGTAACAGAATTGTGAAAGTAACCTCTACCCTGGTTCCATTTATGGGAATTGCATATATTCTGGTATCTCTGTTGGTCGTAGTATTGAACATCGGACAGCTTCCGTCAGTCATGGCACAGATTTTCAAAGAAGCATTTGACTTTAAAGCCATTTTTGCCGGTTTTGCCGGATCGGCCATGATGCAGGGAATCCGAAGAGGTCTGTATTCCAATGAAGCAGGTATTGGTTCTGCACCAAATGCAGCAGCGTCTGCAGTAGTCAGCCATCCGGTCAAGCAGGGACTTGTACAAATGTTGTCTGTGTTTATTGACACATTATTATTGTGTACTGCAACTGCCATGATGTGTCTGGTATCTGGTGTGATACCTGCAAAAGAACTTCAGGGTGCACCATGGGTGCAGGCAGCACTTCACAAGACACTTGGTTCTTTTGGCCCATATTTTATCATGATCGCCATGGTATTATTTGCTTTCACCACATTATTGGGAAATTGTTTCTATTGTGACAATCTGCTGACTTATATTCATAAAAAACAACCGGACAGGAAATTTATGACAGGATTTCGCATTGTATCAGCATTGGCGGTATTTTGGGGTGCAGGTATGGAAATGACATTACTGTGGCATATCTCCGACGTATTAATGGGGGTAATGGCGTTGATCAACATTCCGGTGATCCTGATACTGTCCAATACTGTAGTAAAAACATTAAAAGATTACGAAATACAGATTCAGCAGAAAAAGAATCCTGTATTTTTCAGTAAAAATATTGATCTGAAGCTAAAAAACAGATTACTGGAATGAAAAAAACTAACCAATAGTTAATAAAAATCCCAGACGGAAAGACAAAAATGCAATGTAAAAAATTTCCATTGAAATCAGACAAAAGCAGGGCAGAAACAGCATTAAAACTGTTTCTGCTCTGCTTTTATATTCAGATGATATCATGTTTTATCATTTCACTGTAACATCTAAGAAAGAGAACCTATTTCTTTGTCTTGAATTTCTTCATTGTGGAATATGGACTGTAAACTCTGGACTTGTTCTTTGAGGTTCTATTCCAGGAACGTACTGTCACATACCAGTTGCCATTTTTTTACGTTTGTAAAGGTTACAGTTACGGTACTTTTTGCCTTCTGTACGTTTCACATATTTCTTAACCGGATACTTCTCTCCTGCGGAGGTTTTGTATTTGTTTCCAAGCAGGATTTCATAACCTGTGGCATTTTTGCATTTTGTGTAAGTGACAGTCACAGTGTTTCCTTTTACAGTAATATCCCTGATCTTTGGCTGCTGTGGTGTGACAACAGTGATCTTGATCTTCTTAACCTTTGTCCAGGAACCATAGACCTTATTGCCCTGTGCATCCAGAACCCAGCTTCGGGCTGCCACATACCAGGTACCTTTTGCCAGATATCTGAAAGATGCCTGTGGCTTGCCGGTTGAGGAAA
>ENA-OQES01000199-OQES01000199.1-human-gut-metagenome-genome-assembly--contig:-NODE-199-length-26015-cov-4.575518_pt1 | contig 26015 bp, 28 predicted proteins | sample MGYA00242798_ERZ504641 | MGnify/ENA primary metagenome ERZ504641 (study PRJEB26092, sample SAMD00036327) | human gut metagenome | host: Homo sapiens | study: EMG produced TPA metagenomics assembly of...
CAATGGAACCATCAGAGCTATGGGGTATAAGAATGCTCCTATGCTGGTGGCAGGATTTGGCATATGGATCGTAAGGATTCCTTTGTGCATGCTGGCTGCTTATGTGTTTAGGTTGCCTTTGACAATAATCTGGATTATTATTGCGATGGATCAGGTATCCAGATTCCTGCTCAGCGCAGGGTTGTATTATCGGATCAACAAAAAGGCGTGAGCAGACAATGAACGCGGTATAGAACGGAAAAAAAGGGCAGTAAGAATACATATGAACAGAGAATTTTTAATATGAATTACTGGAAACAGCATCAGTTTCCGGCTTTGAGGAAGAGATTCAGAGAAAAGTTATAAAGTATGCAAGAGGATTTGCGGATGAGATCTACACGGATGAAATTGCCGATGTGGTAAGTATTGTAAATCCGGATGCAGAGATCAAGGTTATGCTGTCGGCACATATGGATGAGATTGGTCTCATGGTATCGCATATTACGGAGAAAGGAATGCTCCACGTATCCAAGGCGGGTGGTATCTATCCGGGAACTTATCTTGGACAGAAAGTCAGAATCATGCATGAGGGAAATGTGGTTTACGGCGCAGTCCGAAACCATGGTTCTCTGAATAAGAAAGAGTTGGAAATTACAGATATCATCATCGATATCGGTGCTGTTTCAAGGGAAGATGCCATGGCGCATGTGGCCTGTGGTGATCCTGTGAGCTTTGACACGGATTACAGAGAACTTTTAAATGACAGACTCTGTGCAAGAGGCCTTGATGACCGTCTGGGAGGATATATTATCCTGGAGGCTGCGAAAAAGGCCAAGGAAAGAGGCTGCACATGTGGAATTTATGCGGCAACTACTGTAGGGGAAGAACTGACAAAGCACGGAGCTGCCTGGTGTGCATCCCGAATCGCTCCGACTCTGGCTGTTGTGCTTGATGTTACATATACCAGCGATTATGAGGGAACAAGAACCATCGAAAACGGAGAAATCCTTCTGGGAGGCGGACCTGTTTTCCTCCATAATTCTTTCAGTCATAAAATGGTGGTGGAGCGACTCGAAAAAGCTGCCCGGAATGTACATATAAAATATCAGTGGGAGAACGGATGTGGAAGAACCTGTACGGACGCAGATGCTATTCATATGGCAGGCAGGGGGATACCTACAACAGTTATGTCCATACCTCTTCGCTATATGCATAATCCGGCAGAAGTGTGCAGTATGGAGGATGTGCAGGGATGTATTGACGTGCTTGCAGAATTTTTATGTGGAATCGGGTCTGATATTTGTCTGAAACCTCTGGAAGGATAAGGTGATTTATGAAAAAATATATGGCGATTGCCGGATTGGTATTAGTTACTGTTATCTGGGGAGGAGGCTTTGTGGCCAGTGACATGGCTCTTGACAGTTTGTCGCCTTTTCAGATCATGACCATTCGTTTTCTGTTGGCTTCCGTGCTTATGGGTGGGATAAGTATCCGGAATCTTAAAGGGATAAAAAAACGAGGAAGTAACTGCAGGAGTTTTTTATGGGCGCAGCTCTTTTTATTGGGTTCTCTCTTCAGATCATAGGACTGCAATATACGACTCCGTCAAAAAATTGCGTTCCTCACAGCCACAAATGTGGTTATTGTTCCTTTTATTGCTTTTCTGATCTGCCGGAAAAAAGTAGGATTCAGAGGTATAATAGGAGCAGTGCTGGCCATCGTGGGGGTGGGACTTTTGTCCCTGGATAAAGATCTGTCCCTGGGACTGGGCGACGGACTGACCCTTATATGTGCAGTGGGCTTTGCTTTTCAGATTTTTCTGACAAGTATCTTTGTAAAGAAGTACCGGGCATCTGTGTTGAACTTTATTCAGATGTGTACGGCAGGCGTTTTATCGTTGGTATTCATGATCGCCTCCGGGCAGGTGCATTTTCAGGTTGCTGCAAAAGGATGGTGGAGTGTTCTCTATCTCGGCATTATCAGCACAACGGTCTGCTATCTTCTTCAGACAGCATGCCAGAAGTATGTGGATGAGACAAAGGCAGCGATCATTCTGTCTATGGAGTCTGTCTTTGGGACCTTGTTCTCGGTTATGATTCTTCATGAAAGTATTACATTGCGCATGATATTGGGATGTATCATTATTCTGGCGGCGGTTATTCTGGCGAATTCAGCCACGGAGGAGACAGCGTCGTAACAATTCGTTGCGTGGTTGGGGGCAATATGGTAAGATAAACCATGAAATGCACTGACATAGCTGATGCGATTCGAAAAATATTGAAAAGTATCATGCAGAGAGGGAGTTAAGATGGCTACAATAAAAGATATCGCAGAGCGTACCGGCTTTTCCGCAGCGACGGTCTCCAGAGTTTTGAACCATGATGAGACGTTGAATGTGCAGGATGAGACCAGAATGAAAATATTTGATACTGCCAGGGAACTTCAGTATCAGGCAAGGGAAAGAAAAATGCAGGAAGCGTCACTTGACGGTTGGGGTTTATTATTCTTATTCCAGAGAGGAGGAGCTGAGAGATACTTATTATCTGACAGTCCGTCTGGCGGTAGAAAAAAAAGCTAGAGGCAGAGAATATGGAACGCTGTCAGATCCAGAATCTGGAGGAACTGAAGAATCTTGGAGGACTTGATGGCCTTTTGTGTCTTGGAACGTTCAGTAAGAGTATGGTAAGGCAGATAGAAGCCTTCAAAAAATCCCACAGTATTTCTGGATGCTATGCCAAAAGGAGATCAGTTTGATTGCGTAGTCAATGATCTGGACAGTTCTGTGGAAGCGGTGATGGATTATCTGACAGGACTGGGACATAAAAAGATAGCATTTATTGGCGGCTATGAAGTCGACAAGGATGGCGAGGAAGTGCATGATGAACGAATGGTAACTTACCAAAAAATATATGGAGCGAATCGGTGAATTCTCTCCGGCACTTGTGCGGGTGGGAAGCTTCACGCCGGAAGACGGTTATATGCTGTGCAGGGAGATCCTGGAAGAGAAGGAGAAACCTACAGCAATATTTGCAAACAACGACTCTCTGGCAGTGGGCTGCTATCGGGCAGTCAGCGAAAAGGGACTCCGGATTCCGGAGGATATAAGCATTGTGGGATATAATGATATAGCAGTGGCCAACTATCTGGTTCCGCCGCTGACTACTGTGCGCCTGCATATGGAATTGTTGGGTGAGGAGGCGGTTCGCCTTCTTCGTGAACGCATCACATCCGCCAGGGAGATAGGGTTAAAAGTGATCGTACCTGCGAAGCTTATTGTACGTGGCAGCGCAGACAGGGTAAAATAAAAATGGAGTGATGTACTGGTAAAAAGCGCTGTATCCGTGGCTGTCCGGATACAACGCATTTTTATCTCGTTTTACAGAAAAAGATTTCGTAAAAATGTTTGATTTGATCAAACAATTTTTTTGAAAATTCAAAAAAAGAATATATAATCAGAAACAATATTGTCTAGCGAAGAATGTGATTACCGGATAAACTACTCAAAAAGGAGGTAGAATATATGAAACGGAAACAGGTAATTGCATTTGTCAGTGCAGCGGCATTGGCTGTAACATCGCTGGCAGGATGCGGGAAAACAGAAGAAAAGACGGAGAAAACGACAGTAAGTGATGCAGAAGAAACAGCCAAAGAAGACCTGCCACTGTCAAAATATCCGGAAACAGTAACTGTCCATCTTGGCGGCTCCATGAATCCAAATGCGAAGCTTGAGGACGGAAAGACTTATGATGATAATGTATACCTGGATTTATTAAAGAAAGACCTTAATATTGATGTTGAATATGACTGGGTTACATCATCTTCTGATTATGATGAAAAAATGAATCTGTGTATCGGAAGTAATACAGTTCCGGAACTGATGAATGTGAATGCAACACAGTACAGAGCACTTCTGAAATATGACATGATTCAGCCGTTGGACGAGTATTATGAGGATTATGCATCGGATACCCTGAAAGGCTATGTGGAATCCGGCGGTGAGGAACTGAGAAAATGTATCACCAATGACAAGGGAGAAATGATGGCGATTCCGGCTCCGAGTATGATGGTAGGAGAAATGAACGAAATGTGGATCCGCCAGGACTGGCTGGAAAACCTTGGGCTGGAAGTTCCGAGAACATGGGATGAGCTGGCAGCAGTGGCAGAAGCGTTCGTAACCCAGGATCCGGATGGCAACGGAGAAGATGATACCATCGGAATTCTCGGACCTGGTAATTCCAATCATATCAATGATATTGGAGACAATCAGTTTGGTCTGGATCCGCTGTTTTGTAGTTTCCAGTCTTATCCACAGTACTGGCTGCAGGATGAAGATGGAAACGTAGAGTATGGTTCCATCCAGCCGGAAACCAGAGAAGCACTGGAAAAAAATCCAGGAATTATATACAAATAAACTGATCGATCCGGAAATGCTTGTCAGAAGTGACTGTCAGGAACCTGTCTTGGTCGGAAAGGTCGGAATCTTCTTCGGACCGTGGTGGAGCGGTTACACAGTTTCGGATGCCACACTGGCAGGAGAAGCAGACTGGCGGGCATACTTCACACCATTGTCTGAGGATGGAAATTATTATACTCATATGCCGGATCCTACAAGCAAATATGTAGTGGCAAGCAAAGACTGTAAGAATCCGGAGGCTGCCTTTAAGATCGTTAACTATCTGATCAAATACGAGAGAGATTGGATAGAACAGGGCCTTAATACCAAGACAAGCAGTACAGATTTTTATCCGTTGTGGAACGGTTATGACAATGCTGATGAGATCGAGGTATCTACAGAGACTCTGGAAAAATATCTTGCAGGAGAAATTACAATGGATGATGTTGATTTCTCACAGCATAAACTGTTAAAGAATGATATGGAAGCAGTTACGGAGCTGAAAAAAGAACCATATGATGATTTCAGTCTGGATAAATGGAATATGGACAGTGATCTTGCAAAATCCAATCTTCCGAGACTGGTATCACTCCTGGTCGGAGGCGCTCCGCTCGTACACGATACATATGTGCCTGTCTATAATGCCTTCAGCGGTCAGACAGAAACTATGGAAACAAAGTGGGCAAATCTGAAAAAGATGGAAGAAGAAACATTTGCAAAAATCATTATGGGAAAAGCAGATATCAGCGAATTCGATACCTTTGTTGAGAACTGGAAGAAGCAGGGCGGTGACCAGATTCTCAAAGAGATCAACGAAGAATTAGGAAACTAAAGAGGCAGCGGCTGATGAATATCATCAGCCGCTGGTGCTATAATATGAACTGCCACTTCCCGGCGGTGAAAGGATAAGGTGAATAGGATGAAGAAGGTATTATACGAAGAATTACTTCCGGAAGAATGTGTACAGAGAATAAAGGAGATGCCGGTTGCTTATCTGCCGCTTGGTACACTGGAGTGGCATGGTCCGCACATGCCTCTTGGAGCTGACGGAATTCAGTCAAAAGAACTGTTTGTCCGGGTAGCAGAAAAGGTCGGAGGTGTGGTACTTCCTGTACTGTTTATGGGACCGGACCGTGTATTCAATGACGGAGACAGAGCGTTTTATGGGATGGATATTAACACGGAAGGTGCACTGAATACCTATCATGTTCAGCAGATGAAAGGCAGTGCTTACTGGCTGGAGAAGGGATTGTTCCAGGACTATCTGCGCAGTATTTTCGCTCAGCTTTCCAGAGCCGGGATCCGTATTGTTGTAGGACATGGACATGGTCCGTCGACTCATGCATTTCAGGAGCTGGCGGAAGAGGCAAAAGAAAAATACGGGTTAACTATTTTTACGGCATGGACTTTCGCGGAAGATGAGAGATTGAGATATCAGTACGATCATGCCGGAGCGAATGAGACATCTATCGTCATGGCCGTGCGGCCGGAGCTGGTTGACTTTGGTCAGGTAAAAGAAGATGAGAGTAATCTGATCGGGATCGCGGGACGTCATCCGGTCAGAGAATCTTCGGAAGCGTTCGGAAATGAAATACTGGAATATACCATGAAAACATTAATTGCAGGTATTGAGGAAACTATTGGCAAGGATAAGAATTAAGCCTGAGATACAGGAGTATCTTGTTGCAGGATTCCTCAAATGATATACCGGATGCATAGAAAAAGAAATCGTGTGAAATTACAGTTTTGAGTTAAAAATATATTTGACAGAACAGAGAAAAATAATTATACTTGAACTGTCAAATGAACAGAACCGGGAGCTTATGTGATAGGCTGAGAGGAAGTTGGAAACTTCGACCCTTATACCTGATTTGGATAATGCCAACGTAGGAACGTTATGTAAGAGAGTCTGTAACTGTGAAGATACAGAAAAATTTACGACAGATTTAACGGGAGATACTTTGGTATCTCCTTTTTTATGCGAGTCCGGGTATAAAAGAACGAGATTGAGCGAGAGTTCATGAAGGGGCGCACCACCGAGGGTACGTTTCTTTGTGAACTCATTTTTTAGTTCCAGGGAGGTGAGACATAAGTGATCAAAGTAAACGGAAAAGAAATCGAACCGGAGAAGGCAACTTCTGTAGAAGTGTATCTTGAAAACGCAGGATACCAGATGAAGCGAATTGCAGTAGAACTGAATGGTGAGATCCTTCCCAAAAACGAGTATGCGGACAGGATGTTAGAAGACGGAGACCGCATGGAGGTAGTGACATTTGTAGGAGGAGGCTGAAAAATGGAGACAACGAAGGTTTTGACAAAAGAGGAAATACAGGCTGCGCTTGAAGAACGTCATTCACCGGAAAAGCAAAAGAAACTGTCCGAAGGGCGGGTGACGATCGCAGGTCTCGGAGGTCTGGGATCCAACGTGGCATATGCACTTGCGCGTATCGGCGTGGGGCATCTTCATCTTATTGATTTTGATGTGGTGGATATTACGAATCTGAACCGGCAGCAGTATTTTATAGAACATATTGGTATGTACAAAACAGATGCTTTAAAATCTCTGATTCAAAAGATTAATCCGTATATCGATATTCAGACGGATTGTGTCAAAGTGACAGAAGAGAATCTGATTTCACTTTTTGAGAATGCAGGAATTATATGTGAAGCATTTGACAATCCGGAGGCAAAAGCCATGCTTGTAAATGGAATTCTGGAGCATTTTCCGGAGAAAAAACTGGTGTCCGCATCCGGAATGGCCGGGTATGGAAGCAGCAATACAATTCGTACCCAGCGATTGATGAAAAACTTCTATCTTTGCGGGGATCAGGTTACGGAACCGACTTATGGGCATGGATTGATGGCGCCGCGGGTTGCGATCTGCGCAGCCCATGAAGCCAATATGATCACCCGTTTGCTGCTTGGAGAAGAAGAAATATAGCAGCTATTCAGCAGACATTGTGAAAACAGTGAACGATTACGAAGTATAAAGAATACAGGTAACTATTCAGCAGATATTAAGTAGACAATGAACAGTTACGAAGAAGGAGAAATAAACCTATGAGTACAAAAGATACATGGAGCCTTGGAGGACATGAATTCACATCAAGATTTATCTTAGGATCAGGAAAATTTTCTTTGGATCTTGTGAAAGCCTGCATTGAAAAAGCAGACGCACAGATCATCACACTCGCACTTCGCCGTGCAAACGAAGGGGGACTTGCCAATATTTTGGATTACATTCCGGAGAATGTAACCCTGCTTCCGAATACATCCGGAGCGAGAAATGCCCAGGAGGCAGTGCGAATCGCCAGATTATCAAGAGAAGTGGGATGTGGGGATTTTGTAAAGATCGAAGTTGTACACGATTCCAAATATTTATTACCGGATAACTATGAGACGATCAAAGCAACAGAAATCCTTGCAAAGGAAGGATTTGTAGTTATGCCTTATATGTATCCGGACCTGAATGCGGCAAGGGCTCTGAAAGATGCCGGAGCAGCCTGCATCATGCCACTGGGAGCACCCATCGGATCAAACAAAGGTCTGGCGACAAAGGAGTTTATCCAGATCCTCATCGATGAGATGGATCTGCCGATCATCGTTGACGCAGGAATCGGCCGCCCGTCTCAGGCATGTGAGGCTATGGAAATGGGAGCGGCTGCCGTTATGGCAAATACAGCAATCGCGACAGCCGGAGACGTGCCGGTTATGGCAGAGGCATTTAAAAAGGCTATCGAAGCAGGACGAAGCGCCTACCTTTCCGGTCTGGGAAGACAGATTGAAAGAGGAGCAAGTGCATCATCACCGCTGACCGGATTTTTGGAGGACTAGACCATGGAAAATCAGCATATCAATGAAAGTATCTTAAGCGAAGAGATTCTGGAAGATCAGAAGAAAAACAGAATCGATCATATGAAATATATGCCGGGTATGGAAGATATCGGGTCTGAGATCCTGGATCAGGTCGTAGATGCCATGCATGCGTATGATTATGACAAATACACAGCGGCTGATGTAAAACAGGCCATCGCCCACAGTTCCAGAACTCCGGAAGATTTTGCGGCGCTTTTATCACCGGCAGCACTGCCTTTCATCGAGGAGATTGCCCAGGCAGCACAGATTGAGACAAGAAAACATTTTGGAAACAGCGTCTATATGTTCACACCGATCTATATTGCGAATTATTGTGAAAATTATTGCATTTACTGTGGATTCAACTGTCATAATAAGATCAAACGTGCCCAGTTAAATGAAAGCGAGATTGAAAAAGAAATGCAGGCGATCGCTGAGACAGGCTTGCAGGAGATTCTGATCCTGACCGGAGAAAGCAGAAACAAATCCACAGTGGAATATATCGGAAATGCCTGCAAGATCGCAAGAAAATATTTCAAAGTGATCGGACTTGAAATCTATCCGGTGAACTCTGATGAGTATGCGTATCTGCATGCATGTGGCGCTGATTATGTAACTGTCTTCCAGGAAACCTATAATTCCGATAAATATGAAACACTTCATCTGGCAGGCCACAAACGTATCTATCCGTATCGTGTCAACGCTCAGGAGCGTGCGATAAGAGGAGGCATGCGCGGAGTAGGATTTGGTGCACTGTTGGGCCTGGATGATTTCAGAAAGGATGCATTTGCGACCGGATACCATGCATATCTTCTGCAGAGAAAATATCCGCATGCAGAAATCGCATTTTCCTGTCCGCGTCTGCGCCCGATCATTAATAACGATCGCATCAATCCCATGGATGTTCACGAGAAACAGCTTTTGCAGGTTGTGTGCGCATATCGGTTATTCATGCCATTTGCAAGTATCACAGTGTCCACGAGAGAGTGTGCGCGGGTACGTGACAACCTGGTAGGTATCGCGGCGACCAAAATCTCCGCCGGAGTCAGCACCGGAATCGGAAGCCATGTGGATGACATCGAGGATAAGGGCGACGACCAGTTCGAGATCTCAGATGGAAGAAATGTAGAAGAAGTCTATGATGCACTGCTTTCTAACAATTTGCAGCCGGTGATGAGTGATTATATTTATGTGTAGGGAATGATCAGGAAACAGTAACAAGGTCATTTCAAGTTACTGAGAAGGTCATGAACAGTAATCATTGTTACAGTTCACACAGCAGCCAGACATTTGCTGTCAGGCTGCGTAAGAACATGATTCAGGAGTGAGCAGGCTCCTTTTGCGAAGCAAAATTTCAGATGAGCCTGCGAATCGTTACTGGAACGAGGTACGAGTGAACAGTAACTAATCATTTTCACAGTGCTCTGATATATAATAAATTCATGGATAAAACAGGTACTTTCTGATAAAATTGATGTATAAGTAACAATCATTTTTTGGAGGGATTATGTATGATGGCTGATGAAATAATCAAAAATTCCAATGAATTGGAATTCGCTGTATTTTGTATCGAAAATGTGGCGGCAAAGCTGGGAGTAGATGCAGAGCGTGTATATCAGGCATTTACTGAAAAAAGCGATATTTTAAACGGTTATATCGTGCCAGAATATGAAGTATTGCATACTCAGAGTCGGGAATATATCGTGGATGATCTTATTGATGTGATGAAAGAAAGGGGGGGTGGAAGTATGATTCTCTATCATGGCTCTTTTCTAGAGATAGAAAAGCCAGATTTGGTACATTCGCGCCCTAATGTGGATTTCGGGCGCGGTTTCTATGTAACACCATTGTATGAACAGGCAGAAAAGTGGTGTGGTAAGTTCAAACGTCGTGGGAAGGATGGCATCATCTCCTGTTATAAATATGATGAAAGCCGGGAAGTTGAACTGAAAATATTGAAATTTGATTCTTATTCCGAGGAATGGCTAGATTTCATTCTGGACTGCAGAAGTGGAAATGACTTGACGGATTATGACCTTGTTGCAGGCGGTGTTGCCAATGATAAGGTTTTTAATACTGTGGAATTATTCTTTGACGGACTGATAGATAAAACAGAAGCTATTAACCGTCTGCGCTATGAAAAGCCGAATATGCAGATGTGTTTCCGCACAGAGAAAGCATTGTCTCTGTTACATTTCGAAGGGAGTGAGATGTTATGACAGCCAATCCGATTTTACTTCAGAAAAAATATAGTCGTGTCATAGAGTGTTTTGCCAGACAGCAGGAAATTTCATTGGACGTTGCATTGGATTTCTTTTACCATTCCCAGGTATATCAGCTGATTCGAGATGGTGTTTCAGATATGCACTGTATGAGCGATGCGTATCTTGCGGAAGAATTAAAACAGGAATATGCTGAATTAGGATGCAGTGACAGATAGTATGATAGCATGTGTGTAAATAAACCTGTATTATTCACGAAAAAAGCTGTGGATAATACAGGTTTATCATTATAAATTTGTAATAGCGGCCTGTTTTACATCAGGAAATTTTACCGATTCGCACGAATTACTCTACAGGGATTACCTGCTGCGATCACATTGTCGGGAATATTTTTGGTTACAATACTGCCGGCTCCGATTACAACATTATCTCCGATTGTAATGCCCGGTAAAATAATAGCACCGCCACCAATCCATACATTATTTCCAATGATGACCGGTGCTGTTTGCGTTTTACAAAATTCGAATGAGCCATCTTCTTTTGGCTCGCCAAAACGATCTATTGCATTGGTTGGATGAAATGCAGTATAGATTTGTACGTTTGGTGCAATTAAGGCATTGTCTCCGATACGGATTATATTATCGTCAAGAAACGTGCAATTCATATTTACTTCGCAGTTATTCCCGAAATAAATATTGTTACCATAATCAACATAAAACGGAGCAGTAATCCATAAGTTCTTACCTTTTCCGCCGAGAAGCTCATTTAAAATACGTTCTTTTTCATCAGAATCTGCAGAATCTGTCTGATTGTAATCTCTTGCCAGATCTTTTGCTTTATGCCACTGTGTCAGAAGTTCCGGATCTCCGCAATCATACAGTTCTCCTGCTAACATTTTCTCTCTTTCTGTCATAGACACCTCCATCGAATACATTGTTATAGAATTATATATAAGAATTGGAGTAACTATTCAGTAGCCACTATCCCACGAGGCGTTTTGGCATGAATATTCCAAAATTCCGAGATATACAAGCAAAAATGCCATCACCGAATTGCAGAATTTTACCGCTGTCTGAACTTCATACGAATCCATTTCAGCAATTGAATAATCAGAAGACTGGCAAATGCGTACAGATATACACATCCAAGCTGCATCAGATTCAGAGTTTCCACTTTAAACACCCGGTGGAATTCCGGAACTGTCAGTACAGAGGTAATAAGCACCGCGCCAAGTACAAATGCTCCCTGCAGCCACTTGTTGTTAAAGAAGCGTTTTGTAAAGATAACCGGGTGATCTGACTTACAGTTAAATCCATGAAATAAGCGTGCCAGACAAAGTGTACCAAAAGCAAATGTGCTGCCGAGAAGTGCACCGTTCATGTGATAACCTGTCAAAAACGAGAGCATTGTCATTGCGCCAATCACAAAGCCTTCCAGGCCGATTTTTCCAAGAAAATCTTTTGTCAGTATCGACTTGTCAGCAGAACGTGGTTTCTCGTTCATCACTTCACTGCTATGTGGCTCCATACCAAGTGCGATCGCCGGAAGGCTGTCTGTCAGAAGATTAATGAACAACAGGTGTACCGGTGCAAACGGAACAGGAAGTCCGCCGATTGATGCACATAAAACAGCCAGAATAGCTCCAAAATTTCCGGACAAAAGAAACCGGATTGCATATTTGATGTTTTGATACAGATTTCGTCCATTTTCTACTGCTTTTACAATTGTAGAAAAATTATCGTCTGTAAGGACCATAGCAGCAGCATCTTTTGCTACTTCCGTTCCGGTTATTCCCATTGCAACACCGATGTCTGCCTGTTTCAATGCCGGAGCATCATTGACACCGTCCCCGGTCATCGCAACGATCATGCCCTTTTCCTGCCAGGCGCGGACAATACGGATCTTGTGTTCGGGTGAAACTCTTGCATATACAGAAATTTTCGGAACAAAATCCCTTAGTTCGGCATCGCTCATATTCTCAATATCAGCACCCTCACAGGCTTCCGATAAGTCCTGTAAAATCCCAATTCTTTTAGCGATAGCGGCTGCGGTGATCTTATGATCTCCGGTGATCATAACCGGTCGAATCCCTGCTTTGATACATTCTGCAACTGCGGCTTTTGATTCTTCTCTCGGCGGATCCATCATGGCAATGAGTCCAAGGAATATCAGATGATTTTCATCATCCATGGATAACGTATGTTTCTCCGGGATTTCCCGATAGGTAAATGCCAGAACACGCAACCCTTCCATGGAAAAGCTTTGATTCTGCTGTTGGATCTTTATCTTATCTGCCTCTGTTATTTCGCGAATACCATCATGTGTCCAAATATGTTCTGTAAGTTCCAGAAGCCGGTCAACAGCGCCTTTTACAATCATTCGATTTTCACCGTCGATTCGGTGGAGTGTTGACATCATCTTACGATCACTGTCAAATGGAAGCTCCCCTTCTCTTGGATAGAGATTTCTTATGCTTGCGGCAGCCAGTCCGTGTTGGCTTGCCAGATGAATCAATGCTGTCTCTGTCGGATCTCCGATTTCCACACCATTTTCATTGGTCGAATCGTTGCATAAGATGCTGTAATCCATAAGAAATCTCTGCGCCGGATCATCCAGATCAAGTTCAGATACCGGGATTCGCTTTCCAGCCACATAGTAATCTTCAACCGTCATTTTATTCTGTGTAAGTGTTCCTGTCTTATCAGAACAGATGATGGAAACACTTCCCAGACCTTCCACAGCCTGAAGTTTGCGAATGATAGCATGTTCTCTTGCCATCTTCTGCGTACCAAAAGAAAGAACAATTGTCACGATAGAACTTAAGGCTTCCGGGATAGCTGCAACTGCAAGTGCAACTGCGAACATAAATGCGCTACCGATCTTTTCCCCGCGAAATACACTGATTGCAAACAGGATTCCGCAGAATATCAGAATCAAAATGGAAAGCTTCTTGCCAAATTCCTCCAGATTCACCTGCAACGGAGTCTGTTTTTCGGAGGTCGATTTCAAAAGCCCTGCAATTTTTCCGATTTCCGTCTGCATTCCTGTGTCTGTTATAACCGCCTTGCCTCGTCCGTATGTCACAAAACTGCCGGAAAATACCATATTGGTCCGATCGCCCAGGGGAACTTCTGCTGACAGGGTCTCCAGGTCCTTTTCCACTGCAAGACTTTCTCCGGTAAGAGCGCTTTCATCGACCTTAAGACTTGCATTCTCGATCAGTCGGCCATCTGCCGGAATCATGTCACCGGCCTCTAACAGGATGATATCTCCAACGACCAGTTCTCTTGCCGGAAGCTGAAGGGTTGTGCCATCACGCAATACCTTTGCTTCCGGACCGGAAAGCTTCTTTAAGCTTTGCAGGGATTGCTCTGCTTTTACGGTTTGAATCGTTCCTAAAATTGCATTGATCGTAATCACGATCACGATAACGGCAGCACTCTCCACATCACCAAGAATCCCAGAGATAAGTGCCGCTGCAATCAGGATAAGTACCAGAAAATCTTTGTACTGTTCAAAGAAAATCCGGGTGATACTTTTTTCTTTCCTCCGGCAAGCTCATTCCAGCCACATTTTTCCCGGGAATGGTCTGCCTGTTCGCTTGTAAGTCCTGCTTCGCTGCTTTCTACACGATCCAGAACTTCTTTTACAGTTTGCCGGTAAAATTCCTTCATAACGTGTTCCTCCTCTTTCTACCTGTTCAAGGACTATAGTTTATGCAATGAAGGAATTTTCGATAAAAAAGAAACCTTTATTGCATAACAAAAATGCAATAAAAGTCTCACCATTTTCTTGTGACACCGGATGTTTCCATCGTACTGACGACATCACAAACGCTAATTCTTACGTAGGTTACTCCCTTATATTGGTATAATCATATACCGAAAAGGGGAGGGGTGTCAAGACGATTTTTGTATATTCATTTGATGCAGGAGGTGAACAGGTTACTGTTCACTCCGTTCTCAGTAACACGCTTCGCGATGCACAGAATTTATGCTAATCGCATAAATTCGCGCCATATGTCTCGGGTTTTCTGTGACCTTCGCTCACAAAAAACACCTCGCGGGATATTACCAGTGAACAGTAACGTGAACAGTTACTGTTCACCTCCTGCATCAGTCGATTGCTGTCAGCTTGTGGATCCATTTGTAGCTTTTGAAGCGCAGGAATATAGGCAGACATTTAAAGATCTGATCGGATTGCACAGCGATCACCACAAGTTCTACCGGCAGCTTCCAGTAGAATGCGGCCAGAAAGGACAGTGGCATTACAATGCACCAGACGGAAATCAGGTTCATATACATCGAAAATTTGGTATCTCCGCCACCCTGGATGATACCAACTCCGACCGGCATCTGATAAGACATTCCAACCATGATCACACTCATAATAATCATGAAGTGGTCTGCATACAAAGTAGCCTGAGGGGTCAATCGGTACATGGATAACAGTGGGCTTCGGAGTAAGAATAATACAGTTCCAAGCAAGAGTCCGATAGCCAGATAGAGTACGGAAAGGGTGCGTCCGTTGCAGCGTACTTTTTCTTCGTCATTGCTTCCGATATCTTTTCCGATCACGACGGCAGAAGCGCCGGCTATCGCAATGACGATTACCTTCAGATACTGAAAAAAGGTGCTTGATACGGAATTGGCTGCAATCGCATCCGCAGAAAGATGCCCCAATATCGCTGTCTGCATAGGAAGGGAAACTGCCCACAACAAGCTGGAAGTCAGGATGGGAATACACACTTTAAAAAAGGTTTTGCCATACATTACACTGCCTTTCCGATAATACCATCCCGGAATTTTTCATCAAACAATTTGACTTTTGTGTCTTTTTTCCCATACGTAGAAAAGAACGATTCCCAGTTCCAGTATGCGTGCTGCGAAAGTTCCGATGGCGGCACCTCTGATTCCCATTTCCGGTGCACCGAATCTTCCGAAAATCAGGATATAATTGATTCCGCCGTTCACCAGCAGGGATATGACGGATATAAGGAATGCGATCTTCACGGTCTCCACGCTGCGGAGCATGGCCAGTAAAAGGTTGCTGATCATAAAAAATAAAAATGTCCATTGTATGATATGAAGGTAAATAGTACCTTCTCTTATGATATCCGGTGAAGTCGTAAAAAGACCAATCAGTGTATTCGGAATACGCATGCATAAAGCGATAATTCCGGCGGCAATTGCCAGGCTGAATAACAGTGCGGCTTTTGTTACCTTTCGGATAGGTTTGGTCTGATGGCTTCCCCAGTATTGGGAGGTGATTGCAATTAATGCATTGCCGATCGCCAGTGCAATCTGATTAACGATAAAATAAATCTGGTTTACCGTCGCAGCGCCGGAAAGTGCGTTCTGGTTATAACTTCCCAGCATGATATTGTCCAGCATATTCACGCTGTAGGCCACCAGGTTTTGCAGCGCGATTACTGTCATTAATTTGAAAAAATGAACGGTAAAAAGGAAAGGATCTTTTGTAAAAAAGTGGTTTTTTGCATGTCGTCGGTTCGTCTGTAAACTGTAAAAGTATAGAACAGTTACACTACTCCTTTGCTTGGTTAAAACGTCGTTAATATACTTATTATAAGATGTAAATGCCAAATTCATTTTTGCCACCCATATCATTATATAAAGTCAATAGAGGATTCGTCAATCAGCAGATTTTGAAAATGAGTTCAAAAAAGAGCTGAAAAGGTCAGATGACCTCTTCAGCTCTTTTTAATGCAGCGGATATATTTGACTGGAAGTTTTCTTTTCCGACAAGTTCTACAAAACCGGCTTTTTCCATGACGTGCATGGGCTGTTCATTGACGTGGGAGAATACAAGTGTAATTCCTTTACTCTCGCAGGCTTTTACCAGGTTCTGAAGTGCATTCATGGCGGTGCTGTCAAGTGCAGGGACGCCTCTCATACGAAGAACCAGACATCTGGTAAAGTCTTTGACAACGATATGTTCAATAGCATCGGCGGCACCAAAGAACAGTGGTCCGGTGATCTCGTAAACACGGATCTGCAGCGGTAATTTCTGCAGATGTTCATCGATATCCGGAGTGTCATCGTCTGTGTACACCCAGCTGTCTGCATGGGTTTCTTCGCTCATACGTTTGATGAAAAGCAGACAGGCAAGCACCATACCGATCTCGATAGCAACGACCAGATCAAAGACAACTGTCAGTACGAATGTTACGATCAGTACAAGAATATCACTCTTAGGAGCTGTCCTGACCAGGTCGCGGAAGGTTCGCCACTGACACATATTATAGGCAACGATAAAAAGAATCGCAGCAATGGTCGGCATAGGGATCATTCCGGCGTAAGGCATCAGAACGACCAGCACGATGATGAGTGTGACGGAGTGTACCATTCCGGCGATGGGAGTCCGTCCGCCATTTTTGATATTGGCAGCCGTTCTGGCGATGGCACCTGTTGCGGGGATACCTCCAAAGAGTGCGGAAGCGATATTTCCTGCGCCCTGGGCAACCAGTTCCATATCTGAACGGTGTTTGCTGTTGATCATTCCATCAGCAACTACACAGGATAGCAGAGACTCGATTGCGGCAAGCACTGCAATCGTAAATGCATTTGAGACGGAAGCACTGATGGTGCTGAATCTGATCGCCGGCATATGAAAACTCGGAAGAGAGTTGCTGATCGTATACAGATTTCCGATCGTGGATACCTTCAGCGGAAGAAACTGAACCATCAGGATTCCGACGATGACTGCAATCAGAGAACCGGGAACTTTCTTAAAAATATAAGGAGCAAGGATCAAAATCGCAAGACTTACAATGCCAACGATCAGGGCATCGGTATTTACGGAAGAAATATTCTGGACAAAGGCTTTCATTTTCTCCGTTGTCTCGATTGGTTTTTACACCATCCGGATAAGTAACTCCGAAAAAAATTCTTTCAACTGGCCGATCACGATGGTCACAGCGATTCCGGAAGTAAAACCGGTCGTAATGGTATATGGAATAAATTTAATCAGACTGCCGAAGTGGAACAGTCCCATAAGAATAAGAAATATACCCGCCATTATAGTGGCGATGATAAGTCCATCCATTCCGTCACGTGCTACGATACCGGCTACGATGGTTGCAAATGCAGCAGTCGGTCCGGCGATCTGTACGCAGCTTCCGCCAAGAGCTGAAATCACAAAACCGGCTACAATGGCAGTAAAGATACCGGCTTCAGGGCCAACTCCGGAAGCGAGCGCAAGTGCAATAGATAAGGGGAGTGCGATGATCGCGACGATGATACCTGCAGTCACATCTTTGATAAACTGTGACTTGTCATAGGACTTCAGACAGGTTAACAGCATTGGTTTTAGAGAATTCATAGAATTATAAGACCTTTCATATTAATTTTCTGATTTAGTATAACATAGAAAAAGAAAAAATAACATAAAACGGTTATGTTTGCATTTATATACAAAATTGGCAGCTGCTCAGCCTCCACCCGGTGACTGCTGAACAGGTACTGTCATTCTATAAAAAGTTGGTTAAATGTTGAGATTTTGTATATTCATTTGCCGGAGGATGGTATTATAAAAAGAGATGAAAATAATAGAAGATAACTAAATTGAACGAATAAAAAGAGAATCGGGTCGTCGTACTGATATTGGTGCGGCGACCCTTGTTTTTATTCTTGAAATATGCTATGTGCTGTCTATTCATGCTCTCTTAATTATCGATGCTGAAAATGAAATTAATGTTAGAACTATCATTTATCTAAACTATTTCAAAAGATTGGGCGAAACATTATTTATATAATTTTTCAAGGGAGGTCTGGTCTATTAATGCAGGAACAACTCCTTGCCTGGAAATACAAAAAACCAGCAGCAAATGTGGCGATTTTAATAGCACTGCACAAATCATAGCCATATAGGAGATAAGATGCAAAAGCGCTAATAAAAGCATCACTTCCGCCTGTGCTGTCCATAGGGATAAAATCAGCCGCTGCTGGAAAACGTTGTTCCATAGAAGCGGTTTTCAAGAAGCAACCGAACTCTCCGAGTGTAATGACAACAGCACCAACACCTTTTTGGAGCATGATATCTGCCTGATGAGAAAGTTCGGCGGTATCTATGGAAGCAGGTCGATTACAAAGCAGTGCCATCTCAGCTTGGTTAGGAATGAGAATATCTGTATGTTTGAGGATGCTCTCACTTAAGGATGAGACGGCGGCTGGTTTCAAAATCGTTTTGACATTATTCTCTTTGGCGATAAGAACGGCCTCTTCAACAGCTTCAATTGCAATTTCGGTTTGCAATAGGCAATAGCACAGTTTTCCAAAAAAATGGCTGTTATTTCGAAGCGTCTGGGCTGTCAAAGTGGCATTTGCACCAGTCAGGAGTGTGATAATAGATTCTCCATCGTCTTGGATTTGAATATATGCCTTTCCGGTGTTGACGGATCTGTCTCTGTGGATGCCAGAACTGTCAATACCATGTTCCTCAAGGCAAGAGTAGATTAATCCGACATCAAGGTCATTTCCTACATTACCAAGAAGAGTTACTTTGTGATTTAGTTTAGCGACTCCTACTGCTTGGTTTGTTCCTTTACCTCCGGGAGAAATACTGTGCCGTGAGGTGACAATAGTTTCATTAGGATTTGGAAGATGAGGAATGTTCAAACTAATATCAGTATTGATACTGCCGACGACAATGATCTGTGGCAAACGTTTGGAAGCAGGAATATCCAATGTAATTGTATTTTCCAATTTGTAATCCGCGATAAATGGCGAAAAAACGGTGGAATGTTGTTCGCATTGTTCAATCAGAGTTTTACACAGATGCATACCGAAATCATAAAAGGAATAATGATTGAAGAAAACTCGGCGGAAACAATGGGTGGAGCAGCATCATCCACTAAGGTGATCAGAGACAAATCATAGGGAATTTCATACAAATGTTGTTTTAGTTTTTTCTTCAGATAATAAGCTAGTTGGCAATCTGTACAGATTATTCCGGTAAGATGCTGGCTTTTGATGTGGAACATCCAATCAGAAGCATCTTGTGGCAACAGGCTGTTTTGGTTGAATGGAAATTCTTGTTCAAATAATGCTGCTTTATAGCCAGCCATAATTTCATTGTAAAACGGGGATGATGAATCTGTTAACAATGCAAAATGCTGATGCTTGTTTTGGATAAGACATTCGGAAGCTTTATAGAGCAGCGCATGGTAATCAATTTTGTGTGAATCAGAATGAAAGGCATTCAACCAGGTAATGCAAGTTCCGATTTCCGAAAAATATTTTTTGGAAACATAAACTGTTTGGGGAAACTGGTTCCCAGACAATTCCGTCAATTTTAGCATTACAAAGTGCAGTAATATGTTTTAATTCAATTTGTTCGTTTTCGTTACTGACACAGACAATGATGTGATATCCGGCTTCTTCAGCAGCAGCAAGAATTCCATCTAACAGTTTACCGTAATTTGGTTCGGAACGTAAAAGAACACCTAATAGGAAGGATTTTGAGGTAGATGTATTCCGCGCAAAAGCATAGGGAGAATAGTTATATTCTTTTGCGATGCTCAGAACTTTGTCGCGAGTTTCAGGAGAAATATGTTCGTCCTTATGATTCATGATTTTAGAAACAGTAGATATAGAGACTCCTGAGAGTTGAGCAATTTCTTTGATTGTCATTTGTTTTCCTCCTAAAGATCGAATCGAGGCGATAAAATACATTGATATTTTACTAATGATATAAATATGCTATTGAAAATAGTCTATCTTATCTAAAAGTAAAAGTCAATTCGAAATGCGTAATAGGTATTGTTGAAATTATTAAAAAAAGCACAAGGAAAATTCAGTAAGAAAGTACTTTCGTACAAAAACGAACAAAATATAATTGACAATAAGCCATCTAAAACGTAAGATTAAATAAGAAAAGTTTAATATATTAATTTCCTAGGCAATATGTAGGATGGAGTGAGACGATGTATTATCGTGAAAAATAAAAAATTTAGGCGACATCAAATGGCTCATGAAAGAGAGGTGAAAACACTATTAGAGCCGCCGGAAGTAGAAGTTATTTAAAAAAGGTTGCATTGAGAATCACTAAACAATATGAGGAATTTGGGAGGAAAGATAAGATTATGTCAAAGAAAATTTTAGCCATGTTTATGGCTACTGCAATGGCTGCAACCACTTTCTTTGGTTGTGGTAGCACCGAGGAAGCAAGTAAGAAGGATGAGGGTTCTTCAACAACAAGTACAAATGAGGATGCTTCAACAAAGACGGATGATGAGAAAGTTACTCTTGAAGTGGCTGTTAGTGGTAGTGCCCAGGAGATCGCTATCCATCAGCAGAAATTTGATCTGTATATGAAGGAACATCCAAATGTTACAATCAAGCCAGTTGATATTGGTAGTGAACGTTTCCAAAAGCTGATGACACTGATTGGTGCAGATAATGCGCCGGATATTATTTATCTTAATGAGTGGACTTATGTTATGGCTAACAAGGGAGTACTTCTTGGATTAAATGATCTGGTTGAACAGGAACAGTTTGATACATCTGTTTATCCGGAATCCCTTCTGACTCCGTTACGTTATGAAGGTGAGCTGTATGCATTGCCACAGGAAGTTTCTCCGTTTGTAATTTATTATAACAAAGAGATGTTTGAAGCAGCAAATGTACCACTGCCGACAGACGACTGGACAATTGACGAATTCTATGCTGCTGCAGAAGCATTGACTGATCCTGATGAAAAGGTTTACGGTTATCGTCATCCGGGCGCATGGGCAGATCAGGTTCTGGGATGGCTCTCACGTGCCGGTGTTGATTTTGATATTAGTGGTAAAGAAGTTAAGGGGCTGGATACACCAGAAGCTCTTAATGCTCTGACATTCTTGTATGATTTAGTTGTTAAAGATGAACTCTCTCCTAACCCTGCAGCACTGACAGCAATGGGCAAAGGCGCAGATGCAATGTTCCGTAATCAGAAGGTGGCTATGGAATCTGCAGGTCTGTGGATGTTACCTACTTACAAAGAGAATCCCCTTCCTTTCGAATGGGATGTAGTACGTATGCCGATGGACAAAAATCAGAATACAAAAGCCGGTATTCTTAACTGGGGTATCTCAAAATCCACCAAAAATCCTGAAGCTGCATGGGATCTTTTAAAATTCTTATGTGGACCTGAAGGAAACAGAATTGTAGCAGAATCGAATATGGCTCTGCCGGGAAGTACAGACAAAGAAGCCCTTCAGATTGTTTTAGACAGCAAATTCCCGTCTAATGTAAAAGCATTTGTAGATTCTGTGCCGGATTGTGATCTCAAGGATCAGTTGTCTATTTATCGTACAGAGGTTAATACAAAAGTACAGCAACTTGTCGATGAAATGCTGATTGGCAAGAGCACACCAGAAGAGACACAGGAAAAGCTGATAAAAGAAATTAATGCCATTTTGGCAAATTAATATTTGCATCAGGATGTAAAGTCAGGATGAGGAAGGGAGAAATTTTAGAATTTAAGAAAATTTCTCCCTTCCTGTATTATTGGCAGTATTGTTTTTAATTGAGGTGATCAAAATGGAAAAGAAATCAAATACAGTGAAGAAAAAGAAGACAAAGAGGCTCGATGCAAAAGAAAATTTTTGGGGATATGTTTTCTTGTCACCAGTAATCATCGGCTTTTTTGGTTTTCACAGTATTTCCGGTTGTAATGTCATTTTACTACAGCCTTACAAATTATGACGGAATTCTACCACCGAAATTTGTCGGATTTCAAAATTATGCGATGCTTTTTACAAACAAAGAATTCGGTGAGGCACTGTTTCATACCGTCTATTTCACTATTGGAACGGTTCCCGTTGGAGTGTTTTTAGCTATTCTGGTAGCGGTACTGTTAAATCAGAAAATTCACGGGGTTAACGTGTATAGGTCTGCGTTCTTTATACCGGTTATTGTGTCATATGTCTCGATTACCATGGTTTGGCAGTGGTTGTATAATGAGGATTATGGTTTAATAAATGCCTTTCTTGGACAACTTGGCTTATATCAGCCACCGTGGCTTACAAGTGAAAAGTGGGCTATGCCATCGGTTATTATTATGAGTATTTGGAAAAATTTAGGATTTAATGCGGTGATTCTTCTTGCTGGTGTACAGGGAATTTCTTCTGATATCTATGAATCTGCAGATATAGACGGGGCAAATATAGTTCAGAAATTTTTTAAAATCACAATGCCTTTGTTAAAACCGACGATTGTTTTTGTTACAATTATAAGTATGATCAATTCGTTCCAGGCATTCGATCAGATTTATGTAATGACAAAGGGTGGACCTGGTACGGCTACACAGGTGGTCAGCTATCTTATTTATATGAATGCTTTCCAGTATTTTAAACAAGGATATGCGTCAGCTATGGCCTATATACTGTTCATTATTGTTTTTATAGCCAGTATCGTTCAACTTCGATTCAGTGAAAAAAATTCAGCATTTAAGGAGGGAGAAAAACTGGAAAATTCTTTTGGTCAAAACAAAAGAGCAAAAATAAAGAAGAAAGTCTTTCAGATATTAACGCATGCGATACTCATTCTCTGTTCAATTTCCATGCTGATTCCTTTCCTTTGGATGATATCTTCATCACTGAAAGATGTACAAGAGTTGTATGCCATACCGCCATATTGGATTCCAAAGCACGTAGCGTGGGAAAATTATGTGTATATGTTTGAGCAGGCGCCATGGTTCGTGTATTTTGGAAATACGATCTTTATTACAGTATTTACTATTTTGGGACAGCTTATTACATGTTCTATGGCAGCCTATGCGTTTGCACGTTTGAACTTTAAGGGAAAAAATATTTTATTCGTCATTTATCTCGGTACTATGATGATTCCATTTCAGGCTGTTATGATTCCACAGTTTAAAATAATCAAGTATATGGGATTGATAGATACCAAATCGTCTCTGGTTGCTGTTGGAATTTTCAATGCATTTGGGACATTTTGCTTCGTCAGTTTTTCCTTACAATTCCGAAAGAACTGGAGGAGGCTGCTAAAATTGACGGCTGTAGTTATCCGCGAATTTTCTGGGAGGTCATTCTGAAGAACTCTAAGCCGGCTCTGATGACATTGATAATTTTTAACTTTCATGAATACGTGGAATGATTTTTTTGGCGTCCTTTGATTTTTCATTAACAGTGAAGAAAAGTGGACCTTAGCTATGGGGCTGGCCCAATTCCAGGGAACGTATGTCTCTCAGTGGAACCAAATGATGGCTGGCGCATTGATTTCTATGTTGCCAATCTTACTGGTGTATATATTCGCACAAAAATATTTTGTCCAGGGAATAGTTATGAGTGGAATTAAAGGATAAATTTGAATATTAGGGGGCTGAAAATATGAAAATTACTGAGAATTATATGGAAAAGGTTTATGCAGGATGGCTTGGAAAGATTGTTGGTATTCGTCTGGGAGCGCCTATCGAAGGTTGGACATATCAGCGCATTCGTGATGTGTTCGGAGAAGTGTGGTCTTATCCTGTTGATTATAAGAACTTTGCTGCTGATGATGACAGCAACGGTCCGCTGATTTTTTATTCGGGCACTGGAAGATTGCGAAGATTTGAACAATTTCTCTTCCAAAGACGTAGCAAATGCGTTATTAAACTATGCACCGTATGAACATGGATTCTTCTGGTGGGGTGGTTATGGTGTTTCAACAGAGCATACGGCTTATCTGAACCTTAGAAACGGCATTCCTGCACCGCGAAGTGGAAGTATAGAGCAGAATGGTGCTACGATGGCGGAACAAATCGGTGGTCAGATTTTTATTGATTCATGGGGACTTGTTTCTCCGGGGAATCCGGAACAGGCAGCAAAACTTGCCGAGCAGGCAGCCGGCGTTACACATGGCGGAAACGGTGTGTATGGCGGAATATATGTTGCGTGCTGCATCAGTTTGGCTTTTGAGGAAAAGAGTATTCGTGATATTCTTGAGAAGGCGCTTCAGTACATTCCTGATGATTGTGAATATGCCCGTGTAGTTAAGGCAGTCATGAAGTTTCACGATGAGCATCCGGAGAACTGGCGTGACTGCTTCGATTACATTTTTGAGAATTTTGGCTATGATAAGTATCCGGGAACCTGTCATATCATACCTAATGCTGCGGTTATGATCCTGGCTATGCTGTATGGTCATGAAGATTTTTCAGATACGATCAATATTTGCAATATGTGTGGTTGGGATACAGACTGTAATGTTGGTAATGTAGGAACTATCATGGGTGTATTCGCAGGTATCGATGGAATCGATTATGACAAATGGGTAAAACCGATTAATGATTTCCTTGCATGTTCTAATGTGGTGCCTTCTTTGAATGCAGTTGATATTCCGTTTGGTGCCAGTTATTTCGCTAAAATGGCTTATGCTTTGGCCGGAGAAGAAATACCGGAGAAATGGAATACAATTTTGAATGAAAGAATGGATAGCTGCCACTTTGAATATCCGACCAGCACTCATGCGATCAGAAGCTGTTCGCCGGGGGACTGTCATATACGAAACACAGATGAACAGGCTTACACGGGAGAACGTTCTCTTAAATTGACGGCGGTGACAGCATCCGGGGAAGAGAGCTTCTTCTATAAACAGACGTATTATAGTTCTGAGGATTTCGACGATTCTCGTTATGATCCATTCTTTGCTCCGTTGGTTTATCCGGGACAGACCGTGCATTTGAGTGTTATGCCGCTTCCGGGAGAGGAAATGGCTACCACAGCGCAAATCTATGTGAAAAATGGAGCAACCGGAGAAATAATCCGCGGAGAAAAGGTTAAAGGCGATGGTGAGTGGCATGCGCTTTCTATGAAGATCCCAGGCGGACAGACAGGCCATATCAGTGAGGTCGGTGTTATTCTCTGTGGTGTGGCTAAGGGATTTGCTATGGGGGATGTGTCAGCTTACATAGACGACCTGTATTTTGATGGTAATCCGGATTATCGTTTGGAGTTTGGAAGAATGCAACCTGACAGCTGGCATGTTACGCATCAGGAGGTTCCGCAGTTTGCAAAACTCAAAGGACATAGTTATTTGGATGGACAGTATCTGAGTCTTTCCTGTGCAGATTTTGCAGAAATGTATACGGGACATCACTTGTGGAATAATTACCGGGTAACAGCCGTTTTAAAACCTGTAACCGGTATGGAGCATTTTGTGAATATTCGAGTGCAGGGGCCATGCGTAGTTATGCGGCCGGTTTTTCCGGGAACAATAAGTTGGTTTTACGCAAAAATTACTACGGTTACACTACGCTGTGTGAGACTGACTTTGAGTGGAAAATGGATGAAGAGTATAAGATTTCGTTAACGGCTAATGGTTCAACTATCAGCGTATCAGTAAATGATAAAGAGTATCTGAATTTTATAGATCCTGATTTGCCATTGCTGACCGGTTGTGCAGGTATATCTGTTGAGAAAGGAAGTCCACTGCTTGTATCGTGATATTGCAATAACTGAAAGGGAGTAGGAAGCGACATGAAAAAAAGTACTCGTGATTGGTAGCTTGAATATGGATTTTGTTGCCGGAGTATCTCACATACCGACGGTTAGGCGAAACTAT
>ENA-OQES01000200-OQES01000200.1-human-gut-metagenome-genome-assembly--contig:-NODE-200-length-26006-cov-4.974419_pt1 | contig 26006 bp, 29 predicted proteins | sample MGYA00242798_ERZ504641 | MGnify/ENA primary metagenome ERZ504641 (study PRJEB26092, sample SAMD00036327) | human gut metagenome | host: Homo sapiens | study: EMG produced TPA metagenomics assembly of...
AATGTCACGGTCGGCAAGAACATCGAATTCGCGCTGAAGCCGGCGGATATCCGAAAGCGCAATGGTCGGCACGCATCCGCGAACTGCTGGCACTGGTCGGTTTGGAAAACAAAATCGACAGCTACCCGTCAAGCCTGTCGGGCGGGCAAAAACAGCGTGTATCCATCGCACGTGCGCTCGCCAACAAGCCGGAAATCCTGCTGTGCGATGAAGCTACCAGCGCACTTGACCTGGAACCACGGAAGGCATTCTGGCGCTTCTGCAACGCATCAACCGCGAACTGGGCATTACCATCGTGTTCATCACGCATCAGCTTGACGTGGCAAAGCAGATTTTCGACCGAGTGGCCGTTATGGGAAAACGGTGTGGTAGTGGAGCAAGGCAACACCTTCGACGTGTTCAGCACGCCGAAGCATCCGACCACCAAAGCGTTGGTGGAACGCTATCTGGGCATTGCGGTGCCGCCGCAGCTGGTGCCGTCGCTGCCGGCCGGCACCATCGTGGAACTGCGATACAAGGGGGATGCGGCACTCGAACCGCTCATCAGCCGGGTCGCGCAGGATTACGGCGTGAGCATCGACGTGCTGCATGCGAATGTGGAATATTTCGGTTCGCAGGCCATCGGCATTCTGATTGTGCTCGTTTCTGGCGCGGGGGAGCCGCTGGTGCAGGCGTTGAATACGTTGAGAACGCATGTGTTCAGCTATCGGGAACTTGATCGTGGGCAGCTGGTTGTGGCCGCCGAAGCTGCGGATAATCAGGAGGCGTGAGAACAATGGAAGAAACTCTGGAAATCCTTCAAGACAATCTCGGTCAGGCGTTGATCGACACGGCATATATGGTTGTGGTGTCGGCGATTATCGGCGTGGTGTTGGGCACGTTGGTGGCGTTGCTGCTGTATTTGACCGAAAATCGTTTGTTCACGCCGAATCATGCGTTGAACGTTATTGTCGGTTTCATCGTCAACGCGATTCGTTCGCTGCCGTTCCTGATTCTCATGGTGGTGCTTATTCCGGTTGCGCAATTGATTCTGGGTGATCCTTACACGCCGACAGGTGGCGCAATTTCCCTGTCGATCGCCGCGGTGCCGTTCTTTGCGCGAATCGCGGAAAGCGCGTTTTCCGAAGTTGATCCGGGCTTGCTTGAAGCTGCCATCTCCACTGGTGCCACCACACGCCAAATCATTGTGGATGCGGTATTCCCTCAGGCCTTGCCGTCGTTCATTCGTGGTGTGGTGCTCACCATTATTTCACTGATTGGCTATTCCGCAATGGTCGGAACGATCGGCGCTGGCGGCATCGGCGATATGGCCATTCAATACGGCTATAACCGTTACGAAACCGGCGTGCTCGTCGTGATTGTTATTATTTTGATCGTCATTGTGCAGATCATTCAATGGATCGGCGATTGGTTCGCACGCAAGGTGACGCACTGATGGTTGCGTATATGCGTGAATGTGCGCATATACAGTCGCGCGATGATAGGGAGGGTTGATGAATGACTTCGTATGTTTCTCCTGTTGCGTTCACTACGGTGGCGCAGTCGATTCCGCCGAATGTGTTCGCCGATATGGATCGCAAAGTGGCTGCCGCGGTTGCGGACGGGGCCGACGTGATCGACCTGGCCAAAGGCAATCCGGATGCGTTCCCCGCTGACTTCATTCGAGAAGTGGCCAAAAAGGCGGTTGACGATCCGGCCAATGCCCGGTATTCGCCGTTCGACGGCAAACCGAGTTTTCTGCAGGCTGCCGAACAGTGGTATCGCAACACGTATGGTGTTGAGGTCGATTGGAAAACACAGCTTTTTGTCGTGGAGGGCGCGGTTGATGGTCTCGCGGCGCTGTTCGCCGTGCTTGTTTCGCCGGGCGATGCTGTGGCATATGCGGATCCGTATTACCCCTCGTATCATTGCATGACGGTGATGAGCCGTGCCGAGGAGGTGCTGCTGCCGTCGCTGCCGGAACGTGGCTTCCTGCCGGACTTGGATGCGGTGCCTGCGCAAGTGTGGAATCGTGTGAAAGTGCTGGTGCTCAACTATCCGAACAATCCGACGGGTGCGCAGGCTCCGCGTGGGTTTCTGCAACGTGCCATCGATTTGGCTCATGAATATCATTTCGCGATCGTGCAGGATTTCGCTTATGCGGGATTGGGGGTCGATGCGCAGCAAATCAGCATACTGTCGCTGCCGGGTGCCTTCGATGTTGCGGTGGAAGTATGCTCGCTGTCGAAAATGTATGCGATGGCCGGCTGGCGTGCCGGTTTCATCGCGGGCAACGACGACATTGTGTCTCATGTGAAGCAGTACCACTATCAAATGGGTTCCATGGTTACGTCCAGCATTCAAGACGCGGGCGCTGTGGCACTGCTGTCGGATCAGAGCTGTGTGGCCGAACTTGCGGAACGGTATGCGTCTCGTCGCGAAATCGTGGCAGGTGGATTGCGTGAAGCCGGACTTGATGTCTTCGATTCAGACGGTGGCATCTACGCTTGGGTGCACGCTCCTGAAGATCAGACGGGTGAACAGTTTGCCGACACGCTGCTGGAACGTGCGTCCGTCGCCGCGCTGCCGGGCACGTGTTTTGGCAAAGTAGGCAAGGATTACGTACGATTCAGCCTGCTCAAATCCGAGGACCAGTTGCGTGAGGCTGTGCGCCGGGTGGCTGCTGTGCTAGCGTAATTTTTCCTACGTAGCCTTTTTGCATGGATGAGCGATTGCGTGCTTGCACAATCGCTTTTCCTATTTTCCTCCGATTGTTTGCGATCGTCTTTCGATCGGTTGTGGACGTCCCATCCTCCAATTGCCATCGAAACGTCTTTCCCTTAGGAAACCGACACACGCTCCTTATGCAGGCGACGTTTTTGCGATTGCGGTGCGGTGTCTTGCATCTCCGCCGTTTGATAGCTGCTTACAGGAAAATGTTATGGCGATTCGCGCGTTCTATAGCCAACGTTGATAAGGTACGGCGCGCGTTGAAACGCAGGATGCGGTTTAGTGGGTACCAGCGACCGCGTGAATGGCACGCGGCAATGAACCACAACACAAGGGGTGCACATCATGACCAGATTCAACACTCAGCTTGTCCACGGACTGCCGGTCAACGACAACAACACCGGAGCCGTGAACCCGCCGACTACGAAGCGCTTGATGCCGCTGTTTCCGGGCACTCCGCCAAGGGACCCGCGCATGGTTGTCCGGCGAAGGCCGTGTATTTCGAAGTTCTTACCAATCCGTTGCTGCAGGTCAACAATGTGACGAAGATTGCTGAAATCGCTCATCGCTATGGTGCGATTTCCATTGTCGACAACACATTCGTTACCCCGTATCTGCAGCTGCCGCTCGACCAAGGTGCCGACATCGTCATCCATTCCGCTACCAAGTATCTGGCCGGCCATTCCGAAGTCAACGCCGGTCTTGTGGTGGTCAAGGACGACGGGTTGGGCAAACGTGTCTACTTCGCGCAGAATCGTTTGGGTGGCGTGCTTGCGCCGAACGAATGCGATTCGGTGCGTCGTGGTATTCAGACGCTCGCCCTGCGCATGGACCGCCAGCAGGAGAACGCGCGTGCGATCTCCAGCTATCTGTTGCTGCATCCGCTGGTAAAATCCGTGCATTATCCGGGATTGTCGGGGCATGAGTATGAGATTTGGACATTGTTCAGGAAGTTGCGGATGAGGTGACGGTAATGAAAGACGGCCATCTTGTCGAATATGGAGCTGTCGGTTCCGTGTTACGACACCCTAAAGATGCGTATACGAAGATGTTGCTTGAGGCATCGCCTAAATTTGATGAGATTAATGCCTCGTAAGGAGTGATTTTATGATTGACAATGCGGCAATTGATTTCTATGGAGCCGACTGGTGCGGCGACTGCCATCGAGCCAAGGCAGCATTAGACCGTTTCGGGGTCGCCTACAGCCTTCATGATATCGAGCATGAGGATGGTGCTGCAGAGAAGGCCATTGCGATCAGCGGACAACAGCACATTCCCGTGATTCGGTTCGCCGATGGCTCATGGCTGGTGGAGCCTTCGGCCACGCAGTTGCAAGCCAAATGCAAGGAACTCGGCCTGATCTGATTCAACATTGCGTATGCCATCTCACGAGTCGGACAAGGAGAATTGTCTCCTGTTCGGCTCGTAGACGTATGTGGGTCGGCTTCCGGACGGTCGATGTCCGGCTTCCGAATGGACTTTGCCCAACTCGCGGACATTGTCTGCACGTGATTGCATTCTTTGGTAAGTTTTTGCTTGGGTTCGGCAATGGTTGCAGAACCTACGGAAAGCCGTCAATCAACAGGCTTTCGAGAGAAAACCAAAGAAGGGAGTAATGTCATGCCGTTCCTTATTGCGCTCCTTGTCATTGCACTTATCGTCGCGTTCCTGTTCCTGTCCACGTTGTTCATCGTGCCGCAGCAGCAGGCCTATATTATTGAGCGTTTCGGCAAATTCAACAAGGTGCAGTTCGCCGGCATTCATATTCGAATCCCGTTCGTGGACCGTATCGCCATGAAAACCAACATGCGCGTCAATCAGCTTAATGTGCAGTTGGAGACCAAGACGCTTGACAATGTGTTCGTCACGGTGGTGGCGTCCACTCAGTTCCGTGTTGACCCGAGCAATGTGGCCACCGCATACTATGAGCTGCGTGATCCGGCTGGTCAGCTGCGTTCCTACATGGAGGATGCGCTGCGTTCCGCCATTCCTGCATTGTCTTTGGACGATGCCTTCTCCCGTAAGGACGATGTGGCCTTTGACGTACAGAAGACCGTCGGCACGAAATGTCCCGCTTCGGTTTCACTGTGGTCAAGACACTGATCACTGCCATCGATCCGAGTCCGCAGGTCAAGAACGCCATGGATTCCATCAACGCTGCCCAGCGTGAGAAGGAGGCCACCCGTCAGCGCGCCGAAGCCCAGCGTATTCAGATCGAGACCCAGGCGGCAGCGAGGCTGAGAAGACCGTCTTCAGGGTGAAGGCCAGGGCCAACTATCGTCGTGAGATCGCCAATGGTATCGTCGACCAGATCAAGAGTCTGCAGGCAGTCGGCATGAACGTGAACGACGTGAACAATGTGGTGTTGTTCAACCAGTATCTCGACACCATGCGTAATCTCGCCTCGTCGCAGAATGCGAAGACGGTGGTGTTGCCGGCTTCGACGCCTGGCGGTTTCAACGAGATGCGCGACCAGATCACCCAGGCCATGATGTCCGCGGACGAAGCTGCGAAATAGTCGCAAAATAGCCGTGCCGATGCTCTGCATCGATGACAAGATGACCTTCGTATTCGTGTTGTGCGAATTCTTGCGCCAAAGTGCTTTTTCCAACACGTCGTGCTCCCTCAATAAGCATGGCGCGCTTGCCATTCGACGGGCTTTTCCAAGCCATGAGTGTTTGATATGCCTTGCGCCTGAAGAGCATGGTGTACTCCTTGAAAATTAAGGCATTTACACGAAATGCAGAGTTAAGGACAGCGCGTTTTATACACGAAATGCAGAGTGTCGATACGGGGCGAGGATGTTTCGCTGACGTTCCAGAGGCATGAAGAATCCCTCCTTTCGAGACGGCCGCTTATATGTGACGGAGAGCGCGGCGGTGAAAGGAGGGATTATTGTTTGGCGCGTTGCCGTACCGCAACGCACGTCTATGTGATTGGCCTGTCGGCAATGACCGTGTTTTGCGCACGCATGTCATACGTTTCGGCGTATGTCACGCCATGCTGACAAGACCTTCCCTGGAGTTTGAATTCGGCAGTGAGCAGTTCATCGCATGTGATTCAAGCAGGTGAAGCTGTTTCTGCAGGTCCATGACTTTCTTTTCCAGCCATTTGATGGTCATGGCTTGGGTGATCACCAGCAGATCGCGCTGCCCGGAATCGGATTTGTTTGCCAACGTCTGTGCTTCAAGCATGATTTTCGGATCGGCTTTCCAACGGGCGATCGCGCGTTCGATGCGCTTGCCTCCCATGATTTTCGGATCAAGACCTGCGCTGGCGAAAATACTGGTAGGACCGTTGCCGCGCAGATATTGCGCCATGCAACGCACCTGAAATTCCTTCGAGTACGTGATGCGGTCCATGGAAGCTCGCTCCACCGCGGGCAGGGTGTTCAGGTAATACACCTCGGTTTGAGTAAAACGACGACGCATGATGGTTCCCCTTGTGTGATATGCGGATGACGCTTCCGACAACGTCATCCGAATGTCTGCCTCGTTGTTTTCATTCTATTTTTGCGAGATTCGGGGATTTTGCCGTCTGGCACGAAACGAAGTGTTTTTTGGGCACGAAACGAGAAAACCACCCTAGTTAGGGTTGTTTTAGGAGGATGTGAGACGGGGGTCTGTGCTTCTCGGGGTATTCCCCTAAGGGATGCAGGGAACTGGAAAACGGTATAAACTCGGTTGTGGGACAGACGTATTGACGCCGTGTGGGGGAGGGCAATGAAGACTATGACAGATCATGAAGGGCAAGAGTCGATGGCGGGGACGCGCAGACCCATCATCGAAGTCAAGAATCTGCGTAAGGAATATCCGGTGCTCGATGAAACCGTCGTGGCGCTGGAACGCATCAATCTCACCATTCCGCAAGGGCAGATCTGCTGTATCTACGGCGAATCCGGTTCTGGCAAATCCACTCTGCTGAACCAGCTAGCAGGCATGGAAAAACCGACCAAAGGCGGCGTGCGCATCGGGGGAGTGCCCATTTCTCGGTTGAATGAACGGCAATTGGCGGAATTTCGGCAAAAACATCTTGGTTTCGTATTCCAGTCATACAACCTGCTTCCCAATCTGACTGCCGTGGAAAACGTGGCAATGCCGCTGATGTTCCAAGGCATGCCGAAAAACAAGCGTGAGGCAATCGCCAAGAAAATGCTGAAACGAGTAGGGCTCGGCAAACGCATGAACCACTACCCGACGCAAATGTCGGGCGGACAGCAACAGCGTGTCGGCATCGCGCGAGCGTTCGCAGCCAGACCGCAAGTCGTATTCGCCGACGAGCCGACCGGCAACCTCGACTCCAAAACCAAAACCGACGTGATGAACATGATCTGCGCGTTCGCTCGCGACCTCGACCAAACCATCGTGCTCGTCACGCACGATGACAATATGGCGCAATATGCCGACCGTATCGTAACGCTACTTGACGGACGCATCATCGATGACCGTCTGATGAACAACGCGTGACGGCAGAGAAGAGAAGGAAATTCCATGAGTAACAGCAACCATTCCGCAAAATTCATCAACATGCTCATCGCATTGATGGCGTCCATCGCCATCGCGCTGACCTGCATTGTGCCGACGGCGCTCGCCGAAGACGGTGATGGCACTGACGACAACAACGGCGGCTCCACCGTGCAGCCGGCCGGTCCGGTGCCGAACATCATCATCACCAACTTCACCTATGGCGACGGTTCCGTGGCGGTCGGCACGAATTTCGATCTTGGCTTCACCTTCCAGAATATGGGCAAGGTCGCGGTCGGCAATATGGTCGTGACCGTTGACGGCGGTGAGAATTTCGCCATTTCCGGCGGTACGAACACGTTCTATTACGATTCGCTGTGGGCGGGCTATTCCCTGACCCAGACCGTGCCCATGCAGGTGCTGTCGAGTGCGAAGAACGGCGCGCAGGGCATCGATATCAACTTCAAATACGAGTATGTCGATGGCGGCACCCGCAATTCCAACACTTCGGATATCAAGATTTCCGTACCTGTTTCGCAGCCCGACCGTTTCGAACTGGGCGATCCCGTGCTTCCAGACGCCATCAATGCGGGCGAGGAATCCACCATTTCCATGGAATACGTGAACAAGGGCAAGGGGGATGTATCCAATGTCGAAGCGTCCATCGAGGGTGACGGCATCACCGCCACGCAAGCCACGCAGTATATCGGCAATGTGGCGTCCGGCGCTTCTGGTTCCATCGGATTCGCTTTCACTGCGGATGCGGCCGGCGAATATGATGCCAAACTGAAGGTGACGTACGAGGATGCCGACGGCCAGCAGCAGACTAAGGAATCGCCGGTGAAGATTACGGTGTCTGAGGCTCCGGCTCCCGCCGATCCCGGTATGGATGTTGACCCGCAGGAAAATCAAGGCATTCCGACTTGGGTGTGGATTGTCGTTGCCGTGGCTGTCGTTGCCGTGATCGCCATTGTGGTTGTGGTGGTTGTGCGTCGCCGCAAGAAGGCGAAGAAGGCTGCCGAGGATGACGATTGGGATTGGGATCCCTCCGATTCGCATGCAGGTGCTGATGATGGTGCGGCTAATACGGCTGGTGCCATTGACGCGCCGACCCAGGTGATTGATTCCGTGCCCTCCGCCAAGGAGTGAGCATGCGATTTTCGGATATTGCACGTTCATGCACGCAGAATCTGCTGCGTCGCAAATCGCGTACGATTCTTACGGTACTTGGCGTGATCGTCGGCTGCTGTTCGATCGTGCTCATGATTTCCATTGGTCAAGGCATCAACGAACAGAACGAGCAGATGCTCAAAAACATGGGCAACCTGAACGACATCACCGTATATGCGGACGGCGGAGGCTCGCATTCCACGGCAACGTCATCCAGCGTGAGCGGTGCTGGCAGAGAACAGGCGAAACTCGACGATGACGCCGTGCAGAATTTCCGCAGCATTGCCGGTGTGGCTGGAGTGCTTCCGCAGAAAACGATGTCATACAGTGTGGATGCCATGCAAGGAGCTGGTTCCCGGTACGTGTCGCAATATGTCAACGTGGTGGGAGTCGACGCAACGCAATTGGAAGAATCCGGCTATAAATTGGCCAGCGGACGTCTTCCGATGCGTGCCGGCGAAGTGTTGGCGGGCAAATCCTTCGTGTATTCGTTCTACGATAAGTATGCGTCAGATCCGAGCAATCATCGTATAGAAGCGGGCGGTTATTACTGTGATGAGAACGGTTGCGCCCAATCCGAAGGCGAAGACCCGTTCTTCGATATGCTGAACTCCAAAATCACGTTGATTACCGGAGCCAACTATCAAAGTCCCGACGACTACCGCAAGGTGGGCGGCGGATCCGTGGCGCCATCCGATTCCGGCAGTGGTGAGAGTCCCACCATTACCATGCCATACACGGTGGTGGGTGTCATTGATTCCTCCGCCAACAACTATGATGCGTTCACTTCCGGCATTGTGATGAGCATCGACGATATGAAAACGTTGAACGCCAAAATATCGGGGGACACCAAGGCCAACACGTCGAGCAAGGTCGTTTACGATCAGGTACTGGTGCACACCCAAGACATCAAAGACGTTGCCGACGTTGAAGCGCAAATCAAGGGCGCCGGTTATCAGACTTCCTCGTTTGAGCAAACGCGTAAGGAGATCGAAAAGCAGTCGCGGGGCATCCAGTTGGCTTTGGGCGGCATCGGCGCGGTGTCGTTCTTCGTTGCCGCGATTGGTATTGCCAACACCATGATTATGTCGGTGTCGGAACGTACGCGCGAAATCGGCATTATGAAGGCTCTTGGCTGCTATGTGCGCGATATTCGCATGATGTTCCTGTGCGAGGCTGGTGCGATCGGCCTTGTCGGCGGTGTGATCGCTTGCTTGATTTCCGCGATTGGTTCGATAGGCATCAATATGGCGTCTTTGGGTGGATTCAGCATTGAGAATATCGGCAAAGCGATTATGGGCGGCGACGATGTGACTCGCATTTCGGTGATTCCGTGGTGGCTTTTTGTGGTGGCCATGCTGTTTTCGATCGCCGTTGGTGTGGTAGCAGGTTTCGGCCCGGCCAATAAGGCTGTGAAGATTCCCGCTTTGGATGCCATCAAGAATGATCAGTGATTGCTGATTACAGATCGCTGATTTATAGATTGGCGGGGAATGGTCCACAGATATACCGATCATTCCCGCCAATTCGCTTATGTATCGATTATTCGCTGAGAATACCGCGGATTCGAGAGACGATGGTTTCTGAAGTCAATCCGTAACGTTCGTTAAGCTCGCCAAGAGGCACTCGGTCGGTGAACTCTTTGGCTGCGCCGAAATTCAGCACACGAACGTGAGAAGCCTTGGTATTACTGGAATTGGCATAAAATGCGGTGACTTTCTCACCCCATCCGCCTTCTAGCTGGCCATCTTCCAACGTAACAACCAAACGATGCCCATCGGCAAGCATCGCCAGTAATTCGGCATCCATCGTGGAATATTGCAATGCGTCAACAAGCGTTGCGGTAATCGCAGCATGTTCTTCATCATTTTCGGTCAGTGCCGACGTAATTTCGGCAGCCAACGGCATGGTATTGCCGAGTCCAAGAATCGCCACATCCTTGCCGGGCTGAACGATCTGATAGCGGGCGAACGGGCATGCTCCGGCAATATTGACGGCTGGATCATGCTCTTCGGCACGCTGCAACGGGTCGAACGCCATATCGGCGGCACGTTCAAGTGCGAGAATCTGCTCGCCGGGCATACGAATCGCCACTACGCCATGTCCGGACGGGCCGGTAGCCCAAGCCAACATGTCAAGCATCTGTTCGCCGCTCGCGGGAGCCAAACAGGTCACGTCGGGAACATTGGCGGACATCGTCATATCGAATGTGCCCGAATGCGTATTGTCCGCGCCGGAAATTCCCGCGCCGAAAATCAGCAGCGTGGCGGGAACATGATTCAATGCCAACTCTTGCTGCAGCTGGTCGAACGTGCGTTGGAAGAACGTGGCGGAAGTCGCAAGCACCGGGCGTCCGCCAGCCCTGGCGATACCCGCGGCGAATGCGGCGGCATGTTCTTCCGTGATACCGGTATCGACGTAGTGGGCGCCGGCACGTTCACGAAAATCTCGGGTGATGCCATTCGATCCGGGGGTTTGCGGGGGAGATGACCACCAATCCCGGCTCATTGTCGAAACGACGTTCCAGCGATGCCATGGCCATTTCGCCATAATATTTGCGTGCGTCGAGCGGTTTGCCAAGCGAGGCCTCCGGATCCTGCCAATGGTTGGCCTCGCATTGGCCCGCATGAGGTTGAGGATTGGTCTGATTGCAGCCATCCGAACCATTGTCGGCTTCCGTTTCGTCATTGAAGCCCAAGCCTTTGGTGGTGTGGATATGCACTACGATCGGGTGGTCAATGTCTTTGACCTCGTTCAGTACTTCCACCAGCGCGTCAACGTCATTACCCTGCTCCACATAGCGGTAGTCCAAGCCGAATGCCTTGAACAGATTCAGTTCGGCCATGCCATTCGACGTACGCAACTTGGCAAGCTGCCCGTACATACCGCCGAAATCCTCAGCGATCGACATTTCGTTGTCGTTGACGATGATGATGAGATTACCGCCCTGTTCGGCCGCATTGTTCAGCCCCTCGAACGCAATGGCCGAACTCAGGGATCCATCGCCGATGATGGCGATAACATTGCCGATAGTGCTTTCGCCGGCGGCGCCGCGCTGCATATCGCGGGTTTTGGCAAGACCGCAGGCCAGAGAAATCGAAGTGCCGGTATGGCCGAGCACAAAGGAATCATGTTCGCTTTCCAGCGGATTCGTGAAACCGGTCACCTCATCAAAACGAGATTGGTCCAAGTATGCTTCGGCGCGTCCGGTAAGCAATTTTGTGCACGTAGCATTTGGTGCGACACGTCGAAAATGAAACGGTCGCGGGGCGAGTCGAACACGCGGTGCAATGCCACAGTGAGCTCCACCACGCCAAGATTCGAGCCGATATGCCCGCCATGTTGTTTGCCGTAGTCGAGCAGCGTGGCGCGGATTTCGAGGCATAGATCGCGTAATTGCTGGGCTGAAAGGGCATGTACGTCCGCCGGAGTGTGAATCGAACTCAAAATGCCAGCGGTCATCGTGCGCAATCACCCTTCCCTACGATCAGTGCAACCAAGTGCGAAATCATATCCCACTGTATGCCCCGACGAGGGTGTTTGCGGGCAAAGGAGCGCAAAGTCTTCTCAACTTGAGGCACAATAGAGGTGTTTGCAATCGTGAAAAGCCGTTATTCGCAAAGGAGCGCGAACATGAAAGCCGTATATGCCACCGGAACGAATTATGATGATCCGCTGTCCGTGCTTGAAGTGGGCACTATGCCTGAGCCTGAAACCAAGCCATTCTGGTCCACCATTCGTGTGAACTCGGCGAGCGTGAACCATCATGACGTGTGGAGTCTGCAAGGTGTGGGGCTTGCCGACGAGCAGACGCCGATGATCCTCGGCACGGACGCGGCTGGCGTGTTGGAGGAAGACATTCCCGTACGAAAGGGACTTAAGGCCGGTTCCGAAGTGGTCTTGTATACCTTCGTTGGTACCGATGGCGCCGGTGTGATGCCGGGGGAGAGACGCTCGATCCTGTCCGAACGGTATGCGGGAACCATGGCCGAATACACACAGGTGCCCAGCGCCAACGTGTTCGCCAAGCCCGCGAATCTGAATCTTGATGAGGCTGCCGCATTGGGTACCAGCTGGCTTACCGCATATTCCCTGCTGTTCGCATCGGCGAATGTGAAGCCGGGAGACACGGTGCTTATTCAAGGCGCCGGAGGCGGCGTGTCGACCGCGGCGATTCAGCTTGCTCACGCGGCCGGATTGGAAGTGTTCGTCACGTCACGAAGCGAAGACAAGCGTGCGCGAGTGTTGCAGCTCGGTGCCGATGCGGCTTTTGAAACGGGTGCGCGACTGCCACGCAAGGCGGATGCCGTCATTGAATCCGTCGGCGCGGCCACATGGAGTCATTCCGTCAAATCCGTACGTCCGGGAGGAACTATCGCCATTTGCGGCGCGACTACTGGCGACCAGCCGGGTGCAGAGCTTACGAGAATCTTCTTCCAGGATATTCGAGTGCAGGGCAATACCATGGGCTCCCGTGAGGATTTCGCACGTTTGCTGAAATTCGTGGAACATGCCGATCTGCATCCGGTCATCGATTCCGCATATGCGATCGACGACGCGCATCTTGCGTTCTCCAAGATCGTGAATGGCGACGTTTTCGGAAAAATTCGTGCTGCACATCTAGCCGATTGCGTAAAGTAAACGGTGTTCAAGAACATGTTCTTTTGGATTCTTTCGGAGGTCCTTGATGGCAGACAACAAGCCTGAAGTCGCAGTGATTATGGGGTCGGCGAGCGATTGGGAAACCATGAAGCATGCCTGCGAGATGCTTGACCAGTTCGAAGTGCCGTACATGAAGCAGGTGATTTCCGCGCACCGCACCCCGGAATTGATGGGCGAGTTCGCGCATAGTGCCCGTGCCAACGGTCTGAAGGTCATCATCGCCGGAGCCGGCGGCGCGGCACATCTGCCGGGCATGGTCGCGGCCCAGACCACCCTGCCGGTCATCGGCGTGCCGGTGCGTTCCCATGCGCTGTCCGGTTGGGATTCGCTGCTGTCCATCGTGCAGATGCCAGGCGGCATCCCGGTCGCCACCACCGCAGTCGGCAACTCCGGTGCCACAAACGCAGGTCTTTTGGCTGTGAGCATTCTGAGCACCACCGATGAGCGTTTGGCCAATGCTTTGCAGGAATATCGTGACTCTCTGAAGGAAAAGGTGGCTGAATCCAATGCCCAGCTTGTCTGAGGAAACCAATGGCCGTGTTGAACGTCTGATGCCAGGGGCCACCATCGGCATTATCGGTGGCGGTCAGCTTGGCCGCATGATGGCGTTGTCCGCCCGCTACATGGGCTTCCGCATCGGCGTGCTCGACCCGACTCCGGATTGCCCGACCGCACAGGTGGCCGACTTCCAAGTCACTGCCGAATACGACGACATCACCGCGATCCGAGAACTGGCTGAAAAGTCCGACGTGCTCACGTACGAGTTCGAAAACGTGAACGCCGACGCCATCGACGAAGTGCGTTCCTTGTCTGCAGCCCCGCAAGGCACCGATTTGCTGCGTGTCACGCAGGATCGCGTCAACGAGAAGCAGTTCATCAACGATCATGGCACGCCGACCGCACCATGGAAGGCCGTCAACAGCGTTGAGGAGCTTGATGCGGCGCTCGGTGAAATCCATTACCCGGCCGTGCTGAAAACCCGTTCCGGCGGGTACGACGGCCACGGCCAGACCGTGCTGAAATCCGATGCCGATCTCGAAAAGGTACGAGCCCGTGCCGATCGCGGTGGCGGATTCCCGCCGAGCATTCTCGAAGGATTCGTCGATTTCGCATTCGAAGCGAGCATTCTCGTTGCCGGTAACGGCAAGGATTATGTGACCTTCCCGATCGTGCGCAACGAGCATCGTAACAATATTCTGCACATGACCATCGCTCCGGCCGAAGTCAGCGAAGACGTGGCGAAGGAAGCGCACGAACTCGCTTTGCGTTTGGCGCAAGGCTTCGAACTGGCCGGCATCCTCGCTATCGAACTCTTCGTTACCAAGGATGAGCGGGTTATCGTCAATGAGCTTGCCCCGCGCCCGCATAACTCCGGTCATTACACCATCGAAGCGTGCTCGTTCGACCAGTTCGACGCGCATATTCGAGGCATCGCCGGGTGGCCGCTCGAACAGCCCGAACTGCTCAAGCCGGCTGTTATGGTCAATGTGCTCGGGCAGCATGTGGCACCGACCCGCGCGCTGATCGCCGAGCATCCCGAATGGAATATGCACGACTATTGCAAGGCTGAAGTGCGTCATGATCGCAAGATGGGGCATATCACCGTGCTGACCGACGACACCAGGCAAACTGTGGCGGATCTTGAACGGACCGGCTGCTGGGATGATTTGAAATAAAACCGATGACGGCATGTTTCGCGCGTCAGCCTTTCCCTGAGGGGAGGACGGCGCGCGAAGCCATCAAGAACGGACATAGATTGACGGACGGACGCGTGGAGCGCAACACCAAACAAAAAGAACTGATTCATGATGCGTTGAAGGCAAACGATGAATTCATTTCCGCACAGGATTTGCATCGCAAGCTGGAAGACGAAGGCGTGAAGGTCGGCCTTGCCACTGTATATCGTCAATTGAATGCCTTGGCTGAGGCAGGCGAGGCTGATACCGTGCGTTTGGAAGGCCAACAGCTGTTCCGTCTGTGTGGTGATGACGGGCATCACCATCATCTCGTATGCACGAATTGCGGCAAAACCGTGGAAATCGAATCGCCATCCGAAACTTGGCTGCGTGGCATCAGCGAGAAATACGGATTCACCATCGAACGGCATACGCTTGAGGTGTTCGGACTATGCCCCGACTGCCGGAATGAGGCACGACGGTAATTCCGTCGATCTCAACAATTTCGCCGATTTCAGCAACAACGGTTATGCGGACGGCGGAATCCTTGACGACAACTAGATACTGCCATCCGAACTGTCTATACCCCCTCATCGTTCTTTTGCGATTTCATCGACATATGCGTAAGAAAATCAGAAGAAACTGTGGATGAAATCGATCATTACAGCTTTTGTCAGATATGGTCGCGAGAATAGTGCCTTGGCGTCGCCGTAAGGCGGGAAACGAAGCGAACTGACACGTTACGAGTGGAGATAAACACTTGACGAACGAATCCGTGAATACAGAGACGATTGAGGAACTGAAGATCTCGACGATTGATCCAAACGCACCCGCCAAGGAACGTAAGGAATTCCCAGGGTGGTTGTACGGCATACTGTTTGTGGTGTTCGACGCCATCGGTGTGGCAGCGCTACAGATTGGCGTCAGTCAATCCGCTACACGCGTCAAGCTTTCGAACAACATGTGGCTGACCGGTTGGGGCTTCGTCACCAAAATGTTCACCAACCTCAACTTTGTGGCGGTGCTCAACCTGATTTTGTGGGGCGTGCTGTATGTGATACTGCTCATGCTCATCAACCGCTTCTGGATCGCCACGCCAATATTTCTGGCGGTGACATTCATTATCGCGGTGATCGAACATTTCAAAGTATCCATCCGATATGAGGCGATTCTTCCCAGCGATCTGAACTTCCTCAAAGCCGATGCGGGCAATCTTATGAGCTTCATGCCGGCAGGCGCACAGTGGACCATTCTGCTCGCCGTCGTCATATTCGTTGCTTTCATTGCGCTTTTCGTATTCCTGAATCATCGTGACGGCCGTCACGGCAAGCTTTTCCGTGGCGACGACAAGCAGTCGCGCTCGCTGAACGCCATCGTGCGACTACTGCTGATCATCGTGCCGGGAACGTTCTTCACGCTGTATTCCATGCAGGTGAGCACTGTCGGATCTTGGGCGAAAACCTTCTCTTCGGCAATGGGGGACATGCCGTCCATGTGGGATTCCGTCTACGATGCGCAGCGCAACGGACCGATGGTCGCCTTCACCAGGCAGCTGAATCCGAAAGTCATGGTGAAGCCTGACGACTATTCCGAAGAAACCATGAAGGAAGTCGCGGCACGATACGAAAAAGAAGCGAAGAAGATCAACGCATCTCGTACCGAGAACATGACCGACAGTACGGTGATCTATGTGCTGTCCGAATCCTTCTCCGACCCGTCTCGCGTGCCGGGGCTTAAGATCAACAAGGATTCCATGCCCAACATTCGTTCCATCAAAGAGAATACGACCTCCGGTTTGATGCTCTCTTCCGGATATGGCGGTGGTACCGCAAACCTCGAATACATGGGATTGACGGGTTTGAGCATGTCGAATTTCGATTCGTCGCTCACCAGCCCGTATCAGCAGCTTGTGCCGAGCGAGCATTGGACGCCGACCATCAACCAGCTGTGGGGGGCGTCGAAGAATTCCATCGGACTGCACCCGTACGAATCGTCTATGTACTCGCGTGCGACCAACTATAAGAAGTTCGGATTCTCGCATTTCTACACGTTGACCGGTCCGGACGTCATCTCGCATCAAGACAAGATCGACGATTCGCCGTACGTGTCTGACGAAGCGACGTACGAGAGCACCATCGAAGAAGTCAAGAAAACCGATGGCAACCAGTTCCTGCAGGTCATCACCATGCAGAACCACATGCCATACCACGATTGGTATACGAACAACGATTTCAAGGCCGAATCCACTACGGACACTCCTTTGGAGGACGATGAGAAGGAGTCCATCGAAACCTATCAGAAGGGTGCGGCTCTGACCGACGAAGCGACCGCCGACTTCCTTGACAAGCTCGACGCCATCGACAAGCCGATCACCGTGGTGTTCTACGGCGATCATCTGCCGGGCATTTATTCGTCCGCTTCCGAAGACGACAACAATTCGCTTGCCTTGCATCTGACGGATTATTTCATCTGGTCCAACAAGGCGTCCAGCTCGCAAGGCAACGAGATCGACAACGCCGACTATTCGTCGCCGAACTTCTTCGTGGCGCAGGCCGCCGAGCATATGAACGCCAAGGTGTCCCCGTATCTGGCGTTCCTCACGCAAATGCATGAGAAAAATCTCCGCCATGGAGCCACCTGTCGTCAACAATATCCAGGGATGGGACCGTATCCCTGAAGGTCAGAACATCTATCTCGACGCTGACGGCAATCCCATGGCCGAAAGCGACTTCGACGCGGAAACCCAGCAGTTGCTTGCCGACTACCAGCTGATTCAGTACGATATCACCACAGGGAAGAACTACCTGAAAGACACCGATTTCATGGATCTTCCCTAGAGGCAAACGGGGGAAGAGATGGCCGCAACCGATCGCGAACAGCAGATTTTGGCGTGGATTAAGCAGAATCCTTTGATCAGCCAAAACGAGCTTGCGGAACTGTGCGGCATCACCCGTTCAGGGGTGGCCGCGCACATCTCCAACCTGATGCAAAAAAGGGTACATCCAAGGCAAAGGGTATATCGTCACTCCGCCCAGCTATGTGGCTGTTGTCGGCGCCATCAATATAGACCATTACGGTGTCGCCATGCAGGATGTGGTTGGGGAAAGTTCCAACATGGGGCGCATTGTGTCATCCGTGGGCGGCATTGGTTACAATATCGCCTACAATCTGAACCGGCTTGGCGTGCCGAATTATTTGATTTCCGTCTATGGTGATGATGAGAACGGCGAACGCGTCAAGCAGGACGCGTATGCCAACGGCATTGACATCACGCATGCCAAGCAGATTTCCCATATGCCTACTTCCACCTTCTTGTCGGTTGTTTCCGCGCAGGGGCGTCAGATTGTGGGTCTTGATGATATGCAGATCAGTGCGGAAATCACCCCGGAATTTCTAGCGCAACGAGAGCAGACCATCGTCAATGCGGAAATGGTGGCGATTGATTCGAGCTTGCCGTCTGATGCCATAGCATGGGTTTGCGAAAAACAAGTCGACCGATTTTCGTGCGCGTGGTTTCCGTTAATAAAGCGGCGCGAATCACGCCGGTGCTCGATCGCATCGACACTATGGTGCTTAATTCCGCCGAAGCCAAATTCGTGTCGGGGATTGAGGTGCATGACGAGGCCAGTGCCAGAGATTGCGCCGAACATTTGCTGCGGTCCGGTGTGCGTAATGTGTTTCTTTTTGTGGATGATTCGGACATGCTGTACTGCTGCGAACATGAAAGCTTTTTCTGGTCTTTGCCGGGAAGGGCGGAGGAACGTCGATATACCAATGGTGGTGCGTCGGCGGCGTTGAGTGCGCTGGTGTGGGCGCGTCGTGAGCATAAAACACAGCGGGAATGCGCTAGATATGCGTCTGCGGCGGCTGCGATGAATATGTCTCAGGTGCAGTCGATTTGCGCTGATTTTTCTGAAGAAGCTGTGCGGCGCAAAGCTGATTTGCTGCAGTAACGCAGGTATGGCGGTCTTACATTTGTTTCTTTCGTAATCGCGAGACACGCGAATTTTTTCCATATGTTACATCGATGAAATATAAGCAAAAGTTGACTGGCTTAAACATTTTGTTGTACTCTAAATTGAAGATAAAACGTTTCATCAAGGGTGTATCAAGGCAGATATATCCCCGAAAATGTAGGAGGCAATATCCATGGCGGATATGACTTCAGGAAATACTGTTCCTGACCGTTACGTTGTGGTCATCGGTGGCATGAACATGGACATCTGTGGTAGACCGACGAGCACCGTAGTGGACCGAGACTCGAATCCGGGCGTCGTCAGCATGTCCGCAGGTGGTGTCGGGCAGAACATCGCACAGAACATGGCTCATCTGGGCATGCCGACATACCTGATCACCGTCTACGGCGACGATGAAAACGGCAAGACCCTGGAACGTTCGTGCGCGGCCAACAACATCAATCTTGACTATGCCGCACAGCTGGAAGGACGCCGTTCTTCCACCTACATGTTCATCACCGACGATACGGGCGATCTGCTGGTGGCCGTCAACGACATGGAAATCTGCAAGGAAATCAATCCGGCATTCCTCGAATCTCGCCTCGACTTCATCAACGGTGCCGCCATCTGCCTGCTTGACGCCAATCTTGAACCGGAAACCATGGCATGGATTGGCGAACACGTCACCGCGCCACTGTTCGGAGACACCGTTTCCACAGTCAAAGCGCACCGTTTCGACACGATCCTCAACAAGATGACCGTGCTCAAGCCGAATGATTTGGAAGCATCCGTACTCACCGGCATCGGTATCGCCGACCAGTATTCGGCAGGTGCCGCAGCGAAGACCTTGCTCGACAGGGGCGTGAAGAACGTATTCATTTCATTGGGTGCCAACGGAATCCTGTGCGCGAGACACGAAAACGACGAATACAGCTTCAAGCATGTGCCGCCATACCGTACCGAAATCGCCACGGCAAATGGGGCCGGAGATGCCGGCATGGCAGCCATCACCTGGAGCTTCTTCGATAACCCCGATCGAGATCTTGAAGAAGTCGGCAAAATTGCGCAGGCAGCATCCAGCATCGCGCTCGAATGCACAAAAGCAGTGCCCGATATCACCGTGGAACGCATACGTAAGAAGATGTCCGGCGAGATCGAGCCGTTGCTCGACGAAGTGCGTACCGCCTGAATTTTGCTACATCACACGTCCATCAACCCATACAAACACAAGGAGAACCGACAATGGTAGTCAAGCAGATCTATTCTCTGATCGAATACGATGAGGCCGTCAAAACCATGGAGGCTGGTGCCGACAACATTGGACTGGTGCCGATGCAGCATGGTGGCGTTCCGGCACATCGCGTGCCAATCGAACGCGTGCACCGCATTTTCGACGAATGCAAGCGTCGTGGCGTCACCTCCGTGGCCATCATGCTGACCAACGATCCCGACGAGATGATCGAGCTTGCCAGAGAGGTGCGGCCTGACATTCTGCATATCGCAGGCGATGGGTACGCCGCAGATGAAGCATTCGCGGCCCGACTTAAGGAAGCCGCTCCGAACACCAAACTCATGCAGGCCGTGCTCGTTGACGATGAATCCGCCGTCGACCGTGCCAAGAAGTACGCACAATACTGCGATCTCATCCTCACGGACTCCGGTCTGGCCCCGACACCGGCATTGGTGCCAGCGGTCTGACCCACGACTGGAGCATTGACGCCCGTATTGTGGCCGAATGCGGCAAACCGGTCATCATGGCTGGCGGTCTTGGACCAGACAATGTTGCCGAAGCCATCGAACAGTGCAAGCCGTATGGCGTGGACTCCCTGACGAAGACCAGCATCAAATACGACGGCGGCTACATGGAGAAAGACATCGACAAGGTTCGTCAATTCTGCATCAATGCCGACGCTGCGGCCGCAAAGATCGGACAGTGACCGATGGCTATGGAAGTCAAACTGCTGCAACCCGTCAAAGTGGTCTGCACTGACGATTTAGGGGAGACTCTGGTTGATATCATGCAGACCGCGGGCTATTCTCGTCCGCTGATGGTCACGGATTCCTTCGTCGGAAGCATGCCGCTGGTCGTTGCCGCACGTACCAAGCTTGAACAGGTCGGTGTCGATGTGGCGGTATTCGACCAGGTCAAGCCCGACCCGCTTTGCGAAACCGTGGAATCCGGCGTCGAAGCATTCGAAGCGCATAAGGCTGACAGCATCATCGCCATCGGCGGTGGCAGTTCCATGGATGTTGCCCGAGGCATCAACATCGTGCGTGTCAACGGCGGATCCATCATCGAATACACCGATCCAGCCAAGCCGATCGCACCATGCAACGGTATGATCGCAGTTCCGACCACCGCCGGCACCGGCAGCGAAATGTCCAACGCGCTGGTGGTCACCGAAGGATCCACCGGTCGTAAACTCGCGGTGCTTGCCGATCCGGCAGTCAGCGAATATGCCGTGCTGAACGCGGATCTCATGCTGACACTGCCCGCAAAAATGACCATCGCTTGCGGACTTGACGCATTCTGCCACGCCGCGGAAGGATACCTTTCCCGAATGGCAAGTCCGGTCACGGATGCCATTTGTGAAAAAGCGATGTTCCTGCTGTACAACTATCTGCCGCGTGCTGTGGCAAACGGTCAGGATCGTGAAGCCAGGGAACGTGTGATGGTCGCGTCGACGCTTGCAGGATGGATGCTGAACAATGCGGGAACCATTGCGGGGCATTCCATCGCACACGTGCTCGGAGCGAAATACCACATCGTGCACGGTGAAGCCGTTGGCTACGCGTTGCCGGCGGTTATGGAGTTCGTTGCTCCCGTACGTGCGCATAAGGTTCGTGAGATCGGTCAGATTCTAGGTGCGGTCTACCCGGAAAATGCGCCGGACGAGCAGGTTGCGATTATCGCAAGCAGAGCGTTCAAGGATTTCCGCGACCGCATGCTCGGTCTGCATCCTGTTGAGGATTACGGCATCAGCGTTGAAGAACTCGTTTCCAATGCGCAGGCCGTAGTTGACGAGCGTTTTGCAGGAAACACACCTCGTGACATCGATCTTCAGGCAGCCGAACAACTGCTCGAAGGTTTCGGAAGTCGCTGATATCAAAGGCCATTGCCGGCCTTGCAACAAGTTGTGTGACCGATGAGCCGGAGTCAGTCAATCGTCGACCACCTCATTATCGGTTCAAAGTTGGAGCACATAAGGAGGAACCATAATGTCCAAGGAAAATCATCCTTGATTGCGATCCGGGACATGATGACGCCGTCGCCATCCTGCTTGCCGTGGGCAATCCCAATATCGATCTGCTGGGCGTCACCACGGTAGGCGGCAATCAGAGCCTTGACAAGGTGACCTACAACGCCCGTGCAGTGCTGGAAAAGGCGCATGCCACCGACATGCCGGTGCATGCCGGATGTGACCGTCCGCTGGTGCGCAAGCAGGAAGTGGCAGCTTCCATTCACGGCGAAACCGGTCTTGACGGCGTTGAACTGCCTGAACCCAGCCGTCCGCTGGAAGCCGGACATGCCGTCAACTGGATTATCGACACCATTATGAGCAACGAGCCAGGCACCATCACTCTGGTGCCGACCGGACCGCTGACCAACATTGCCATGGCTGCCCGCATGGAGCCGCGCATTGTTGAACGTGTCAAGGAAGTCGTGCTTATGGGCGGCGGATACCATGTGGGCAACTGGAGTGCCGTGGCCGAGTTCAACATCAAGGTCGATCCGGAAGCCGCTCACATCGTGTTCAATGAAGCCTGGCCGATCACCATGGTCGGATTGGATCTGACGCATCAGGCATTGTGCACGCCCGAAGTGCAGCAGCGTATCGAAGGCGTTGGCACTGATCTCGCCAAGTTCGTGTCTGGTCTGATGGACTTCTTCCGCAAGACCTATCAAGACAATCAAGATTTCATCGATCCTCCGGTCCATGATCCGTGCACGGTGGCATACCTCATTGATCCGAGCGTCATGACCACCCGTCGTTGCCCGGTTGATGTCGAAATCCATGGAGATCTCACACTTGGCATGACCGTCGCCGACCTGCGAGGTCCAGAGCCGAGCGCCGAAGAATGCCACACCCAGGTTGCAGTCAAGCTTGATTTCAACAAATTCTGGGATTTGGTAACCGACGCAATCAAGACCATCGGCTGAAAGAAGAGAAAGATAAGTAAAGGGGTGCTCTAATGACAGAGACCAAAAACAGCAAAATGCTCGACGAAGGCGGCAAGTCCGTCGTCGCATTGATGGCAGCATTGATGGCAGCCATCTTCGCGTTCCAGCTCAACGCGTCCATGCTTTCGCCTGCATTGACGACCATGCGTGTTGAACTCAACACCACCGATGCGCAGATTGGCTTGACCCAGACGGTGTTCTTCACCTCGTGCGCAGTGTTCTCGCTGTTCCTGCCGCGACTCGGCGATTTGATCGGTCGCAAGAAAGTGCTGCTTGGCATTCTTGTGCTTACCGCTTTGGGCTGCGTGGTTTCCGCGCTCGCGGTCAACGTGCCGATGCTGATGATCGGTCGTGTGATTCAGGGTGTTGCCGGTCCGATTGTGCCGATGACGCTGATCATGCTGCACGCCAAGGTTACTGAAGATAAGAAGTACGCCAAGCTCATGGCTATTCTGACTTCCGTTAATGGTGGCATCGGCGGTGTCGACGCTATTCTTGGCGGCTGGCTTGCTGGCACGTTCGGTTTCCGTTCCGTGTTCTGGGTCATGGTTGGCGTTGCGGTGCTTGCCATTGTGCTTGTGTTCGTGTATGCGGAAGAATCCACCGCTTCCGAGACTCCGAAGATGGATTGGGTTGGCGTGGCTTCCCTTGCCGCCGCATTCTTGGCCGCATATCTGGCCATCAACGAGATTCAGAAGCTGGGCTCCGCCAATTGGGCGCTGGTCGCTGTCGAAATCGTTATTGCAGCCGTGCTGTTCGTGGTGTTCTGGAATGTTGAGAAGCGTCAGAAGGCTCCGATGGTCACCACGCATTACCTCAAGCAGCGTCGTACTTGGGGTCTGCTGCTGACCACCCTGCTTACCATGACCGGCGTGTTCGCCATCATGAACGGTATCGTGCCTGCTCTCGCTCAGGATACCGAAGTCGGCGCCGGCATGAGCGCCAGCGTGGTATCGTTCGCCACCCTGACTCCGTATGCGTTGATCGGTCTCGCATTCGGTCCGGTCGCAGGCGTGCTCGCTTCGAAGTTCGGCTACCGTGCGGTGCTGCGTACTGGCTTGATCGTCTCTGTTGTGGGCGTGCTGTTCGGCATCTTCGTGTGCAACGTTCCGAGCATCTGGGCACTTGTGGTCATGTCTTTGGCTTTGGGCGTTTCCTACGCAGGTACTGCCAACATCATGCTGAACGGTCTGGGCATCGTGCTCTCTCCGGAAGACAATCCGGGCTACCTGCCTGGTCTGAACTCCGGTGCATTCAACCTGGGTGCCGGTCTGAGTTATGCAGTGCTGTACGCTGCTCAGAACGCGTTCACCGCATCCGGCGGTGCGATCAGCGGCTACATCGCAGCCATGGTTGGCGGTGTGATTCTGCTCGGCCTCGCGTTCTGCGCATCCCTGCTCATTCCGAAGCCGGGAGAGCAGAAGTAATCAATATAAGCTTGCCTGTGTTGTGTGATTAAAAACGGCGGTTTTGCAGTCGGACTCCTCTCTGTCCGACCACAAAACCGCCGTCCTTTTTATATATATGATTGCGGTTGTATGGTTACAGACATTTCTGATGGTATGCAATCGCTGGGTGCATTCAGATGTTCAGTGCCTTGGCGCCGATGTCGTGACGGTAGAACATGCCCTTGGTGTCGAGCTGGTCGATAATCGCATACACCTTGTCTTGAGCGGCCTTGATGTCGGCTGCGGAGGTTTCCACCAACAGCACGCGGCCGGAATTGGCGACCAGACCTTCTTCGCTACGAGCCACGCCAGCGTAATAGACGTGGGAATCCTCATCGACTGGAATCTCAGGAATCGCAGCGCCCTTGATCACATCGACAGGGTAGCCGTCGGCGGCGAGCACCACACCAAGCGTGGCGTTGTCATTATCCCAAGTGAACTCCGGAGTCTCGCCATTGAGCAGAGCGCTGATGCCGGCGCCGAGATCAGACGTGAGCTTCGGCAGCACGACTTCCGTTTCCGGATCGCCGAAACGAGCATTGAACTCGATAACCTTCGGACCATCCGCGGTGGCGATCAAGCCAGCGTACAGAATGCCCGTGAACGGCGTACCCTCATCGGACATAGCCTGCACGGTCGGCTTCACAATGGTTTCGATAGCGGTGTCAACCACATCCTGACCGATCTGCGGAACGGGACTGTACGCACCCATGCCACCGGTGTTCGGACCCTTATCGCCATCATAAGCGCGCTTATGATCCTGAGAAATCGGCATCGGCCAGAAATCGGTGCCATTCACAAAACTCATCAGCGAGAACTCCTGACCCTCCAGGAAGTCCTCGATGACAACCTTCGCACCGGCGTTGCCGAAACGATGATCGACGAAAATGTCTTTAAGAGCGGCGATGGCGGTTTCCTCATCCATGGCAACGGTCACGCCCTTGCCGGCGGCCAAACCGTCAGCCTTGATCACAATCGGAGCGCCATGCTCACGAACATAAGTCGTGGAACGCTCCAAATCGCCGAACGTCTGATACTTTGCGGTCGGAATGCTGTGACGCTCCATCAGCTGCTTGGCGAAATCCTTGGACCCCTCGATCTGTGCGGCGGCCTTGCTCGGACCGAACGCCTTGATGCCAGCCTGAGCGAAATCGTCAACGATGCCCTCGATAAGCGGCACTTCCGGACCGACGAACACCCAGTCATAGCCGTTGTTCTTTACGAAATCAATCAGCGCGGCATGATTGGACGGGTTGATCTGCGTGATGCGGATGCCGTCAAGCTCCATACCTGGATTGCCCGGAGCCACTGTGACTTCGCTGACGCTGCCGCCACGCATAAGCGCATGAGCGATGGCATGCTCGCGTGCACCGGAACCGATGACCAGAACCTTCATGTTTCCTCCTGTTATGTCCCTTCTGGGAAAATCCTATGTTCAGGAAAGTCTTTGGAAATAAAGGGGGTGGCCGTTATGGCTCACCCCCGTATATGTATTTACTGCAGTTCGACGTCGCTATCGGTCTTCTTGACGATATTGCCGAGCACATAACCGGCTTCGCCATTGGACTTGAGCAATTCCATGGTCTTATCGGCATCTTCGGCGTTGACCGCCAACACCATGCCAATACCCCATATTGAAGATGTGAACATTTCCATATGATCGATTTCGCCGGCCTTCTCGGACCACATCGAAAATCGGCAGCACCGGCCAAGAGCCGAGATTGATGTGCGCAGCCAAG
>ENA-OQES01000201-OQES01000201.1-human-gut-metagenome-genome-assembly--contig:-NODE-201-length-25987-cov-9.201547_pt1 | contig 25987 bp, 24 predicted proteins | sample MGYA00242798_ERZ504641 | MGnify/ENA primary metagenome ERZ504641 (study PRJEB26092, sample SAMD00036327) | human gut metagenome | host: Homo sapiens | study: EMG produced TPA metagenomics assembly of...
AGCAGTACCTTTTTTTTCATTTTTATGGACAGGTATATTGTCTGCACAGACCTCATCTTCCAGGCTGACTTTCTGACCGCTTTCTGCTTTTTTTCCGTTTACCGTAATCCTTCCCTCTTCGATCATCCGGTCGGCTTCCCGTCTGGAGCATATGCCTGCCTCGCTTAAATATTTGTTTATTCTGATTTTTTCGTCCATTGTTCTATTATATAATTTTTTGTACATCTTATCAACGGTGAAATTTTGATGGAATTTTTCTGGAATTTTTTTCCAAAAGGGCAGGAATGGGGAATCGCCTTGTATTTTGTCAGATTTTATTGTATGATATCGAATGACAGGATATCCTTTTTTGTCACTGATTTTATCAAAAAGGAGGCTTTCATGTCAGAGAATTTACCACGTACAAACCGGTGGCTGATCGCACTTTCTGTTATTCTGTGTCTGATACTTGGAGGAATTTTCACCCGTTCTTCCGCTGTGACTTCACAGGCAGATGCCATCAGCGATGCCGGAGCTTTCGTGTCAGAAGATCAGGATTCTGCGGAGTTTACTTCTGAGGAAACATTGACTGATAGCAATGATAATTTTACGGATTCTTCTTCCGGGAAACTGTTTGGACGCACTTCTTCAGATTCATCTGAAGCTTCTCCGGGCGGTCCTGCATTAAGCACTGATATCTCGCCTGAGGCATCAGATGGCAGCTGGGCTTCCAGCGGAAGTAACTGGATGTTTCTGGTAGATGATAAGCCATACACAGGATGGTTCACAGATACAGACGGGAAACAGTACTATATGGATGAGACCGGTATTATGCAGACAGGCTGGACAGATATCGGAAAGAAGCGGTATTATTTTGATATGGATGGCATTCTGCAGACAGGGACTGTGATAATAGATAAGAAAACTTATGAACTGGATACAGATGGTTCTCTGAAAGGTTATACGCCAAAGAAAAAATCCTCGAAGAAGAAATCTTCAGATAAGTCAGCTACCTCTGACAAGTCCGGTACATCTACGGCAAAGAAGTCGGTCGCCCTTACTTTTGATGATGGTCCCAGTTCTTTTACAGACCGTCTTCTGGACTGTCTGGAAGAAAATAATGCAAAGGCAACTTTCTTTATGGTGGGTACTGAGATTGCCAGTTTTCCGGACGAAGTAAAACGCATGAAAAAACTGGGCTGTGAACTTGGAAACCACACTTATGACCATAAGGATCTGGCGACTCTTTCTTCGGATGAGATCAGTTCAGAAATTGCAAGAGTGGATGAACAGCTTGTAAATCTTACAGGTGAGGGAGCTTCGGTGGTCCGCCCGCCATATGGATCTGTTAATGATACGGTAAAATCAACTGTGGAAACCCCGATGATTCTGTGGTCCATTGACACTCTGGACTGGAAAACGCAGGATGTGGAATCTACAGTTGAAGAAGTCATGAATAACGTAAAAGATGGTTCCATTATTCTGATGCATGACATTTTCAGCACCTCTGTAGATGCAGCCGAGATCCTGATCCCGCAGCTTATCGAAGAAGGCTATCAGCTTGTAACAGTACACGAACTGGCTTCCCTGCATCAGACAGAATTATCGGCAGGAGTTACATACGGTGAATTTAATCGAATCAAGTAAGTCCCCTGCGGAAGTTGCGAAAAGTAATAAGAACAGCAAAATCTTCAGCAGAAGCTGACAAGAACAATGTCAGAAAAACGGAACGTAAAAATTACAGGCAGTTACCACAAGGATAACCGCCTGTATTTTTTACGTTCCATATTCAATTTTATTCAAGTAAATCTCCTCTGATGTATCCGGTCTGACCGTCGTAGTCGATCTGAACCCATTCACCATCAGTACCTGTCTTCTGAACCTGATCACCTGCTGAGATCACGCCAAGGATATCAGCATCTGTGCTGGCTTCTGCGCGTACATTACATTCCTCCGAAGCAGTAAGCATCGTGCCATCTTCTGCCTCTGTTGACACACCTGCTTCCTCCCCAAGACCATTCAGGAATTCTTCAAGAGACGGATCAGATTGCTGTGCCTGATCCAGTTCATTCTGCACCTTCTTTATAAGAGCTGAAACATCACTGTCTGATAACTGTTTTTCCATATATGCGGAAATCTCAGAATCCTGTAAAGCTCCGTTATTGATCACCCAGTTCCCTTCGCTGTTCTTATATACATAGAACTGAGTCAGTGCAGGGGCCTTGGTCTCAACGCCCTGACAGATATACGAGAAACAGGCGTAAACCACGTAAGAATCATCTGTCATACCTTTCTTCGTGTACACATCGCCTACTTCATACCCTTCGATATAATCTTTCAAATTTGTGACTTTTGACTCATCAGACGGTGTAAAATCATCTTCCAGAGTCTTCAGCGTTGCAATATCTTTTTCCCCCAGAGCCTGATAATAGCTCGTGATCAATGCAGTAACATCTGCATCTGCTGTTTCCATGGGATTGGCGTCTTCTTTCTTCTCGTCAGACTCCCCTTCACTTATCGGAGAAGAAGGAACATTTCCCTGGTCTTCGGATGTGGTTTTCTGTTCATCTCCGGAATTCCCCTTATTACTTCCGGAACAGGCTCGAATGCCGCAAAACAGGACAACCACAATTATCAGAATAGCTCCACCCAGCATAAAATACCGGAGATTATCTGATAACCATTCTCTAAAATCATCCAAGTTCTTGTCCTCCTTATGAGTTACCGTTTGCTCCGTTCACTGCCGCATACGATTTCTGACAGTTCCCGATTCTGATAACTCCTGTGATACAACGCACCGGAACTGTACATACGTCCCAGGCAGCACGCCTGAAGGGAATCGAACCCCCGCACATGGTACCGGAAACCACTGCTCTATCCACTGAGCTACAGGCGCGTATCTTGAAAATCTGATTTTCAAAGGATTTATATAATTTATTTAATACAAGGTCTATATTATCATAATTACCGAAAAAAGTAAAGTTTTTTATTTTGTTACAAAAGATGCATTATTTTGTTACAAGTCAAAAATTATGGGCAGTCATGCATTGTGCTGACTGCCCGGTTTTATTTACATTTTCAGATCGTCGAATTTTAATCGGATGATCACCAGGGTGATCGCCATAAGAATGATTCCTGCCGGAAGTGCGATCCATGCTGTCTGTACAAATCCTGCGATAATATAAGTCAGGAAAGATACTGCTGCTGCAACCATTGCATAGGGAAGCTGTGTGCTGACATGATTTACATGTTCACACTGCGCACCTGCTGATGCCATGATGGTTGTATCGGAAATCGGTGAACAGTGATCTCCACATACAGCACCTGCCATACATGCAGAAATAGAGATGATCATCAGTTCATGATTTGTTCCTGAGAATACATTAACAACAATCGGGATCAGAATACCAAAGGTTCCCCATGAAGTACCTGTCGCAAATGCGATAACAGCCCCGATCACAAAGATAATTGCAGGAAGGAAATTCATCAGCCCGCCTGCAGAGCTTTTAACAATTGCAGATACAAATACAGATGCACCAAGGCTGTCTGTCATGGCCTTCAATGTCCAGGCAAAAGTAAGGATCAGGATCGCAGGTACCATTGCCTTGAATCCGTCCGGAATACACGCCATACAGTCTCTGAAATTCATAACACGACGTATCAGATATAAAACAATCGTGATAACCAGTCCGAAGAAGCTTCCAAGCACCAGTCCCACAGATGCATCACTCTGTGAAAATGCAGTTACAAAATCAGTTCCGCTAAAGAAACCACCTGTATAGATCATACCGATTACGCAGCATATTACAAGGCTTACGATCGGGATCAGAAGATCGATCACCTTGCCACGCGGATTACTTTTCTCATCTTCAGCCGCGTTTGCATAAGGACGTGCAGGTGTTGTATAGATATCACCTTTTAAAGCATTTGTCTCATGAACACCCATTGTTCCGAATTCTACTTTCATAAGAACCATTGCCACCATCATGAAGATCGTAAGCAGTGCGTAGAAGTTATAGGGAATTGCATGTACAAACAGGGTAATTCCATCCTCTCCTTCTACAAATCCGCTGACTGCCGCAGCCCATGAAGAAATCGGTGCAATGATACATACCGGTGCTGCTGTGGCATCGATCAGGTACGCCAGCTTTGCGCGGGACACATTGTGCTTATCTGTCACAGGACGCATAACGCTTCCTACTGTCAGACAGTTAAAATAATCGTCAATAAAGATCAGTACACCAAGAATGATGGTTGAGAGTTCCGCACCAACTCTGCTTTTAATCCTCTTACCGGCCCAGCGTCCGAATGCTGCAGAACCGCCTGCCCTGTTCATCAGACATACCATAGTTCCCAGAATAACAAGGAAGATCAGGATACCCATATTATAAGAATCTGTCAGAACGCTGATCATTCCGCCTTCAAAAATATGAAGGATTGTTCCTTCGAAATTAAAATTAGAGTAAAACAGTGCACCAACCAGTATTCCTACAAACAGTGAACTGTATACTTCTTTGGTGATCAGTGCCAGTGCAATGGCAACAAGCGGCGGAACCAACGACCAGAATGTGCCGTAAAATTTCGCAGATGCAGCCACCTCTTCCTCTGCTGCAAGTACAGTCAGCGGACTTGCCAGTATCAGCAGCATCAGTGCTGAAAGGCAGAGTGAAAGTCTTTTTATGTTACTTTTCATTTCTTTTCTCCTTCTCTTGTAAGATATATGATATTTCGATCATAGCACGCCTCTTAATTAATGCATTTGAAACAGCTTGGCAGAATTTCACGCTCTGATGAGCCGGATCAATATGCATTATTCAATATGCATTATTTACGAGGCTTGCTATAATCAAATCTGTAAATGTAGCAGGATTCCGTCTGTGCGATCAGTTCACAACCACACTCTGTCAGAAAATCATGGTCAACCAGCCCGATCTGTGTTACTACGAAATCTGTCTTTGATTTCTTCAACGCAGCCTGAAACCCTTCTTTATCTTCATAGATATGATAATCGATCACATCCAGCAATGCTTTCTGTCTTTTATAGAAACTGCTGTTCTCATCATAGTTTCCCGCCACTGTACTGCCTGATCTGTAGATACTTGCATTTCTGCTTATTACAGTGGCGATCCCCGCATCATACTGTCGCACAATGCTGTTAAGACTGCCGTCAAAAACAACCCTTGGAAAATCATTCTCCTGGTTCTGGTGGATCACGTCGCAGACTGCACGCAGATCATTGGGCACCTTATAAATATTCTCTGCCATTGCAAAATTGGTCACTACCCCGTCCAGCGGATTTCCCAGGATCACAAAACCTGTCAGCACAGCTGCAGCCATAAGAACTTTTATCCAGGTCTTTCTAAAAGCGGTCACAAGTCTGACTCCATAGTAGGCAACCGCCGGGATCACAGGAAGAATCCAGATAAACCGGTAATATTCATTCTCAAACTTCACCTTTGCGATAAGATATTTTACAACCAGCGGATTATATACTGTCAGCAGCAGAAATACTGTATAGCCGACAAATATCCCGGACTTTCTTTTTCTCCCCAGGACCAGTGTGCAGATCAGTCCTACAGCAAACAGAAGAGGATACCAGCAGGAACCCCAGTACAGCCTCATACATGCATCAACAAAGCGCAGTCCCAGTTCCTGAATTGTTACACCTGCCATTTTTTTCCTCCTTTCTGTATTATGATGCAGCCAGCGTCAGCAGACCGATTCTGCATGCAAAAAATACAGCTGCATATAATGCCGACGGAAGCATACACACTGCACAATATACCAGCCCTGAAAATCTCTTATTCATAACTGCCGCCGGAGCCATTCCCGCTGCGATCACGATAGGAAAGATGATAGCAGAACCGGAAAATGTCAGCGCACTGACCGCTGTGACAAACAATATGATCCAGACATTCCTGCTGTTTTTCTCCTGCAGATACCAGACGGCACACATGAGAACTGCAGGGATGGCAATGTTGGCAAGGATGGCTTTTCCCTCGTAGCTTCTGGTAAAGAAAAAAGTTCCGGAGGAATAAATCGTACCGCAAAACAGCTGTAAAACACAGACAAAGACAAGCATCAGATCTGCTTTCTTCCTGTTTCCGTCAAACAGTCTCTTACCGATCTGATAAATGATCAGATTGGCAGTCACTACATTCATACATGACATTACCTGCTTTGCCTGCACAATGGGATGGATTCCCAGAAGTCTGCACCACACTGCATTATGCATCGGATATGCGGGAAAAAACATATCTGGCCTGAAATGCCTTCTGGATCGCTCCGTTAAAGGGATTATATCTGCCAAGAGTATCTGTGTATACAGAAGTACTCACTGTACCTACATAATACGCCGCATCTACTGTTGTATCCTCGTAAAAGATCACAATCAGACACTGCAACAATACTACGGCACCTGCAAGGATAATCATCACAGAGTGATTTTTCCATATTTCAGAAATGCTTCCAAAAATCCCACTACATGTTTCCGTTTGTCCGGCACGTATTCTCCGTTGTTTTTTTATTGTGCAAATCACAGCTGCGCAGATAACCAGAGCCATGATTCCTGCCCATATATAAGCCGCAGCTGTCAGGGATACCCATTTCAGTGTCATCGGTACGATCACCAGTTCAAACACTGCAAAGTAAACCAGATATCCCAGTATGAAAGTCAGGGAACAATCCCCTTTTACTTTCAATATCCGGACCAGAACAATGCCTGCTGCATAAAAAACTATAAACTCCAGGGCAAAACCTGCACAGACAAGGCATAATTCTCTCATTCTTCCACCTTTGTCCCTGACCGGATGGATTCGCGGTTTTTCAAAATCTCCATGGCAATCTTCTCAGGAGTCATCGGAAGCTCTGTCAGACGCACACCTGTTGCATTATAAATTGCCTCAGCCAGTGCCGGACATGGAGTATCAATTACAAGCTCACCAATGGATTTGGCACCAAAAGGACCGCTCTTTTCGTAACTGCACTCGAAATCCACGCGGATATTTCCGATATCCTGTCTGGTTGGGATCTTATACTGCATAAAAGAGTTGTTGCGGATCTTACCTTTATCTGTATATTGTACATCTTCCCAGAGAGCCATGCCAATTCCCTGTGCAATACCGCCCTCCGTCTGTACACGTGCAAGATTCGGATTGATCGGTGTACCGCAGTCAACAACCGCCACATAATCCAGAACATCCACACTGCCTGTCTCTGTATCCACCTCTACTTCTGCCATACCTACCATAAACGGCGGCGGCGAGATCGGTGAAGAATGCTGTTTCACAACCTGAAGCTCGATATTGTTAAAGAAAGTGCTCTTTAATGCGATATCTTCCAATGAAACTTTCTTCTGGGCATTTTCAGAACTGATGGCATCCATATCAACACTATAGCCCTCTTCTGCATCTGTCATATGACCTGCTGCATTTCCGTCTGCCCCATCGCTTATCTCAAGTGTCTCATCATAGAATACACAGGATCCGTCAAAATCAACTTTTCCCTCATCTACTTCCATCATCTCTGCGCCAAGCTTACAGAATTTTTTTCTTCAGCTCCTCGCAGGCCTTCATAACTGCCACACCTGTGGTATAGGTTGTGGCGGAAGCATAGGAACCGGAATCATAAGGAGAAATATCCGTATCCACACTGAATACTACGATGTTATCCATAGGTGTATTCAGACAGTCTGCCGCAATCTGTGCCATAACAGTATCACAGCCTGTTCCCATGTCCGTACATCCAAGTGCCAGTGTATAAGAACCATCTTCATTCAGCTTAATATCTGCGCCGCCTACGTCAACTCCTGCAATAGAAGAACCCTGCATAGCCATGGCAACACCGACTCCGCGGACCTTGCCATTTCCCATATCTCTGCATGGATATTTGGAATCCCAGTCCATCATCTCTTTGGCACGCGCCATACAGCGGTCCATGGAACAGCTCTGTGCATAGGGAACATCCGGATATCCCGGAAGAGGGCCGCCCTCTATAGGCATATTCATTTCTTTTACCTTAACGGGATCCATTCCCATCTTATGTGCCAGCTCATTTACTGCAGATTCCACTGCAAAAATCCCCTGGGTTGCACCATAACCACGATAGGCACCTGCCGCCTGCACATTTGTATAGACAACATCAAAAGCAAATCTGTAGGCTTCTGTATGTCTGTAAAGAGCAATTGATTTATGGCCGCTGAGTCCTACTGTTGTAGAACTGTGTTCTCCGTACGCACCTGTGTTGGACAATGTATAAAGATCAATTGCCTTGATGATACCATTCTCATCTGCACCTGCACGTACTGTGATCTCCATCTCATGGCGCGGTGAAGAGCAGATCATGGATTCGTATCTGGAAAAGATCATCTTGGACGGGCGGCCTGTTTTCCAGGTCACGATCGCCGGATAGATCTCACTGACAGAGGTCTGCTTTGCACCAAAGCCGCCACCGATCCTTGGCTTGATCACACGTACTTTGGAAGCAGGAATGTCCAGTGCCCTTCCAACGATCCTTCGCACATGGAATGGGATCTGTGTTGAGGACAGAACGATCAGTCTGCCGAAATGATCCATATAGCAGGCTGTGCGGAAAGTCTCCATCATAGTCTGCTGGTTTGCTCTTGTATGATAAGTGCGCTCTACAGTATATTTACACTTTGCCAGAACTTCATCTACATTTCCATGTTCTTCCACTGCGGATGCACATAAGTTTCTTTTGTTGTCTCCGCCAAGAGGAATTTTCAGCTTCCAGTCATCCTCCGGATGGACCAGGATCGGATTATCTTTTGCCTTGTGGATATCCAGAACCGGTGTCTCCACGCGGTAATCTACGCGGATTCTCTTCAATGCTTTATCTACCGCCTCTTCTGTCTCACCCGCAACAATGGCAACTGCATCTCCCACAAAACGTACATGACGGTCAAGGATCAGTCTGTCATCCGGACTCATCTCCGGTGCAGTCTGGCCGGCAAGGGTAAAACGTTTCTGAGGCACATCTTTATAGGTAAGGATACATGCAATTCCGGCCACCTTCTCGGCAGTACCTGTTTTAATATCTTCCACCCAGGCGTTGGCGTGGGGACTTCTCAGTATCTTCACGATCAGGCAGTCCCTTGGTGCCAGATCATCTGTATAGACAGGCTTTCCGGTTACCAGTGACATTGCATCTGTTTTACGTACAGGTTGATTTACATATTTCATCTTTATGCTTCCTCCTGTGCTTTCTTATATTTCAGGAACTTCAGGATACTCCTTGTCTGGGAAACAAAACCGGAACATCTGCACAGATTTCCCGCAAGATATTCTTTGATCTGCTCCTCTGTGGGGTCTTTGATCTCGTTGAGCATCGCAAATACATTCATGATAAATCCCGGATTGCAGAAACCGCACTGTTCCGCACCTTCATTCGCCAGAAAGCTTCCAAACTCCTGCGCTTCTCTCTGCATTCCTTCCAATGTAACGATTTTCTTTCCCTCAATGCGTGCTGCAAGTGTACTGCAGGAAAGCACCGGACGACCGTCCATAAGAACTGTGCAAAGACCACAGTTCGCAGTTTCGCAGCCTCTTTTCACGCTGAAACAGCCCTGTTTTCTTAAGAAATCGATCAGCAGTGTATCCGGGGAGATCTCTGCGTGGCGGTTCACTCCGTTAAGCCAGAAATTAATATTCATTTTTCATCCCTCCTACTGCTTCCCAGGCTCTTCTTGTCAATACTTTTACAAGAAGGGTTCTGTATTCCTTTGATCCTCGCATATTGCCTGCAGTAGGAACGTTCTCTGCCGCATATTCTGCAAAGGCTTCGATCGCCTCTTCCTTCTGCTTTTTTGTCATGTTCCGGAAATTCTTCAGGATCTGCTTCTTATCTTCCACGATCATGGCACGTGCAGGTCTGGCACCTATCACAGTCCTTGCCTCATTTCCGATCACAGAAGCTGCACAGGTCAGCACCGGGAAATCTGTTTTTATGTTTCTCTGACTTAAGTAACAGGTAAGAAGTGGCTCTTTTCGCACGATGATATTTACAAGGATGTCATTGTCCTTCTTCATATTTACAAATTCGGTCAGTGGAATACGGCCTGCATCATATAATTCTACCCATGTATCCATTCCCAGGAACATGGTCAGAACATCTGAGAAACCATATCTTCCATAAATGCTTCCTCCCACAGTGGCACAGTTTCTGAACTGTACGCCTACAATGTGGCAAAGGCTTTCTTTCATAGCTCCATGTGTGTAGGTATTCAGAGCTTCATTTGTCTCCAGGTCATGAAGCGGAGTCATACATCCGATGACAAATTCGTCATCATTCTCCGAAATCGCATCCAGCCCCAGACCGGAAAGATCAATCGCTGTGGATATTGCTCTGTTGCCCATTTTCATCCAGACCATTCCCCCAAGAATACGGGCTGTTTTCTTCTGGTTCAGTTCATAAGCTTCCGCCAGACTGTTTACCTTTACATAGCTTTTGATTTTCAGCATTATGTATCGTATCCCTTTCTTACATACTTTTCATATCTCTTGTAATATTTTGACTCGGATCTGTCGTCAGACAGCCAATTTAATATAATACCATAACTTAGAGAAAAAATCTATAAATATCCTCTATTTCATAAATAAATTTTTCACTTTACCGGCGTCTTCTGACTCGGCAGTAATCCTGGTCAGGCGGACAATATCATCCGCTTTGCTGCTTGCTGTAAATATTACTCTAATTCTAGCATATGACAGCCAAAAGTGTCTATTGATAAAACTATCCAAAAAACACTTTTCAAAATATTATCGGATTAACTGTATCATTTGTTTCATTGCGAATCGTTTTGTGCACTGTACCTAAATATTTTCGTAATATATTTGGTTTTTTATATATTTTACTGGATTTTTTCAGGTATCAATGTTATAATGTTCACAAATAAAAGACTTATCACTGTTAATTGCAGATAACAGGTACAATTTGCGAATATTCGCCTGAATCTATACCTGTCAATAACAGAGATGTCATAAAGGAGGGTTTGATTATGAGTAAACGCGTGATTACAATAAACAGGATGCTCGGCAGTAATGGCCGCCTGATCGGTAAAGCTCTGGCAGAAGAGCTTGGATTTGCTTTTTATGACAAAGAGCTGATCGATATTGCAGCTCAGAAAGAAAATATTCCTTTTGATCTGCTTGCCAAGGTTGATGAGAAACGTGGCAGCCAGTGGCGTTTTCCCATTGACCATGAACTTCAGATGGACAGCGATTTTCACTTTGTTCCCATGAATGATGTGCTCTTTGATCTTCAGCGAAAGATTATTCTGGATGCTGCTGAGAAAGAAGATTGTGTGATTGTTGGCCGATGCGCCAATCACATCCTCGACAATAAATGCCTGAGCGTATTTATCCATGCACCATTTGAGTATCGTGTACAGACTGTCATCGAGCGTACAGGACGGGAAGAAAAAAGTGCACAGAAGCTGGTTAAGAAAGTGGATAAAGAACGACGTACTTATTATGAGTACTTTACAGATAAGAAATGGAAAGATATTTCCCAGTATCATCTGGCATTTGACAGCAGTAAATTTGAGCAGGATAAAATTATACAGATGATAAAGATGGCATTGTAAAATCAAACAGGGTTCCAGATTCAAAAGTCTTATCATGCAGGCACGAACGACTTTTTGAACCTAGTACATCGTTTCGTAAATAACTATACCAATCGCGTAGGATGCGGATTCGAGTGTGCTGGTATAAAAACGCAGGCGTAGCGGGCTACGCTGAGGCTTTTAGACCTGTGCAATCGGATTCGCAGACAAGTGAGTGGTATAGTTATTTCGAAAACGATGTACTAGGACCCTGATATCATATTATTTATTTTCTCCCAGAATATACTGCTTCAGGAAATCATAAATCTGATTCTCTGTTGGAGGACATCCCTTTACGTTATGTTCAAATTTACAGGTGCATGCACCTACACCCAGTTTTCCTGTTTTTCCGCGGTATCCCTGGCCGATGCAGATTTTCGTGTCCAGTTTCTCGAAAAGGCCGTCATTTTTAAGCATTTCCAGAGCCGGGATGAGATAACCATAGCAGGCACTGCAGGATTCTACTTCTTCTACTGCATCCTGAAGTTCTACCACTTTTCTTGATTTCGGAAGTTCTTTGCGGGCATTTTCCTCACAGTATACGATGCGGGAACTTTTTCAGATCAGTACTTCCAACCCCAAGCTTCTCTGCCAGTTCAATATACGGTACATCTTTCGTTGTATAATGCATGATCTGACATACATAAGAATCGATCAGTACCGGATCCGTCCCCGCCCAGATACGGTTCATCACTACCGGATTTCCGCCATCCTCGAAATCCAGATCCCCGCAAATGTTATCAACCACGACAAAATCCTGATGGAGCCCCGCATTCAGATGTGCAATCGGTTCATGCAGTCCCATCGCATGAAAATGACGCTTCTCTGTATTGGGGATCAATCCTTTCATATTTTTCAATGCACATGTGATCTTTGTCTGACAATGGCCTTTCAATACCGGAACATTGATCAGAAAATCAATATTTGCCGCACGTTCACAGACATTCAGTTTCATCCCCCTGCAATCTCTTTCAATCCCCTTGTCTTTCTGCATATCCCAAAAAGGCACCTGATATTTTTCTGTTAGTTCACGATATCCGCACACTTCGTATGCTTCTATGGTCTTATCTCCCACCCAGGAGCCTTCCAGAATGGCAATATTTCCATATCCGTTTTCCTGCAGATACTCAATAATTCCCGCCACAATTTCCGGATGTGTGGTAGCTCCCCATGAAGCCTCGGAAGGTGATACAAGATTAGGCTTGATACCAATCTGCATCTTTTTATCTGAAATTACAGACGCCAGGCCGCACTGTGCCAGCAGTTCCTTTGTCATTTCTTTGTAATTGGTTCCGCTCTTTATATAGATTTCATTTTTGTTCATTACAAGATTATCCTTTACACTTTACATTCGAATATTTTTGCTGCTGATTTTTGCATATCTTTTTTAGTATTTCCCCCCGGAAGTTTTCTTCTGAACCGGTCAGCTTTTCTGAGGTGAAAATGTTCTCCGCATCAGCCTGCATGCCACTGTACTTGTGAGCAATGCCACCAGAAATCCTGCCAGAACATCCCCCGGATAATGTACGCCCAGATAGAGTCTGGAAAAAGCAATCATTCCGGCCAGAACAACAGGTAAAATCCCCCATTTCCCTGGCAGCATCCGCAGACAGACCAGTGCAACGGCAAAGGAAGCGCAGGTATGGCCGGATGGAAATGAATAGTCTTTCGGTCTGGTGATCAGCGGAATGATCTGTGTATAAGTATCAAAAGGTCTTGGACGGGCTACTGCATTTTTTATCAGCAGATTTGTGATCAGAAACCCTGACAGCAGCGAGAGTGCCGCTGTCACTCCTGTTTTGCGTGTTTTCCCGAAACAGATCAGAAGCACACATAATACGATCCAGAACCATCCTCCGTTTCCGAGGAAGGTGACTGCTCTCCAGAACGGAGTCAGGGCATCCAACCTTAAATGTTCCTGGATCCACAGTAAAATATTCATATCTAATTGCTGTAATGTCGCCATAAACTTCTCCCATTATAATTTTTTATCAGTCACAGTATGTATTCCTCTCAAAATACATACGAATTATATCAGTCCGACTTCTTTTATGCAAGGTATTATAAGCAAAGTTGATTTGTTTAAGGGCTCAAAAGTCAAAATAACGTAGAAATCAGTCAAAATACCGATAGCGTTTTTCTGCCGGAAGGATTATGCTGAAAACAGACTTATAAAACTGCCTGATCAGGCAAATACTTATTACGGGGGTAAATATGATAAACACATTATCGGCCGGTAAGGATAATTTTTACCGGCAGATGCTTAAACTGACGATTCCGATCATTATCCAGAATCTGCTCAGTGCAGCGGTTAACTCCGCAGATGTAATTATGCTTAATTATGTGGGACAGTCTGCGATTTCTGCGGTGTCTCTGGCTGCCAATTACTCCAATATCCTGTTTATGGTATATTATGGACTTGGCACAGGTGCCTCTCTTCTGTGTGCGCAGTATTTCGGAAAAAATAATATGCAGGCTATTCATGCGATCGAGGGAATTGCCCTCCGCTTTTCTATCATAATCTCGGGAATCGTAGCACTGATCGCATTTACCGCTCCTCAGCTTATGATGAAGATTTTTACTTCTGATCAGGAACTGATCTCTATCGGTTCTTCTTATCTGAGGATTATGGGAATTACATATCTCTGCTGGGGAATTACAGAGGTTTATCTGGCGATTTTGCGCAGCATCGGACGCGTAACAATCAGTATGGCATTGAATATGCTGGCTTTTATACTGAATATTATCCTGAATGCCACTTTTATCTTCGGGCTTTTCGGCGCACCGAAGCTGGGAGCTACAGGTGTTGCCATTGCAACTGCTGTTTCCAGACTGATCGAACTGGCAGCATGCGTGATTGTTTCTTTCCTGAGCAAAGATGTTAAATTGAACCTGACCTTTATGTTTATCCGCAGTAAGGTGCTGTTTGGCGACTTCATCCGGCTGTCACTTCCCGCTCTTGGAAATGACGTTTCCTGGAGTGTTGCTTTCTCCATGTACTCTGTAATCCTGGGACACCTCGGAACAGATGCCGTCGCAGCCAACTCTCTGGTTACGGTTGTCCGCAATATCGGTTCTGTGTTCTGCTTTGCAATTGCCAGTGCGGGAACGATTCTTCTTGGAAATGTTATGGGAAAAGGGGATCTGGAGAAATCGAAGGTGTATGCCTCCAGAATGCTGAAGATGACCATTATAGCCGGTGCCATTGGCGGTGTGATCGTATTTGCCATCACTCCTCTGGTCCTGAGATTTGCATCCTTAAGTGACGGCGCAATGCATTATCTGAAGTACATGCTGCTTATCAATACCTATTATATTATGGGTTCTGCTGTAAACACAGCCCTGATCGCCGGGGTATTCCGCGCAGGCGGTGATACGAAGTTCGGGCTGATCTGCGATACCATTGATATGTGGGTATATGCGGTACCTCTGGGATTTTTTGCGGCCTTTGTCCTGAAGCTTCCGGTATTGTGGGTCTACTTCCTGCTATGTACAGATGAGTTTGTGAAATGGCCATGGGTATTCCATCATTACCGCCAGGGGAAATGGGCGCAGAATATTACAAGGGAGAATCTGTTTGAGCAGAAAGCTTCCTGAGATATCATCCATATCCGCCGCAGTGTGGTTCTATCATAAATAAGCAAAACAGCAGGTCTGTTCATTCTATGAACAATCCTGCTGTTTTTATGTCTGCAGATTTTCTTTCCGGATCCCTGCAGACATCCATTTTCGGTTTATAAAAAATGCTTACAGATTATAATGTATTCAGGTCGATTCTGTAATCGTCAGAGCCCTGTCCGTCTACTGTGTAGTAAGCGGCTTTCTGCTCAACATTTACATAAACGCTGATTTCTTTTCCTTCGATGCCTTTGTCTTTAATGTCTTTTTTGGATTGCTTCCTCGATGGAGCTCATTGTAACTGCAAAACCAGGTAATTCGATAGTTGTTTCTGCGAATTTTTTCGATGTCGATATTTTTAGCCACTTCTTTTACTGCTTTTTTTGACAGTTTCTTTTGCTTCTTCTACAACCGGAGCCTTCGCAATATCAGCTGCAGCGTCTTTTGCTTCTTCAATTACTTCTGAAGCCTTTACAGTTGTTTTCTCAACTGTCTCTTTGACTGCTTCTGTGGCCTTTGTTGTTGCTTCTTTAATAGTTTCCTTTGCTCTTGAAGTTGTTCTTTTTCTCATAATAATCTCCTATTCCAACTGATTGGTCTAGAGCGTGTCGCTCTAACAGTTTCCTGTGTAACCGTACCACAAATTCCAGACAATGTCAAATTTTTATCAAATTTTGTCCTACTCGACATTTTTTTAAGGCTTCATCCATAGGAACCTTCTTCACTCTCCGAAATTCCAGCAAAGCAACGATTCCGTATGTAATGATTCCTGCTGCAAACATCTGCACATAGATCATCGGGTCGATCCAGAGCGTGATCCATCCGGAAATACTGGACAGCATCATCTCCCGAAACAGAACTTTCATGATTACTGTTTCCAGCGGCAGACTCAAAAGCAGACAGAACACCACCACCAAAGACGTGGACATAATATATAGCTTGCTGATCTCGCCATTTGTATAGCCCAGGATTTTTACCATTGAAATAGACTGGGCATTTTTTTTCGATAATGATCTTGGAAAGAAGATAGATCAGTACCATATAGATCATAATGGCAAATCCGTTTACCATACCCATCATACTTCCCATGGATACATCCAGCTGTCTGGAGATCTTTGTCAGTGCATCAAGGTCAACTACAGATCCTATATACTGGTTCTTGATATCTGTAAGCTCTGTATCTGAGAAATACCCACTGTAATAATCCTCTCCCAGATCAAAAATATCATTCAGTTCACTGCGGGGCATAAACACACACAAGGCAGCCGTATAATCATAAACTCCTGCTATTTTAAACGAATATTTCTCTTTTTCGTATTTTTCTTTCAGAGTGATGGTATCCCCCACATGAAGCAGGAATTTATCCGCATATGCGCTCGAAATATAAACTGCTGCGCTTTCTTTTTCTGCATTTGCCGTATTCTTGTTATCTGCTTTTTCTTTATTCCCTGCTTCATCTTTTTTATCTTTTGTATTATTAAAATCTATCGTTACATACCTGCTGTCCGGTTCGATCCCGTAAAGCAGTACTTCCTCACTCTTATATTTTCCTGGCAGTGTATTCAGGGAATAAGCAGAAAATTCCTCTGCATCTTCATTGTCTGTTCTGGAATCCATATAAAACTCCAGCTGAGAGATCAGACCGTCAAATTTATTTCCACCTACTGCGCTGACCGGAACCTGAAGCATATACTGGTATTTTGCCAGCATATTGTTCTGGATTTCCACTTGGTAATGGGACAGTGCCGAAGGAAGCAGCAATCCAAACATCAGCAGCAGATTTGCAAACAGGATCCCGATAAACAGAACCATATAATTACTCATATTCTGAAAAATCACCCGAAGCCGGAATCTGGAAAAGATTTTCATCTTCGGACTCAGATAAATTGCCCTCTTCTGCTTTCTTCCCGACAGATCCCTGCGCAGGAATTTTAACGGTGACAGCTTCAGCTTATGTCTGAGCACTCCGTAATTTACCACCAGCATAATAACTACCGGAACCAGAGTTGTAAGCCCAAATGCCTCCCCATTCCATACGGTCACATAAGTCGGAAGACTATAGCTTCCATAATACATATCTGCACATACATCCTTTAATACAGTGTATCCAAGGATATTTCCGATCAGTGCACCCACAAAAGTAACCAGCACCGGAAGTGTCATATAGTGAAGAATCAGTTCCTGTCTGGTATATCCGGACGCACGTAAGGTACCGATAACACCGGCTTCTTTCCGTATCGTATTGCTGATGGTAATTCCGAATACAAAGGCCATGATCACCATAATAATATAAAGAAGCATGATCATCATGGCCTTGTCTCCACCCATATCATCCCCTGTAAAAGTAATGGCCTGATTCAGATACCGGGGTACAAAAGCCTCCAGTGTGACAATCTTTCCCATATCCTCCATCAGATCCTCGGAAACTTCTTTCTCTTCCTTTTCTGTCTTCGGTTTTTCGTCATAGATCCAGGAATAATTGTACTGCAGTTTTTCCTGATCCAAAGAATCAAACTCCTCCTCAGTCACAACAGAAACCCCAAATTTCACAGCATCAAACATGGAATCGTTGTTATTCTGAAACAGGCAGCTGTAGTCGGAAAGTGCCACCAGGCCGGTAATCTTCCAGGTTCTTTTTCCGCTCCGGAGCGTATCTCCTACAGACAGATTGTTGTTGTCTGCATACATTCTGTCAATGGCAATCTCTCCTGTCCCGGCAGGCAGCTCTCCCTTCATCAGGCAGACCTTGTCCACCTGCTGCCTGTTTTTTAAAAAAACGCATGGTGCTTCCATTATCCAGAGGTTCCTCCACATAATAATTATCATACAGCTTCACACCCAGCGCCTCTATTTCTTCTCTCTGGGTTTTGTGGACTTGCTCTGCTGTGCGAAAGTTTCCGTCTTCTATGTTGTACTTCCCAAAACCTTCATTGTAAGCAATAAGCATACTGTTATCTGCAACCAGAAAGCCTGACACAAATCCAATGGATGCAACCATCAGGATAAATACAACCAGATATTTTCCCAGTTCTCCCTTCAGTTCTCTGGGCAGACGTTTGCGTAAAGGATTTTTCATCATATGCCTCCTTACCAGTCAAGCTCTGCTGCCGGGATCTTATGCTCATTGAGGTAATTTTTGCGGATCATCCCATCGCGAAGCTTCACCACCCGGTCAGCCATATCTTTGATGGCATCGTTATGCGTTACCATGACGATGGTGTTGCCATATTTCTGGTTTACCGTCTCGATCAGCTTCAGGATTTCCTTGGAGGTATTATAATCCAGGGCTCCTGTAGGCTCATCGCAAAGAAGAATATCCGGATTCTTTACAATGGCTCTGCCAATGGCAGTCCTTTGCTGCTGACCGCCGGAAAGCTGATTGGGAAGCTTTCTCTGGTGCTCATAGATTCCCAGCGTATGGAGCAGTTCATCTACATCCAGAGGCTTATCACTGAGATAGGCTCCCACCTCTATATTCTCCCGCACTGTAAGATTGGGGATCAGATTATACATCTGAAAAATATATCCCAGATGCTTACGCCTGTACAAAGACAGATTCTTCTCCGACATATCTGCCAGACGCTCCCCGTCTATGACCAGATTTCCCTCGTCTGCACTGTCAATCCCACCGATAATATTCAGAAGCGTAGACTTACCGGAACCAGACGGCCCCAGAAGCACACAAAACTCTCCTCTCTCAATGTCAAAATCCAGCCCTTTCAGCACATCCACCCGGCTGTCCCCTGCACCAAAAGACTTCTGAATTCCCTGTATCTGCAGAAACATTTTTTCATTCCTCCCTCATATCCACTTCCTGTGGAGCAAATTTCTTTAATTCTTTAATATAATAACACTGCTGTTTTACAATATTGTTATACTTTGCTAACTTTAGGTTAGTATAAACTTACTCCATTGTCAACTGATTTTCGTAGTTTTGTAAAATTTTATGGATATGTTCGTTACTGTTCACTCCGTTCACAGTAACGTAGCCAAAATTCATTCCAGATTGCCTGCGGCAATGGAATTTTGGCTCGTATGTCTCGGAATAAGCTCTTTTACCAAAGATAAATTTTGAACATCAAAATATATTGACTTTTCTTTTTTACCTTGTTATAATTTTTTCTGAAGTAACTGCTGTCCGGCAGTCTGCAAAGTAGCAGGCTGCCCCCAGGAAAGGAATTATCCATGAACACTCTCAGAAAAATATATTGCAGGGCTTTTCAGAAAGCTTTTCACATTGCAATTCCCTTTTTTACCTTACAGAAAACCTAAAATCGCAGGAAGCGTCAAGGAACTCCCTGAAATCATCATGCGCCACAAATGTACTCATGTATTAATCATTACAGATGGCGGTATCATGAAGCTTGGACTTACCCGAAGACTGGAAAAAGCTTTAAAGGAGGCCGGTATCCCCTATACCATTTATGATAAAACAGTTGCCAACCCTACTACTGTCAATGTCCGCGAGGCGTTGGAGCTTTACCATAAAGAAGGCTGTGATGCCATCATCGGTTTCGGCGGCGGTTCCAGCATGGACTGTGCCAAGGCAGTCGGTGCCTGTGCGGTCAAACCCAATCAGTCTCTGGCTCAGATGAAGGGAATCCTGAAGGTACATAAGAAGCTTCCCCTTCTCATGGCAGTTCCAACCACTGCCGGAACAGGAAGTGAGACCACTCTCGCCGCTGTGATCACAGATGCAGACACCAGATACAAATACGCGATCAACGATTTCCCGCTGATTCCCCGCTATGCAGTGCTGGATCCCAAGGTTACCTTAAGCCTGCCCCCATTTATCACCGCAACTACAGGTATGGATGCCCTGACTCACGCAGTGGAGGCATATATCGGCAATTCCACCACCATTGATACACGCAGGGATGCATTAAAAGCGGTAAAACTGATTTTTGAAAATATAGATATTGCCTATGAGCATGGCGATAATATTCATGCAAGACGAAATATGCTCCACGCCTCCTTCTATGCAGGCTGTGCTTTTACCAAATCCTATGTAGGATATGTTCATGCAGTCGCTCACTCTCTGGGCGGACAGTACAACGTTCCCCATGGACTTGCCAATGCCATTCTGCTGCCGCTGGTACTTCGGGAATATGGTTCCTGCATTGACAAAAAGCTCCACAGACTTGCCATTGCAGCAGGACTTGCAGACAAAAATACGCCGGACCATGAAGCAGCAGAGCTTTTTATCCGGGCAATTGAAGAGATGAAAGAGCGATTTGGAATCGTAAATATTGTAAAAGAAATTCAGGAAACAGATATCCCCAAGCTTGCCCATTATGCAGATAAAGAGGCCAATCCTCTGTATCCTGTGCCGAAGCTTATGGATGCCTCCGAACTGGAGAAATTTTATTACATGCTGATGTCTCTGACTTCCAAGGAAAATACCTCAGAAGCTGAGAAGTAACTGTTAATATTCTTCTATCCTGCAAAGCGATTTTTTATAAAAATATCAAAATACAGGAACCTGCAGACTCTCAATAGTTACCTGATATCTATATTATATAAGGAAATAATGTATTATGACAGAAACAGAAATTAAAGAAATCGTTCAGAAACAACGCAGCTAATTTTTACACAGGTGCCACTTTACCGGTAGAAAAAAAGGCTGGATGCCTTGAAAAAAATTAAAGACCTGTATTCAGAAATATGAACCACTGATCAATGAAGCACTGAAACGTGACCTTGGAAAAAGTAACTTTGAATCCTATATGTGTGAAGTGGGACTTGTGCTCTCAGAACTCAGCTACATGATCCGCCATACACCTTCCTATGCAAAAGAAAAAACAGTACTGACTCCCCTTGCCCAGTTCGCTTCCAGAAGCTATAAGAAGCCATCTCCTTATGGTGTTGTCCTGGTTATGAGCCCATGGAATTATCCTTTCCTGCTCACCATTGATCCGCTGATCGATGCGATTGCAGCCGGAAATACAGTTGTACTGAAACCAAGTGCCTACTCTCCTCACACCAGCCGGGTGATTGAAACCATTATCACCGAATGTTTTGATCCCCAGTATGTGGCTGTGGTAAACGGCGGACGTGCGGAAAATAACACTCTTCTCAATGAACATTTTGACTATATTTTCTTTACAGGAAGCCAGCATGTTGGCAGGGAAGTAATGGCAAAAGCATCTGTACATCTGACCCCCGTTACCCTGGAGCTGGGCGGTAAAAGCCCCTGCATTGTAGAGAAAAGTGCCAACCTGAAACTTGCAGCCAGAAGAATTGTATTTGGAAAATATCTCAACTGTGGTCAGACCTGTGTAGCACCTGATTATATTTACTGCGACAGAGAAATCAAGGATGAACTGATCCGACAGATCCAGAAACAGATCAGGAAACAGTTTGGTTCCACACCTCTGAATAATAAGAATTATGGGAAAATTATTAATGAAAAGCACTTTACTCGTATCTGCAATCTGATCGATCCCAGCAAGGTAGTCTGCGGCGGTGACAACAATCCGGGAGCTCTTCAGATCGCTCCTACTGTTATGGATAATGTAACCTTCGGGGATGCAGTAATGCAGGAGGAAATCTTCGGTCCTGTGCTTCCTGTGCTGGCCTATGATTCCCTGGATGAGGCCATTGAAAAGGTCAACTCCATGGCACATCCTCTGGCACTATATATCTTCACCTCCGACAAAGAAGCTGCGGAAAAAGTTACTTCCCGCTGTGGATTCGGAGGCGGATGTGTCAATGACACCATCATCCACCTGGCAACCAGTGAGATGGGATTTGGCGGCTTTGGTGAAAGCGGAATGGGTTCCTACCATGGCAAAGACGGTTTTCATACCTTCTCCCACTATAAGAGTATTGTAGACAAAAAAACATGGCTGGATTTGCCAATGAGATACCAGCCATATAGAAAAATTTATGAAAAATTATTGAGGAAGTTCCTGAAATAAGGAACTTTCTCAGGATTGATTCCCCTTATCAGCTCTGCTGACCAGTTGATTACGAATTTCCTGCATCCGGTTATCCAACTGAGCACTCTGGGTGGCACACGCCAGAAGCTCCTCCTGCAATTGCTGTGCCTGATCTGCCGGGATATCTTTTTTATAGCGAAGCTTATGTTCCAGACTTGCCCAGAAATCCATGGCAATAGTTCGAAACTGGACTTCCACATTTACCACTTTTTTTGTTTTTCTGCAGAAAGATAGGCACCTGCACGATCAGATGCAGGCTTCTGTAACCACTGGGTTTTGGAATTTTTTATATAATCATTTTTTCTCGATCAGTACAATATCATCCTGACGCAGAAAGCTGTCTGCCAGCTCATAGATATCCTCCGGAAAAGAACAGATTACCCGGACACCTGCGATATCCTTGATATTTTCTTCTATAGCAGTTAAAGACATGGGAATATTTTTTCTGCGTATTTTCCGCACAATGCTGTCATAAGATTTAATTCTGGTTTTAATACCCTCGATAGGATTTTTATCATATTCCAAGGAATACTCCTGATTCAGCACTCTGAATTTTGTCTCAATCTCCATGACAGCACACTGATAGTAAGACATCAGCAGATCAAAGGGCCTTTTATTTTTCTGGATCATTTCCAGAAATTCTTCAGACAGTAGACTCCTGCGGATCAGCTCGTCCTTTCTGGCTTCTATACGGTTTTTTCGTTCCGACATAATTTCTTCAAAATTTTTCAAATGTTCCTCCCCCTCTTACGGTTTTGTATAATTACTATAGCAATCCTCGTAAATAGTGCATTTAATAGGCTCGCTATAAACTGTCCACTTTTTTCAGTAGCAATAAATCAAAGACTATTATAACACAATTCCCGCAAAGAGTAACCATTCTCGTTACTGTTTATTCCATTCTCGGTAACGTCTCAGTAACGCAACCAGTAAACCAGCCAGTAAACAATAACCCATTCTTCTTTTCTTCGCAAAACACTTGTTCTTTATCATCAAACATGGTATTCTTATTTTGCTGCAAACTGTTATCGTAATTCAGGAAAATACCGTAACACCAGCCATTTCATTACTTACAGTATTTTCCTGAATTTCTATAAATGGTATGTTGCAGATATAATATATTGCAATATGCACCACATCTATAGCAATCCTCTTAAATGTATCATTTACGAGGACTGCTATACAATTTTATATAATACAGGAGACTCAACACATGGATGGATATGAATTTGAATATCAATGTGCAAAGATACTAAAGCGAAAGCATTTTTCTAAAATAAAAGTAACCCAAAGCTCCGGAGACCAGGGAATCGATATCATTGCTTTCAAACATCGGAAAAAAATACGGGATACAATGTAAATATTACACCCATCCCGTTGGAAATAAAGCTGTTCAGGAAGCCTATGCAGGTGCAAACTTCTACGACTGCGATAAAGCTGTTGTAATGACAAACATAACCTTTACAAAGTCAGCAACCCAGCTTGCACAGAAACTGGATGTTGAACTATGGCCCAACTGCCCTGTTACACCTTTTTACAGTTTACCGTTTAAGATCATGAGTTCATTAAATGCAGTGCTTTTTCTTTACGCAGTGCTCGCATTTCTCTCCCTGAAACCTGAATTTGATTTTATTCATCTTCCCTTTGTTCCTGATACCCTGACGCTGATCATCATTCTTACAGCTTCTATTTCCGGTATCTTCGGCTGGAGTTTTTTTTCTGTGTAATCTCATCGCTGCAGGCACATACCTTTATCTTGCATTTCATACACTCATTCTGCCGACATATGCAGAAACAGGCAGCTGCACAAATATACATCTGCTTTCCCTGATTCCGGCAGGTGTATATCTGCTTCATGCAGGATGGATAAAAATCAGGAAATAAAAGTCTTATAAATAACTATTATGATGCTCAGCTTTCTGATTTGCCAAAAAGCAGCCCTGCTCATGAGAACAGAGAACTCCTACTGCCTGTAAATAGGCATAGATGACCGTTGTCCCCACGAACTTCATACCACGTTTTTTCCAAATCTTTTGATATACGGTCAGACAGTTCCGAACTTGTCCGTCCAGTTTCACAGACTACTTTGCCATCTGTCCAATGCCAGATATAGTCCGAAAAGCTGCCATACTCCTTCTGAATTTCCAGGAATGCCCATGCATTGGTAACGGCAGCCTGTATTTTCAGGCGGTTTCGTATGATGCCGGGATTACTCCGCAGTGCTTCCAGCTTGTCCTCAGTGTAAGCACTGACTTTCTCCGGATCGAAGTTGTCAAAAGCCTTGCGGAAAGCATCTCGCTTGTTCAGAACACATTCCCAGGACAGACCCGCCTGAAAGCACTCCAATATCAGCATTTCAAAGAGCTTCCGGTCATCATGCACCGGAACACCCCACTCCTCATCGTGATAACGGATGTAACGCTCATTTCTCGGATTTGCCCAGCAGCATCGTATCTTGCCATCTGCCCACTTCATTCATATACCACCTTTCCATATATTTCTCCAAATAGCTTCATTCTCTGCACAGGCTTTTAACATTACATCCTGAATTTTTTTACATTTGTACAATAGAAAGACTATACACTGTCATTTTTGTCATATAATCACCCTATTCTTCACGAAAACATTAAAAATACAGAAAACTTCTATCCGAAATATTCCTGCATTAACAAATCAACTAACACCTTATCGTTAATTTAGTCATCACGCAATTCAATTTAGTCATTTATACACAAAATGACTAAATTGAATTGCATATGGTATAATTAAAATTTATCTATCGCACTCCTCATAAATGATCACCTTGTTCAGATTATTGCTCTATTATCCTGTTCAGGAATCCTTCGTCCGGATGCTCCGGTATTTCAAAGAATACATCTATTTTTCCAGGTTCTGCGGAACGGTCTTCAAAGGCAGGGAAAATAAAGCCGCATTTTGGAGTTCCGGCATTGTAATCTTTATCTACCGGAGCCACCACACAGATCAGGAAACTGTATATTTCTTCTGACTCCCACTGTTCGCTGTGGTCTGAGCCTTTCTTGGGAATATCATATATTCCATGATAAATATAAATTCCAAACTCCTGTCCCTGCAGACGGTTTGTTCCATTTGATGAATCTCTTGTACTGCAGATTCCCTCCGCAAGCTGTTCACAGAGAGTCTGAACCAGAAGATCATCTTTTAATCCGTATTGTGATAATGCCATCAGTAGTTTATGGATGCTGTCATATGCCATATCCCCTTCAGGGAATTTATAACGTTTTAACTGTTCATTTGTTTTGGAAAAAGGAATGGTTTTCGCAAGATCCAGATTTACCTGCTGATCATGTTTGCTCATATTTTTGAAGCTTACATTGAAGGTATTATCTATGTATCCCTCATCATCTATATATGCTCCTGCTGTACGCACAAAGCAGTTTCTGGATAATGTCATCCTGCGGGTTAATTCCAGCATATCATTTCGGTTGATCTTTGTATCATTTTTTATTCATCAAAATGGTTCCATCCTCTCCAAAAGCTTTTCTTTTATGGTCAGTATATCATACGTGACATGCTCTCGCCACTTAAATCTTACAGATTTTGAAGTGGGAGCTTCCTGCTCAATTGCCCTTCAGGGCAAAGCTAAAACAGGCTATCCCCGCGTGTCCCGCGGTTCTTTTTTTTGATCCGGTTACGGATCTTTTCTGTGCTATTATGCACAATTTTTTTATATATTCTTTTTCCTTCTTTCAGAATATTGACCGCCGCATTCACATCCCGGTCCATCCGGTTTCCACATTCGCATAGGTATATCCGTTCTGATAATGCCAGCTCTTTCTTCTTATGTCCG
>ENA-OQES01000202-OQES01000202.1-human-gut-metagenome-genome-assembly--contig:-NODE-202-length-25829-cov-3.404677_pt1 | contig 25829 bp, 29 predicted proteins | sample MGYA00242798_ERZ504641 | MGnify/ENA primary metagenome ERZ504641 (study PRJEB26092, sample SAMD00036327) | human gut metagenome | host: Homo sapiens | study: EMG produced TPA metagenomics assembly of...
ATTGTGCCGTAGGGGCCGGACACGCCCGGCCCGCGAGTTTACGCCGGTACCCTATTTATGGTCTGCTCTGTAGGGAGGGGTCTTGACCCCTCCGCAGGAACCTGGCGGCTGCCGCAGCATGCCCGGAGCGGTCAAGACCGCTCCCTACAAACGGCGGCATACATGCCGCCCGCGCCGCTTACTCCGCCATATCAGAGAACACCATATACAGCCCCACGGCCCCTACAATGACGCCTATCGCGGCAAACGGGAAATCACCGAAATTGTACAGAATCATGGTGTTGATTTCCCCACTGCCTGCGCAGAGCAGGATGCCAAAGAGAAGCAGTGCAATGCCTTTTGAAATCTTGCTGCTCATACGGATAACCTCCTGAAATTAAAATATAAGACCTCTTACCGCTGATTATACCACAAAAGAGGCTGCCGCACAAGGTAAAACCCCATGCCGCAGCCTCTCGCTGTAACCCGTTCCCGGGAACAAATATTGAAATTCTTTTTGTTACTTTTCTTATAAGAAAAGTAACTTACTTCTCGATGACTTCCTTCGTGTCGCGGGCAATCATCAGCTCCTCGTTGGTCTCGATGATCAGGGTGCGCACACGGGCACCCCAGGCAGTGACTTCAACGACATCTTCCTTCTGCTTGTGTGCATCGCGGTTCTTGTCAGTGTCGATGCGGATGCCCAGCCAATCCATGTGGTGGCAGATCTTGGCGCGGGAGTCGGCGTCATGCTCGCCGATGCCGCCGGTAAAGACGATGGCGTCCACGCCGCCCATAGCGGCAATGTAGCTGCCGATGGTCTTTTTGATCTGGTAGTTCAGCATGTCGCTGGCCAGCTGTGCGCGCTTGTTGCCGTTCATGGCGGCCTCCTCGACATCGCGCTTGTCGCTGGACACGCCGGAAACCCCCGAGCAGGCCGGACTTCTTGTTCAGGATCTCGTCCAGCTCGTGGCCGGTGATCTCGAGGTTGTACTTCAGGTAGTTGACCACAGAGGGATCCAGGTCGCCGCAGCGGGTACCCATCATCAGACCGGCCAGCGGGGTCATGCCCATCGAGGTATCAATGACCTTGCCCTGATCGACTGCGGCGATGGAGGAACCGTTGCCCAGATGGCAGGTGATGAGCTTCAGGCGCTCAATGGGCTCCTCCAGAAACTCAGCGGCGCGGTGGCTGACATACTTGTGGCTCGTGCCGTGGAAGCCGTAGCGGCGGACGCCGTACTTCTCATAGTACTCATAGGGGATGGCGTACATATAAGCCTTCGGGGGCATGGTGGAGTGGAAAGCCGTGTCAAAGACCGCAACGTTCGGCTTGTCCTGACCAAAGACCTTGTAGGAGGCCTCGATGCCCAGGATGGCGGCGGGGTTGTGCAGGGGAGCCAGCGGGCTCAGGTCGTGGATGGCCTTGACGACCTCGGGGGTGATCAGGCAGCTCTCCTTGAACTTCTCGCCGCCGTGGACGACGCGGTGGCCGATGGCGTCGATCTCGGAAACACTGTCAATGACCTTGCCTGCGCCGGTGGTCATCTTCTTCACGACCTCGGTGAATGCCTCGGTGTGGGTGGGGAAGATGGCGGGCGTGGTTGCCTTCTGGCCGTTGGCCTCGTGGGTGATCATGCTGCTCTCCATGCCGATGCGCTCGCACAGACCCTTGCAGAGGACCTTTTCGCCCTCCATATCGATCAGCTGGTACTTCAGGCTGGAAGAACCGCAGTTGATAACCAGAACTTTCATGGAATATCCTCCTTAAAATGGCAGGGTAGATTGCCCTTTCCTAAATGCTGATTTTATTATATAATGGTATAAATAAATTTTCAAGCGCAAGTTCTGCAAGATAGCACAATTTTTGCACAGAACGCCAAAGTACTTTTTTCAACAATCTATCGCCAAAGAATCAGGAGCCAATTGTTATGGATTTCACAGGCATTATTGCCGAATACGACCCCTTCCACAACGGCCATGCGGCCCAGCTGGCTGCCGTGCGCGCCGCAGGGGCACAGTGTATTGCCGTCTGCATGAGCAGCGGCGCAGTGCAGCGCGGCGGTGTGCCGATTCTGCCCGAGAGCGTGCGGGTACGCGCGGCGCTGGATGCCGGGGCTGACCTTGTGGTAGCCCTGCCCGCGCCCTACGCCTGCGCCACGGCGGAGCAGTTCGCTGCCGCGGGCGTGCACCTGCTGGCCGCGCTTGGCTGTGATACGCTGGCCTTCGGTGCGGAGACTCCCGACGCGGCGGCTCTGCTGGACACGGCCCGCCTGCTGGACGGGGAGGAACTGAACGCCCGCATCCGCCAAAATCTTGCCACCGGCATGACCTATGCCGCAGCCCGGGCCGCGGCTGCCGACGCGCTGCACCCCGGCACCGGCGGCCTGCTGCGCACGCCCAACAACATTTTGGGCATCGAGTATTGCAAGGCGATCCTGCACCGGCACGCAGCCCTGACGCCGCTGGCACTGCCGCGGCTTGGCGCGGCGCACGGCGGCGGGGCAGGGGCGCACGCGGGCACGCCGATGGCCAGTGCCAGCTTTCTGCGCGGCCTGCCGCAGCCCGACTGGGAGCCGTTTGTGCCCGCCCGCGCGGCGGAGCTGTACGGCAGGGCTGCGGCGGACGGCCTTTTGCTGGACGGCGCAAGACTCGAGACCGCCGTTCTGGCCCTGCTGCGGATGCAGGACCCCGCGAATTTTGCGCAGGTGCGCGGCGTGAGTGAGGGACTGGAAAACCGCCTGACCGCCGCCGTGCGGGAAGCCGACAGCCTCGACGACCTCTACACCCGCTTGAAAACCAAGCGCTACCCCCATGCGCGTCTGCGGCGGCTGGTGTTGGACGCGGCGCTTGGCTTCCCGGCAGAACTGCCAATGCCGCCGTACCTGCATGTGCTGGGGGCACGCAAAGCGGCGCTGCCGCGTTTAAAACAGGCGTCGCTACCCGCCGCGACAGCGCTGGCAGACCTGGCCCGCACCGGCCCTGAAGCGGCAAAAATCAGCAGACTGCATAATAAGGCAGTTGATTTTTCGTCATTATGCAGAGAAAAAATTCAGCCTATGGGGCTTGCGTTCACGGCTAAGCCGGTGGTAATATAATTCTATATGGATAAAAAATGCGCGTGATACAACATTGTTGCATTTTTAACGCGCAAAATCAGTGCGAAATGAAGGAGTAAAACATGGCGCTGCACGTAATGGACGAAGCAAACCACTGCCTTGGCTGCAAGGTGCCCCGCTGCCAGCAGGGCTGCCCGATCCACACCAATATTCCCGAGGTCATCCGCCTTTTGAAGGCCAACAAGCTCGACGAAGCGGGCCGTATGCTGTTTGAGAACAACCCCCTGACGACGGTATGCTCGCTGGTCTGCAACCACGAAAACCAGTGCGAGGGCCATTGCGTGCGCGGCATCAAAGGTGCGCCGGTGCACTTCTCGGTCATCGAGAACTACATCTCGTCCACCTACGCCAGCCAGATGACCCAGGGCCCCGCGCCGTCCAACGGCAAAAAGGCCGCCATCATCGGCTCCGGCCCGGCGGGCCTGACCATTGCGGTCATTCTGGCACGTTACGGCTACGACGTCACGATCTTTGAGAGCCACGATAAGATCGGCGGCGTGCTGCGCTACGGCATCCCGGAGTTCCGCCTGCCCAAGACCGTGCTGGACGATTTCGAGTACCGCCATCTGCGCTTAAAGGGCATCAAGGTCCGCCCCAACACCGACGTGGGCAAGGCGCTGAAAATTGAGGATCTGTTCCGCGACGGCTACAAGGCCATCTTCATCGGCACCGGCGTCTGGCGGCCCAACACGCTGCACATCAAGGGCGAGAGTCTCGGCAACGTGCACTACGCCATCAACTATCTGCAAAACCCCGATGTCTACCACCTGGGCAATCGGGTAATCGTCATCGGCGCGGGCAACGCGGCCATGGACGTGGCGCGCACCGCCATCCGCCACGGCACGCGGCATCTCGAGTGCTTCTCGCTGTCCAGCCACATTACGGCCAGCGAGTACGAGGCAAGCTATGCCAAGCTGGAAGGCGTGAACTTCATCTTTAACAAAAAGCCGTTGGAGATCACCGACAAGGGCGTCGTCTTTATCGATCTGAACGAGGCTGAGGACGGCACGCTGACCGAGATTCCCGGCACCGAAAAGCTCTACCCGGCGGATAGTGTCATTGTGTCCATCAGCCAGGGCCCCTGCACGACGATCACCGACAGCACGAAGGATCTGAAAACCACCCCGCGCGGCCTGTTTGAGACCGACGAGGTGGGCCGCACGAGCATCCCCCGGCATCTTTGCCAGCGGCGATGCCGTCAAGGGTGCGCGCACCGTCGTCGAGGCCGTCGCCTACAGCAAGAACGTGGCCGAGGCCATGCACGAGTACATGCAGACCCTGCCCCCCGACCTCCCCGACGAGTACGCGAATGTGCCCGTAGCGGAGTACGATGAGGGAAACTAAATAAAAACACCCCTGCGCCGATTTAACGGCACGGGGGTGTTTTGCTGCACTGCGCAATGAAATATTTCCGGGACACATGTAGGGCAGCCGGCCCTCTGGCCGCCGTGCCCGATTACGGCAGTGAGAAACCTTGGGCAATACCGTAACCTGCGGGCCGGGCATGTCCGGCCCCTGCCGCGTGGGTCACCGCTTCCTTGCAAACGCCCGCGCGTGCTCCACAAATTCCCGGGCGGCGGGGGAGAGCGCTGTCCGCGACAGGCACGCCAGACCAATCGTGCGCTTGGCGGCAGGCTCCAGCTGCAAAACCTGGCAGCCCCGCACTGGCCGCGCCCTCCTTGAACATCAGCTCGGGCATCAGCGCCAGTCCCTGCCCGCAGGCGACCATTGCGATCATGCTCTGGTCATCCACGATGTAGCACCGGCTCGACACATGCAGGTCGTTCTTTTTAAAGTAGCTCTGGATGTCGGCATCCACGTCGGACTGCTGGCTGACGAACGGCTGGCTGCGCAGCTCCTCGGCCCGCACCACGCCGGGGCGGCGCGGCTGGTAGTCGGGCGGCGCGATGCAGATGAGCCGGTCATCATAGAGCGGCTCAAAATCCAGATCGTGGGCGCTGGAGTTGGAGAGGAACCCCAGCTCCACCGCGCCGGTTTTCAGCCAGCCCGTGATGTCATCATACGACCCCTGGTAAATCTGCACGTCGATGCCCGGGAACGCTGCGCGGAAGCCCGGCACGATCTTGGGCAGCCAGGTCACGCAGGCCGAGTTGAACACCCCCAGCCGCAGTGCGCCCTTGTGCATCCCGTTGATCTGGGCAATCGACTGGTCAAGCGACTCGCTGCTGGCGAGCATCTGCTGGATGGCGGGCATGAGCCTTTTCGGCGGCGGCGGTCAGCGTGACGCCGCTTTTGGTGCGGGTGAACAGCGGAAAGCCGCACTCGGCCTCCACGCCCGATACCGCGTGGCTGACGGCGGACGGCGTGATGTGCAGCCGCTCCGCCGCGGCGGCAAAGGTACCCAGCTGTGCTACAATGCTTAACAGCTGGCAGTCTGTCAGTGTCATGAGCTGCATCTCCTGTAGTGAAAAAAAATTCATGTGATGTATGAAAAAAGTGTAGCTTTACTTCATGTCTATACTGTACTATTATAGTAGCAGAAAGTCAATGCCTGCGGCGCACAACGCAGGCAATGAATAGACTCCTCTCCCTCCAACCTTGCCCTGCCGGCCCGCACACCGGTGGGGGCTTTTTTTTTCATTGGCCCGGATTGTGGTATGATGATAATAAAGCCTTCCCCGGAGGGGGAAGGTGCCCCGAAGGGGCGGATGAGGGGCAAAGCGGCTGTGGTTGCCCGCAGACGGGATGTGTCGGCAAGGCCGCCCCTCATCAGTCACCTTCGGTGACAGCTTCAGTCTCCGCGCCAAGAGCCGCCTTCGGCGGTTGCGCTCCGACACGCGCCTGCGGGCGCAGCCCCTCGGGGGAAGCCTTTATATGGAGGATAAAAAATCATGACAAAATCTCGCGGGGTGCGGGGCGCGGCAGGCGGCTGCGCGGTGGCATCTCTGGTATATCTTCTGGCGCGCGGCCTGCTCACGCTGCTGGTCAGCGCACTGATGGGGCTGGCCCACCCCGGTGCCAGTCTGGCCAAGCCGCTGGGCTTCAGCGGGGTCAGCGCGGCGCTGTTTCAGCTGCTCATCGGGCTGGGGGCCATCGTGCTGACGCTGGTTTTTCTGTTAAAGGTCACGCGGCTGAAAACCAAAGACCTGCGGATCATGCTGCCCGCACCGTGGAGCCCTGGCTTCTGCCTGCCGGTTTTTCTCGGCGTGGCGAACCTTGCCAATCTGGCGGGCGCACTCATCAACCGCCTGACAGGCAGCCCCGCGACCAGTGAAATGCTGCCCAGCGGCGGGCCGGAGCTGCTCATGCAGTTTCTGGCGCTCTGCGTCATGCCCGCCATCGCGGAGGAACTGCTGTTCCGCGGTGCGTTTCAGGGCTTGATGCGCCCTTGCGGCAGCGCGGCGGCTATCTTTGCCCCGGCGCTGCTGTTCGGTGTGCTGCATCTCGACCTTGCGCAGGGCCTGACGGCCTTTGCCTGCGGCGTGTTTTTGGGCTGGCTGGCCGAGCGCTCGGGCAGCATCCTGCCGGGGATGCTGCTGCACCTTGTCAACAACGCGCTGGCATTTTTAACGATCTATCTGCGGTATTACGCCCCGGCGGAGGTCTCCTTCGGTGTGGAGCTGTTCATTTTGCTGTTCTTCCCGGCGTTCGGCGCATGGATGATCTGCAACGCCCGCCGTCAGGGGTTCAGCTTTTCGGCGGGACTGCGCCCCGGCGTGGATGTGCTGACCGTTTTTACCAGCCCGGTCTACTGCGCAACGGTGCTGTTTCTCGTGGCCTACGCCGCAATTTTTGTACATTGAGGGGATAGTATGACCGATGAAGAACTGATGTGTGCCGCGCTGGACGAGGCAAAGATCGCCGCCGACCTCGGCGAGGTCCCCGTCGGTGCGGTGGTCGCGAAGGACGGCGAGATCGTCGCCCGCGCCCACAACCTGCGGGAGAGCGGCAAAAATGCCACCTACCATGCCGAGCTGATGGCGATTGACGCGGCCTGCAAGGCGCTGGGCGGCTGGCGGCTCTGGCAGTGTGAGCTGTTCGTTACGCTCGAGCCCTGCCCGATGTGCAGCGGAGCCATCATCAACAGTCGTTTAAAGCGGGTCGTCTACGGCGCACGCGACCCCAAGGCGGGCTGCTGCGGCAGCCTGACCGATCTGTTCGCCCTGCCGTTCAACCACCATCCTGTCATAGAATCGGGCCTGCTGGAGGACGAGGCGCAGGCCCTGCTGCAGGATTTTTTTTCGTGATGCTGCGGGAAAAAGCGCAAAAAATGAAATTAGCGCCTTTTTTCCTTGGCCCCCCATCTGGGAGGGGGCCTCCGCCCGCAGGCGGTGGGGGAGAGAGCCTTGCGTTATCCGAAATATTTCGGGTCATGGCAAGGCTCTCTCCCTCCGCCCCTTCGGGGCACTCCCTCCCAGAGATAGGCAAGCAAGTGGGCAATGAATTGAGGTTTTACCATGACAAATAACGTTTTCATCACCGGCGGCAGCCGCGGCATCGGTGCGGCGGCGGTGCTGGCCTTTGCGCGGGCGGGCTATAACGTCGCCTTTACGTACAATTCCCACCCCGATGCCGCCGACGCCGTGCGCCGTCAGACCGAAGAAATCAACCCCGGCGGCCTCTATCTTGCCATCCGGGCCGACGCGGGCGACCCCGCCCAGGTGCGCGCCGCCGTTGCCCGGGCCGAGCAGGAATTCGGCAGTCTGCAGGTGCTCGTCTGCAATGCGGGCATCGCACAGGTCAAGCTGTTCACCGACACCACCGACGAGGACTGGCGGCGGATGATGGCTGTCGATCTGGACGGCGCGTTCTACGCCTGCCGCGCGGTGCTGCCCGGTATGATCCACCGTAAATACGGCCGCATCCTGCTTGTCAGCAGCATGTGGGGCCAGACCGGCGGCAGCTGCGAGGTCGCCTACAGCGCGGCCAAGGCAGGGCTCATCGGCCTTGGCAAGGCCCTTGCCAAGGAGGAAGGCCCCAGCGGCATCACGGTCAACGTCATTGCGCCCGGCGTCATCAACACCGACATGATGGCCGGCTTTACCGACGAGGACCGCGCCGCGCTGGCGGAGGAGACCCCTGTGGAGCGCCTTGGTGAGCCGGACGAGATCGCCCGCACGATGGTCTTTCTCGCCGACGAGGCCAGCGGCTACATCACGGGGCAGGTGCTCGGTGTCAACGGCGGGCTGGTGATCTGATGCGCGCCGAATACCGCGAGGGCGAACGCTTTGAGCGCCTGACCTTCACTGGGGAAACGTTTTACGACTGCGACTTTTCGGACTGCGCTTTTTGCCGACTGCACGTTTGAGGACTGCAAGCTCGACCACAGCGTCCTGACCGAATGTCAGTTCCTGCGCTGCACGGTCACCAATTTAAAAACCACTATGTCACGCGCAAAATTTACGGATTTTGAGAACTGTACGCTGAACAACATCGACTGGATGTCCCTGCAGGGCGACGGCGCATTTGCCGACCCCATCGAGAGCCTGCGGGACTGCCGCCTGAAATACAACACCTTCACCGAAATGAACCTGACAAAGTTCAAATTTGCGGGCAGTGTCATACAGCGCTCGATGTTCGCCAAGTGCAATCTCGTCAGCGCGGATTTTGAAAAATGCGACCTGCTGGACACCGAATTTTTCCAGTGCGATATGCGCAAGGCAAACTTCAAAGAGGCCAGCGGGTATAAAGTCGACATTTTCGGCTGCAAGCTGCAGGACGCAACATTCTCCCTGCCGGAGGCAGTGTCGCTGCTGGGAGATTTGAGGATCAAATTGCTGTGAAAAATATACAGATTGAAAAGCTGTCCGATGCGTATACAATTCGCCGCCTGACGTAAAGGCCCCCTGGCTGCCGCCCTTGCAGCGGAAACAGATATTACACACCCCGCCCCCTCTTTGCATATTATACCGCAAAGGGGGGCCTTTTTATGGCGCTTTTCCAAAACGGCATTGATGTGTCGCGCTATCAGGGCAATATCAACTGGGGCAGGGTTGGCGGCGGCGGGCAAGCAGTTTGCCATTGTCCGCGTCGGTTCCGGCAACAGCGGCGGCCTGTACGTGGACCCGTACTTTTGCAGAACGTCAACGGGGCCAAGGCCGCGGGTCTGCGGGTAGGGGCCTACTACTATACCTACGCGCGCACCCGCGCCGCCGTTGCCAACGAGCTGACGACTTTCCTGAACGTCATGGACGGCCTGCAATTGGAGTACCCGGTCTTTGTGGACGTCGAGGACTCGAGCCTTACCAGCCTGGGCTGTGCCGAGCTGACAAGTCTGGTGCAGTACGCCATGGACATTCTCTACCAGCGAAAATGGTACGCCGGGTGGTACAGTTACACAAACTATATCAACAGCTACCTGAATGCCGCCGCGCTGAGCCAATACCCGCTGTGGGTCGCGGATTACCGCTCGGTGCTGGGGTACAACGGCAGCTATGCCATGTGGCAGTACACAGGCAGCGGCAGCGCCGGCGGAATCTCCGGCGCGTGCGACCTGGACCGCAGCTACAAGGACTTCCTGCCCGAGATCAGAGCCGGAGGCTACAACAACTATGGGGTCTCCGGCCCTTCCATGGAGACGGTCAGCGGCAAGCATCTGGTCGTGTTCAACGCCCGGTGCGAGTATTTTTATACCGCCAACTTCAACGATGTGGTCGGCTACCTGCCGCTGGGCAATTACTGCGTGGTAAAGCAGAGCACACGGAAATATAACGGCTATGACTGGGTCATCTTCCGCTATCAGGGCACCGAATATTGGACCGCCGTCATAGGAGACCGCAACCGGGTGGAGGACTGCAACTGTGACTGCAATTAAAAACAACTTGACAACAACTGGGTGTTGTATTAAACTGAGCTTATAGGGGCGGAGGCTGGCATCGAACTCTGCAGAAAGCAAATCTGACCAAATCAAATTTGACAAACCGCTGTGCCTTGTGGTTTAATAAATCTACATGTGCAAAAACTACCACTGTTTTTACTATAAATTCGGAGGGACCCGCCGCATGGCAAAAAAACAACAGGAATACGGCAATGACAGCATCCGCCAGCTGAAGGGCGCGGACCGTGTGCGAAAACGCCCGGCGGTCATCTTCGGCTCCGACGGTGTCGAGGGCTGCGCTCATTCCATTTTTTGGAAATTTATTTCCAAACTCCATCGATGAGGCGCGCGACGGCCACGGCAACCGCATCAATGTCACGCTGTTCCCGGACCACGTCGTCGAGGTCGAGGATTTTGGCCGCGGCATCCCCGTTGACTACAACAAGGCCGAGGAGCGCTGGAACTGGGACCTGGTCTTTTGCGAGCTGTACGCCGGCGGCAAATACGCCGAGGGCAGCGGCAACTATGATTTCAGCCTGGGCCTGAACGGTCTGGGCCTGTGTGCCACCCAGTATGCCAGTGAGTGGATGACCGCCGACATCTACCGCGACGGCTTCCACTATCACCTCGACTTCAAAAAGGGCGGGAACGTCGGCGGCCTGCAGAAGGAGCCGTTCAAGGGCAAGCGCACCGGCTCGGTCATCCGCTGGAAGCCCGACACCGAGGTTTTCACCGACATTGCCGTCCCGGCGGAATCCTTCAAGGATATGCTCCGCCGTCAGGCCGTCGTCAACGACGGCGTTACGCTGGTCTTTACCGACAAGTCCGGCAGCGACGCCGAAAAGTTCGAGTACCTGTACGAGCATGGCATCACCGACTACGCCAACGAGCTGGTAGGGGACAAGGCCCTGACGCCCGTGTATTTCTGCTCCGGTGCCGCCGCGGGCCGTGACCGCGCCGACCAGCCCGACTATCAGGTCAAGATGAACGTCGCGTTCGCGTTCTCCAACACCGTGCAGTGTCTGGAGTATTACCACAACTCCAGCTGGCTTGAGCACGGCGGCAGCCCGGACCGCGCCGTGCGCACGGCATTCGTCAGCCAGATCAACGCCTGGCTGAAAAACAAGGGTCTGTACAAAAAGAACGAGAGTGCGATCACCTTTGCCGACGTGCAGGACTGCCTTGTGCTTGTCTCGTCCAGCTTCTCGACCCGCACGAGCTACGAGAACCAGACGAAAAAGGCTATCACGAACAAGTTTGTGGCCCAGGCCATGACCGAGTTCCTGAAGCATCAGCTTGAGGTCTACTTCATCGAGCAACCCCGACGAGGCCGAAAAGGCCTGCAAGCAGGTGCTCATCAATAAGCAGAGCCGCGAGCACGCAGAAAAAGCGCGCATCACCATCAAAAAGACGATGACCCAGCAGATGGATCTGGCCAACCGCGTGCAGAAGTTCGTGGACTGCCGCACGAAGGATGCCTCCCGCCGCGAGCTGTACATCGTGGAGGGCGATTCCGCTATGGGCGCGGTCAAGCAGAGCCGCGACTCGGAGTTTCAGGCCATCATGCCCATCCGCGGTAAGATCCTGAACTGCCTGAAAGCCGACTACGCCCGCATTTTCAAATCCGAAATCATCACCGACCTGATCCGCGTCATGGGCTGCGGCGTCGAGTTGGGCGGCAGCCACAACAAAGACCTGGCCAGCTTCAATCTGGACAACCTGCGCTTTAATAAAGTCGTCATCTGCACCGATGCCGATGTGGACGGCTACCAGATCCGCACGCTGGTTTTGACGATGCTTTACCGTCTGACACCGACCCTCATCAACAAGGGCTATGTCTATATCGCCGAGTCGCCGCTGTACGAGATCAACACGAAGAACAAGACCTATTTTGCGTACACCGAGCCGGAGAAGGCCGACATCCTGCGCCGTATCGACGGCGAGAAATACACGATCCAGCGCTCGAAAGGTCTGGGCGAGAACGACCCCGAGATGATGTGGCTGACGACGATGAGCCCCGACAGCCGCCGCCTGATCAAGGTGCTGCCCACCGATGCCGAGCGCACCTCCGCCGTGTTTGACCTGCTCCTGGGCGATAACCTCCAGGGCCGCAAGGAGCACATCGCCGAGCACGGCGCGGAGTATCTGGACGATCTGGACGTGAGCTGATACGCGCCCGGCGGGAGAACACCCCTACGATTGCCGCGCGTGTAGGGGCGGGGCATGCCCCGCCCGCAACCTTCCCGTAAACGCTTTGCTCCCGGTAAGTGAAGGGCCGGACATGTCCGGCCCCTACCGGGCGGCTGTGAAATATAGGATAAATCATAATGGCAAAACGTAAAGAAAAAAAAGCTGACCCCTGCGCGCCCGCAGCTGGGCGATAACGTCGAAATTTTATCGGCGGGCGAGGTGCTGGAATCTGCCATCACCGATACGCTGGAAACCAACTATATGCCCTACGCGATGAGCGTCATCGTCTCCCGTGCCCTGCCGGAGATCGACGGCTTCAAGCCCGCCCACCGCAAGCTGCTCTACACAATGTACGAGATGGGCCTGCTCAAGGGCAACCGCACCAAGAGCGCCAACATCGTCGGCAGCACGATGCACCTGAACCCCCACGGCGATGCCGCGATTTACGACACGATGGTCCGCATGGGCCGCTCCAACGAGAGCCTGCTTGTGCCCTTCTGGACTCCAAGGGGAACTTCGGCAAGGCGTACAGCCGCGATATGGCCTACGCCGCCGCCCGTTACACCGAGGCGAAGCTCGAACCGGTCTGCGACGAGCTGTTCCGCGACATCGACAAGGACACCGTCGATTTTGTGCCCAACTACGACGGCACGACGACGGAGCCGACGCTGCTGCCCGTCACCTTCCCGACGATTCTGGCCAACAACACGCTGGGCATCGCCGTTGGCATGGCGTCCAACATCTGCTCCTTCAACCTCGAGGAACTCTGCAATGCGACGATTGCCCTGATGAAGGACCCGCAGGCCGATTTGCGGGAAAATCATTCCGGCCCCCGTGATTTCGTCGGCGGCGGCACGATTCTGTACGACGCCGCCGAGATGCAGAACGTGCTGGAAAATGGCCGCGGCAGCGTCCGCGTCCGCGCTAAGTGGAGCTACGACAAGGAAAACAACTGCATCGACGTCACGCAGATCCCGCCCACGACGACGGTAGAAGCCATCATGGACAAGATCACCGAGTTGGTCAAGCTGGGCAAGATCCGCGAAATCTCCGATATGCGCGACGAGACCGACCTGAACGGCTTAAAGCTGACGATTGATTTGAAGCGCGGCCAGGATCCCGACAAGCTGATGGCGCGCCTGTACAAGGCCACGCCGCTGGAGGACAGCTTCGCCTGCAACTTTAACGTGCTGATTGCGGGCCAGCCCAAGGTGCTGGGCGTGCGCAGCATCCTGAACGAGTGGATCGCCTTCCGCGCCGAGTGCGTGCGCCGCCGCACCTACTACGATTTGCAGGGCAAGCAGAAGCGCCTGCACCTGCTCAAGGGCCTGAAGGCAATTCTGCTCGACATTGACAAGGCCATCGAAATCGTGCGCAACACCGCGGAGGAGACCGAGGTCGTGCCGAACCTGATGATCGGCTTCGGCATCGACGAGGTGCAGGCCGAGTACGTGGCGGAAATCAAGCTGCGCCACCTGAACCGCGAGTATATTTTAAAGCGCACCGAGGAAATTGAAGAACTCGAAAACGCGATTGCGGACCTGGAGGATATTCTCAAGCGCCCGGCACGCATCAACAAGATCATCATGAAGGAGCTGGCCGACGTCGCCAAAAAGTACGGCAAGCCCCGCCGCTGCGAGATCATGTACGAGGTGCCCGCCGTTGAGGGCGAGGAGCCGGAGCAGCAGATTCCCGACTACCCCGTGCACCTGTTCTTCACGCGGGACGGTTACTTCAAGAAGATCACGCCCCAGAGCCTGCGCATGAGCGGCGAGCAGAAGCTCAAGGACGGCGATGAGGTATTGTTCACCTGCGAGAGCACAAACAGCGTCGAACTGCTGTTCTTTACGAATCATCGTCAGGTTTACAAGTCCCACGCCTATGATTTCAACGACAGCAAGGCGAGCGTCCTCGGCGATTACGTCGCCAGCGCCCTCGGCATGGAGGAGGGCGAGGTCCCGCTGTATATGGTCGTGACCCCCGATTACAAGGGCTGGATGCTCTTCTTCTACGACAACGGCAAATGCGCCAAGGTGCCGCTGTCCAGCTACGAGACAAAGCAGAACCGCCGCAAGCTGCTGAAAGCCTACAGCGACAAGGCCGAGCTGGCCTTCATGCGCCACCTGCCCGAGGAGACCGAGCTGGCGATTTTCACCACCAACAACCGTCTGCTGCTCGTCGGCAGCGCGCTCATACCCGAAAAGACGACCCGCGACACCGCCGGTGTCAGCGTGGTGGCGCTGAAAAAGAATGCCAAAATCGCCCGCGTCACGCTGGCCGAGGGTCTTGAGCTGAACGACGCCCCGCGCTACCGCGTGCGCACCCTGCCTGCCGCCGGTGCGATTTTGAAGGACGACGACAGAGCGGAGCAGCTGACGCTGTAAGATGATACCGCACGAAGCTCCGTAGGGGCGCATTCTATATACGCCTGCAAGGTGCCTGCCGTCTGCCGGGCGGATATAGAATCCGCCCCTACGGTGTCACCGAAAAAAGTGCTTGACAATCTTGATACTTTGTGCTAGAATATTTCAGCAATCGTTCAGATGGCTGCTCCGCCCGGACAGGATGCCGGGTGCTGGTAGCCGCAATTCGGAGATTGTGATGAGCACATATATTGAGTATGGCTCCTTTTATCATGATCGAGAAAGAGGTGAAATAACCATGAAGCAGGGCATCCATCCGAACTATGTGGACTGCACCATCACTTGTGCCTGCGGCAACGTGATCCACACCCGTGACACCAAGCCGGAGATCCACGTCGAAGTCTGCAGCAAGTGCCATCCCTTCTACACCGGCAAGCAGAAGCTGGTCGATACCGGTGGCCGCGTCGAGCGCTTCAAGCGCCGCTTCGCCAAGTCTGGCAAGTAATTCCGTTTTTTGTACCCCGGATGGTTTTCATCCGGGGTATTTTTTGCTATACATTGAGGTTTCCCACCATGGCCGACTACAAAACCATCCGCGGCACAGCCACCTTTGAATATGAGGAAAAGCGCAGCCGCTTTATCGCAACGGCCTCCTTTGCCGACACGGAGGAAAAGGCCCTGGCCGTGCTGAACGCTGTGCGCGCTGCCAACCGTACGGCGCGGCACAACGTCTACGCCTATGTGCTGCAAAATGGCCGCACGCGGTATTCCGACGACGGCGAACCCGCCAAGACCGCCGGTACGCCCGTGCTGGAGACCATCGGCCATGCGGGTGTGGCAGACGTGATCGTCGTGGTAACGCGGTATTTCGGCGGCATTCTGCTGGGTACCGGCGGGCTGGTGCGCGCCTACACGGCGGCAGCCTCGGGTGCTCTGCAAAGCGCCGAGCTCGTCAGCATGCGGCTGGTCGTCGACTGCAAGGTCCGTGTGAGCTACGCCCAGTTCGAGCAGGCCCAGCGCATCATTGCGGCGGCGGAAACGCGGCTTGACGAGCCGATTTTTGACGATGCCGTGACGCTCTGCTGGCGTATGCCGGCAGGGCAGGAGGAGACGCTCCGCACGGCTCTCAACGAGCTGACCCGCGGCGGGGCAGAGGTGGAAATTTCTGCCCCGCAGTATGCGGCGTTTAAATTTCTGTAAAAAACTCAAAATTTTTGCCAACAAAAAAAGGAGTGTTTCCCGCACTTTGTCGTATTTATAAGCAGAGAGCAGAAAAGGGGGCACACTATGACGATCCGTGAAGAGACCGAGGCTATCGAACGGCAGACCCTGAGCCGCTACGCGACTTTAAGCGAAAACAGCCTGGGCCGCCGTGTGCCGCTGGAGCCGGACCCTATCCGGCCCTGCTTCCAGCGGGACCGGGACCGCATTCTGCACTGCAAGGCGTTCCGCCGCTTAAAGCAGAAAACCGCAGGTCTTTCTGTCCCCGGAGGGCGACCACTACCGCACCCGCCTGACTCATACGCTGGAGGTCTCTCAGATCGCACGCACAATTTCCCGCGCACTGCGCCTGAATGAGGACCTGACCGAGGCCATCGCGCTCGGCCACGATTTGGGCCATACGCCGTTCGGCCACGCGGGGGAGAGAGCGCTCAACCGGCTCTGCCCGGGCGGGTTCTCCCACTACCGCCAGAGCCTGCGCGTGGTGGATTACTTAGAGCGCGACGGCCAGGGCCTTGACCTGACTTGGGAGGTGCGCAACGGCATTGTGACCCACACGTCCGGCGCGTGGGCCCGCACGCCCGAGGGCTGCGTTGTGCGCCGTGCCGACCACATTGCGTTTCTGAACCACGACATTGAGGACGCCATCACCGCCGGTGTGCTCGACGCGCGCCAGCTGCCGCCCGAGGCCGTCGCCGTGCTGGGACATACCAAATCCGAGCGTATCACGACGATGATCACCGACCTGGTCGCACACAGCGGCAACGGGAAAATCAATTTTTACCCCCGAGGTCGAGGCCGCCTACGCCGTGCTGAAGGACTTCATGTACGCGACGGTCTACGTCGACAAGGAGGCCAAGCGCGAGGAAAAGAAGGTGGACAAGCTCATCAGCGAGCTGTACGCCCGCCTGTGCGACGAAACCCGGGCCCCTGATGCCGAACGTTTTACATGCAGATCGCCTACAATGAGGGCGTGGACCGTGCCGTGACCGACTACATCAGCGGCATGAGCGACGAGTTCGCCACGCGCCTGTTTGAGGAACTGTTCGTTCCGCAGAAGTGGAAGGTTTTGTAACAAATAATAAATAAGAAATATAAATAATAAAGATTGTGGATCGCGTCGCTCGAAAAAAATCCCGTAGGGGCGCATTCTATATGCGCCCGCGGAGGTCTGCGCCGCCGCAAACGGGCACGGGCGGATATGGAATCCGCCCCTACGATTTTGTTTTCGACCAAAGGGAGAAAACGCGTATTTATTATCTATTATTTTAAGAAACGGAGGTGCAGCCTATCCCATGATACCCCAGGAATACATACAGGAGGTCGTGCGGCGCAACGACATTGAAGAAGTCATCGGCCAGTATGTCCAGCTGCGCCGCCGCGGACGCACGGCCACGGGTCTGTGTCCGTTCCACAATGAAAAAACGCCGTCCTTCGTCGTTTACCCGGATACCCAGAGCTTTTACTGCTTCGGCTGCGGTGCGGCGGGCGATGTCATCAACTTTGTGCGCAAGTACAACAATCTCGGCTATGTCGAGGCTGTCAAGCAGTTGGCGGGCCGCGCCGGTATGCCGCTGCCCGAGGAGGATGACCGCGAGTCCCGTGCGCGCCAGCGCCTGTTGGAGATCAACCGCTGCGCTGCGCGCTACTTCTACGAGAACCTCAACGCCAAAACGCCGGAGGCCGCCATGGCCCGCCGCTACTGGAAGGAAAAGCGCGGCCTGTCCGACGCCGCCATCCGCCGGTTCGGCCTTGGCTACGCGCCGGAGGACTTCGGCGGCCTGCTGCACTACCTCAAGCGCCGCGGCTTCAGTGAGGAGGAGCTGGAAACCTCCGGCCTCGTCAAGCGCAGCGCCAAGGGCAACCTCTATGACATCTTCCGCCACCGCGTCATGGTGCCCATCATTGATGTGCGCGGGGCCATCATTGCCTTCGGCGGGCGCGTGCTGGACGACTCCAAGCCCAAATACATCAACAGCCCCGAGACGATGGTCTACCACAAATCCCGCACGCTTTTTGCACTGAATATCGCCAAAAAGTCAAAAAATCCGGCGCTATATCCTCTGTGAGGGCTACATGGACGTCATCTCGATGCATGAGGCCGGGTTTGACACGGCGGTCTGCGCCTGCGGCACGGCCCTGACACCCGAGCAGGCCAAGCTGCTGAGCGAGTACGCCGACGAGGTCGTTTTGAGTTACGACTCCGACGAGGCGGGCCAGAAGGCCACCGAGCGCAGCCTTGGCATTCTGGGCAGCACGACGCTGAAAGTCAGCGTGCTGAGCTACCAGGGCGCGAAGGACCCGGACGAGTTCATCAAAAAAGTACGGCCGCGAGCGGTTCGAGATGCTCTTGAACGGCACGGCCAACCCGACAGAATTCCAACTGAAAAAGAGCAAGGCCAAGTATGACCTGCGCAGCGACGACGGGCGGCTGAGCTATATCCGGGAGGCCATCGAGATTCTGACCGAGCGCGGCGTCAGCCCGACGGCGCGGGACGTCTACGCCGGGCGGCTGGCCGACGAGACCGGCGTCTCAAAACAGGCCATCCTTTCCCAGCTCAACGGGGCGCTTCAGGCCGCTGCGCGCCGCAGCTACCGCAAGGAGCAGCGCGACCTTTCCAAGGAGGGCATCGCGTCGGACATCCGCGTGCCCTACACCAGCAGCGGGGAATCTGCCCTCGGCGCGGCCAACGCGGCGCGCCAGCTGGCCGTGGCCATGCTGCAGGACCCCGAGCAGGTGCCCTACGTCCGTGCGCGGCTGGATATGTCCACCGTGCTGGTGCCCGAGATGCAGCGCGCACTGGAGGCAATTTTCCGCTGTGTGGACGAGCACCTGCCGCTGAACCAGACGTCATTACAGCAAATGCTGGATGAGGCCGCGTTCCGGCAACTGGCCCACGGGCAGGCGTACAACCACGACATCCGTCTGCAAAGGCAGGATATTGATATGTATCTGGACCGCTTGCGGACCGCCAAGCCGATCAGTGAGCAGGTCAAGGATATGAGCGACGGCCAGCTGGAAAGCTACTTTGCAAACCTCGGCAAAAAGAAGGGCGCCCGCCCCGCCGAGACAGACGAATAACGACATTCCGACATACTTTGTCAAACAATAGAAAACCAAAAGGAGAACGTACTTATGGCAGAAAAGAAAGACCCGATCCGCAGCCTGATCGACACGGGCCGCCACGTCGGCAAGCTGACCAGCAGTGAGATCAGCGACGCAATGGAGGAGAATGGCAACGTTCTTGACGTAGAAGCGATGGAAAAGCTCTACGAGGAGCTGGAAAGCAACGGCATCGAGATCGTCGACGACACGCCCGTTGACGTCAGCAGCGCCCTGCCTAGCTCCGAGGAGGGCGCGGACGACTACGAGGACGGCCTGACTGCAGACGGCATCACGATTGACGACCCCGTCAAGGTCTACCTGAAGGAAATTGGCCGCGTGCCGCTGCTGACCCCCGAGGAGGAAACCGAGCTGGCACTGAAAATTCAGGCCGGCGGCCCCGAGGGTGAGAAGGCCAAGCAGCGCCTGAGCGAGGCCAACCTGCGTCTGGTCGTCTCCATCGCCAAGCGCTATGTGGGCCGCGGCATGCAGTTTCTGGATCTGATCCAGGAAGGCAACCTAGGCCTGATCAAGGCTGTGGAAAAGTTTGACCACACCAAGGGCTTCAAGTTCTCCACCTACGCAACGTGGTGGATCCGTCAGGCCATCACCCGCGCCATCGCCGACCAGGCCCGCACCATCCGCATCCCCGTGCACATGGTCGAGACGATCAACAAGGTCAAGAAGGTGTCCAGCCAGCTGCTGCATGAGTACGGCCACGACCCCAGCGCCGAGGAGATCGCCGAGCGCCTTGACATGCCCGTGGATAAGGTCCGCGAGATCATGCGCGTCGCACAGGAACCCGTCAGTCTGGAGACGCCCATCGGTGAGGAGGAGGACAGCCATCTGGGCGACTTCATCCCCGACGATGACGCACCCGTGCCCGCCGAGGCCGCCAGCCAGACCCTGCTGAAGGAGCAGCTGGCCGACGTGCTCAAGACCCTGACCCCGCGTGAGGAAAAGGTCCTGCGCCTGCGCTTCGGCCTGGAGGATGGCCGCCCTCGCACGCTGGAGGAAGTCGGCAAGGAGTTCAACGTCACCCGTGAGCGCATCCGCCAGATCGAAGCCAAGGCCCTGCGCAAGCTCCGCCACCCCAGCCGCAGCAAGAAACTGCGGGATTTCCTGGATTGATTTGATACGTGAATAAAACGTACCCCCTGCCCCGCTTGTTTTCATCAAGCGGGCGGGGGCTTTGGTTTGTGTGGTGTTATGGCTGCTCTGTAGGGGCGACTGCAATGTTCCACGGGCGAGCAATGCTCACCCTACAAGGCGTCAACAAATTTATGCCTTATTCCTTGCAATACGCCGCAATCGCCTTTGCGGCAAACTCCGCAGTGCCGGGGGCCGCCTGCGGCGTTGATGTTGGCGGTGAACTCTCCGCCTGCGCCGTACATTTGGCCGAGCTGGGCGGAAAATCTCCTTTGTGCAGGTGTAGTAGTGCTCGGTGATGAAAGCTTGCAGCTTGGCGGCCTGCGCCTGCACGGCGGGTTGTCGATGGGCAGGTTTTGCAGTGTGCCGAACCCGGCGGTCAACGCCATCAGCTGATTGTTTATATCGCTGCTCTCCTGCACCGTGCGTTCGGCGGCGTTCTGCTCAAACTCGCGGTAGGCGGGGGTGTCGCCCCAAGATTCCTTGGCGCGGCGAGTGTACTCGTCAATGCGGGATGTATCAAATTCTTTGAATTGCATAGTGTGTCCTCCTGCGACTTGCAAAGTCCGCGCCAGCCGTATCAAATCTTCCAAGTGCTGCTTTTTCAGCGTGAGAAGCTCAATTTGCTGGCGCAGAGCCTTGCGGCGGTCAAAATTCGGGTTGTCCAAAATGGTGCGGATGTCCCGCAAGGGAAACTCCAGCTCCCGAAACAGCAAAATCTGCTGCAAACGTTCCAGCGCTGCATCGTCATACAGCCTGTAGCCGCTCTCGGTGCGCATGGCGGGCAGCAGACCCAGCTTATCATAGTATTGCAGCGTGCGTATGCTTATGCCTGTCAGTCGGCTGGCTTCTTTTACGGTCATCATGATAAAACCCTCGTTTCCTTTGCGGTACTGCTATCATACACCCTGACGTTGCGTCAGAGTCAAGCGTTTCTTGAAAAAGTGTAATTGAAAACTTTCCACGTCTGTGCTACACTTGTCCTTGCGCGAATGACTACTGTGCGGAGAGGATTTGAAATCATGGAACAAAAACAAAACAGAGGCTCGTTTTCCGGCAAGCTCGGCTTTGTGCTGTCGGCTGCCGGGGCGTCGGTGGGGCTGGGCAATATCTGGCGGTTCCCGTATCTGGCGGCCAAGTACGGCGGCGGTATTTTTCTGCTGATCTATATTGTGCTGGCGCTGACGTTCGGCTACACGATGATCATGGCCGAGACCGCCCTCGGTCGCATGACCCACAAAAGCCCGGTCAGCGCCTACGGTGCGTTTGCAAAGCCGGGACGCAAAAACGGATTCCTCGGCTTTGGCGGCTGGATCAACGCCGTTATCCCGGTGCTGATCGTGCCGTACTACTCGGTTATCGGCGGCTGGGTCATCAAATATCTGTTTGAATATCTGCGCGGCAACGCCCAGGGCCTTGCGGAGGACGGCTATTTCAGCGCGTTCATTGCAGATGGCGCGTCCGCCGAGGTCTGCTTCCTGCTGTTTGCGTTCTTTACGCTGGGCATCATCTTTGCGGGCGTGCGCAACGGCGTGGAGCGCGTCTCCAGGCTCATGATGCCGGTGCTGGTCGTGTTGTCGGTCGTCATTGCGGTCTACTCGGTCACGCGGCCCGGCGCATTGGCGGGTGTTGCCTATTTCCTGGTGCCCAACCCGGCCAACTTCTCGTGGATGACCGTCGTCACGGCCATGGGCCAGATGTTCTACTCGCTGTCCATCGCCATGGGCATTCTTGTCACGTTCGGCTCCTACATGAAGAAGGATGTCTCGATTGAGGAATCCACCGAGCACGTCGAGATTTTCGACACGCTCATCGCCGTCATGGCGGGCCTGATGATCATTCCGGCGGTGTTTGCGTTCTCCGGCGGCGACCCCGACACGCTGCAGGCCGGTCCCGCGCTGATGTTCATTACGATCCCGAAAGTCTTTGCCAGCATGGGGACTGGGCACGGTGGTGGGTGTGCTGTTCTTTGTGCTTGTGCTGTTTGCGGCGGTCACCAGCTCGATTGCCCTGACCGAGAGCGCCGTCTCAACGTTTGAGGATGAGTTGGGCTGGGACCGCAAAAAATGGTCCACGGTGCTCGTCGGCGTCATCATGGTGGCGCTGGGCACGCTGTCCAGCCTAGGCTACGGCCCGCTGGCGGGGCATCACGGTCATCGGGATGCAGTTCCTCGACTTCTTCGACTTCCTGACGAACTCGGTCATGATGCCGATTGCGGCCATTGCGACCTGTCTGCTCGTCTCCCGCGTCATCGGCGTGGACAAGATCGAGCAGGAGGTTGAGCTGGACGGCCAGCCCTTCCGCCGCAAGAGGATTTTCCGCTTCATGATCCGCTGGCTCTGCCCGGTCTTTGCCGCGTCATTCTGGCAAGCTCGATGGCCAATGCGTTTGGAATCATTAAAATGTGACAGAAAAGGACCGTTTCCGGGTGTGGAGACGGTGCCTTTTTTGTTTTATTAGAGATGCAGGGCAAGGCTCCGCGGGCGGATATAGAATCCGCCCCTACGGCCTCCGAGGCCGCAGGCACCCGCAGCCTGTCGAAAAAGTGCATCGTAGGGGCGAGCACTGCTTGCCCGCAGAAGCGTTGCGGCAGCCGGAGCGCTGCCGGGCCGTCGGGGGCACCCCGCCCTACGATGCTTCTATTTCTTCTCCGGCTTGTACCGCAGCACCTTCTCCGAAAAATGCCTTGTAAAGAACTGCACGAACGGTCCTAACCCGAAGGCGCAGATCAGGGTGCCCAGCCCGATCAGTCCGCCCAACAGGAAGGCAAGCACCGCACACAGCGCATCGGTGAACACGCGGCAGCCGAAGTAGGGGACAGGCAGCCGGTCTGCCAGCATTAGCGAGAGCGCGTCATACGGCGCGACGCCTAAATCCGCCGTCTGGTACAGCGAGCACCCCAGCGCGATGACCAACACCGCCACAGCGACCCAAAGCAGCTGCACCGGCAGCGTGTCGGCAGAGCCAAAGACGGCGGTCATCGCGTCGCCGGTAAACGTGACGATGAACCCGATGCAGAAGCTGTTGATGATGGTGCCAAGCCCGATGTACCGCCGCCCCCAAAGCAGCTGCGGCACGAAAAGGCAGAGGTTCATCAGCACATTCTCGATGCTGAACGGCAGGCCGACCAGCTCCGCCAACCGCAGGTTCAGCGCACTGATGGAGTCGTTGCCCAGGCGCGAGAACTTGAACACCGCAATGCCGATGCCGATGATGACGACGCCCGCAATCATGCCAAGGATGCGCCGCAGGGTGATTTTCTGGCCGAGAAGATTCATGTGCAAAACGCCTTTCCAATTATAATAAGGATTCTGTATAGTACTATCCCGTAAAACCACCCCGCCTGTCAAGAGACAACCTGTTTAAAATATCACACCCAACCTTGTGAAAACTGCCAAAAACCGCACCCTGTAACCGCTGTACCGAATTTGTCAAGCGGAGGGAAACGGTGCAAAATCAGCAAATTGCCGAAATTTTGTTACACCCGCCCGGGCGTTCGATGAAACGGAAAAACTTCATAAAAAAGCCGAAAAACCCTTGACAGCAAGCCGTTTACCCTGTATACTAAAACAGTATCACAAAAATGGAATAGAGCGCCCTAAAGGGATTTTGCAAAATCTGTAAAATCAAAAAGTTTGTGAAAAACGACGAATATGCCGCAGTTTCACAGCCGTCTTTCGGGTCGCTTTCGCCAACTTTGTCAATCTATGGAATAGGAGTGGTCGCGTTTTATGGTAAAGGTCAAGCCCGTACAAAACGGCAGAACGACCCGCATGAGCTTTTCCCACATCAACGAAGTGATTGGTATGCCCAATCTGATCGAGATCCAGAAAAACTCTTACAACTGGTTCCTGGAGGAGGGCCTGCATGAGGTCTTCCACGACATTGCCGCGATCGAGGACTACACCGGCAACCTCGTGCTGGAGTTCGTCGATTACCGGCTGGACAAGAACCCCAAGTATTCTATTAAAGAATGCAAAGAGCGGGATGCCACGTATGCGGCACCCCTGTACGTCACGGCCCGTCTGTTCAACAAGCAGACCGGCGAGGTGAAGGAGCAGGAGATCTTCATGGGCGACTTCCCGCTCATGACCGACGCCGGTACCTTCATCTCCAACGGTGCCGAGCGTGCCATCGTCTCCCAGTTGGTCCGTTCTCCCGGCGTTTTCTACGGCTCCAGCAAGGACCGTACCGGCAAGGACCTGTTCACCGCTACCATGAACCCCAACCGCGGCGCCTGGCTGGAGTATGAGACGGACTCCTCTGACGTTTACTACGTCCGTATCGATAAGAACCGCAAGCTGCCCGTTACCACGCTGCTGCGTGCCCTGGGCCTGTCCACCGATGAGCAGATCAAGCAGTTCTTCGGCGATTCCGAGCCGAAGATCAACGCCTCTCTCGAAAAGGACATCACCCACAACACCGAGGAGGGCCTGCTCGAGGTCTACCGCAAGCTGCGCCCCGGTGAGCCCCCGACGGTGGAAAACTCCCGCGCGCACCTGAACAACCTGTTCTTTGACCCGCGCCGTTACGACCTGGCTCGTTTTGGCCGCTATAAAATGAACAACAAGCTCAGCCTGACCCGCCGCATTGCCGGTTATAGGGCTGCCGAGGACATCATCGCCCCGCTGACCGGCGAGCTGCTGGCCGCCAAGGGCGAGAAGATCAACATGGCCAAGGCCGAGGAGATCGATAACGCCGGCGTTACCCGCGTTACCATCCTCGTTGAGAAGAAGGGCGAGGAGCCCCGTCCGTTCATTGTCATCTCCAACGGCTGCGTCAACGCCCAGAACTTCTTCAGCTTCGACGTCGAGGCCGAGGCCGGTGTCAATGAGCGCGCCAACTTTGCCGAGATCCGCAAGATCCTCGACACCACCTCCGATGTGGAGGAGCAGAAGGAGCTGCTGCGCCAGAACCATGATGTTCTGATCAGCCGCACCGTCACCGTCGATGACATCTTTGCCTCCGTCAACTACCTGCTGGGCCTTGACCACGGCATCGGCACCACCGATGAGATCGACCATCTGGGCAACCGCCGCGTCCGCAGCGTCGGTGAGCTGCTGCAGAACCAGTTCCGCATCGGCTTCTCCCGCATGGAGCGCGTCATCCGTGAGCGCATGACCCTGCAGAATCAGGAAAACGGCGAGATCACCCCGCAGAGCTTGGTCAACATCCGCCCTGTCGTCGCCGCCATCAAGGAGTTCATCGGTTCCAGCCCGCTGTCCCAGTTCATGGACCAGAACAACCCGCTGGCCGAGCTGACCCACAAGCGCCGTCTGTCCGCTCTGGGCCCCGGCGGCCTGTCCCGTGACCGCGCAGGCTTCGAGGTCCGCGACGTTCACTACACCCACTATGGCCGTCTGTGCCCCATCGAGACGCCTGAAGGCCCGAACATCGGTCTGATCTCCTATCTGGCCACCTACGCCAAGATCAACAAGTACGGCTTCGTTGAGGCCCCGTACCGCAAGGTCGACAAGGCCACCGGCGCTGTTACCGATGAGGTCGTCTATATGACCGCCGACGAGGAGGACGAGTATATCGTCGCTCAGGCCAACGAGCCGCTGGACGAGAACAACCACTTCGTCCGTCCCCGCGTCTCCGGCCGCCACCGCAACGACATCCAGGAGTTCGATGCTTCTCAGGTCGACTACATGGACGTTTCTCCGCGTATGATGGTTTCCGTCGCTACGGCCTGCATCCCGTTCCTTGAGAACGACGACTGCAACCGTGCACTGATGGGCTCCAACATGCAGCGTCAGGCCGTGCCTCTGATGGTCACCCAGCAGCCGCTGGTCGCCACCGGCATGGAGTACAAGGCCGCCACCGACTCCGGTGTCTGCGTGCTGGCCGCCCATGACGGCACCGTTGAGTATGTCGACGCCGACAAGATCATTGTCCGCTGCGCCGACGGCTCCGCCGACACCTA
>ENA-OQES01000203-OQES01000203.1-human-gut-metagenome-genome-assembly--contig:-NODE-203-length-25824-cov-6.321399_pt1 | contig 25824 bp, 23 predicted proteins | sample MGYA00242798_ERZ504641 | MGnify/ENA primary metagenome ERZ504641 (study PRJEB26092, sample SAMD00036327) | human gut metagenome | host: Homo sapiens | study: EMG produced TPA metagenomics assembly of...
GATAGTGCAAAGTTAGAAACATACAATTGTATTTTTATTACGTGCACTGGACATAGAATTACGTAAAACAGTCTTTTTATTTATACAAGGCAACCGGGTAGATGTTCTTTTTTAATATTATCATCAATTCGAAAGGAAGTTGTCATTCCGCATTGCGAAGAAAAGGAACTTGAGAGTAAATCTAAATCTTTCTAAATGTCTTTTACTATCTCAATTATTGGGTGTATATTTAGGTGTAGAATTTCAAACGCAGCCAATTATGAATATCAAGCGTAACATCATTTTGGCATTGGAGAATCGGAAAAAGAACGTGTGCCAATCGTAGAGAACGTACCTATATCCGTATGTGTGTCATCTTTGCCAGCCACGCCCCAGTTTACAACGGGCTACCGGATTGACAGAGCCAAATGAGATGCAGACAAGCAACGGGTAAAGAACGGATCCACCAAGAAGCTAAAGCAAAGCGCATCAGAAACCAATACGAATTTGCTGATATATGATACTGAAATTCAGAATATTTCCAAGGAAATTGAGGTACAGAAAGCCATGCCAACTCCCCAACAGCTGAAAGATGCTTCAACATGAAGATGAAAGATACCAATGAAAACAGCCGGAAGAAACCGACCAGCAGAGCTATACGGACAGCCAACCGGAAACAGAAACGGATGCAACAACAGCCAAACTACCCGAATATTTCAGCATGAAACTGCTTTCCCTCATTCATGAAGTTTATGCAGGGGAAAACTATCAGATGCAACGGAAAATCTATTTCGAAGAGCATAGACGAAGATTTGAAACAAAGAATGATACATTCAAAATTAGCCAATCAAGTGAAAATCCATTTCCCTCCGTCTGTTTCGGATTCTCCGGATGCATACGAAGAGATTCGGATTTCGGCAAATGACGGGGAAAGAACAGCTTATACAACCATCTGTTTATCCAGAATCTTTAAAGATAATGGACAACCAGACCCAGAACCGGAGGCTTTGCCGGAAGAAGCTAAGTTCAAGATGATTATGGCAGAATTTACTCCCTTGATGCATATTGAAAGTCTGTTGCCATCACCCCTCGATTTGATAACATTTCGAATAACGGACATAAACGGTCATTATATGCCTACAGTTTTTCCTAAGTTTACAAACTATTACGATTCTATTGTGTGGAGTGCAGATCATTTTCCTCACACGTTCAAAATCTATGAACATAATGTTACAGCAGAAGGAGAAGAAAAGATTCTTTCTAAACAATGGAGTTCACACTTTTTCAAGAGTGGTACTGTAAAAACGCCGTCTTAAAGGCTACCGTCATGGAAAAGTGAAATATGAGACTTCGCTCAATACAACGCTTTATAATCGCGACTTCTTAGGACTTGAATGGGGTACGATTGTCTTACAGAATCCTCAGAATCTAACAGCCTATTGCCTATTGGATAGAGATTTTGAATATAAGGTATACGACATTGTTGCAAAGAACGACGCTCCTTATTCCCAAATTATCCCGGTAAATCATAAATCGCTATCAGATGCAGATTTTCCGCCAACAACAGAAAAAGCCATCAAGACACTGATGGAAAACAATTTTGGCAAGGGACAAGATGCCAAATGAGAAAGAAAACTTATTCAAATGCCTGCCTGAGAAAGGTGTGAAGGCTGAATTGTATTGGGAAAATCCAACCACTCATATGTTGATGTTGCATCAACTTTCTGACGGCACTGACGAGTTAGTACAAGAAAGATATTATTTGCATGTAGAACCTAAATAACAATTCTATGAATAAAATAATTATCACATTCCTGTTTTTAATCGGAATAACAGCATCATCTTGTACAACCTCTAAAAGTGTCGTATCGCAAAATGTTGATTTGTCAAAATATGAATATGCTTCAATTATCAACAATGACACTTATCATATTCCGGCTCAATTGATGGAATACGAGATACAATTGTTTGATGCCGTAGAAGGCTCCCGTCTTAAGTTAATCAATGATATGCGTATAAACGAGTTGACTGCTACACAACAGTCAAAACTGCTTATGGTAAAATATGGGGTAGATGTTTTAGAAGAAAAATCCATTGTAACTGTAAATTTCATAGATTACCTCACCGGCCGCCCGATAGCTTCATGTCGCGGTGCATACACCACCTTAGGATTCAGCGTATCCGCAGACATCAGAGGTGCTATAAAACGCGTTGCCAAACAAATTGCAGAAACATTTCCCTAGTAATTACCCCTTAAATAACTAAAGGTTGCCTATGTAATGCATCCGCATATATACAAAGGCAACCTTTAATATATCTTTTCATTCTAATATAGAATATTATCTTTTTCAAAATGAGGCTACAAATCCAAACACTATTTTGTTTCTCAAATAACACAAAAATGACCCAGCTTTACATTATTGAGTATAAACCGGCATTTGTTTGCTATTTACTGATTCCCAGCCTTTATCGCGGAGAGACGGGGTATTCGAACCCCGGATACCCTTTTGGGGCTATACACGCTTTCCAGGCGTGCCTCTTCAACCACTCGAGCACCTCTCCTTTTTTCGGAGTGCAAAAATATGTACTAGTCCATCTGTGATACAGCAGTTTCGCACCGACCATGCCAACATCTGGTCTAGCGAAAAAGCCCACCATTGAAGTCATCCATTCCGGCTCGATAACCTCAGTGTCATTATTTAGGAACAAAAAGATCTCACCAGAAGCGAATGAAGCCCCGTAATTGCAAATTGCGGAATAATTGAATCCTTTACCCGGCCACTTAACTACGCGCACATTATCATGACGCTGTTCAAGCTCATCATAGTAGGTAAAAGTTTGCGGTTCCACGCTATTATTTTCCGCAATAATGATTTCATAGTTGCGGTACGTGGTTTTTTCAATCACCGAAGTAAGGCATGCTCTCAACAAGTCGATATGATCTTTGGTTGGAATGACGATGCTTACTTTCGGCTCATCGGCATGCTCATACCGAGCGCGATATCGAAACATCGCAGGCAAGCTCTCAACCTTTGCAGGCAGATTCATCCGATCAAAATGCCGCTGGAGCGCAAGCCTTCCCGCCTCCACCGCATACGGTTTGCTCTGTGCATTGGCACTGGTGGAACCAGGATGTTCTCTCCAGTGGTACAGCATATGAGACACATTACGTATATCACGTGCGACTTCCACGCATTTCAGTGTCAGATCGTAGTCCTGCGCCCCAGAAACATCCGCTTCAGACAAGTCGACCCGTTTTAAAGCATGCCGACTAACCATAAGCATATGCGTCACATAATTGTAGGAATATAGCAGATCCTTGTTAAAGGCAGGTTTGAAGACAGGCCACACGTAACGACCGTCCTGGAGCTTGTCTTCATCGCAATACAACAGGTCCACCTGTGGATGTTGCCTGATCTCGTGTGCATACCAATACAACGCATCAGGTTCGATTACATCATCATGATCGATAAACGCGATGTAGTCGCCTTGCGCCACAGCAATACCAACATTGGTATTTTCAGCAATACTCTTGTTTTCCGCCTTGACCACTCGAATACGATCATCGTTATATCGAGCCAGCACATTCTTCACCGTCGTAGAACCTGCAGTACTAACATCAACCACAATAAGTTCAAAATGCGTATAGGTCTGATTCAGCACAGACGACAGCAATTCCTTAAAATACTCTTCAGAAGTATTGAATGCCACACAAATCAAACTCAGCAACGGCTTCTGTTCCCAAGCTCCGCATATCTCCTTCTGAGCACGTGCATCAGCAGGGTTCAGTCGATGCTTCCTGAAGAAAAAATCATAGCTCGGATCCAGAGAAGCATGGCGCAGCTCCGCCACAGAACCGTCAAGCAGACGCTGAAACTTGGGAGCCAGCATGCAATCCGATGCGGCATCAAGCACATTATTCTCGGCCTGCACTGTTACACAGAACATGCGTGGATTCATATCCATAGCAAACGCGTAGGTCAGCCTACGATGTTTTATGGCAGTATCCTTACCTTCCGAACACATAGAATCTTCCAAGACCACAGGAGTCACTGAAAGGGGTTGCGCACACTCATCAAGCACCTGCACGACGTATGACTCGTTCTCGTTTCCGTGCATCGTGGCGGTACAGCGAACAATAACCCTCCCTTTACCGTCCGGGTAAATTCCCGTGACTTCAACATGTGGGTTCCCGGAAATGAGCCGTTCACTAATATCGCGTATGACAGCCGCTTGATCAGGATGCATTTTGTATGTCAGACGGGAACGTATCTTCGACTTCAATGGATCAACTTCAACAGTGAAGTACACCTTTCCCTCATCGTTTCGATCCACAATATCAATAAACAGATTCGTACCGTCAAGCAGTGGAAAAACTATAACCGCATCTCGATTCGAGACACTAGACCACATGTTTTCCACAGCGTCAAGCCAATATAGGTCACACGGAATCACTTGCCCTGAAACCACGGCACGGGCTGTTACCACCAAATCCGCAAAAGAAACATCTTGCAAATCCGAAAATGACAACCTCACGTACCCTTGACCGTCACCTCGGCATAACGAAATGGTTTCAACGTTCATATTGCCCTTCCTTACGGATTACCATGCATAGCACATCTAGTATTAAGCTAAAACGATAGTACTATTCCCCTAGCAAAGAGAACGTATGCCGCAACTATCCATCGTCATTCCGGCGTTTAATAACAGCCGATATCTCCCGGATTGCGTACACAGCGTCACCCATCAACATTTCCGAGACGTTGAAGCAATCATTGTAGATGACTGCAGCACCGATGACACATACGAAGTCGCATCGCAACTTGAGCACGAAGATTCTCGAGTACGACTCATCCAACATGACAAGAATTCGGGAACCTTAGCATCAAGGAAAACAGGAGTGTTGGCTTCACAAGGTCAATTCGTCATGCTCATGGATCAGGATGACGAATTGGCAGATGGGGCACTCCAAAAGCTTATTGACTTCGGCAATGCAAATCCCGCAGATATTTATCATTTCGGAGTGCAGGTTGTGGCCGCAAATAAATCGGCACAGGACGCTGCTGCCGGAATGACGTCTTTCCTCACCCCCTGCGCACGCACTTTGCATGACGCTGACATTTTGAAAGCACAGTTCAACACCGATAACGGGTTCGATTGGCATGTTCACCACAAAATGTACCGAGGCGATTTTGCTCGCACCGCATATTCATATGCGGCAGATCAACGTCTCGTGTTGTCCGACGACCTATATATGAGTTTCATTTTTGGCACTCTTGCCTCAACGTATATTGGTATTCCCGATTCACCTTGGTATCTCTATCATCTTGGTCGCGGAGATACGTTGGGAACGCAGCTTACTGTACAGTCCATCAGCACCATGGCACAGCGTGACGCACAAGCGTTCTCCATGGTCGGCGACTTCGCGAAGCGTGACAATATTCTTCCGCTTCGCAATGATTGGCATGATCGTCTCGACGATGTTCGGAATCGTCTCATTGAGCACGCTATGAACGAGTGGCAAGATAATCTGCCCTCATCAGACAAGTCTGAAGGATTGCAGAACATACTCACTCATTGGCAAGCCGATGCAGTTTGTGGTGAGCTCTACCGTTATATTCGAGATTATGCCTACGCCTATCTGGTAGCAGACAATCGATCTTCCGACGTTGCAATAAACAACCGTAAACTTGCCAATCAGTATTTGCAAAACGTAGAGCTCATCGAATCCGCACATTCCTTGCCTCAGCATTCGGCCAACCAGCACTATCTTGATTTACGCACTATCGCAAGACAGCATCTTCTTGATTCGGGAATCATAAATGCCGAAACAAATCAGGATCAATCAACCAGAGCTTCCCGCTTGAAGATTATGTTGAAGAAGCTTTTTTCTTCTCATTAGAGAATGCCTATTAGTTAGACTTTAGAAAGTTTTGGATTCAAGCAAGGAATACAATGCCGAAAATTTCGATTATCATCGCGGCCTATAACGTAGGCGATTACCTCGAGCAATGTCTTGACAGTGTTCTGACACAGACATACGCCGATTTTGAAGCCATTGTAGTAGACGATGCGAGCACTGATAATACGGCTGATATTATCCAGCAGACAGCAGCTAATGATTCTCGTATCACGCTTGTTCAGCACTCTCAGAATCTTGGCCTGCATCTCACACGTAAGACAGGCGTCGAAAAGGCTTCGGGAGAATATGCATTCTTCTTGGATGGAGATGACGATCTCGCACCTAATGCCTGTGAGCAATTCGTCAATGCAATGGAACAGCATCCCGTAGATATCCTTCATTTTGGCATAACCGTCATTGGCGAGAACGGTATTCATGATGATGAGCGCAAAGCCTTTGAGTCATTCAATAACGCACCCACTCCGGATTCAATGGGCAAAGATATAGTTCGAGATATCTTCGATGAAAGTCGCGGACAACGAGTTGATTGGCGAGTCACGCAGCGACTCTTCCGAACCGATTTATTGAAGAAATCCTTCGCATCTATGAGCAGCAGCCGACTTGAACGGGCAGAAGATGGCTACGAATGCCTCGTGATCTCTTCCCTTGCCAGCTCTTACCGCTCCCGAAAAGACTGCCGTGGATATCAGTATCATTACGGACGCGGAGTTACTGGCACCAATCAGATTTCCGCACAGAAATATGGTCTTTTCTGCGAACAGTTCAAAGCCTGTTTCGATGCAGCACAAATCTATTCCGATAGCCACTCTGAACTCGATCTACAAGATTGTGTGGATGGATATCGTTGGAAAGCCACCGAACTACTTGCCAACGATCTCAATGTCCGTGTTGCAGATGACGCAAAAAAAGACAGCAGTTCAATCCATGATTGCTGTATTTGGTCAAAACATCACCGCTTGCGAAGTATGGCGATTCATACGAGATAATGCATGGAATGCCTTAACAAGTAAGGATAACGCTGAATACATGTCCCGAGTTAATGCATGGCACGATATTTCAAATATTTTCGACTTCACGCAATCAAATTCGGTTGAAGACAATCGTTATCAAAATGTCCGGCACAGGGCAGAAGAACTACTTTCCGATCTGACTTCCGAACAGAATATGGACAACTACAATAACCAGCGCGTTCGCCTGTTCGTCACCACGCATAAGAATGTGAATCGATTTGAGAGCGATGTCATGCAGCCTGTGCAGGTTGGCCTGCACGAAGGCAGCTATCGTTTCCCCTGGGCGTTCCACGATGACGAAGGCGAGAATATCTCTGACCGCAATCCACGCTATTGCGAACTGACCACCCAATATTGGGCGTGGAAGAATGTAGATGCCGATTATTACGGCTTCTGCCATTATCGCCGCTATTTTGATTTCTCCGACACTCCTCACAAGGAGAATCCATACGGCGAAATCATGGATGACTACATCGACGCCAGAGCCGTGAAAGAATATGGGCTCGATGATAAAAACATCGAGCAGATAGTTCGCCAATACGATGTCATCACCACCCCGTTTGGAGATCTCACAAAGATCATCGACAAGCATGGTACTCCTCGCGCATTGTGGGAAGCCGCTCCCCTGCTGCACGATGATGATCTGCTCCGCTGTTATCGGATTCTATGCAAGATGTATCCGGATTACAAAGAGGATGCCGATGCTTTCTTCAAGGGCAACAAGGCATGCTTCTGCAATATGTTCATTATGAAGAAGGAGATCTTCTTCGACTATTGCTCTTGGATGTTCCCGATTCTTGAGGAGTTCGATAAGAACACCAACTATAGTGCCTACAGCAAGGAAGCGTTGCGTACTCCGGGGCACCTTTCCGAACGCCTGTTGAACATCTATTTGATGCACCATAAGCGCATCTGCTCTAATTGGAAGTTCAAAGAACTGCAGTGCGTACATTTCACCAATCCGGAACCTGCCGAAGAGCTGAAGCCTCTTGATGTGTTTGACAAGCCGATTGTTCCAGTCGTGTTTGCCGCGGATGATAATTATGTTCCACAGCTCACCACCACGGTTTATTCGGCCATGAAGAATGCTGATCCGACATATTTCTATGATGTTGTGGTTCTACAACGAAACATCGCTTGGGATAAGCAGGAACGACTGCGTGACTTCTTCAAGCAGTTCCCGAACATGTCATTACGATTCACCAATGTGGAGCGTGAGCTGTCTGGATACGATCTTTCCACGAATAATGCTCATATCAGCATCGAAACCTACTATCGATTCCTGATCCAGAAGCTATTGCCGTTCTACGACAAGGTGCTGTATTTGGATTCGGATATCGTCATCAATGGCGATATTTCCAAGTTGTACAACACCGACTTGCAAGGCAAGTTGCTCGGTGCGATTCGAGATATCGACTTCCTTGCCAACCTCAACGTCAAGCATGGCAAGCGCATGGGGTATGCCAAGAATGTGCTGAAGATGAAGAATCCTTACGATTACTTCCAAGCTGGCGTTCTCGTGCTCAACACCAAGGCCATGCGCGAGCGCTACACCATCAAGCAGTGGCTTACGTATGCGTCTAACCCTGCGTTCATCTATAACGACCAAGATGTGCTTAACGCACACTGTGAGGGAGAAGTACTGTATTTACCGTGGGAGTGGAATGTGGTTCACGATTGCGGCGGACGTGTCGGCAATCTGTTTGTGCAGGCTCCGAACGACATTTATGACGCCTACATGAAGTCACGCAACAATCCGCAAATCATCCACTACGCCGGCTTTCAGAAGCCGTGGACTGATCCGGATTGCGATTTCGCATCCATTTACTGGCGTTATGCGCGCGAAACACCGTTCTATGAACGCTTGTTGAAGCGCGTGGTGAAAGCCACTGCTCCTTCGAAGCCTGTTGTTGAATCCGTCAAGCCACCTCGTGCTATTGGCGAAGACAATGCCATTCGACGCATTATCGACCCAATCATGCCGATCGGTTCTCGTCGACGTGAACTTTTCAAGGCAGTCGGACGCATAGCACGAAGCCGACACTAATTAACACTGAACAGTAAGCCGGTGAGGGGCATTGATACTGCCTTTCACCGGCTTACTGTTCATCCTCAGCTGTTTGTTTGCTCACCAGCCCCGAGCATTCCAAACATAAGCGGCACAATCATGACCATTGGTATGAGATATCTCATACCTTCTATGGTCACGGTAGCCGGTGAAATCCATAAGAACAGGAACGTGGCAACATAAGGTGCCAGCCACGCGCAATGTCGCTTTTTACGACGTATGCACTCATAGAGAACAAACACGAACATCCATGTCGACCACACCGCACGCGAGCATAATAGATTCACTATTGGAGCTCGTGCTATGTGATCATTAATCGTCTCTTGAAGTTTCTGCACTGCATTTTTGAAGCCACCAAAGCATAGTCCTAATTCCACCGAATCAGGTAATGCATAATGATCACTCCCTAAAGCGTACGTCTGCATTACCAAATCACCAGCGTTCGAATCAGTAGGTGAAGGAATGCCTAGCCAAGCCTCCTGCAAAGCGACATATGCTTCAATATATGTTTCCGGATGGGATGCCAGCCCATGGATCCAAGCAATCGCATACTGGCCTAAATATTGATCATTCTGAGAGTCCCAAGAATAACCTTTCACATTGTCCGACGCCCACCATTGGTATCGGTCGGCTACATCATCACCTAGGATTTTGTAGATAGCTTCTAGATCCTGTATCGAAATATCATTTTCATGCTGCTTCACCAGTAACGCGGATTGCTGCAACGGAACGGCAAGCATCTCTTGTTTTCCACCTTCCTGTATACGGAGTGCAGGGAAAACAATTTTCGGCATCAGTACCATAAATACTGATATAACGACAATAAAAACAGCGACAACACGCTTACGAATAATCGCTGATACTGCGAAAAATAAGATAATACAGCATATAAGCACGATGTAGACGCCAGATTTTTTTCGTAAGCCCCATCAAAAGCGCAGTCAGTAAAAACGCCGTAAAAAACTGAGGCTGTTTAAGTAATACTCCCTGAGTTCTTACCGCTTCAACAAATATCATGGCAAACCAGATAAAAACGGCATGAACAATGAATCTTTGACCATCGTCATGGAAAACAGCGCAGTAAACGGGAATACCGCAAAGAAAATCATTTCAGCAAAACAGAATCGCCATCCAGCGCCAATATGACGACAGTAAAGAATCATTGACGCAAGAGCTGCAATGGTGACCAGTTCGATAACTATGCACCCTAGATACAACCCTCGATCAGCCGAGCCGAAAAACGCTCCTAATCGCAGAAAAGTACCAAATATCATAGTGTCGAAAACAGGATGGTGATCAGAGAGATAACTACCATCAGTAAAAGTATTCGGCTGGCCATTCCATTGGAGCAGTTGCTGCTCAGTGTCATACCAGATAACGCCCGGATAAGTAACAATCAGATACGGAAGCCAGCACAACACCAACACAACCGCAATTAACGCAAACTGTTTCTTCGACGTCCTAAAAGAGAAGATCTCCCGCAACTTACGCGAAATGTTTCGATACGTTTCAGGCTCCCGATTCAACCAAGCCAACACGCGCTCTAAAAGCAACACGAAAAGGAAGAAGAGGGTTGCGATTACGAGCGTGCACCAAAGCATACGAGGAGTGCACACCAACTGGTTATACTGTCGGACGGAATCCACAAGCGACGCCAGAAAACCACAGACTATCGCAAAAAACGATTAGTAACGCACACTGCTCCGTACTCTTTTGAATCACGGCCATCCCTCAAGCCTCCGGCGACATCCCAGTACAAGTCGAAAATAGCTTATCAAACTATGGTCGCCGTTGGCTATACTCTGACCGGCATAACCTTCGATACTGCAGATACCACAGTATATGGAAGGAATTGTGTATAGCCAGCACACAATGAAAAGCAGTCGTAGCTTTTCCTTAAAGTAGAAGAGGACGATTAGCAAACATAGGGTGCGAAAGATAGTATGCGACTTTTTATTCAGATTCCATGTCTCAATGAGGAAAAGACACTTCCACTGGTACTGGAGCATATGCCGACCCAGATCCCAGGAATTGATGACATTCAACTGCTCATCATCGACGATGGCTGCTCAGATAAAACCGTTGAAGTAGCCAGAAAGCTTGGCGTTAAGCATTTTGTGCATCATGCCAAGCCAATAGGTCTGGCTCGCGCGTTCCGTGACGGCGTTGACTATGCGCTCAAGCATGGTGCCGATATCGTGGTCAACACCGATGGCGATAACCAATATCCGAGCGAAACCATCGGAGAACTTGTTCAGCCTATCATTCGACATGAAGCCGATATCGTAGTGGGCGATCGCCAGACCGCCACCATCAAGGAATTCAGCTGGTTCAAACGCAAGATGCAGCATTTCGGCTCTTGGGTGGTCAATAAGGCCGCTGGAACCAATATTCCGGATGCGGCAAGCGGCTTCCGTGCCTACTCCAAGAATTCCTTACTCAAGCTCAATATCGTCACCGAATTCAGCTATTGCATGGAAACCATCATCCAAGCCGGCAACAAGCGCATCGCCATTACCTCATATGCAATCACCACCAACCCGAAGACGCGCGAATCCCGCCTGTTCAGCAACATTTTCGAACACATGGCCAAATCCGGCGGCGCTATTATTCGCAGCTTCCTGATGTTCAAATCGAACGTCATCTTCAAATGGGCTGCCATCATCTTTGGCGTACTTGGATTGATTCCAGTAGTACGTTTTCTAGTGCTTGCCTGCATGGGACACACTGCCGGTCATGTGCAATCCTTACTACTAGGCGTCATTCTGCTGATGCTTGCAGCGTTCTGCATTGCCCTGCAAATCATCTCCGAAGTCCAGCGAATTCAACGCAAACTCGTCGAGGATCAGCTTGAAAGAACCAAAGAAATCCTTTATTCCGCTGAATACCAGAAAATCTGGGCTCAGCAAAACGAGTACGGAGAATTCCCTCCAGCCCAGCAACTTAGCTGATTTATTGCAAGGTTCCATACACCCTATAAGGAAACCCAACATTCATGTCTACAGTTCTTGCATTTGGCACCTATAGCGTGAGGAAGCATCCACGAGTCGGCATTCTCATCGACGGGCTACGTAAGAATGGCTGCAACGTCGAAGAAATCAACCAGCCTCTTTTGCTTTCCACAGCACAGCGCGTTGAAATCCTGAAAAAACCATGGAAAGTATTCGGATTCGGCTGGAATTTGCTTCGTCTTTGGAGATTACTCAGCAAACAAGCACATGCATGGACGAAGAAGAACGGCAAGCCGGATGCCGTGCTGGTCGGTTATATGGGGCATTTCGACGTACTACTCGCCCACCATGTATTTAAAGGCGTGCCGATTATTCTCGATCATCTCATTTTTGGCAGGAGATACCGCGAAAGATCGTGGCGCTCAGGGACTAAAAGTCAAACTGCTGAAGAGACTCGACCGCATGGCCATCAACGCAGCATCGCTCGTGGTACTGGATACAAAAGAGCATCAGGCCATGCTCGAGCCTGAAGATCAAAGCATGGTGATTCCAGTAGGAGCCCCAGACGAATGGTACCAAACAAACAAATATGACAATACGCGCAACGCTAGTATCGTGTTTTATGGACTATATACCCCATTGCAAGGCGTTCCGGTCATAGCCAAAGCAGCACGAATACTTGCTGATCGAGGAATGACCCCACAATTCACGCTCATCGGCAAAGGCCAAGATTATGATGAGGTCCGTTCACTTTGCGAAGGGTTGAATAACGTCGAATTCCGCGAATGGGTCGAGCCGGAAGAACTACCTCAAATAGTGGCATCACATGACATCGCTTTGGGTATTTTCTCCAACACCCCGAAGGGACTGCACGTGGTTCCCAACAAGGTGTATCAGTCCATGGCTGCCGGATGTGCGGTTATCACCAGTGATACACCTCCGCAACGCCGAGCACTAGGCAATGGCGTGGTATATGTGGCTCCGAACAATCCACAAGCATTGGCAGACGCCATAGCGTCTCTTATTTCCTCTCCCAATATTCTTGCGCGCAAACAGAGCGGCGCCGCTAAAAACGCACAACGATTCACTAGTGACATCATCACACGCGAACTCTCCCAATGGATTAAAGAACATTAATCACGCTGCAAGGACGGCAATGAACAAGCTAAAAAAAGTTATGAACTCGCCACTAATCCGTTGGTTTTTCCTCGCCATCGCTTTAGCAGCACTCATATGGGTTATCATCAAAAATTGGAATCCTCTTGTAGCTGCACTTACCACACTATCGTGGCAAATCGCTACGGCTGGATTTCTCCTGGCCGTTGTATACGTCTTTTTCACCCTGTGGTCTTGGCGCGTCATTCTTGCCGATTTGGGATCTCCACTCGATTGGAGCACAGCCACCCAGTTATTTGGCATCAGCCAAATAGGTAAATACATTCCTGGCGGCGTATGGAATATTGTAGCCGCAGCAGAAATCGGCCGAGATCATGACATTCCAGCCCGCCGTTCAGTAACGGCCATGACCGTAGCCGTGCTTATCTCGTTACTTACCGGAACTGGAATCGGTGTCATCACTATACTTGGTACCTCTGTAGCCATTCAGGTACCAACTTGGGCAATCGTACTATTGCTAATCGCGCTAATCGCGTTACTTATGCCCCCTGTCTTGAATCGACTTATCGCATTTGGATTTAAGTTGCTTAAGAGGCCGACACCGGAACGCCAGATATCATTTAAAGGTTTGGGACTGGCCACATTATTAGCGGTCATTGCATGGTGCATTGCCGGCGTACAAGTATGGCTGCTAGCTTATGGCTTCGGCATGGATCTTTCCATTTCCAATATGGCACTTTCCATCGGAGCATACGCATTGGCCTGGGTAGCGGGATTCCTTGTAGTATTCGTGCCTGCAGGAACAGGTGTCAGAGAAGGAGTTCTAGGTCTCCTATTCGCAGGCTCGCTTTCATCTGGAGGCATACTGGCAGTTGTGTTAGTAAGTCGCATTACCATGACATTCGCAGACCTCGCTTTCGCAGGAGCTGGCGCACTTCTGCGGATGTCAAACAAAAGATAACACCTAGTTCATTGTACCTTCCAAAATCGGGAAACGCCGTTCAGCTACATCCCAAAGGACATCAAACCAATGACCTTTGTTCCTATCAATAGTCAACTTGAAAAGCAGTGCACGCACCTTGTCTAAAATTCAACGTTACAACAAATACAGCTATCCCAATAACAAAAATCGATCAGAAGGATGACCGGCGCAGAGTATGTGTCATACCAATTCGAAAGATTGAACCACTGCTGCCATAATATCCCTCGGACATAATAATGCTCTGTAATTAGGTATATCCCAAACGTCGAGGCCGCACAACTATTGACAATACGACTTTGGAAATGTAGTCGGCAAAATTAGCAGGAACAGCCCAAAACTTAGAGCAAGTGAAAGAACCGACCATTCTCTCTCCAAACACAATAAGTACTCATAGATCCTGTCGCTATGACCTACAGTAGCAAATGACACAATTACGTTCCAGAGTAAAATTACTATAATTGAGATTAAAAACATTTCCCATGCAGTGGCAGTTTGAAACGGTCTCATGTACCACTTGTAGTATGCGATTAGCACAAAAACATAGATAAAGCCCATGGAATTAAGGCTGATTTCTAGATTTGAGTTAGGAATCAGCGTCAATACTCCCCATAAAAATCCCATCGCGAGACAACACTGTCCATGGTATTTCTTTCCCAATGCACGTAGTCCACGCACTAGAAATGGAGATAGGAAAAGGAAAATAGCATAACTCGTCGCATACCACCACGTATTGCGAGACAGAGGGAACAATATTTTCCCAAAGGGATTCTATGGTTCTTTCCTCGGGTACTTTATACAGAGTCACAGCACCCAAACATAAACTCCAAAAAGAAGTTCTCTCTCTAAAATCCATACTTTTCGACAAGATAAACGCAAAGAAGGCGTCTTATCCACGACGAACCATGCGGAAATAATAAAGAACAGCGCAATTCCTACTTTACCTGGAGTGAAATAGAATAATTGCAAAGTTAGTTTTCTTACAGATAGTTCTTGATCCAACACAGGCAGCGCATTATGCATCACCTCGTGGTGAAGCACAATAAGCAGCATCGCGATAATTCGCAGTAATTCAATACCGGACTCACGGTTTTTGAATCGTTTCTTTACACCCATTCAACACCTGTTTCAACTATCGTCGCACCATAAAAGTATCTTTGCCGTCGCCATCCCAATCACCAACAAGAACGGTATCGCTTGTTTTGCCATAACTGAATGCTTCATCAGCAACACCACTGGCAATGGTATTTTTCACATAGAAAGTGTTACCACGACGCACGGCCAAGGAATCTTTGCCATCACCATCCCAATCACCGACATATACTTGATCATCATCGCGACCGTATGTAATCACAGTGTCCGCATTGCCACCAGTCAGTGAATTCTTAAAATAGAACACATTGCCCCGTCGAACAACAAAAGTATCATGTCCGTCACCATTCCAATCGCCAACATAAGTTTGGTCTTCGGAACGACCGTAGATAAACAACTTATCGGCAATTCCACCCTCTAGCGAATTTTTGATATAGTACGTAGACCCTCTACGCACTGCAAATGTGTCTTTGCCATCGACATCCCAATCTCCAGGCAGTACAAGATCTTCGTTCTTCCCGTAACTGAATGCACAATCAGCATTTCCTCCGGTCAACGAATACTTCGTATAAAACATATTTCCACGACGCAAGGTCAGGGAGTCCTTACCGTCTCCATTCCAATCACCTGCGTAGGCTTCGTCACCAGCACGACCGTACCCGAACGAAAAATCGGCAGCGCCGCCCTTCAAAGAATTAGACACATAATATCCGGTTCCTTCCGGATAATCAGGAACGTACTCCTTATTCCCAAACGCATTCATGTCCACATTGCCACTGATGCCGTCCACTTTGCCGGAGCTGGTGTATTGCCATCCGCGACTGCCGGTCGGGAACGAGTCAAATCCCATGCGAGCGCCGTACTGCGCCACCCACGTGGTTTTAGCGTAAATGTCGGCATGGTTCAGCGGGCCTTGCAGATAGCTGGTGTACGAGTAGACGCTCAGGTTCTTGTATCCGGCGGACTGCAGTGCGCTGTACCAGTTGTTGACGATATCGTTGTACACGTTCGGATCGGTGGGCGGCTGATGCCCCTCCCACGTCCACTTTTCCAGGTCGTAGTACACGGGGTACGCCAAGTCGCTCGCGTTCACACCGAATTGCTTAAGTTTGGCGACCACGTCGGCACCTTCTTCTTTGGCAATCGACGGAGTATCCGCGTAGGAATACCAGTAGATGCCAAACGGGATGCCGAGCCGCTTGCATTCGGAAATGTTACGTTGTGCTTTCTTGTCAGCATTGTTGCCCCAACCGTAGCCGAGGCGGATAATCACGCCTTCCACGCCGTCGGCTTTCGCTTTGGCCCAGTCGATGTCGCCCTGCCATTCGGAAACGTCAATCACGCCTTTGGCTTGCTGCACGAACAGGTCGTTCTGGTAGTCGAAGAAGGCTTTCGTATTGTTGTAAGTGCCCCAGTGCGCACCGTATTCATTGCTTTCGAATTTGGAGAGCTGTACGTTCGCGTCGGCTACAGCATTTTTGACATCTTCCGCACTTACCGGAATGAAGGATTCGCCATTGGTTTTGGCGAGCGGATCCGGCTGCTGATCCTGCGTACCGACCAGTGTCGCATCGGTCACGGTTTCGCCGGTTTTAATATTCTTGACCTCACCTTCGGGGGTAACGGCCAGGTCTTCCGAAACTACAGTTGCATCGTCGGAAATCTCGCCACTGACGGTATCCGGAAGTTTCGCATTCGGATTGTCAGGCATGCTGTCTTGCGATTGCTGGTCGCCCGTCTGATCATCCGACTGATCGTCAGACTGCACAACAACGCCATTATCTGCAGTAACGGCACTTCTCTGCGCAACAGCATCCTCAATCGCAATGTCCTGCAATGCGTAAGCCGGCGTAACCGCAACGGAAGCCGTCAACGCAACCGCAGACAACGCAGTCGTAATCTTCAAAACATGATGTGGCGAAACCATTCGTCAGCCTCTCTTGAATAAAGTCATCAGCCCCAAATATTCGGCGCGAACGCCCTAATCGCCAACTCTAACCGCACCCCGCAACCCCAGCACAGCACTTCTCAAAAAATTTTAAGAAGTTCCGGCAAGCATGCAGAAGTTGAAGAATGGCCACGTGCATTATATGAGGCAACACGGAAGCGATACATCGGGGACGGACGGGTATCGTACGCTGTATATTGGCATTTCAGGTGGGCACTCGGCAGGTCAGCATTGACCAGGACCGGAAGCCGGCACCGAGGATCACAGAATAGCAGGCAGATTCTGGAGGGGTTATGGCACGGCACGGCAAGAAGCCAAGCGAGGAAAATACCTCGTCACGCGCACCGAGAACAATTGCCGGAAGCACAACGCCCAACACTTCTGTCGACTCTGCCGACGGTATTGACGCCGCTACCAGCAGCAGCGCAGCCGACACCAACGCGATCGACACCAACGCAACCGGAACACGCACAATCGTCAGTGGCGACACGGCTGAGACCAGCGATCAGCAATCGCTCGAAGCAGACGGAGCCGTTAAATCCAACGAATCCCGTCGACCGCAAGACTCGTTCGACGAGGTCATAGCGCAAGGCATCAGCGATGGCGACGCTTGGACGGACCAGCATGTAAAGCGCTTCTACCGCCAAATCATTATCACCGTAGTCGTCGTAGTTGTCGTTCTGGGTGCGATTTTCGGATTCACAGGCATACGTGCGTCGCAGCAAATGCGTGACCTGGCCGCACTAAACGACTGCAAGGAAGCCGTCACGGCCATGAACACCTCCTATTCGAAGGCGTTCCAGCTGAAGGCAAAAATCTCCGAAGCGTTCACCAGTTTTGACGAGTCTTACGACCTCGACAAGCTTGCCGAACTTCACCAGACGGAAGTCACCGCTCCGAAAACGCTGAGCTGTGCCGCCGACGCCTCCTCCACCATCAGCAAAGCCAACGCCGTAAAAGCCGAGTATGACAAGCAGGCCAAGCAGTTCAAGCAGGCCCTGCAGAAGGCCGACGAATCCACGGCCACCGATGGCGGTGACGGAACTGACGGAACGGCCAGTGGCAATAACAGCACCGATGGCACAGACTGAGCCGCAGCCACGAAAGGCGATGCTGGAGTTGCCGACGTCGCGTCCGCCACGGACGGCACTGTCGACCAATCCGGCGTAGCCGACGCAACCGGAAGAGGCTGATTTGAATAAGAAACGACTGGCACGCGTGATTATTGCCGCCGTAGTGACCGTGGCGATACTTGTGGCGATCATTGTTGGCTGCGGGCCGAAATGGGGCGATGGCTCGGTGAATGCCAACGCCAGTAACGCCGGTAACTCGAACAGTGCCGGCGGCTCCAGATCCTCCGGCACAGGCGGCTCCGGCACAAGCGACGATTCATCCGCAAACTATGCGGCCCGCGCATCGGTACAGCTCCCCTCCTACTACATGGAGAACATGGTTTTCCAACGTGGGAAAACGCTGGTAGTCAAAGGAACTGCGCAGACTTTGCAACGTGGAAAAACCATTGACCCAACACAACTGGTTACAACGATTTTCCCAAGGTCAAAAAATCATCATCCGCGCAAGCAAAAATTTCTAAAAACGGTGATTTCACTTGCAATTTACCTAAGCAGAAAGCAAGTCTTAAGCCATATTCATTAACAATTTCGTACAACGAAGCCACTTTGTTAACTCTGAAAAACGTGTATGTCGGCGACGTTTTTATTGCTGCCGGACAGTCGAATATGGAATTGAATTATTCGCAATACTACGAGGGCCCAGACAATGACTATAATTTCGGCGGAGGTCTGATAACAACCAACGATCTACCAAAACAGCTTTCCGACAAGAACGTGCATTTCGTTGCAAGCGCCAACACCACGGAAGGTACTGGTTTCCCACTACGCGATGTGAACGAGCAGGCTGATTCCTGGCTTGATGCGACCGCCGATAATTCTCAGCATTTCAGCTATTTGGCACAGCAGTTCGCCATGCAGCTTCGTGCCGCGCATCCAAATGTGCCCGTCGGTATTGTTCAGACCGCATGGGGCGGCACGCCGATTCGAAACCATGTGAAGGGTGGCTCCATTTATGCGAACCATATCGCGCCATTGGAGGGTTTCCATGTGGCGGGCGTGCTGTGGTACCAAGGGTGCAATGATTCCGCAAACGAGGCGACTGCATTGACATACGAATCTCAGATGACGTCGCTAATCAACCAGTATCGCGCAGTGTTCGACCAAAATGATCTGCCGTTCCTGTATGTGCAGTTGGCGCGTTGGCCCGGCTATCAGTACACTCAGAACGTGCGATTCGCGCAGTTGAGCACGTTGAGCAACGTCGGATTGCGCAATACCTCCAACGTTGCAATGACAGTGTCGCTTGATACGGACAAGGGCACTTCAACGTTGATACATCCGCTTGGCAAAGATATTCTTGGCGCGCGCATGGCCGCGCAATATCTGGCAATGTCGGAAGGCAAGGCCGTTCCCAACGGACCGCTTATCGCACATGCGAAGCATGCTTCCGATGGCACGATCATATTGTCGTTGCCAAAAAGGCACCGCAACTGGTTTGCAGGCGGAAAAACCCAATTATTCGAAGACCGCTAGTGCGACCGTACCTAATTACACGGCCAATTCGGACGCGACTCCTTTGGATGGTATTGCTAATGTCGCAACGCCGACTTCCGCATCATTGCAAGGTTTTGAAATTGCTGACGATTCCGGAAAGTGGGTTTCGGCAGCGGCTGTAATCAAAGGTAAGCAGATTGTGCTGAGTGCCGCTGATGGAAGTTCGAATCTTAACACGGTAGCTCAAGTGCGTTATTGGTGGAGCGGGAATCCGGCTATTTCCAGTCTGCTCTATAACGATCTTGGATTGCCGGCAAGTCCGTTTATTGCGGTTGTTGAGTAGGATTCGCAGCCTTATAACGTTAGTCAACGTAGTGCGGGGCGCTGGATGCCATGCGGGGCGTAATACCGTTATTGCCGTTGTCATCGTCATTACCGTCTGCATTGGAATCTTGCGATTTACGAAGCGATTCCGCAGCCAATGAACGTACGGATCGAACGGAACGGCCAAGCTGCGACTGCTTTTCCTGCTCGTCCGACTGGATTGCAGGAAACGCACCAGTCACGGGGCGAACACGCCCGGTCGCAGTGGGAATGAAGCTTGGCGGCAGCACTTGCGTGGTAATAGCGCTCGGAGATGATGCATGATAGCGGGCCATCGAAGCCAGGGAATCGCGGGTATCGAGCTCACGCTGAATATCTAGCTCATCGTCGGACTCAGCCATCGCAGCACTTCCTCTCTTCCGGCGCTCTCAGCCGACAATCTCTCCACTGGTAACTGTCACCGTTTTGAGCGTAACGCAAGGCAGTATGCCACTGCGAACGAAATCAGCGATATGTGCAACTCCCCCACTGTTTCGCAACTTTTTCGTCGCACATCTACGCAACAGGCCATTGTAAAATCGCCGTTTTTGGTATGGAAAAAAGGGCTTCCGGAATCATCCAGAAGCCCTGCTGGCGGAGAATACGAGATTCCGGCAGCGACTTGCTGTTTTCGGTGTAATTCCAACGTTTCTAGGCTGCCGATTAAGTGTTTCGCCGCTTAACTCGCCGCCCCTACGGCGTGTCGCGATGGGGTGAAACGGGTGGTTATGAACGGGTGCGTTTTGGATTGCGCGAAACAGGGGAGAGTATTGAGGATGCCTTTTTCCATGAAGAGCGTGTAGTTTAACCAGTATATAGAACGGCCTCCCTTTGCCAACAGCAGCGATGTGCTAAAGATTACGATTCCGAATGAGGTAATGCGATCTATTCCCCATAGGCAAAGTGAAAGTGTTTTCAAGGATTATTAACCCATCGGAAGAGCTTGATTAGCTTTGATCCTTCGTGTATACAGCGTCTAGTGGGAACTAGAGTGAACCTAGTGAGCCAACATGGAAATTCAGTGGCAGGCGAAGATGTATGTCGGAATCTCAATGATTTCAACGTTTCCAAGGACGCCGGTTGGCACCATCCTGCGGCAACATGGAACCTACATGGAAATTTACAGTGCCTACATGGAAATCAGTTTGTATCAGTCAGTGGGCGCATGATGCGTGCGCTCAGCCCTTGGCTGACTGATACTAGCAAGCTTTTGTCTGACTGAACGCATGCATCATAAAGAGCAATTGGGTATCGAGCTGGTTGCGGGATGCAGGGCGGATAAAACTAATCAGCCGTTATATTCGATATGTAGGCTGGGGTCGCTTTCGTGTTCGTCAATGATTTGGTTGTAAGCCTTGACCAGACGCGAAAGGGTTTCGCGACGTGCTGCGTTGGTGAAGTGGCCATGCTCGTGCACATTGCTGGAAAGGAACGATTGCAGGTCCCAAACTTCAAGGCGGTTTTCGAAGCCCATGTCGGAGGCTAAGTCCTATGCGGTTTTGACGCGGTCGCGTACAGTGATGATGATTGGATGCAGCCCGGCCTTGATGTTGCGCTGGCATTTATCCATGAGTAGGGATGCTGGGGCAGTGGTGCAGTGTATGGCTGTGTCGCCGACATTGAAATCGCCTCCACGCCCAGTCGGATCGTCAGCAACGGACGCGCCGTTGATTTCTACTTCTGGGGCAACGATGGTGAGCTTCGCTGCGACAAGATGTTGCAGAACGGTACCGACGTACATAGTGCCCGGATTTTCCTTTTGTCGCTGCGCTGCCTGCTGCAGCAGATGTTCCACAGCCGCATCGACGGAAAGCGAGTTGTCGGATTCCAATTTGAATGGTTTGCTGGTGAAGAATGCCCGAATTCGTTTGACCCAGTATTGCTCGATCTCGGTGAATTGCTCCGCTGTTGGACGTAATTCGTTAATGAGCTCGGCATAGTCGTGCATCAATGCCATGGTGCCGCGGCTGGTTCGTCCGCCCTCTGCTGCGAGGAGTCGTGTGATGCCATATTCGGCAAGGATTTTCTGGCAGTTGTCTTTGCTGATTCCCTTGACTTGACCTTCCTTGTTCGTGTGATAGTCGCTGGCGTCAATGGGAAGCGTGTCTGCGGAAAAGAAGCGATTGAGCTGGATGGCGGCAGCCAAAGCGCCCTTGGTGTTTACCTGATGGGACTTTCGGAAATCATCGATGGGAGTCAGATCCATTGTTTGCCTCGCTTATGCAGTGTGATTCGAGAGCAGAGTTTGCTCCACGTACAGGTCTTTGCCAAGGGTGTTGTTCAGAGCAGGCATGAAGTAATGCTTGCCGAGCCATTCCACGACAGGGACGGAGACAGCGTCGCCGAATCCGAACATCACTTGATTGGGGCGCAGGCCCGTAATGTTGTAGTGGGCCGCGCCCATAAGAGCAGCGTATTCGCGTGGCGTCATCCAACGGACAGCGGCTTGACCATTGCCTATGCGAATGATTGCCTGGCGAGATGAGCCGCCTCGTGCGGTGCGCAGGCAGCCGGAGATGTCGTCTGCGCGAACTTCCCATACGGCTTTGCCGTTGCGGGTGCGGCGATAAGCGGTCCGGTAGGAAACGGTTGTTTCGTTACGCAACGTTTCCACGCGGGCAGTCTGAACCGGCGACAGCGAATCAAGGAATTTGGCGGTTCTTTCGGCGTCCCACCAGCGTTCGTCGTCATCAGCCATGTTCTCGACGTACATATTGAGGCCGGATATCAGAGGAGACGGCGGCTCAGGCAGCGGTGCGCGATGCGTGCGGAGAGAGGTGTCCGCAAAAACCTGCTGCAGCCAGTCAGGGCGCAACGAAGAATCGAATTGTTCGGCGGACGGCGGGTTCTGCAGGCCAACCAAAAAAGAGTCGCGGTCGGGACTGAGGGATAAATCGACGGGTATCGATGGACAATACGTCTACGGAGTAGCCCAGTACATTGAAAGCATGCACCGCTGCGGCGAGATCCTCCCCAGAGTGGGAAGTGGCCAATCCGTTCACATTTTCGAGAATGGCAATCGGAGGACGGCTGTCCCCAAGTTCTTCGAGCAGTCGCACGTATTGCCAGAAAGCGCCGGATTGTTTGCCGTTCAGGCCCGTACGAGTGCCTGCAAGGGAGAGATCCGTGCAAGGAGAGGATCCCCAAGCGATGGAAGCATCATGGGGCAGGTCGTCGCCGGAGAGCTCGCTCATATCCCCCTCGACAAGGGTGTGGCCCGGCGTATCCGTGAAGTTATTGCGATACATTTCGCACTTGGCGGAGTCGATGTCGTTCGACCATTCGACTTGGAAGCCGGATTCTTCGAGCCCAAGGCGTGCGAGGCCTATTCCGGCAAAGAATTCAAGGGCTTGTGGGCACGCCTTGCCGGTAGCCGTGTGCGTGCGATTGTCGTTCATGCTCCCACCTTACCTCGTGCCTGACTGTCGTCCTAACCATGATACTCTATATATAGAACAAGCGTTCGAATAAGTGTCGTGAAGGAAAGAGGATCGTATGACGAAGCTTAGTGATGCTGTTAACGCGTCGAACTTGGATTCTTATGAATTAGCCCGAAGATCCAACGTGAGTGAGAAAAGACTAAATGGATATCTGTCGGGTCGACATTCGTTTAGCCGGGCACCTCTAGAAGACGCCGTAGCTATTGCTAATGCTCTCGGAGGCCGTATTGAAGATTACATGGAAGATGCGGCGGAGGACGGCGAGGCGGAAAAACTGGATGACCGACTTCGTCTCCAATTATTTCTGGATAGCGTTGACGAATACGAGCTAATTATGAAGAATGTCGGTCGCCCTCAGACAGTGACGATTGGCGGCTCTGGAGAAAAAACTGAGAAAAGGTATAGTCAGCTGATTGTTGAAGGGATGCTATTGCGCAAATATTATTCCTCGGATGAAGTTCAATTGGCGAAAGTGATTGATTCGTTTAGGCGTCTTATCCCAGACGACGCGTCTCCAGATGTGCTGCATACAGTAGATCTGCTGGAAAAAGATACGCCTAGCCAAGGGAATAAGAGCCAGATTGTGTTTTCTAATGCTGATGGTAGTTACTCCAGCAGTGTGGATTTACTTTTTGATGTTCTCTATGGAATTACCCTGCATGGAGATCCTGATAGGATCCAGAGACTTGCTAGATGGCCAATTACGGCACAGTGCCTTGCCTTATATGAGTCTAACGTTGAGAGACGCAAGGGTGTGGTGACTGTTCGACAGTATATAGATCTTGCAATCAAAGATGGTCTTTTTGCGCTGGATTAATGAGCGTATTTGAGAAGGCGCGGGGCAGTTCGCTATGGATTGAATTGCCTCACGCCTTGCTGAGTGAACTCGCTGCAGCAGTTTCTAGGATCAGCTGCTATTCGCGCTCTCGCCGAGCCATCTCGCGACGGGCTTGGCTGGCCCACAGGCCTCCCTTACCGATGAGCTCATTCAATTGCGTGGCGTTGAGCTGTTGGTAGTGCAGGTCTGTTGCGTAGGGAGGGAGACTCGCCTTCCATCCGGCCATACTGTTCCCGTGGTGACGTGAGCTGCGATATCTAAGGCCAAGGTGCTTTTGCCAGTCGCCGGATCACCGTCAATCAGTACGATCTTTCCTTTGGGAATATGGCCCAGCCGCAACCACAACGGTCGCTCCGGTTTCACATCAGCCAAACGGGTCAGCGAATAGGCGCGGGGCGTCAGTTCAGTCTTAAGCTCAGACTCAGGCTGGCTGCTTTCGCTTGGCAAAATCTCAAACTCCAAGCCGCTCATCACCGCGTTGGAAGCGTCGTGAGCCTCACCCAGCCGCTTGGATAAACGTCAACGACCGCACGAACGGTGTCAGCGTCGGCGGCCATCCACAACGGGTGCTTGTCGGCGGTGTTGCCGCTTTGCCTCGTTGAGCCATGCTTCCGCCTAGGTCTCATAGCCTTTGTCGAATCGCTTGTGAATGCGCGCAGGAAGATGCGGATACTGGGATCGGGCTTCGACGGGCGGGATGTATGAGGCGTCGTAGGAGATCTGCCCGTTGGCACCGACTTTTCTCTCAATCTTGCCGAACCGGCGTCGTCGGCTGGCTGGCCGTGTGCTTTGTGAAGTGCGTGCTATGATGATCAATTCCAACCGACGTAAAAGCTGCCATGCGGGCGACTCTGAAGTCTGCCGCTCAAGTGCTTAAGCGGCACCGCTTATCTTGCCGCCTATCTTACTGTAAAAAGACGGGTCGAAAAGGATGATGAAGGAGAGTGGGTAATCGTTGAAAAACCGCCAAAAACGTTGAAATTCCGCCGTTTTGGGTATGAAAAAAGGGCTTCCGGAATCATCCGGAAACCCTACTGGCGGAGAATACGAGATTCGAACTCGTGAGGCTGTTACACCAACACGCTTTCCAAGCGTGCGCCATAGACCACTAGGCGAATTCTCCAATTATGCAACGCCTCACAGTGTCTGTCTGTGAAACGCAACTTGATTAGTATACAACAGTTTCTCCTAAACCACAAATCGGCGTGTCGCAACATCCCAGATCACCCACTCACTGGAATAACCAGTACGCCCACAGGCCTTCCACAGTCCGAAAACCTCCACCCACTGGAGGAATCCTCCCGCAGGCCGGCTTGCCGACGTCCATAATCCCCCACCGGGCGGAGGAAAACACCCTGTGCGAATGAAAAAAAAAAGACCTTCCGGGAATCCCGCAGGGGACTCGACCAGAAGGTCCAACGTTGAATGCGGCGGCGCGCTACTCTCCCACACCCTCTCGAGTGCAGTACCATCGCCGTGCCAGGCCTTAGCTTCCGGGTTCGGAAAGGGACCGGGCGTCTCACCTGGGCCATGACCACCGCAAAACCACT
>ENA-OQES01000204-OQES01000204.1-human-gut-metagenome-genome-assembly--contig:-NODE-204-length-25791-cov-3.865376_pt1 | contig 25791 bp, 31 predicted proteins | sample MGYA00242798_ERZ504641 | MGnify/ENA primary metagenome ERZ504641 (study PRJEB26092, sample SAMD00036327) | human gut metagenome | host: Homo sapiens | study: EMG produced TPA metagenomics assembly of...
GCGGGGGAAGCCATTCTACCCGGAGGGTATAACGTCAATGCGCACTTTCGGCATCAGAAGCGCCTGCCGGGGTTCCGCCTGTAGGGGGCGGCGTCCCCGACGCCCCGCGGGAGGGATGAATCCCTCCCCTACGCTCCCCGTTTATGGGAGCTTGTAGGGCGGCCTGCCCTCTGGCCGCCGCGGATGGGGGGCAAGATCCCTCCCTGCAAATCTACCACGAAAGGGGTTGCAGCGGCAAAGCTGCGGATCGGGCATGCCCGGCCCCTACAATACAGCAAAAGGCCGCGCCCATCCTGTATCGGGAAAGGCGCGGCCTGTTTGTATGCAGTTATACCAGCTTAAACAGCTGCCCGCTGAACGGGGCCAGGGTCAGCTTCAATTCACCCCGCAGGCCTTGCCGACCAGCCGCTTCGGCTTCTCGGTCTGGCCGCCGAAGCACTGCCAGTCGGTGTCCAGCAGCTTCGTCAGCTTGCCCGCGCGGGGCAGGGTCAGCGTGTAGTCGGCCAGCTCCGTGTCGCCAAAGTTGAATGCCGCCAGCACCGCGCCGTCATGGCCGTCGCGCCAGATGGCACAGGCGTCCAGCTCGGGGTGGGCGCAGTCCAGCCACCGGAACGCCTCGGGGTCGTACTCGCGGCTCCAGAACGCCTCGTTGGCAAGATACGCCTCATTCAGCGCCCTGCGATAGCGGTGGAAGTCGTCGTGGTTCGGGTACTTGAGCAGCATCCAGTCCTGCTCGCGGCTCTCGTCAAATTCGCGCAGCTGCGCAAATTCGTTGCCCATAAAATCAAGCATCTTGCCCGGATGGATGGCCATGTACAGGTAGAGCGCCCGCGCCTGCGGGAACTTTCCCTCGTACTCGCCGTACATTTTTTTGCACGATGGTCGCCTTGCCGTGGACGTTCTCATCGTGGCTGAACGGCAGGATGTAGTGCTCGTTCCAGGCGTACATCATCGAGAAGGTCAACTTGCCCAGATTCTCGCGCCGCTCGTCGCTCGTCATTTTTAAAGTAGTCGAGGGTGTCGTTCATCCAGCCCAGGTCCCACTTGTAGTCAAAGCCCAGGCCGCCGTACTCGACGGGGGCCGTGACCTTCGGGAAGCTCGTAGAGTCCTCGGCGATCAGAATGGCCGTGGGGTGGCGCTGCTGCAAACCGGCGTTCATGCCCTTCAGGAATTCCAGCGTCGAGCCGTTGACGCCGCGGTTCGGGTCGCCCTGCCAGTAGATCAGGCGGGACACCGCATCCATGCGCAGGCCGTCGGCGTGGAACACCCGCAGCCAGTAGTCGGCGCAGGACTGGATAAAGCAGCGGATCTCACCGCGGGAATGCATAAAGTTGCAGCTGCCCCACTCGCTCTGGCCCACCGCGGCGGCGGGGTACTCATACAGCGGCGTACCGTCAAATTCTTTTAAACCGTAGGCATCCACGGCAAAGTGGACCGGCACAAAGTCCAGATACGCCGATCCCTGCTTGTGGCAGGCGTTGACAAACTCCACAAGTTCGTCCGGCGTGCCGTAGCGGCTGGTGGGCGCAAAAAAGCCGGTGGTCTGGTAGCCCCAGCTGCCGTCAAACGGGTGCTCGGCCAGGGGCATAAGCTCGATATGGGTGAAGCCGTTCTTCTTGCAGTAGGCGGGCAGTAGGTCGGCCAGCTCGGCGTAGGTGTACCAGCTGCCGTCCTCCTTCTGCCGCCAGCTGCCGGCGTGGACCTCGTAGATATTCAGCGGTTTATCAAAGCATTTTGTGCGTTCCTGCATCCATTTGTCATCGGCAAAGCCCTTGGGGGCATCGCTGACGATGCTGCGTCCGTCGGGGCGCAGCGTCATGGCCGTGCCGTAGGGGTCGCAGTGGGCCACGCTCTGGCCGTTCGCGCCGCGCACCCAATACTGGTACACCATCCCCGCTTGCACGCCGGGGGCGTCACACTCCCACACGGCGGACTGGGTGCGGTGCAGATCAAAGGTACCGATCTCGGTCTCAACGGCGATATGCTGTGCGGACGGTGCCCACACCGCAAAATGCGTGCCGCCGAAATAGGTATGCGCACCGAAAAACTCATACGCATCAAAAGCGTGCCCGGTATAAAAATCCTGCATGTTCATGATGAAAACTCCCGATTGTAAGGATGTAAAATGCCGCTCTCCTATAGGGGTCGATGCTCGCATCGACCCGCAGGGCGCAGAGCACGCGGGTACGCGGCTTCCCCCTTTGGGGGAAGCTGTCAGCGGCCCCGACCGCTGACTGATGAGGGCGAACCTTCCGCTATTACCCGCCAGCGGGTCGCTGCGGTAACTTTGCCCCTCATCCGGCCCTGCGGGGCCACCTTCCCCCTCAGGGGAAGGCTTTTTCTCTAAAAAAATTGTACCACACCAACCGGGTGCGGTACAATTTACAATATTGAACACGGTGTCTAAAATTTAAATTCTCAGCAACACCCGCGCGATGTTGAAGTAGACGAGCAGTGTCGTGGTATCGACAATGGTCGTGATAAGCGGCGACGCCATGACGGCGGGGTCAAAGTTGAGCTTTTCCGCAATGACGGGCAGCAGGCCGCCGATGAGCTGGGACAGGATGACCGTGCAGATCAGCGTCAGGCAAACGACTGCCGCTACAGGGGGCATGATGCCGTCCAGGAAGATCAGCTTGGCAAAGTTGCACAGCGCCAGCGTGCCGCCGCAGAGGATGGCAACGCGGAATTCACGCCACAGAATCTTCGGCAGGTCGTGTGGCTCAATATCACCGACGGCCATGCCGCGGATGATGGTGGAGGTACTCTGGCTGCCCGCGTTGCCGCCCGCGTCGGTCAGCATCGGGATGTAGGCGGTCAGCACGGTCACGGCAGCGAGGGCATCCTCATACCCGCGGATGACCATGCTGGAGAAGGTGGACGAAATCATCAGGAACAGCAGCCACGGCGCGCGGTTTTTGTACAGTTCCCACATAGACTGTTTAAAATAAGGCTTGTCCGACGGGCCCATAGCGTTCATCTTGGCAATATCTTCGCTGGCCTCGTCCTGCATGATCGAGATAGCGTCGTCAATCGTGACGATACCGACCAGTCGCTTCTCGTTGTCCACAACGGGAATGGCCAGGTAGCCGTACTTCTCGAACATCTGGGAGACGTCCTCCTGGTCGGTGGTCGTGCTGACGCTGACGACATTGTCGTCCATCATGTCGCGGATCAGCTCGTTGTCGGGGTCCTTGGACAGGACCAGCGCGCGCAGCGAGACGACGCCGATGAGGGTGCGGTCACGGTCCGTGACGTAGCAGTTGTTGATGGTCTCCTTGTCAAAGCCGTTCTTGCGGATGGCCGCCATGGCCTGCGACACCGTCCAGTCGGGGCGCAGCTCCATCAGCTCGGTGGTCATCACGCCGCCGGCGGAGTCCTCGGGGTATTTGAGCAGTTCGTTGATCATGCGGCGGGTCGCGGGGTCTGCCTGCGCCAGAATACGCTTGACGACGTTGGCGGGCATTTCCTCGACCAGATCCGTCGCATCATCGACGAACAGGTCATCCACAACGGCCTTCAGCTCCTTATCGGTCAGGCCGTCGATAAGGCCCTGCTGGGTCTCGGGGGTAAGCTCGGCGAAAATCTCCGCCGCCAGGTCCTTGGGACACAGGCGGAACAGCACGGGGAGCTTCTCGGGCGGGAGGTCCTCGAACACGGCGGCCAGGTCGGGCGCGGGCAGGGTGGACATAACATCTCGCAGGCTCTGGTACTTTTTGGCATCGTCCAGGTTGGCCAGCATCGTGCGGAGGGTCAGGATCGCGGTATCAGACATAAAAAAGCTGCCTCCTTTTCAGGCGGCAGCCAGGCACATTTAATTTTAGGCAATGCAAAGCAGAGCAACACCGTGCGCTTATTTTCGCGTACAGTTTGCTTTGGTTTGCCTGACAAAAAAGTGGTGGCTGCCGTTATTCAAGATACATCGGTACACAGGACTGGGACTGGGGGTATCCATTGTGACAACCACCTCACCTTTGTTTGAATTTTTACTACACGGCGCTATTCGCACCTATAGTTACTTTACCATCTGGGAACGGATTAGTCAACGGTAAATTTCGGCAATTTGCAAAAAATTTGCCGACATTGGCAAGAAAGCCAATATCGGCAATCTATTTCAATCGCGCAGTTCCTTACGCAGAAAACTTCCGCAATTACAGATTCCGTCATTTCGGATTTGCTGAGTCACAGCACATTTTCTGAATTGCCAATATACGCAGTTGCTGCATCGCTCCTCTGTCATGATATATTCTCCGTTTCACAGGCGGCTCGGCAGATTTTTGCCTCGCCCGCCGGGTCGATTTCCCAAATCATGAGTTTCCGTAGGTTACTCTGTTTTTCTGGCAGTGCAAGAGCCGAAAGACAGTTTCCCAAGATTTGTGCAAGTCTCCGATTCGACTCTTCGTCTTGTAGCGAAAACACCGCATCTCCCCAAATATGACTGTGCCATACGCCGATAATTTCCGGTGTATTCGTGTAGCGCCCTGCCAAAGCCTCTGCCTTTGCTGTTTCCTCTGCACCATCCAGCACAAAGGACGCCACACCACTGCACTTTTCACAGTCCGGCACGGTTGCATCCACAATTCGATATTTTGAAGAATGTCGGTATCCCATAAACAATCCGCCAACCTCTCGGGAATTGTTTACTGCCGCAATGGCCGCCGCAATTTTTCGGATTGTTTTTTTAGAAATCGTAACTTGTGTGCTCACTGAATGCGCTCAAGCGTCGAGTTGCCGCACTGTTGGCAGGGTGTGCCATGCGCCACATTCCCCAGTACACGCAGCGGTCCGGGATAAATCCAACCGCACTTTGGGCACTTAAAGTAGTCACCGTTAACGCAAGCGTAGGAATGACAATCTTTTTCTTTTCCATTTCGTTTACCTCCCAAAATTAGTTATACACCAAGATTTTCCCGAATAATACGGGAAAGGATACTGTAGTAATCATACTCTGCGGCAAGGGCGTTTTCGTCCAGTGTGGATACCGCGCTCAAAATATTCAATAACAAATTGCTGCTCTGACGGCGTTCATCATCTGCATTTTTCTTGGCAATCAGTGGGCTTTTGCCACTGCGATAGACGCTGATTGTTGTCATATTCCCGGTTGTACGGGTTGCAAAGACAAATTTGAAATAATCGTCCGGGTGCTCACTGTTTTTCACGATCAAGCAATCCTGGTAAATTTTTTTGATAAGATTTCCTGTTTGGATTTGATCACGCTCATAGGTGACAGGCAGTCCGCTGGTAGCCAGGCCCGTGTCTGCCTTTGCAAGCAATGCCTGCAAGTCATCAATCGTGTAACGCCCCGCCACCTGCACATGGGTCGGAATATCCTCCCACGCACCCAAGCCATCCGGGTTCATGTCAACATTTACATTGCCGTAAATCATCTTGTACCTCCTAAGCCGCAATTTTTATACAGAGTATCGAAATTTGCGAAGCAAATCCCGAACATCCTCATTATCCAGCGTGTATTTTGCAATTAATTGCTTTTGAATTTGCCGCAGTGCTTCTTTATCCTGCGTGTCATTGGCTGCCTCTATGGCCGATTTGTAGGAATAATAGTCTTTGTTTGTCATACTCTCCAAACCGAGCACCTCCCACAGTTTTTTCACCAAATCCAAAACAGATTTTGTATCTTTATTATAGTAAACATCTTTACTAAAGTCAAGTAGAATAATCCCTCTGTGTTACCATATTCTAATAGAAAATTGCGTTTTGCAAAGGGAAAATTTCTATGGACTACATCCGCCGTATGCGCGACTTGCGGGAGGACGCCGACCTGACTCAGGCGCAAGTCGCCGCAAAACTTGGTACATCACAAACAATGTACGCCCGCTATGAGCGCGGCGCAAATGAACTGCCGATTCACCATCTTATTAAACTGTGCGAACTGTATCACGTTTCCAGCGATTATTTCTTAGGTCTGCGTGACACACCGTGACTGCGTCCTCCATGGGGGCGCAGTTTTCTTTCACGCTTTTATAACCAAACGGATATTACATAGACAAGATAGCACAAATCCATAGTATTGTCAATATAACCAATTAGTTATCGAGGAGCAATGCTATGGCTTACTATCCCCGTCTGCGGGACATGCGCGAGGACCACGACCTGACCCAGCAGAAACTTGCAGAATATCTTGGCATGCCTCAACCGCAGTATTTCCGCTACGAACAGGGCCTGCGGGACATTCCCACCGACATTTTGATTCAACTTGCCAAGTTGTACAATACGACCACGGATTATTTGTTAGGTCTGACGGACGACCCGGTCATTCCCTGGCGGCCGCGTGGGGCGTCGAGGACGCCGTCCCCTACGAATATGCGGTAACACAAATAAAAAGCCGACTCCCGGCAGGCTGGCGGGTCGATGCAAGCATCGGCCCCTACAGCTTGTCGGGAGTCGGCAGTTCTTTTATTTTACGGCAGGGCTTACGCCATCAGTTCCTTGACGGTGGCGGCCAGCTTCTCGTCCTTGCAGGCGGGGAAGAAGTTCTCGGCGAAGTGCTCACCGGCGAAGGCGCCCTTGACGAGGTCGCGGTCCAGATCCTTCAGGATGTCGGACAGGTCGCGGAAAGCAATGGCGCGCACGCCGTCCAAAATCTTCTTGTTGCGCTGCTCGGGGACAACGCGCTCCTTGGGGTAGCCCTGGCCGTGGCCGAAGCCGAACAGCTTCTCGAAGATGTACTCGAGGTTCAGCTCACCGCCCCAGCCGAAGCCCTTGGCAAAGGGCAGAGCCACAGCGTTGCCGTCGTTGACGTGGGCAAAGGTGTAAGCGTCAACGGGGTCCTCGACGTGGCCGCAGATGACGCCGGGGAAGCTGTTCAGGGCCAGCATAGCGCCTTCCCCGGTGCCGCAGCCGGTGATGACGTAGTCCGCAGCGCCGGAGTTCAGCAGCACAGCGGCCAGGATGCCGTTCTGAACGTAGGTCAGCTGGGCGGCATCGTCGGCGGCATACATGCCGTAGTTGACGACCTCATGGCCCATCGGCTCGACGACCTTGCGCAGGGTGGCCTCGACCAGGGCGTTCTTGGCGGCCTGGCTGTTCTCATTGATCAGAGCGATTTTCATAATAGCTTTTCTCCTTTTATCGTCAAATTCACATTACAAGCTGACGGAAATACGTGGTGTTGATGCTCTTGTCGAGCTTGGCCATCTTGGCAATGCAGCCGTCCAGCGTATGGGCCACATCGTCCAGGCTGTGCCAGTTGGCGGCCTGCGGCTTGACCTCCTCCTCGAGCCAGGGGGCCACGTCGGTGTGGGAGCAGGCACCCTCGATGAGGTAGGCACCCTTGCGGGCGGCCTGGGTCTGCGGCTCGTAGCCGTCAACGCTGCCCATCATCGTCATGGTGAACACACCCTTGCGGTTGCGTCCACCCACGATGAGCCGCACGCCCACCGGCTGCACCGAGACCGTGGCGGCCTTCTCGCGCAGGATCTTGACGACCTTCTCCAGCGTCAGATACTGGGTCTGGTACTCGTCCACCGCGTTGATGATCTGCACGGCGGCCAGCGTGTCGCCCGCAAAACCGACCACGACGTTGCGGTTGATCTTGCGGACCTTGGGCAGATCGTTTTTGAGGATATGGGGCTTTTCGCCGGTGATGGGTTCCTCGACATAGCGGCCATCGCTGACCATGGCGCAGAAGGTATCACCGCATACTGCTAAAATCGCACTCATTGTTTTTCGTCCTTTGTTTTTTAATGGTACGTCTATTGTAGCACGAAATGCTGCGGGGTGCAAGGCACGCTTGACATGGCCGCGGCAGTGGGGTATAATAACTATAGAAAAGGCGCTGCGACAAGCGGTTGGCCCTTTCAGGTGAAAGTTAAAAGCTCAAACTAATAACCGTCACCGGCCAGGGTGGCGGTTATTGCTTTTTACAACTAAGCTCAAAGTAAAGGTCTTGCGACCGATATAGAACGTAAATGTAAAACGCATGGTCTCACCTCCTTTACGGAAGTGTGGCCAACCGCCTGCCGTTGTGTGCAGCGCCTTGCCGTCTGTTGTGAAACAGGCGGCTTTTGTATTATAGCAGAAATTTCGACGGTATGCAAGAATTTTTGCAGCGATCCGCCGGACGCTGCGGGCGGATATGGAATCCGCCCCTACGGTGTAGGGGCGATGCCCGTCATCGACCCGGAAGCGTTGTGACCGCCGCCATGTGCCGCGGGCGAACAATGTTCGCCCCTACAGCACCCCTTTGAATTGCATTGTAGGGAGGGTCTTGACCCCTCCGCGGGCCGATGCAAGCATCGGCCCCTACAGAAACGGCCCGCCGGGATTTTTTTGCCCCAAGCGGGCCGTTTTTCTTTAGTTATTCTTGTAATAATTGATTAGGCAGCCGTCCGCCAGGATCCGGCGCTCGGCGTCGGTCATCGCGCCGAGCTTGACGGTGAACTTCACCAGACCGCCGTCCGGCTTGACGGCCACGGCGTCCAGCTCGTCCGCGGCCTCCAGCAGAGCCTTGCGGACGCCGGGCAGGTAGACGTAATCGCCGTTGTCCAGCGCACCGGGGTTCTCCACCAGGAACGGCAGCATGCCCCAGTTGATGCAGTTGGAGCGGTAGCGCTTTGTGGCATACTCGCAGGCAAAGTTGGCTGCGCCGCCCAGCACGCGCTGGCAGCTGGCGGCCTGCTCACGGGCGGAGCCGTCGCCGGGCTTGTTGGCAAAAATGGCCGAGCCAATGTTGGTGTTGGCCGCGTCGGGCGCGTAGCCCAGCTTCTTCAAATCGTCGTAGACACGCGCAATCTCGGCGGGCAGTTCACCTGCCTTGCGCTGTTCGTCCAGCGCCTTCACGGCCTTGGCGTTCGGCACGTAGGCCGGATCCTTGCGGGAGAGGGTGAACTCCGCCAGCCGCAGCGGGTTGGAGCGGAAGGACGACGTCTCACCCGACGGGATCAGCTCGTCGGTGGTCGTGACGGGGTCGGTGATGTAGCTGACAATTTTGACCAGCAGGTCGTCGGTCAGGGCGGGCTGCTCGGGCCAGTCCTTGATGTTCGGGCCGAATTTCAGCGCGTAATCCGGCTCCGGATGACCCCAGCCGTTGTAGACGCGCTTGTCGTAGACACCCTGCTCAAAGTGGTAGTCGGGCACGGTGTACTCCACGTCGGTCAGCTCGCTGGCGGCGGTCAGGTAGCCGCCGTTGGCCGCGGTGGCCGCAATGGAGCGGGCGTCCATCAGGGCGACGGCGCTGATCTGGCCCTCGCCGGGCTTGGAGCCCTCGCGGTTCGGGAAGTTGCGGGTCGTGTGGCGGATGGAGAACTCGCCGTTGGCCGGGGTGTCGCCCGCGCCGAAGCAGGGGCCGCAGAAACACTCGCGGAAGATGCCGCCGGCGGAGACAATGTCCGCCACAGCGCCGTTTTTGACCAGCTCCAGATAGGTCGGCATGCTGTCGGGGTAGACGCTGAACTTGAACTCACCGTTGCCGCAGCTCTTGCCTTTGATGATGTCCGCCACGGCGCAGATATTTTCATACGTGCCGCCGGAGCAGCCGGCCACAACGCCCTGGTCAACGTAGATGCGGCCATCGTCGCAGATCTTGCCGACGAGGTCCATCTCGACCTTGCCGCCCAGCTGCCTGTTGGCCTGGTCCTGCGCTGCCTGCAGGATCTCTTTGGCGTTGGCCTTCAGCTCGCGGATCGGGTAGGCGTAGCTGGGGTGCATCGGCAGCGCGATCATGCACTCGACGGTGGAGAGGTCCAGCTCAATGCAGCCGTCGTAGTAGGCCACGTCGGCGGGCTTCAATTCCTTATAAGCCTCGGGGCGGCCATGCTGCACAAAATATTCCTTCGTGGTATCGTCGGTCTGCCAGATGGAGGACCAGCAGGTCGTCTCGGTGGTCATGACGTCGATGCCGTTGCGGTAGTCTGCACTCAGGTTCGCCACGCCGGGGCCGACGAACTCCATGACCTTGTTCTTCACATAGCCGTTGGCGTAGGTCGCGGCAACCAGCGCCAGCGCGACGTCGTGCGGGCCGACGCCCGGAGCGGGCTTGCCGGTCAGGTAGATGGCAACGACCCCGGGATAGCTCATATCGTAGGTGCGGCCCACGAGCTGCTTGGCCAGCTCGCCGCCGCCCTCGCCGACGGCCATCGTGCCGAGGGCGCCGTAGCGGGTGTGGGAGTCAGAGCCCAGGATCATCCGCCCGCAGCCGGACATCATCTCGCGGTTGTAGCTGTGGATGACGGCCATGTTCGGCGGAACATAGATGCCGCCGTATTTGTGGGCAGCGGACAGGGCAAACTGGTGGTCGTCCTCGTTGATGGTGCCGCCGACAGCGCAGAGGCTGTTGTGGCAGTTCGTCATGACGTAGGGCAGCGGGAACTCCGTCATGCCGGACGCGCGGGCCGTCTGGATGATGCCGACATAGGTGATGTCGTGGCTGGTCATCGAGTCGAACTTCATGCGCAGGTCCTGCATGGAGTCACCGGTATTATGGGCCTTCAAAATGCCGTAGGCGATGGTTCCATTTTTTGGCGTCTGCCTCGGTGACGCCCGCCGGGGCGGAAGTCTGAGGCACGCCGTTTACAAGGTATACGCCGGTGTCGTGCAGCTTCATGGGAAAACCTCCGTTTTGTATGGTATCGCAAAAGCCTTCCCCCGCGGGGGAAGGTGGCGCGCAGCGCCGGATGAGGGGCAAGCCTGCCATATTTCCCGTTTACGGATTCTTGCCGGAAGGTCTGCCCTCATCAGTCGGCTTCGCCGACAGCTTCAGTCTCCGCGCTAAGAGCCGCCTCCGGCGGTTGCGCTTCGACACGCGCCTGCGGGCGCAGCCCCGAGGGGGAAGCCTTTTAGGTTACTTACAGTCGTGCAATAACCGCCTGGGTAAACTCCTTCGTTCCCGCGGTGCCGCCGATGTCGGCAGTGACGACCTTGCCCTCCTCGACCTGGGCCAGGATGGCGGCATTGAGCTTGGCGGCCTTGTCGGTCTCGCCAAGGTCGTTCAGCATCATGGCAAAGGCCATCAGGATGGCGCTGGGGTTGGCCTTGTCCTGCCCGGCAATGTCGGGGGCAGAGCCGTGGACGGCCTCATAGATGCGGGTGCTGTCGCCGATGTTGGCGCTGGGCGCAAAGCCCAGGCCGCCGACGAGACCGGCGCACAGGTCACTGATAATATCGCCGTAGAGGTTCGGCGCGACGAGCACGTCGAACTGCTCGGGCTTCTGCACCAGCTTCATGCACAAAGCGTCGATGATGCAGTCGTCCGCGGTGATCTCGGGGTACTCCGCGGCGACCTCGCGGAAGGTGCGCAGGAACAGGCCGTCGGTCAGCTTCATGATGTTGGCCTTGTGGACTGCCGTGACCTTTTTGCGGCCGCTTTTTGCGGGCATAGTCAAATGCAAAGCGGCAGATCTTCTCGCACGCGGGCGGGTGATGAGCTTGACGCCGTTGGCGATCTCGTCGTTCAGCATATACTCGATGCCCTTGTAGAGATCCTCGGTGTTCTCGCGCACGATGACAAGGTCCACATTGTCAAAGCGGGTCGGTACGCCCGGCAGCGTGTGTACCGGGCGCAGGTTTGCATAGGTGGAAAAGCGCTGGCGCAGCTGCACATTGATGCTGCGGAAGCCCTTGCCGATGGGGGTGGCGGTGGGGCCCTTGAGTGCCCAGCCGCACGCTTCGATCGCATCCAGCGTGCCGGGGGGCGATCAGCTCGCCGCTCTCGGCGGCGTACTCGGCACCGGCAGCAAACTCCTGCCATTCAATGCCGGTGTTCAGTGCGGCGGATACCTCGCGGACGCTCTCGGCAATTTCACGGCCAATGCCGTCGCCCGGAATCAGAACTGCTTTCATAAATAATACTTTTCCCCTTTCCCTGTCTTACTCTGCATTTTCTGCGGTATACCTAACATACTACCCGGTTTAGGGCCGGTTGTCAATCCGCATTTTACACAATAGGCACATTTTGGGCCGCCGGCTTAATTTTTTAAAGCATTCTCCCGAGAAATTTAGAAAAATTTTAAGTTTTCCTTGACGAATTTGCGGAAATGCTATAAAATCAATCTATCAGGCATATTGGTAAGGGAAGCCAGCAGTGATATGCGCCTGTATAAGTATGCAAAGTATATAAAATTGGTCAAAGAGAGGGGTACGCATGATGTATTACCCAGACGTCCCGGCCCTGGAGCCGGATGAGCTTGAGCTGCTCTGCCACGAATATCTGGAACACAACGCCACCCTTGACCCGCATCTGGCGGATCAGATGGGCGTCAAGCGCGGCCTGCGCAATCTGGACGGCACCGGCGTGCTGGCCGGCATCACGAACGTTTCCAACGTTATCGGCTATGACAAGAAGGAGGACGGCACCATCGTGCCCATTCCGGGCCGCCTGGTCTACCGCGGCATCGACATTGACACGCTGGCCGCCGAGGCCGACGCCCATGACCGCTTCATGTTTGAGGAGGTCATCTGGCTGCTGCTGTTCGCTCCCTGCCCACGCAGGAGCAGTACGCCAAGTTCCGCAAGCTGCTGGAGCATCACCGCGAGCTGCCCCAGGGCTTTGCCGACGACATGAATTTTAAATTCGCCGTCGCCGAACCTGATGAACAAGATGGCACGAAGCGTGCTGGCCATGTACAGCTACGACGAGCACGCCGAGGACAACAGTCTGCCCAACATCCTGCGCCAGAGCATCAACCTGATCGCCGAGCTGCCCACGATGATGGTGAACGCCTACCAGATCAAGCGCCGCGTCTATGACCGGTCCAGCATGTACTTCCACCTGCCCACCGAGGGCCAGAGCACGGCGGAGCATATTTTGAGCACCTACCGCGCCGACCAGAAGTTCACCCACGAGGAAGCGCGTCTGCTCGACCTCTGCCTGCTCGTCCACGCGGACCACGGCGGCGGCAACTGCTCGACCTTCACCTGCCGCGTGCTGTCCAGCTCCGGCACGGACACCTATGCGGCCATCAGCTCGGCCATCGGTGCGCTGAAAGGCCCCAAGCACGGCGGCGCGAACCTGAAGGTCATGCACCAGCTGGATTACATTCTGGAAAATGTCGAGGATCCGTCCAACGACGACGAGGTCCGCGAGTTCCTGCGCAAGATCCTCCGCAAGGAGCGCGGCGACGGCAGCGGCCTGATCTACGGCATGGGCCACGCCGTCTACACGATGAGCGACCCCCGTGCGCAGATTTTGAAAACCCACGCCAAGAGCCTGGCCTACAAGAAGGGCTACGACGAGGAGTACGAGCTGCTGTGCAGCATTGAGCGCCTGGCCCCGCAGGTCTTTGCCGAGGAAAAGCACGGCCCGAAGAAGGTCTGCGCCAACGTGGACCTGTTCAGCGGCCTGATCTACCGTATGCTCGGCATCAGCGAGGACCTGTACACCCCGCTGTTTGCGATTGCCCGTGTGCCCGGCTGGTGTGCCCACCGCGTCGAGGAGGTCGAGTTCGCGAACCGCATCATCCGCCCCGCCTACAAGTACCTCGGCAAGCCGCAGGAGTACGTTCCGCTGGAGAAGCGATAAGATCGGTATTTTCCCGGTGCAAGTGTGCACCGGGATTTTTTGTTTGGGCAATACCGCATAATTCCCGCCTTACGGCTTAAGCATCGCCCCGGGGGTCCCTGCGGCTGCCGCCTCGTTTTACGCCTTCTCGCTCTCCCACCGGGCCACCAGCGGGGCGGCCACAGCGGAAAGCGCCTCCCGTGCGGTGTTGATGGCATTCACGTCCACGGGGGATCAGCTTGTCGGCCTTTTTGGTGCTTCAGAACGCGCTCCAGCGTTCTTTCTGCTTCTTTTATTTTAGTACGGGTCTCGCGGTCCAGCGCCTTGCCGGCCTTGCTGCCCAGCGCGGTGTTCACGCGGTAAAGCGCGGCCTCGCCGGCGTTCAGCGCCTCCAGCGCGGCCTTGCGCTCCTTGTCCTGCCCGGCAAAGGCGGCGGCGTTCTCCTTGGCGCGTTTGATCTCGTCCTCGGTCAGGTTCGATGTGCCCGAGATCGTGATGCTCTGCTGCTTGCCGGTGTCCATGTCGCGCGCCTTGACCTTGACAATGCCGTTGGCGTCGATGTCAAACGTGACCTCGATCTTCGGCACGCCCGCCCAGGCGCGCTTGATGCCGCGCAGCGTGAAGGTGCCCAGCAGCTTATTGTCCCTGGCAAACTCGCGCTCACCCTGCAGCACTTTAATTTGCACCGTGTTCTGGAACGGCGCGGCGGTGGTGAATACCTTGCTGAACCGCGTCGGGATCGTGGAGTTGCGCTCGATCAAATGCGTTGCCACGCCGCCGACGGTCTCGATGGAAAGGGTCAGCGGGGTCACGTCCATCAGCAGCAGATCCTCTCCGGGGCCGGAGAGCATCTCGCCGCCCAGACGTCCGGCCTGCACCGCCGCGCCCAGTGCAACGCACTCGTCGGGGTTCAGCGATTTGGACGGCTCGAGACCGGTCATCCGCACGACCTTGGCCTGCACCGCTGGGATGCGGGTAGAGCCGCCGACCAGCAAAACCTGATCCAGATCGCTGGCCGAAAGGCGTGCGTCGCTCAGGGCGTTGCGCACGGGCAGGGCGGTGCGCTCGATCAGATCGGCGCAGAGCTCCTCAAATTTAGCGCGTGTCAGCGTAGTTTGCAGGTGCAGCGCACCGTCTGCCGCCATCGTGAGGAACGGCAGATTGATGTCGGTCTGCTTCGCGCTGGAAAAGTTCATTTTTTCGCCATTTTCGGCCTCCTCGCGCAGGCGCTGCATCGCCACGCGGTCATTCGTCAGGTCCACGCCATGTTCGGCCCTGCACCGGTCTGCCAGCCAGTTGACGATGCGCTCGTCAAAGTCGTCGCCGCCCAGAAAGTTATCGCCGCAGGTCGAGAGCACCTGCACGATGCCGTCGCCGATGCGGATGAGCGACACGTCAAATGTGCCGCCGCCGAGGTCGTAGACCATGACGGTCTGGGTGCGGCCATTGTCCAGCCCGTAGGCCAGCGCCGCGGCTGTCGGCTCGTTGATGATACGGCGCACGTCCAGCCCGGCAATGCGCCCGGCGTCCTTCGTGGCCTGGCGCTGGGCATCGTTAAAGTAGGCGGGCACGGTGATGACCGCCTCGGTGACAAGCTCACCGAGATACGCCTCGGCATCGGCCTTCAGTTTTTGCAGGATGAGGGCGCTCAGCTCCTGCGGCGTGTAGCATTTTCCGTCGATGGGCACGCGGGTCTCACTGCCCATCAGCCGCTTGACGCTGGACACGGTGCGGGGGCGTTCGTCACGGCCTGGCGCTTGGCGGGCTCGCCCACCAGCCGTTCTCCCACCTTGGTGAACGCGACGACAGAGGGCGTCGTGCGCTGCCCCTCGGCGTTGGGGATGACGACGGGCTTGCCGCCCTCGACCACCGCCACACAGCTGTTGGTAGTCCCCAGGTCAATTCCGATTATTTTGCCATGGTGGTGCTTGTCCTTTCAAAAAAGGACACTTTTGAATCATAATTCTATTGTAGCGCCTGGCCCGCCGGGGAAAAAGTGTTGCGATTTCGTAAATAAATTGGGGGCGAATTTTATAAACCTGCGGGGCTGCCTTTCCCCCCAGGGGGAAGGCTAAGAAAATGTTGACGCACACGCCCCAACGTGCTATAGTTAGATTTAAAGCACTAAAGAGGGGGATTCCTATGGCACGCACCGCGACAGTCACCCGCAATACGCGGGAGACACAGATCACGCTGACGATTGACCTGGACGGCACCGGCAGGGCCGACCTGCACACGGGCATCGGCATTTTTTGACCACATGCGGACGGCTTCGCCCGCCACGGCCTGTTTGATGTAAGCGTCACCTGCCGCGGCGACCTGGACGTAGACTGCCACCACACCATTGAGGACATCGGCATTGCGCTGGGCACGGCCATAAAAGAAGCGCTGGGCGACAAGGCCGGGCTGGTGCGGTACGGCAGCTGCATGCTGCCGATGGATGAGACGCTGGCACTCTGCGCCGTCGATCTGGGCGGCGGCCCTACTTTGTGTACGACGCCAGCTTTGCAGGCCAGAGCTGCGGCGGCATGGACACCCAGATGGCGCGGGAGTTTTTCTACGCCGTATCGTACAGCGCCATGATGAATCTGCATCTGAAGGTGCTCTACGGGGAGAATGACCACCATAAGCTGGAGGCCATGTTCAAGGCGTTTGCCAAGGCGCTGGACGCCGCGACGCGCAGAGATGCGCGGATCGACGGCGCTTTTTGTCCACCAAGGGGGACGCTGTAAGGGAGATGCTCGGCGGCGGGAACGACGGGCGCCTATAGAATCCGCCCGTGGCCGTTTCCCGCCGTGGACAGCATATACATTAGGAGGGAAAGCAGTATGTACAAGGACATCATCGACACCATCGGCTTTGTGGAGAGCTACGACCCCGAGCTGGGCGCGGCTATGCAGCGTGAGCTGGGCCGCCAGCGGCAGAACACTTGAGCTGATCGCCAGCGAGAACATCGTTTCCCCCGCCGTCATGGCGGCCATGGGCAGCGTGCTGACGAACAAGTACGCGGAAGGGTACCCCGGCCACCGTTATTACGGCGGCTGCCAGTACGTCGATCAGGTCGAGCAGATCGCCATTGACCGCGCCTGCAAGCTGTTCGGCGCGAAGTATGCCAACGTCCAGCCGCACTCCGGCGCACAGGCCAACCTGGCCGTCTACTTTGCGCTGCTGAACGTCGGCGACACCGTCATGGGCATGGACCTGTCCCAGGGCGGCCACCTGACCCACGGCTCCCCCGTGAATATGAGCGGCAAGAACTACAACTTTGTCTCCTACGGCGTCTCCGCCGAGGATGGCCGCATCGACTACGCCGCACTGGCCAAGCAGGTCGCAAAGGTCCGCCCCAAGCTGCTGGTCGCCGGTGCATCAGCCTATCCCCGCGCCATCGACTTTGAGAAGCTGGCCGAGATCGCCCACGGCTACGGCGCGATGCTGATGGTCGATATGGCGCACATTGCGGGTCTTGTCGCAGGCGGCCAGCACCAGAGCCCCGTACCCTACGCCGACGTGGTCACCACCACGACCCACAAGACGCTGCGCGGCCCCCGCGGCGGCCTGATTTTGACGAACAACGAGTATATCATCAAGCGCATCAACTCCGCCATCTTCCCCGGCACGCAGGGCGGCCCGCTGGAGCACGTCATCGCCGCGAAGGCCGTCTGCTTTGGCGAGGCGCTGAAGCCGGAGTTCAAGGAGTATGCCCGCAAAATTGTTGAGAACGCGAAGGCGCTTGAAGCCGAGCTGACCGCCCGCGGCGTGAAGCTGGTCTCCGGCGGCACGGACAACCACCTGCTGCTGATCGACCTGACCGACGAGGACTGCACCGGCAAGGAGCTGGAGCACAATCTGGACGAGGTGCACATCACCGCAAACAAGAACACCGTCCCCGGCGAGAAGCGCAGCCCGTTTGTGACGAGCGGCGTGCGCATCGGCACCCCCGCCGTCACGACCCGCGGCATGGGTCCCGACGAGATGAAGGTGATCGCCGACTGCATTGCAGACTGCGTGTTTGACTTTGCGAACAAGAAGGACGAGGTCGCCAGCAAGGTCGAGGAGCTGACGAAGAAGTTTCCGCTGTATGAATAAGCCTTGATTGAAAAATACCGCTGCCTGTGGTTACACATGGGCAGCGGTTTTTGTTTGTGCGCGGGGTTGACGGCGGCGGAAGGTTTACGGATCGCCGCTGTAGGGGGCGGCGTCCCCGACGCCCCGCGGAGGTGAGCGGCGACGGGAGGTACACGGGAGGGATGAATCCCTCCCCTACGGATATACCGTTGACGGCAGTTTCCCGGGAGGTGGCGGAGGGGTCAAGACCCCGTCCCTACAAAGCAAACCGTTAAGGGGGGCATTCAACCGTTAGGCTGCGGGCCGGGCATGCCCGGCCCCTACAGGGCATTCACGATAGCCACGCCCTCGCCAGCGCCTGCGCCACCTTCCCCACATCGTCCTCCTTCAGGGCCGAGTACCCCGCTACCACGGTATCCGCCCGGCAGAGTTCGGGCCGGGCGAGATAATACTCACTCAGGCCGCGCAGCCGCACGCCCTGCTGTGCCGCGGCGGCGACCATGGCACGCTCGCCGCCGGCTCCCGGCAGCGTCAGCAGAAAATGCAGCCCGCTGTGTACGCCGTCCAGCTCCACGCCCGGCAGCGCAGCGCGCAGCGCTGCCGCAAACGCCTCCATGCGACGCTTGTAGGCAAGGCGCATCCGGGCAAGATGCCGCGTGAAATACCCGCCCGCCATGAACTCGCAAAGCGTCTGCTGCTCAAAGCGGCTGACCGTGTTGGCGTAGGTCGCAAAATCCCGGCGATAGCGCGCCAGCAGGCTTTTGCGGCAGCACCATGCAGGCAATGCGGATGCCCGGGGCCCAGGCTTTTTGAAAACGTCGTCAGGTAGACCACCGGGCCGTCCGGGCCTGCCATGCCCTGCAAACTGGGCAGCGGGCGCGTATCAAAGGCGGAACTCCGAATCGTAGTCGTCTTCCAAAATGTATCGCCCGGGCCGGGCCGCTGCCCAGGCCAGCAGCTGGGCGCGGCGGGTCGCAGGCATCGTAACACCCGTCGGAAAGTGATGACTGGGCGTCAGATAGCAGAGGTTTGCGCCGCTTTTTTCCAGCGCGTCGGCGGGCAGGCCCTCGCGGTCAATGTCCACCAGCGTGCAGGGAATGCCGCTGTTCTGCAGGACTGTCCGCGTGCGGAAGTAGCCGGGGTTCTCGATGGCCGCCATGCCGTCGCTGAACAGGTGCGCCAGGCACCCGAGCAGATACTCAATGCCCGCGCCGACGACGATCTGCTCCGGCGTGCATTCCACACCGCGGTACACCGACAAATATTCCGCGATCTGTGTGCGCAGCGGGGCGTCGCCCTGCATTTCGCCGCGCTGTAAAAGCTCGGGCCGCTGGTAGAGCAGCTCCTTCTGGATGCGTCCCCAGCTGCGCGCCGGGAACAGCGCCGTGTCCACGCTGCCGGTGGACAGGTCGTAGACCGGCTGCGGCGCGGCGGGCGGCTGCGGTGCAGGGGCGGCGGGTGTGCGGCGGGCGCGGCTGTGCAGCATGCCGTAGGTCTTTTGCACATAAAAGCCGCTGCGGGGGCGCGGCTCGGCCAGACCCTCGGCGGCCAGCATCTGGTAGGCGGCGTCCACCGTGTTGACGCTGACGCCCTGCTGCGCAGCCATCGTGCGGCGGCCCGGCAGCGGCGTTCCGGGTGCGCGCTGGCCGGTGCGGATCTCATCCGCCAGGGCGGCGTACAGCTGCTCATACAGCGGCGTTTTTTGGTCGGCATCCAACTCTATCATGATGGTCCTCCATACTGGCCCCATAAAAAATTTAAAAACTGAGCATTTATTCAGAGCCAGAAATCAGTATAATAAAAACATACCTTCCCGGAAGGAAAATGTCAATAGAGGTGTACGAAACTATGTCTACCGCAACGATGTGGCTGCTGCTGTTCGTCGTAGCAGCCCTGGCACTGCTGATCGCAGCGCTGACCAAAACGAAATTCACCGTGCAGAAAATCAGCATCATCGGCATCATGGCCGCGCTGAGCTTTGTCGCGTATGAGTTCTTCCGCATCCCGAACGTCTTTGGCACGGGGTCCAGCTTCCATCTGGGCAACACCTTCACGGCGCTGACCGCCATGCTGCTGGACGGTGTGTCCGGCGGTCTGGCCGGTGCCATCGGCCTGGCGCTGGCCGACGTTGTCGCCGGTGACCCGGGCTACGCCATCACGACCTTTATTCTGAAATTCATCATCGGTCTGGTCTGCGGCGCGGTGTCCCACAAGGTCATCCACCTCAGGACCTTCCCCACCGGCAACAAGCTCAAGTACGTGGCCGCCGTCACGGCGTCGGCCTTCAGCGGCCTGCTGGTCAACGTGTTCACCGACCCGTTCATCGGCTATTTCCGCAACCTGTACATCTTTGGCCAGCCCGCGGAGTTCGTCTCCGTCGTGACCAAGATCGCCAGCGGTGTGACGCTGGTCAACTCCCTGCTCTCCACCGTCTGCGCCGTTGTCCTGTACATCGCCCTGCGCCCCGCCCTGGAGAAGGCACATCTGCTGCCGAAGGAGTGATTCTCCCAAAGCCTTCCCCCGAGGGGCTGCGCCCGCAGGCGCGTGTCGGAGCGCAACCGCCGTAGGCGGCTCTTAGCGCGTAGACTGAAGGTGGCCCCGCAGGGCCGGATGAGGGGGAAGCCTTTAACACAGCCATCCCCATTTCTGTTTACCCCGCTTCGGCGGGGTTTTTGTTTTGCGGCAAATTATGTAAAAATTGCAAAAAGACTGGCGTTCCGGTGGGAAATGGTGTAAAATGAGTTTACATATTGTGTAAACACTCCATGCTCCCACGCGAAAGGAGCCTTTCATGGCAGGCAAAACCCAATCACAAAAGAAAAAAGCGCTGGATATGCGCAGCAAGATGTATCTGGTGCTGGCTCTGTGCAGCGTCATGCTGCTGGTCAGCGTCGGCATCTCGCTGGTGCTCATCGGCGGCATCGGCCTCGGCGGCGCGGACGCCCAGAGCGTGTCCACCGTGGACAGCGCGTCCATGGTCGTCGAGAGCGGCTATAATAAAGAGGAAAACACCATCGATACCCAGGCCTATACATCCACGATCCTTGAGCAGACCGCCGACGCGGGCGACAGCTATGTGGACGAGACGCTGTTTCTGGGCGACAGCAACACGGCCCGCATGTACCGCATGTTCGACTATTGCAGCTACGACAACGCCATCGGCTCGGTGGGCATGACCGCCAAGAGCCTGGCGGCCTTTGCCTGCGTGCAGGTAAGCACTTCGTCCGGCTACATCACGATGCCCCAGGCCGTGGCGAAATTGCAGCCGCGCCGGGTCATCCTGACCTTCGGCACGAACGACCTGAACCCCGGCTATAAGGCCGCGGACTTCGTCAAAAACTACCAGACCGGCATCGAGGCCATCGTCACCGCCTACCCCAGCGTGGACATCATCGTCAACGCCATCCCACCCATCGGGCAGCAGCACTCCAACCAGAGCCTGACCCAGACCCAGGTGGACGAGTACAACAAAGCGCTCGTCGAAATGTGCCAGGAGAAGGGCTGGAAGTTCCTGAACAGCGCCGAGGTGCTGAAGGATTCCGTCACCGGCTACGCCAAGAGCGGCTATGTGGAGACGAGCGACGGCATCCATCTGACCCGCACGGCGATGGACGCGCTGTTCAACTACATCCGCACCCACAGCTACATTACCGAGGATGACCGCCCCGCGCTGACGACGATCCCGAAGCACACCGGCGACAAGGACGCCGTGGTCTACACGGTGCCGGTGGTCAGCTCCTCCAGCACGGCGACGGCCACGCCCGAACCGAAGGAGGAGCCCGCCGGCAGCGAGAGCACGAGTGACAGCTATGTGGAGCCCACGCCGACGCCGACCCACGAGGTCACGGCCACCCCGTCTCCGACGCCCGAGGTGACAGCCACACCGTTCCCCCACGCCCGAGGTGACGGCCACCCCGTGCCCCCACGCCGTACATAGAGGAGCCGAGCCCCCACCCCCTACGTCGAGCCCACGCCGACGCCCTACGTAGAACCGACCCCACCCCCTACGTCGAGCCGGACTCCGTCCCCGCGGACACCCCTGCCAGCGAGACAACAACGGAGTGACGGTCTCTCATAAGTTCTAAACAACGCCGCCCCTGCGCAGTGGAAAACTGCACAGGGGCGGCGCTCTGTATTTACCTTTTTCCTGCCGAGCAGCTCGGTGCGGATATACCGGAAGCAGGCATCCTCGCCCTCGTCGCGCAGGATCAGCAGGCAGGTCTCCAGCTCCTTGCGGGTCTCGGGGTGCAGGATGTAGTGGTCCCTGCTGCGATCATAGTACTCCCACGCCGCTGCGTCGGTGTACTTGTCGCCCTTATAGTTCTTGCTGGCGGCAATGCGGTCACAGACCATCTCGGCCACGTAGCGGGCGGGCATCCGCATACCGGCCATGGCGTGGTCGCCGTCCGGCGCGTAGTCGATCCAGTATTCCAGATGGTGCTTGTTGCGGCCCTTATGGTGCAGCCAGGCGGCGCTGTAGCCCTCGGCCTGGCGCTGGGCGTTGTTGGGGCTGCACGTCCCCTGCCAGTATTTGGCCCCGGCCCAGAACTCCACGGGGGCCAGCTTGCTTAAATCGTGGGTCAGGCCCTGCCAGTACAGCCCGCAGCGGAAGCAGATTTTTCATCACCAGCACTTTTGTGATGGCGGATCGCTTTTGTAGTGTTTAATGGGATGCCACAAGGTCCTTTTTTCCTCCCCGGGATCATGAGTTTTGCCAGCACCGGCAGCAGCATACAGCTGATCGGCACAAACGCAAAGTGCCACAGCATCGGTACAAGGTGGGTATGGATCGCAGCGTGCGCCTTGGACAGCACCATCCAGGACGCCGGGGCCGCCAGCCCCAGCCCCCAGACGATGCACGGCGGCACCAGCTGCGCCGCCGTGCCGCGGCGCAGGCAGACAACAACGCACACCGCGCCGACCAGCAGCGCAAACAGCAGCAGCTGCCATACCGTGACGCTGACGGGCCCGAGCTGCAAAAGCGGCTCCGTACTCTCACGGAAATACTGCGCGAGCACCTGCGGCACGTTCACGTCCCGCACCGCGCCGTCCGTCAGGCTGACGCGGTCCGTGACGGCCCGGGTCATGTTCTGCCGGGCGTCCGCCGCGCTGCCGAAGCAGAGCCATTCCTGTGCGAACCAGAGCGCCAGCGCCGCAGTCACACCGCCCAGCGCCGAGACACCCGCCCCGACGGTGCGGCCCAGCCAGAGCAGCGCGCCGTGCGGGTCGCGCCGCACAAAATACGCCTTGGCGGCAGCGTAGCAGAGCGGGATCTCACACAGGATCAAAAAGTGTTGTGATAAATTCAAACCCGCACATGCAGCGCACCATGCAGGCGGCGGCCACCAGCGGCCAGCACCCGCGGGGCGTTTTGCCGCGCACGCGGGTGCAATGGCAGAGCCAAAGCGTCGCCAGCAGCGGCAGCAGCCAGGTCCAGAGGCACCAGTACAGGTCCTTCATGCCGCGCTGCAGCCAGGGGGCCCAGCAGCACCGACGCAAACCCGAACGCTGCCACCAGCGGGCCGAATTCTTCCCAACACGGCCAGCGCCACAAGCAGCTCCGCCGCGTAGAACAGCGTGCTGTTCAGCCAGTAAAGGGCGGTCTCTCGCGCCAGACCGTCGGGCAGCCGGTGCCGCAGCAGACGGTTGACCCTGCCGAACAGCCAGCCCTGCAAGCCCGACTGGTGGGTGTAGGGGGTTCGGAACGCCGCCGCGTCGGTGGGGGTTGTCGTCCCGGAACAGTGCGCGATTCGTGTCGTCGCTCCAATCGTCGGTGTAGACACCCAGAAAGCCGCCGGGGGCGTGCTGCCCCTGCTCCATCTGGTGGATGCGGCCATAGACGAGCGTCTGGGAGCCTGTATCCCACACGCCGGTCAGGTAGGCGCTGGCATTGTGCCGCACCGTGGTCAGCAGCGCGGCCAGCACCAGCACTGCCAGCAGGGTCGCCGCGCCGCGCAGGGGGGCGAGCAGCATCTGCCATATTCCTTTTGCTTTTGTCAATGTTATCGATCCCATTTGTCGCACAGCGCAGCGATCTGGCTGGCAAATTTTTGCAAGGTCCTTGTTGGCCCCGCCCCGGTTGTGGCGGATGACCTCCAGCAGGCGCTGGCCCATGTTGGCCAGACGGTCATAGGCCGCACTGGTGCGCACGGTCTCGGCGGATTTCGTCTTGATGATCTTCCGGGTGTTGCCGACCTCGGCGCAGGCGACGCGGCCCTCGGCGGCGATCCAGATCGAGCCGTTGTAGGGGGGCGTCGGCCTCGTAGCCCTCCTCCTTCAGATGGTTGGCCCAGTGCTCGGCGACGGCGTCCTCGCCATGGTTGACAAAGACGAACTTCGGCTTTTCGTCAAAGGCGCGTAGCCAGGCTTCCAGCCCGTCCTTGTCGGCGTGACCCGAAAGCCCGCCCAGCTGCGCAATGCGGGCCTTGACCTGCACCGGCTCGCCAAAGAGCTTGACCTCCTGCGCACCGTTGACCAGCGCGTTGCCTAAGGTGCCGGGGCTTTGGTAGCCGACGAACAGCACCGTACACTCGGGCCGCCAGAGGTTATATTTTAAGTGGTGGCGGATGCGGCCCGCGTCGCACATGCCGGCGGCGGAGATGATGACCTTGGGCGTCGGGTCGCCGTTGATGGCCATGGATTCCTCTTTCGTCTCGCTGACGTGCAGACCCGGGAACTGCAGGGGGTTCCGGCCGCTCTGCACCAGGGCGAGGGCTTCGTCGTCGTAGCACTCGGCAAAGATTTTCCCGGAAGATCGTGGTGGATTTGCTCGCCAGCGGGCTGTCCACAAAAACCGGGAAGTTTTCGTGGCCCTTGATACGGCCCTCGGCCTTGATCTGACGGATAAAATACAGAAGCTCCTGCGTGCGGCCCACGGCAAAGCTGGGGATGACGACATTGCCGCCCTTGTCGAACGTCGATTGCAGCACGGCGCTCAAATCGCCGATATAATCCGGTTTCGGGCCGTGGCTGCGGTCCCCGTAGGTGGATTCCATGACAAGGTAATCCGCGTGGCCCGGGTTGGACGGATCCTTGATGAGCGGCTGATGGGTGTTGCCGATGTCGCCCGAGAAAACGATGACCTCCGGCGTGCGGCCCGGCTCCGCAATGCGCAGCGAGACGGACGCGCTGCCCAGCAGGTGCCCCACATCGGTAAAGCGCATCTCGATTTTGCCGGTCGGCCCGTCGAACAGCGTCTGCCACGCCTCATAGGGGCAGGGCACAAACTGCTTCATGACGTTCTGCGCGTCCTCGACGGTGTAGTCCGGCTCGATCATCTCGGCGCCGCTGCGCATGGCCTTGCGGTTTTTCCACTCGGCCTCCTGCTCCTGAATGTGGGCGGAATCCTCCAGCATGATGGCGCAGAGGTCGCGGGTCGCATCGGTGGTATAGATGGGGCCGCGGTAGCCGTTTTTGTACAGGTACGGGATGCGGCCCGAGTGGTCGATGTGCGCATGGGTCAGCAGCAGTGCCTCATAGGTGCCGGGCGCGCAGGGCAGGTCGGCGTTCTCATACACGTCGCGGCCCTGCTCCATGCCGCAGTCGATCAGAAAGCGGTGTCCCGCCGCCTCCAGCTGTGTGCAGCTGCCGGTCACTTCCCGGTCAGCGCCTAAGAATGTGAGCTTCATGTGGGAGAACCTCCTTTATTTGGGGATGTTGCGGGTGGACCGGGAATGAGAGGCCACGGTCAGTTGCGGGCGGCATATATGCCGCCCCTACAGAGCAGTGATTTAAAGCAGAGGCCATCGCGGGAACAGCAGCCGTTAAAAGCATCGGGGGTTCGGGGGAACACCCGACTCAAAAGTGGAGGAAGGCTCGGCGGCGTTAAGAACGGACAGTAATACTGCGTCCGTTTAGCCGCCGAGACTTCCGACTTCCGCTTTGGGGTTCTTAGGGGCGTGCAGCCCCTAAGGCGGGGTCCGCTGCATCCGCAACAGCGGGACTTTTCTTTGCTCTTTCTTTTGGTCACAAAAAGAAAGAAGGAGTTCCCGGGAGACTGCCGTTAATACTTTAGCGCGTCTCCCGACCCGTACTGCGGGGCCTCCGGCAGCACAAACTCTGTGGTAAAGTTGGCGGTCAGGTCGTTGATGTTCATCCGAACGCTCCAAAAGACATCGCCGTAATCGCGCAAGACCGTGTACTCCGCACCCAGACCGGCCAGAGTCGCCGTGTCGGTGACGATGTAGACTACATCCCCCTCGGGGGCGTACTCGGTCAGACTGTTCTGGTAGACGCGGCTGACCGTGCCGCCGTCGGCCAGCGCCCGGGCGGC
>ENA-OQES01000205-OQES01000205.1-human-gut-metagenome-genome-assembly--contig:-NODE-205-length-25767-cov-4.014275_pt1 | contig 25767 bp, 33 predicted proteins | sample MGYA00242798_ERZ504641 | MGnify/ENA primary metagenome ERZ504641 (study PRJEB26092, sample SAMD00036327) | human gut metagenome | host: Homo sapiens | study: EMG produced TPA metagenomics assembly of...
GAAGATGAAGCTTTTCTTCGCCTTCTTCTTCATGAATAGCACTGAGGAGCATACCGCAAGAGTCAATGCCCATCATCGCTCTCGGTGGAAGATTTGTGATAGCGATAAGAGTCTTTCCAACCAGTTCTTCCGGCTCATAAAAGCTATGAATACCGCTTAAAATGGTTCTGTCTGTGCCTGTTCCGTCATCAAGAGTGAACTGTAACAGTTTCTTTGACTTCGGTACTGCAACACACTCTTTAACCTTTACTGCACGGAAATCTGACTTGCTGAATGTATCAAAGTCTACCATTTCCTCAAACAAAGGCTCAATCTTTACCTTAGAAAAATCAATCTTTTCAGGCTCTGCTTTCACTTCTTCAGTAGCCTTAGATTTTACATCATTTTTCTTATTTACATCATTCAGGGTCTTCATTGTCGGGAAGAGCAGTACATCCCTGATCGCCTGGCTGTCTGTCAGCAGCATTACCAGACGGTCGATACCGTATCCGATACCGCCTGTCGGAGGCATACCGATTTCCAGGGCGTTCAGGAAGTCTTCATCTGTATGGTTGGCTTCATCATCACCTGCTGCAAATGCTTCTTCCTGTGCTGCGAAACGTTCGCGCTGATCGATCGGATCATTCAGCTCGGAATATGCGTTACACATTTCCCAGGTATTGATAAACAGCTCGAAACGCTCTACCTTGGTCGGATCGGAAGGTTTCTTCTTGGTCAGCGGTGAGATCTCGATCGGATGATCCATGATAAAGGTCGGCTGGATCAGTTCTTTCTCACAGAACTCTTCGAAGAACAGGTTAATGATATCACCTTTTTTGTGGCGCTCTTCGTATGCAATATGATGTTCTTCTGCCAGTTTCTTTGCAGCTTCATCATCTGCAACCTGGTCGAAATCGATACCTGCATATTTTTTGATGGCATCGTTCATGGTCAGACGTTCAAACGGTTTTCCGAGATCGATCTCGATACCGTTGTAAGAAATCTTTGTAGAACCGCAGACTTTTTCTGCCAGATAACGGAACATGGATTCGGTCAGTTCCATCATACCTTCATAATCGGTATATGCCTGATACAGCTCCATCAGAGTGAATTCCGGGTTATGACGGGTGTCCACACCTTCATTACGGAATACTCGTCCAATCTCGAACACTCTCTCCAGACCACCAACGATCAGTCTCTTCAGGTAAAGTTCCAGAGAAATACGCAGTTTTACATCTTCGTTCAGCGCATTGTAATGTGTCTCGAACGGTCTTGCTGCCGCACCACCTGCATTTGCAACCAGCATCGGTGTTTCTACTTCCATAAAGTCACGTCCGGAAAGGAAATTACGGATCTCTTTGAGGATCTGAGAACGTTTGATAAATACTTTCTTGCTTTCCTGGTTCATGATCAGGTCTACATATCTCTGACGATAACGGGTATCCGTATCGGTCAGACCATGGAATTTTTCCGGAAGAATCTGTAAACTCTTGGATAACAGAGTCATTTTTTCTGCATGGATAGAAATCTCACCGGTTCTTGTTCTGAAAGCAAATCCTTCCAGACCGAAAATATCGCCAATATCAGATTTTTTAAAGTCTGCGTAGGAATCGGTGCCGATGGCATCTCTTGCCACGTATACCTGAATATTTCCCTGCAGATCCTGGATATTACAGAAAGAAGCTTTTCCCATAACTCTCTTGAACATCATACGGCCTGCTACGGCTACATGAATCGGGTTTGCATCCATGATGCTTCTTCTTTCTTCATAGTCTTTCTTCAGAACTTCTTTTTTCTGTTCTTCATCCAGACCTTCTACTTCCGGTTCCTTATGGTCTTTGAGAAGTTCCGCTTCATGCGCTTCATAAATCTCTTTTACCTCAAGGGAATGATGTGTCTGGTTAAATTTGGTAATCTGGAACGGGTCTTTGCCGTTTGCCTGCAGTTCTGCCAGTTTCTCACGGCGCACCTTTAATAACTGATTCGTATCCTGCTCCTGCTTCTTCTGCTCTGCCACCTTTTTCACTCCTTCTTTTTCGCTGCGATGCGTCTGTCTCCCATTCTGAAAACAGCGCTTCTGGTCTTTTGCTGATAGTTACTTATATTGCCTGTTACTTAGATATTTCTCTCGATTTTCAATACTTTATACTGCATAACTTCGCCGTCAGCCAGTTCTACATCTACCACATCACCCTGTTTTGCTCCGATCAGAGCTTTTCCAACAGGAGATTCATTGGAGATTTTTCCCTGCAGGCTGTTTGCTTCTGTGGAACCAACCAGCTGAAAATCCATCTCTTCATCATATTCCATATCCAGAACTTTTACTTTGCAGCCAACGTTGATCTTGCCTTCGTCAACTTCATCTTCCACAACAACTTCTGCATTTTTCAGGATCTTCTCAATCTCTTCAATACGAAGTTCGATATCTCTCTGTTCATCTTTTGCTGCATCGTACTCTGCATTCTCGGAAAGGTCTCCCTGTTCTCTGGCTTCCTTGATCTTTTCTGCTACTTCTTTTCTTTTTACAACCTTCAGGTCATGTAATTCATCTTCCAGTTTTTTCAGTCCGGCATATGTGAGTAAGTTTTTCTTTGCTTCCATGTTTCTACGTTTCCTTTCTTTCCGTGATCATCTGACACGGTATGATCACTCTTTATTTCTATTTTATTTTCTGCGTTAGATTATGTCCCTTATTTATAAATATTACACGTTTTTACATTGCATACCAGAAACTTCCATTCACCTTCACTTCACTATGGATTCTGTGCTTTCCGGTACTTGAAGAACTTGTTTTTCTCCCTTGTGCAATCACAGTATTATAAAGGAAACGCGTGAAAATGTCAACCATTCCGGAAGTTTTCGTCTGCCGATTCTCCCCTTGTGTTACTGATCACTCCGTTCTCGCTGACATGTTTCGCAATACACAAACTTATGATCCTGATCAGTTCCACCCTTCCAGCAACTGTTCCAGTTCTTCCATGCTCTGTACTTCATTCACTGCTGCCCGAAGCTGTGCCGAATGTGGATACCCTGCCGTATACCACGCCACATGTTTTCGCATCTCACGCATCGCGGTAAGCTCGCTCTTATACTTCATCTGCAGACCGGCATGGCGCCAAATCATCTCCTTCACTTCAGAAAGCTCCGGTTTCTTCGGTACTGTGCCGTGTTCCAGATATTCTGCCGTCTGTGCAAAGATCCATGGATTCCCCTGCGCGGCACGACCGATCATCACACCATCACATCCGGTTTCTTCCAGAAGTGCTTTTGCTTTCTGTGGTGAATCCACATCTCCATTTCCGATCACCGGAATGGACACAGCTTCTTTTACTTTTCGGATGATTTCCCAGTCTGCTTTTCCAGAATAAAACTGCTGTCGTGTCCGTCCGTGAACCGCAATCGCGGCTGCACCACTGTCCTCGATGATCTTTGCGATCTCCACCGCATTCACATGATCATCGTCAAATCCTTTTCGTATCTTTACCGTCAACGGCTTCTTAATCGCTTTTGCCATCGCCGTTACTATCTCACGGACCAGTTTCGGGTTTTTGCATCAGTGCGGATCCCTCACCATTATTAACCACTTTCGGCACCGGGCATCCCATGTTGACATCCAAAATATCAAACGGCTTTTCTTCGATCTGTTTTGCCATCTCACTCATGATCTCCGGGTCTGAGCCGAAAAGCTGCAAGGATACCGGCCGCTCTTCCGGCAGGATCCGCATCAGTTCCTGTGTATTCTTATTCTTATAATAAATGGCCTTGGCACTGACCATCTCCATACACAAAGTCCTGCACCCTGTTCTTTGCACAGGAGACGAAATGGCAGGTCTGTCACACCTGCCATCGGAGCCAGAACCACTGGGTTCGGTAATGTTACATTTCCAATCTGAAGTTTCATCCTTCCTCCCCGTCTTCCATCTCTTCCCCAAAGAAAGAATACCCGGTAATACATCTCCAGAGATGCCAGCAGCTCCTGTTTTTCTTTCCGGATCTGTTTGATGCGCAGTACGCTGCCAATCTCATCATACATCGCATCCGCATCCAGCGCTTCTGTCTTGAATTCCAGGTTTCCGTCCTCATCGAATTCCAGTGTCAGGATACCGCCAATCTCCTCGGTATACATCACACAGAGGATCTGCAGTTCTTCTTTTACCTGCTGTGGCAGGGCGTCAAAATCCGGATTAAAATAATATTTCTGTTCGTAGGCACTGGCACCACATAAAACGATTCGATCTGCGTACATCTTTCCTCCTATACATATCCGTAAAGACCACGGACAGATACCTCTCCCGCATAAACCTCGGTGATGGTTCCGTCTTCTTTTTTCTACCAGAAGCTCACCCATGGCGTTGATTCCTCTCGCCACACCGGTGTATTCATGTCCCGGTTCCAGTACACGCACCTGCTGATCCTGATTGACCAGCGCTTCCTGATAGGCAGCCATCAGTCCGCTCAGATCCTGTGTCTTTACAAATATCTCATAATTTTCTTCTACTTTTTTCCATACATTCTGCGATCAGTGCAGAACGGTTGACTTTATGCCCGATCTCATTTTTGCAGAGACGTAGCTTTATCTTCCAGTTCCTCCGGAAATTCCCGCAGATTGGCATTGATTCCGATTCCTGTCACCAGATATTCAATATAGTTCATCTGCGCGCTCATTTCCGTCAGAATTCCTACTAAATTTTTTCCCGTTCAGCACCACATCGTTCGGCCATTTGATCTGTGCCTGCAGACCCAGATTACTCCGGATCGCCTGGGTCACGGAAAGTCCGATCACCAGGGTCAGCATCGAAGCCCGATCCGGCCGGATCTCCGGGCGAAACAGGATTGACATATAAATAGCACTTCCGTGAGGAGAATCCCAGGCTCGTCCACGCCGCCCTTTTCCTCTACTCTGATAATCCGCCACCGCAAGGGTTCCATGGGGCGCATCTTCCTCTGCCAGCCGCTTGATCTGGGTATTGGTAGAATCAATCTCATCATAATAATACAGCGTCTGGCCCGCCCAACGGGTATGCAGACGGCTCTTGATCTCACTCTCGCCCAGCACATCCGGCACATCTTTCAGACAATATCCCTTATTCTGTATTGCCTCGATCTCATAGCCTTCTTCTTTCAGCTGTTTCATGTATTTCCACACCGCAGTTCTGGAAACTCCCAGCTGTTCACACAACTCCTGACCTGACAGATAGCCATCCGTCTCCAGCAGTTTTTTTAAGATTCTGGTCTTTGTTGACTCCATGGATTATGCCCCCAGAGTTGCCGCCATCACCGCTTTGATGGTATGCATACGGTTTTCCGCCTCCTGGAAAACTTTGGACTGTTCCGACTGGAAGACTTCATCGGTAACTTCCATATCCTTCAGGCCAAAACGTTCTCCCATCTCTTTGCCGATACCGGTATTCAGATCGTGGAAAGATGGCAGACAGTGTAGGAAGATTGCTTCTTTCTTACCGTTTGCCATAACCTCCTTCGTTACTTTATATGGAGAAAGATCTTTGATTCTCTCCGCCCATACTTCGTCCGGCTCACCCATGGATACCCATACATCTGTACAGATGACATCTGCATCTTTTGTTCCCTCCATCACATCTTCCGTCAGAGTGATGGTGGCACCGGATGCTTTTGCATACTCCTGACACTGAGCTACCAGTTCTTCATTCGGGAAATACTTTTTCGGTGCACATGCCACAAAATCCATGCCCATCTTCGCGCAGGCAATCATGTAAGAATTTCCCATATTATATCTTGCATCACCCATATAGACCAGTTTGATGCCTTTGAGTCTTCCGAAGTTTTCCTTAATGGTCAGCATATCCGCCAGCATCTGTGTCGGATGATATTCGTTTGTCAGACCGTTCCATACCGGAACTCCTGCATATTTCGCCAGTTCTTCCACGATTTCCTGCCCAAAGCCACGATATTCAATTCCTTCGTACATGCTGCCCAGGACCTTTGCTGTATCCGCGATGCTTTCTTTTTTGCCGATCTGGGATCCCTTCGGATCCAGATAGGTGGTTCCCATGCCTAGGTCATGTGCCGCCACTTCAAAAGAACAGCGGGTTCTGGTACTGGTCTTTTCAAAGATCAGTGCTACATTTTTCCCGCGCAGCGTGTCTGTCAGAACTCCTTCTTTCTTTTTCTTCTTCAGATCTGCAGACAGTTCCAGCAGATATGCTATTTCTTCCGGTGTATAATCTTTTAATGTCAGAAATGACGTCCTTTTAAATTCATGATAATTCCTCCTCTTTCGGTAAATTCATTTCCCGGTATCCACCCTATTTTCTTCCAAAACATTCGTCATACTTCACACGTTTCGAAAAAGTGCGGTAAATGCCGGAAGTTTTTCCCGTTCTTCCTGTGGCATACGATCCAGCTTTTCCTGTATCTTTTCCACAAGTCCTTCTACGGTATAAATCTGGTACTTCGATACCCGGCACAGTTTCGCCGTGGCTTCCAGTGCCGCCAGATACAGTTCCTTATAATTCCACTCTCTGGAAAGCTTTAATTCCAGAGCCGTTCCCGGCAGGATCAGTTCCGTCAGGCTTCTGTAACGGGTTTCTGCACTCCCTTTGAAGTGATGCCACCGGCACAGTTTCTCCAGACTGCTCTCCGGAATCTGCACCAACTGCTTTAAATAATAACATTCTTCCTGATTTTCTTCAATATAGTAAATCTTTCCTTTCAGTCCGTAGACCATTCTTTTCGCATCGTAATATCCGATTTTCATGTTCCGGACACTCTTTTTCATGGTTAAAGTCGATAATATTTCCCAGATCCACTCTCGGTTCAATGGTCAGGATATTGGTTTCTTCCGGAATCTTTACCCTTTTTTCCCCATGCCGATTCCGAAGATCCGGAGCACGATAATATTCTCATACCCTCGATCCACAAGAGAGTCCAGCGGCACATTATTGATCGCCCCTCCGTCAATATACGTTTTTCCATGAAGTTTTTCATTCTTAAATAACGGGAAAATATAAGCACTCGCCAGCAGAAAATCTTTCATCAGTCCCGGTTCTACCTGTTTCAGATCAATATCCAGTTCTTTCATGGCATCCACGCTGAATGTTTTAATAAAAATATCAATGGACGAATTTCTGATTTTTCTTCGTCCACCACTTTATCCAGCATGTCTTTTAACGGTGTCACATCTACGCCACCCTCACTCATATGACGGAACGCATCTTTTACAGCCTCCCAGAAAGGTGCCTCCCCTTCCATGAGTTGCTCCATCCTTGTGTCATCCACATCCATCACCTGAGAATAGGTCAGATTACTCCACATCTGTTGCGCCATCTCCAGTTCATCCATACAGATCAGCGCGCCATTCAATGCTCCGACACTTGTTCCTGCCACAGCATTGATCTTTACCCCTGCTTCTTTCAGTGCCTTCCAGGCTCCAATCTGATATGCGCCCTTGGCACCTCCTCCTTCTAGAACCAGCCCGTATTCTTTGCTGGTATCAATTACCGGTGTCAACATATTTACACCTCCTGTTCTCCTCTTACCATCTACTGCTATCTTTGTTTTATATACAACATCCTCTCATAATATTTCATTTCCTGTGCTTTTCTGTTTATTCCTCCATAATAGAAAACAGGGGCAACGCCCCAGGTCTCCCCGAAGAACATTACCCCCTCATTTTATAAATTATTTATTTTTTCTCAATATTTTTATCTGTCATAATCTCTTTCAGTGAAGTTGCCAGTCCGGCCAGCCCCTGCAGATCAGACGGTACAATAATCTTGGTTGCTTTACCTTCTGCCATATCTTTCAGTGCTTCCAGACTCTTCAGTGTCAGAACGGATTCGTCTGCACCGGCCTCTTTAAGGAAACGGATACCATCTGCATTCGCCTGCTGCACTTTCAGGATCGCTTCCGCCTCACCTTCTGCCTCACGGATCATCTTTTCTTTCTCTGCTTCTGCCCGAAGAATGGCTGCCTGTTTTTCCGCCTCTGCTTCAAGAATCGCAGATTCCTTCTTACCTTCTGCTACCAGAACGGTAGATTTTTTCTCACCTTCTGCGATCAGGATCGCTTCTCTTCGTTCACGCTCTGCTTTCATCTGTTTCTCCATGGCTTCCTGAATAGCTGCCGGAGGCATGATATTTTTCAGTTCCACACGGTTGACTTTGATTCCCCACGGATCTGTGGCAATGTCCAGTGCCGCACGCATCTTGGTATTGATCACTTCACGAGAAGTCAGCGTCTCATCCAGTTCCATATCACCGATGATATTTCTCAATGTGGTCGCTGTCAGATTTTCAATCGCCATGATTGGATTTTCTACATTATAAGTATAGGATTTGGAATCCGTGATCTGGTAAAATACGACCGTATCGATTCTCATCGTTACATTATCTTTTGTGATTACCGGCTGCGGTGGGAAATCTACTACCTGCTCTTTTAAATTTACCCTCTTTGCCACACGGTCAATCACCGGAACCTTAAAATGTAATCCCGGCTCCCAGGTTCCCTGATACAGTCCCAGACGCTCAATGACATAAGCTCTTGCCTGTGGAACTACTTTGATACAGGATGTTACAATGACAACCACTAACACTAAAATCAAAATCAGAAACATAAGTCCACCCATTTTCTTACCTGTTATCCTTTCTTTTTCACAATCAGTTTTACACCTTCGATACGTTCGATCTCCACGACCGTATCTTTTTCAATCACTTTTTTCATTATCATCGGTCCGTGCTGTCCATTCGATACCACCGACGATAACCTGCCCCTGGTTCTTCAGATTTTCTATCGTCTGTGTTACCACCGCCTCCTTGCCAATCAGGCTTTCCGCATTGGTACGGGTTCGATTGGTATTCAGGTATCGCATAGCAATCGGTCTTGTAAAAATCAGCAGGATCAGTGAGACAATCAGAAACAAAACAAACTGTACTACTCTTCCGGCACCGGCTACCGCTGCTATCCCGGCAATCAGTGCACCCCCGGCAAACCAGATCGTTGTAAGTCCCAGCGTGGCAATTTCAATCACCAGCAATACAACAACTGCTGCCAGCCATAGAATCGCATCCATGTTCCTCCCCCATTTCCTCCGGTATGTTACGCATGTTCCTTCTTTATCCTCTGTTCAGAAACATGTTCCATATCCTTGCATATTTCCCCTGCAGCCGAAAAATATAACTTTGATTATCCGCTGCGTGCTTTTCTCTATGGTTCTTCCATCATACAATATTTTGTCTGAAAACGCAATGAAATACCCCGTGCCTTCTGAAATTGTAAGAATTTTTTTTAAATTAGTTCTTACATTTCAGGTGCACGGGGTGCTTTCCCTTCTTATCTTAAATTAATTAGTAACTGTTCAGTACCTTCACAGTTATGAACCAAAGTGCCTTCAAAACCACCTTCGGTGATGGCATTTTCTTCTGCTGGCTTTTAATAAAAATGCTGATTTCCAATCTGCTGTCCACGACCGCTTCCACTGTTAAAATACAGTGCGCTTCCGATCGGATTGGATCCTGCAAGTGCTTCCTGCGCTGCCTGATAACAATCACTTCTTGCTCCCTGGCTCAATACAGAAGAAAGGATTCCGCTGGCTACCGGAGAAAACTGCCCACTCTGGTAGACAACTTCTGTAATGCTGTTCGGAAACTGACTGCTTCTTACCCGGTTCATGATAACCGCTCCTACGGCAACTTTTCCTGTGTGGCTTTCTCCCCCTGCCTCACACTGAATAATTGCTGCCAAAAGCGCCAGTTCACTGTCAGATGCAGACATGGATGCTCCTGTCTGGCTGACCTGCTGCACAGCCTGTTCTTTTTCTTTCTGCTGTGTCTCATATTCCGCAACACTGAGTGCTGTAGTTTCTTCTATCTGAATATACTCCGCAAACATATAAGCCGAATCTTCCCCACATGACACCTGATACCAGTCTCCCTCCTGGCCCAGAATCTCTACCCGGCTTCCCTGTTTCATACTTCCTATCTGACCGGCATCCATAGACGGCTCTTTGCGTACCCGGAGAGAACTTGCTGTCACAGTTCCCTGACTGCCGTAGGATTCCTCATAAAGATGTTTTGCTTCTTCGCCAAATACAAGAAGGTCTGATTTCACATATCCTTCTACAGATCCTGACGTGATCTTCGTCCAGTCTCCCTGCTGTTCTATCACCTGTGCCTCTGCCCCCTTCGGCAGTACCCCTACACGTTCACTCTCCTTCGAACCTTCCTGACGGATATTGGCATAGTCGGTTACATTCGCAGCTGCTTTCTGCGCCCATTCATCCGTATCGAGAACCGAACTCCCGGAATTATCATCTGTAACTTCTGTGGATGTCTCATCGGCAAGTACCAGTGTTCCTGATCCCGCTGTAACGACCAGCACACCTCCCAGGATCCCTGCTGCTTTCCATAATTTATTCACTTGAATTACCTCCTGTTGATTTCGTTCATTTTTACGATTTGTTACAAATTTGTTACGATTTATTACGGTGTGATTGTAACAAATTTAACTTTTCTTGTCAACTGGAACATTTCGGTGAATTTCGTGGAATTTTCTGAAAATTTTTAGGGATTGTGGGCTTTGGAGTCGATATTTGAGATGGAATGTAGAATTGCGTAAGGTATATAATGTATTAAAAATATATCAGCATGTGCAATATATGGAAGTTGTTCAAGACGGACGCAGAAGGAGGCGGGCACCAGGGGTGGGCAACGTGGGCAGGACAACTTTAAGCTAGCCGCTAACTTCGGCTATGATTCACGAGGGTCAGCTGACCCTCGCGAAAGCCTACGTAAGCGTCGGATCTTAAAGCTTGCCCTAACCGCCCACACAGTGTTGCCCACCCCTGGTGCCCGCCTCCTTCTGCTGAGTACTGACATCTCCACTACACCTGCCTTACTTTTACACCCTATTGCCACCTCATTATTGCCGATATGTTGACCACGCAACCCTTTCCGTGGTCAACACTCAGAAAGTTCACGCTTACGCAATAAGGACAGACAGCCTTTTGCTGGCGCCCTTAGCCGAGATGAGATCCAGTCCTTAGAAGAACTTGACAGTGAGCGGCTCTCCGCGAACTGGCATCTTAGTTCTTCTTAGGACTTAGCTCAGATCGGCGTTGCCAGCGGTTGTCTGGCCTTATCGGGTAAGTGCGGACTTTCGTCCGGTTTTCCAATAGGTATATCCACCAAAATCAAAATCGGGTCACCAAACCAATGATTGATATCCAACGCAATAAAAAACGCCCCGCCGGAAAGCTTCCCCTCCCGACAGGGCATTAAACACATTCTATAATTTACAGTGCCGGCACATCCGTCCTCCGCGGATCCAGTATCTGGCTCGCATCGAACAGATCACTCGTCCGGTTCACATCTCCGTGAACATCATTCCACAGCCGGTATCCATCCAGATTCCGTCTGCCCTGACGCACATAATTATCCCGGATCTGTAAGAAATACTGACTCGAATCCACATTACAATAAAAATGAAAGCCCTGACTGCTCAAATAATTAAACTTCTCATTATCCGTTGTATAATCATGCCAGTCCGCCAGATCCTGTCCATGTGCAAAAATAATGGTATCCGTTCCGCCAACCAACGGAGCTACATACTCCAGCCACTTCTGCGTATCCGTCTGGATCCGCTCCATGCTTGCATCCCCGATCCGGATATGACCCCAGGTATGACTTGCGAATTCCCAGCCATCATCCTTGATCGCGTCTGCCACCTTCTTTGCCTCAGCACACTCGTCATCCCAGTTAAAGTCCGGATGTGCATCCAGCCATGCCTGCTGATCAGCGGTCAGATTCTCATGAGTCTTATAAGCGATATCCGTACGATAACCCAGGATTCCATCATAACCGGTCAGTGCGATCATACCCTTCGCACCGTGATAAGATGCATCCGGATGCTCTGCAATAAACTGATCCAGAAGCGGAACACAGTCATAAGCGCCCGTTACGGTTGTTCCATCTGCCTGCACATACTCACAGGTAGGTTTTCCATTTTCATCCAGCACGATCTTCGAAGCAATACCTCTTCCATCGTAACTGTGATAATAACTCAGATCATCCAGCGACATCACGAATGCCTTTTTTACCAGCCGGAAGCTTCAGTTCCGTATTTGGCGTAAAATGCACTGTACCATCCGCATCCGTTGTCTCGACCACCAGGTCTCTCAGGCGAACCAGCACATATCCGTTATCATACATTGCCTGCGTGATCTTATTAAACTCATCCACCGTAGTCATCCACTGCTTGAAACCGGCTGCAATACTGTCATCTCCCGCAAAACCACGATCCGGATCCACGATCAGAGAATGATAGAAAATATGAGTCACCTCATCCATGTTAACCGGAACACAGCTGTCCTTCGTTGCCTGATACTCAGCGATCTTTGCCGTGATCTCCGGGTCATCAGCTGCACCCTCCACGCCATTTAACGTCTCGATCGCACCATCATAATCATACGTAGCTGCCAGATACTCGGCCTGCTCCATCGCCGTCGTTTTTGCATCTGTTGCAGGTGCTGCCGTATCCTGTGCGTCAGAAGAAGCATCGTCTCCTGTTTCCGTATCATCCGTAGCATCTGCGCCATCCTGACTCTGCTCCGTATCCGGTTTCTGTGTACTTCCCTGCGCCTGATCCTTTTTCAGAGTCTTCGCCAGAAAGAAAATACATACTGCCAGAACAACCAGTAAAATGGATCAGAAACCACCGATTTCATCACATGGATTTTTCTCTTCTTTTTCTTTCAAAGCTTTTCTTTATCCATCTTTCTCACTCATTTTTTTCATTTTATTACTCCTTTTCTTTCTTTGTCTGGATGCCTCATACATCAGAATAGCTGCTGCCACCCCGGCATTCAGAGACTCCAGCTGCCCCTTCATCGGAATCCTGATCAGACAGTCTGCCTGACCGGCTGTTGCATCTGTCAGACCATTTCCCTCATTTCCAATCAAAAATGCGGTTCCTCCGACATACGATTGCTCATCATACCAGCCTTTTCCTTTCAGATGTGCCGCATAAGAACGAATCCCCTGCTTTTTGAACCATGCAAATACATCCTGAAGATCCGGTGCGATCACAAAAGGTACCCGATAAACAGAACCCATAGTAGAACGGATTGTTTTGGGATTATAAATATCCACACAATTGGTGCTCATAAAGATACCGTCCACCCCGGCTCCCTCCGCTGTCCGGAAAATCGTCCCCATATTTCCCGGATCCTGAAGATCCTCAAGGACAAGAAACAACGGATGTTCCTTCTCACCCATCAGTTCCTCCATAGTATAATGATACTGTCGCACAACCGTGAGTACCCCCTGTGGTGTCAGTGTATCACTCATCTGTGCAAACACCGAATCTTTCACCACTTCGTAAGGAATCCCCTGTAAAAGAGCCTCATGCTCCGGATCCTCCAGAAAGTTTTCAGACACATATGTCTTCACCAGCCGATCCCTTGGAACCTCCCTGAACATCCGCAGACCTTCCACAATAAAAACATCCTGTTTTCTGCGCTCCCGGGCTTTCTTATTCAGCTGGATCATCTGTTTTACCTGCGCATTACTGCTGCTTGTTATCATAGTATACCCATTCCTTTGTTTTCTATATAAGTTCCATGCAAGCACGGACTCTGACTCGTTGCCCGCGAGTCAAAATCGGTCCACCGGACCAATGATTGACATGCAATGCAAAAAGGCGGCATACCGACTCAGAAGGTATGCCGCCGTTATTCTCGCCTTATTATTTGGAATAGTTTGCAGACAGAGATTTTGCAACTTCGTACTGATATTCGGAAATACCTTTTTCCATAGCCAGTGCTTCATTGATATCAAAGTCCACATATTCGCCGTTTTTGTATCCAACGACACGTTTTGTTTTTCCTTCAGCCAGCAGATCTACTGCATAAGATCCCATCATAGAAGCATGTACACGGTCGATACATGTCGGATTACCACCACGCTGCATATGACCCAGAATCGTTGCACGGGTTTCAATACCGGTAGCTGCCTCAATACGTTTTGCCATGCTGCTGGAATGTCCGATACCCTCTGCATTGATGATAATGTGATGCTTTTTACCACGTTTTCTTCCTTCGATGATATTGTTGATCAGCTTCTGCTCGTCGTAATCATATTTTTCCGGAAGAAGAATATCTTCTGCACCGTTGGCAATACCACACCACAAAGCCAGATAACCTGCATTTCTTCCCATAACTTCGATGACACTGCAACGCTCATGAGAAGTAGAAGTATCACGTACTTTATCGATTGCTTCCATAGCAGTATTCACAGCGGTATCAAAACCGATGGTATACTCTGTACATGCGATATCCAGGTCAATGGTTCCCGGAATACCAACTGCGTTGATTCCCAGGTTTGCCAGCTTCTGCGCACCTGCAAAAGAACCGTCACCACCGATAACTACCAGACCGTCAATACCGTGTTTTCTGCAGATATCAGCTGCTTTTTTCTGTCCTTCTTCTGTTCTCATCTCTGCGCAACGTGCAGTATACAGGATAGTACCACCACGACCGATGATATCAGATACATCTTTTGCAGTCATATCAATGATTTCTTCATTCAGCAATCCGTCATATCCTTTCAGGATACCTTTCATCTTCAGTCCTTTGCTCAGCCCACGACGAACAACCGCACGGATTGCAGCATTCATTCCCGGAGCATCTCCTCCACTTGTCAATACGCCAATGGTCTTGAGTTCTTTTGCCATAATGTTCCCTCCACTAATATATCTAATCTAATACCGGATAACGCATCATCCGGCTCTATCGCCTTATCGTTTTATATTTTAATGCATATGAAGCTGTTTTTCAATACTCTTTTCCACAACTTTGACATTTTCCGCGCCGTATTTTTCTCGTAAAATACCAAGCAGATTATCCTCGATTTCCACGCTTCGCGAGGCCGGGAGATGTTTCATCTGTTTTTCTGCCCGCAGATACACCACCACATGGTCGCTGCCGTCGGACTGGCGCAGGGTATCATAGAGTTCTGCCACCTCCTGCTCGTACTGTTTCCGGTCGGCAAACTGGATCCACAGTTCCCTCGGTACCTGATCAAAGGAGACGATTTTTTCCGCAGATCAGCTTACTCGCCTTATCATCCTCCGCCGACACATTTCCCATGATAAACACTTTGGAATCCGTTTCGATCAGTGCGGCATTTCTTTCATAATCTCTTGGAAATACGACTACTTCCACCGTTCCCACCAGATCTTCCAGTGTGATAAATGCCATAACTTTATTGTTTTTGGTATATTTGATCGTTTTTTCCGTGATCATGCCGCCGACGATCACTTTCGCTCCGTCTCTCACCTTGGGCAGACCGCTCTCTTCCATCGGATAAAAGTCCGAGGTGGCTGCCGTGATATTCTTTTTCCAGACATCTGCATACTCTTCCAACGGATGGCCGCTGATATACACACCAAGCACCTCTTTTTCAAATGCCAGCTTGCTTTCTTTCGCGTACTCTCCCACATCCGGCAGGCGGATCTCAAAGCTCTTTTTATCCTCTTCTCCCATGATATCAAACAGACTCATCTGACCGGTCATCGAAGAATTTTTTCTCCTGATTGACCGTATCCATCACCTGCACATAGATCATCATAAACTGCTTTCTCGTTCCGCCAAAGCTGTCAAAGGCTCCCGCTTTGATAAAGTTTTCAATGGTCCGCTTATTCACTTCTTTTCCGCTTAACCTCTGACAAAAGTCTTTGAGTGAGGAAAATAAACCGCCCCGCTCTCTCTCTTCCACGATCGCTTCCATCACCGGCTTTCCGATTCCTTTCACAGCCGCCATTCCATACCGGATGCTGCCGTCTTCTACAGAAAAGCTGCCGGTACTGCGGTTGATGTCCGGCGGCAGGATCCTGATCCCCATCTGTCGGCAGTTTAAGATATACTCGGATACCTTAGACGGATTATCGATACACGAGGTCATCAGCGCCGCCATGAACTCCACCGGATAATAATATTTTAACCAGGCAGTCTGATACGATACCACCGCATAAGCTGCAGCGTGTGACTTGTTAAATGCATACTTGGCAAAATCCGTCATTTCATCATAGATTTTATTTGCCACCTGCTCGCTGATTCCGTTTGCGATACAGCCTGGAACACCTTCCTCCTCATTGCCGTACACAAAGTTTTCCCTCTCTTTTGCCATGACCGCCGCTTTCTTCTTTGCCATGGCACGCCGCACCAGATCGCTTCGTCCCAGCGTATACCCGGCCAGATCACGCACAATCTGCATAACCTGCTCCTGATAAACGATACAACCATAGGTTGGTTCCAGAATCGGCTCTAACTGCGGACAGTCATAAGTAATCTGATCCGGTGCATTTTTTCCTTTGATATACTGAGGGATAAAATCCATCGGACCCGGACGGTACAGGGAGATTCCGGCAATGATATCTTCCAGGCTCTTCGGTTTCAGCTCCTTCATGAAGTTTTTCATACCGGTACTTTCCAGCTGGAACACACCCTCACACTTTCCGCTTCCGATCATTCCGAGTACCGCCTGGTCGTTATAATCAATCTTCGACAGATCCAGTTCGATTCCTTCGCTTTTCTGCGCCAGTTTTACCGCATTCTGGATCACGGTCAGCGTACGCAATCCAAGAAAATCCATTTTCAGAAGTCCCAGTTCTTCCAGCGTCGTCATCGTAAACTGCGTTGTGATCGAACCGTCTGAGGCACGGGAGAGCGGCACATATTCATCCACTGCTTTCTGACTGATCACCACGCCGGCGGCATGCATCGACGTATGCCGCGGCAGACCCTCCAGGCGTTTGGACATATCGATCAGATAACGGATCTGCTCATCACCCTCGTACTGATTGCGAAGTTCCGGATTCATTTTCAGTGCTTTGTCAATCGTGATATTTAACTCATTCGGGATCATCTTTGCGATAGTATCCACCTGTGCATACGGAAAGTCCAGCACTCTTCCCACATCTCGGATCACGCCGCGAGCCGCCATCGTACCAAAAGTAACAATCTGCACCACACGGTCCTTTCCGTATTTTCTCACCACATAATCAATAACTTCCTGTCTCCGTTCGAAACAGAAGTCAATATCAATATCAGGCATGGATACTCGTTCCGGGTTCAGGAAACGTTCAAACAGCAGCTGATACCGGATCGGATCCAGCTGTGTGATCCCCAGAGAATAAGAAACGATACTTCCTGCCGCAGAACCACGTCCAGGTCCTACCATGATATCATTATCTCTCGCATATTTGATAAAATCCCATACGATCAGGAAGTAATCCACATATCCCATGGTTTTAATTGTATTTAATTCATAGGTCAGACGTTCTTTCAGTTCTTCCGTCACCGGGTGATATTTCTCCTCCAGCCCCTCCCAGCAAAGTTTATTCAGATATTCCCAGGAAGTATAGCCGTCCGGGACATCATATTTCGGCAGCTTGGTCACGCCAAATTCGATCTCCACATGACACCGGTCACCGATCTTTTTTGTATTTTCCAGAGCCTGCGGCGCATATGGAAACAGTGCCGCCATCTCTTTTTCTGATTTGACATAGTACTGACCACCTTCATAGCGCATACGGTCCTCGTCCTGCACTTTTTTTCCCGGTCTGGATACAAAGAAGGATATCGTGGGAGCCTGCATCTTCCGCATAGGTATAATGTACATCATTCGTACATACCAGTTCGATCCCTGTCTCACTGCTCATACGCACCAGCTGCTGGTTGACTATCTCCTGCTCCCGGATTCCATGATTCTGTAATTCCAGAAAGAAATTATTCTTTCCGAAAATCTCCCGATAACGCAGTGCCGCTCTTTTTCCTTCCTCATACAGACCTCTGGTCAGGAATCTGGGAATCTCACCGGCGAGGCAGGCACTTAACGCGATAATCCCCTCATGATATTTTTTCCAGAACTTCCAGATCCACTCGCGGCTTATAGTAATACCCTTCCACAAAACCTGCTGAAACAATCTTCATCAGATTACTGTATCCCTGATTATTCTCCGCCAGCAGCACCAGATGATAATACCGGTCTTCTCCGTGCTGCATCTCTTTATCAAAACGGGAACCGGGCGCCACGTAGACCTCACATCCGAGGATCGGGTTGATTCCGGCTTCCTTTGCCGCCCGATAAAAATCAATACAGCCATACATCACACCGTGATCTGTAATCGCCGCACTGTCCATCCCCAGTTCTTTCACCCGGGCTACATATTCTTTGATCTTATTGGAACCGTCCAGCAAGCTGTATTCCGTATGCACATGCAAATGTGTAAATCCCATCGGTTTTCCTCCTATATCCTGTACCAAATAAAACGCAAAAGTCTGGCCGGTACTACGCCGTCCAGACTTTCCTGCATTTACTCTTTTCCTGTTTTTCGTGCCAGTACATTCAGCCAGAGCTTATCCGACTTTTCTGACCGCACATCCTGTGTGGTCCATATATCAACCACTTCCAGTTCCGGATATTCTTCCATCAGACTCTGCAGTTCTCTTCTGTTGTAGTCATGGAAATAACGTCCATGATAGATTCCATCCCGGTCGCCTCTATGTACGGAAAAATAAAGTACACCGTTTTCCTTCAGCGCCTGTACAAGTTTCTTCATAACCTTGCGCATCTCATCTTCCGTCAGATGAATCAGTGAGGCACACGCCCAGATCCCATCAAAGACATCATCGAATTCCATCTCGTCATAGGTCATCTGCAATACTTCTTTGTCTGTGTTTACCTCTGCAAGTTTACACATCTCTTCTGAGCCATCCATCGGTGTTACATAAAATCCATATTCTTCCAATAACAGGGTGTCCCTTCCGGAACCGCATCCCAGATCCAACACTTCTGCATTCTCCGACTCCTCAGACAGGAGTTCCACAAACGGCTTCATAACCTCTTCCATGCTCGCATCTACTGTTTCTTCATAATAGGGCACCGCATACCGGTTATAATAGTCTATCGAGTCCAACGATAATCCTCCTTTTATTATTCAGACAGTTGTTTTCTTTTCCAACTGCATACTATCTTTTTACTGTCAACAGTCATACCTTACATCTTCCCGCTTCTTCCACAGGATCCTGACTACAAGTGTTACCAAAATATACTGTATAGTATAGCAACTGCCGCCTAAAAAATCAAGTAAATACGTTTATCCTGGATCTTGATTTTCTTCTCTTTTAACAAATGACCGACCGCACGTTTAAATGCCGCTTTGCTCAGTCCGAATTCCCGCTTGATCACCTCCGGTGACACTTTGTCATCAAACGGCAGCACACCTGCATACTCACCAATTACCTTTAACACCAGTTCGGAATCTTCATCCATCTGCTGGTATGCCTTTTTTTCTCGGAGAAAGATTCAGTTTGCCGTCTTCTCTTACATTTGTCACACGGCAGCTTACCTTCTCACCCGGACGGTACTGTCCCTGCGCCTCTGTCTTCGGGATCAGACCGGAATACTGATCATCAACTGCCACAAAAACTCCGAAATTGTCGCTGATCTCATAGATTCTTCCCTCTACCTGGTCTTCTACCACATACGGAGACTGCGTTTTCAGGTACGGATATACTTTCATGGTCGCGCAGAGCCGGTCACTCTTGTCGATATACAAGGCAACCAGCACTTCCTGATCCTTTTTTCACCTTTACGGTCTGCTCTTTATATGGAAGCAACAGATCTTTTTCCAGACCCCAGTCCAGAAATGCTCCGATTTTCCCAACTTCCGCAACTTTTACCACTGCTGTCTGATGAAGCTCCAGAGCCGGTACTCTTGTCGTCGCGATCAGGCGGTCTGCGGAATCCCGATAGATAAATACTTCCAGTTCATCACCTACTTTTGTCTCCGCCGGTACCTGTTTTGCCGGCAGAAGAACCCTCTCCTGTTCCTTCGCATCTGCCTTTTCTCCAAGATAGACACCGAATTCCACTTTTTTTACTACCTGTAATTTCTGTCTTCTTCCTAATTCAATCATGCTCGTTCCTCCGTAACTGTGTTCACGCAGACTCCTGCGTGTGTATTTGTGTGATCTCAGACTGTCTTGCATTCGTCAGCCATTCATCTGATATCTGTTGTTTCCTGCATTTTTCACGAAATGGCAATCTTTTCATTCTGTCATTGCTTATTTCTGCTTCATTATAATATATTTTGCAGACTTCTCCCAGTAATTTCTTCATTTCCTGGTAATTTCTTTATATATCTCTCTACTTTTCACTTCTTATGTTCAGGAAAATTCCACCACCGCATATGGTTCTTTCTCTTCATTACATAAAGTAACCACATAGCTGTCCTCTGTTTTCGAAACCATTGGGAAAATCTGATCTCCAAGCACTGCCTGTCTCTTATATTCCGCCCGCAGTCTCTGCACTTGAAAATCAGCCGGGATGTATTCCTGCGACAATCGGATATACTGTGCATTGTTTACATGATGATTGGAGTCCAGATGATACTGGCGGACGGTAAAGCCTCCCATCTCCTGCCGCTCCTCCGGAATCCGGATTCTTCTTCCCAGCAGTTTCATATCCAGTTTCTCCTCCACCGGATATGCTGCCCGTTCTTCCTCTGATGCCTTTACCGGATGTCCGGTTTTCACATCGATATATGCCCAGCTTGAGTCCGCACAAGCCAGGACTTCCCCATCCAGTGTTTCCATCAGGAAATTACGCTCTCCGACAAATCCCCGGAATCCATGCGGCCAGGTGGAGATCCGTATGCTTTCCCCAAGGTCAGCTGCTCTCCTGAATTCGATCTGCCAGCCGGTCAGCACCCAGGCTCTTCCCAATTCTTCCTGCACGGCCGTACCTCTTCCTACCGACTCCGAATGAAATACACTACAGTCCTGAAAATAATTCAGCACACTGTAAAGTGTCATCCTGATATCCTCGCCAACTTCACTGTAACGGACTTTACTTTCAAATGCATACATCGTGACCCTTCCTCCTGTAATCTTTCGTTTCTCTTCCTGCCGATCCGGGATTCTTCCCGGCGCATCCTCGCGGAGCGATTTTTTTTGCCGGAGAGCACTTTTCTGTAAAGCAAGAAAAAGCCTTGGATCACTATCCAAGGCTTAGAGCTGGGCTACAAGGATTCGAACCTTGAAATGACGGAGTCAGAGTCCGTTGCCTTACCATTTGGCGATAGCCCATTGTCTTTTGTGCTTTGCTTTTTTTTGCTGTATCGCTCAGCGACAAGATGTATTATATAGCACCTCTCAGAAAAACTGCAAGTGTTTTTTTGCAAATTTTTTTGAAAAAATTTTTTTTCAACCTGTTTTCAGGTACGTTTTTTGCGTATTTTCATCTCCACATTTTTGCAGACGTATTCCCATTCCATTTCCCTCCCACAGGTTTACTTTATTTTTTCAAAATTGGTATACTATACAAAATTTGATAACTGTTCTGTATCTTCTATGATAAGTACAAAGAGCGCCTGTAACATCTGCCCCGTACACCGGATGTATATACTGACACCGAACAGTTACAGAAGTTGCCGAGTCTGATTGGACAACAATAACGATATGGAGGTACGCCATGAGAGCGCTGGATTTAACCTTATTAACTGATTTATATGAATTAACCATGATGCAGGGATACTTTGAAAAACCCTACCGATCAGGTTGTTGTATTTGATGCTTTCTACAGACAGAACCCGTGTGACGGCGGTTATGCCATCGCAGCCGGCCTGGAACAGGTCATCGAATATGTCCGTGACCTGCACTTTTCTCCGGACGATGTGGAATATCTGCGGGGACTGAATCTGTTCGATGATGATTTTCTGGAATATCTGAGAGGATTTCACTTTACCGGTGATATTTATGCCATCCCGGAAGGAACCGTTGTATTCCCGAGAGAACCGCTCTTAAAAGTAGTTGCTCCTGTCATGGAGGCACAGCTGGTGGAAACTGCAATCTTAAATATCATCAACCATCAGAGTCTGATCGCCACCAAAGCCTCTCGCGTGGTTTACGCTGCAAAGGGCGACGGTATCATGGAATTCGGTCTTCGCCGTGCCCAGGGCCCGGATGCCGGTATCTACGGTGCAAGAGCTGCTGTGATCGGCGGCTGCGTGGGAACTTCCAACGTGCTGACCGGAAAGATGTTCGATGTCCCGGTCAAAGGTACACATGCACACAGCTGGATCATGAGTTTTTCCGGATGAATATACCGCGTTCAAAACCTATGCAAATCTGTATCCGAATGCCTGCCTGCTTCTGGTAGATACCTATGACGTTCTGGACTCCGGTGTGCCCAAACGCCATCCGTGTCTTCAAAGAAATGAAAGAAAAAGACCCGAACTTCCATGGATACGGTATCCGTATCGACAGCGGTGACCTGGCTTATCTGTCAAAGAAAGCTTACGAGATGCTGGAAGCTGCAGGATTCGGCGATGCGATCATCTCCGCTTCCAGTGACCTGGATGAATACCTGATCGACAGCCTGAAAGCCCAGGGCGCCACAATCAATTCCTGGGGTGTCGGCACGAACCTGATCACCTCCAAAGACTGTCCGGCATTCGGCGGTGTCTATAAACTGGCAGCCATCAAAGATAAGGACGATGAAGATTTCGTACCGAAGATCAAACTTTCTGAAAACACAGAAAAATCACAAACCCGGGAAATAAAACCATTTACCGTATCTATGACAAAGCAACCGGCAAGATCCGTGCCGATCTGATCTGTATGGTTAACGAAACCTTTGATGAAAGTAAAGATATGATCATCTTTGATCCGATTGAAACCTGGAAAAAACCAAGATCAAAGGCGGCACTTACACCCTGCGTGAACTTCTCGTTCCGGTATTCCAGAAAGGTCTGTGTGTCTACACTTCTCCTTCTGTTATGGAGATGCAGGCAATCTGCAAAAAATGAGCAGGAAACCCTGTGGCCTGAGACACGCCGTCTTGTAAATCCACAGAAAGTATATGTGGATCTGTCCGACAAGCTGTATAAAGTAAAATCCCAGCTGCTGGAAGAGATGAGTATGAAAGCACTGGATCTGCAGTAAACAACTCCTGTATAGCCAACGCCCCCACATGTACAGTGGGGGCGTTAATTACTGCGTGAAAACTACATCAAAGACCGTTCCGCCGGACGAGCCGGACTGAACGGTGATACTACCGTCATGTACACGCACGATCTCACGAACCAGAGCCAGTCCCAGGCCTACCCCTCCAAGCTCCCGACTTCTGGATTTGTCTACACGAAAGAATGGTTCAAACACCCGTTCCTTCAGTTCATCCGGAATTCCGCTTCCGGTATCTTCTACGGACAGACAGATATTTTTTCCCTTCCGATATGCGGTTACAGTAACCTGCCCACCGAAACGATTGTATTTAATCGCATTCTCAACAAGATTGTATACCATCCGATAAATCAAAATATCACTTCCGATCATAGTGATATCTTTACAGTTTCCAACCAGTTTTATTTCCTTTTCCTGGGCGAGCGGTTCCAGATCCACCAATACCTCATCGACAAGATCAGCAACAGCAATGGTTTCATCCCGTCCTACCGTTTGAAGTTCACTCATATCGAGCAGTGTCTTGACCATTTTGCTGAGCCGGCCGTTTTGTTCCGTAACCATCTTTATCGTCTGTAAGGTGTCACCATCACTGCCGGGATGTGGAGTGGAATTATATACATCGAGCTGTACCTGCATAACAGATAAAGGAGTTCGAAGCTCATGTGCTGCATTTGCCGTAAATTGTCTCTGTATCTCAAAAGCACCCGCAAGACGTTCCAGCATCTTGTTATACGAAATACGAAGCTGGTTCAGTTCTTTCACTTTATTTTCTTCAATTCGCGAATCCGCCAGATTTTGTGCCTGTACTTCCTCGATTTTTTCCAGAAAATTCACGAATGGGTCTGAGTGCATGACCACTGATAAAATAAGTAGCTACACCGCCAAGAAGCGCCAGTAAAGCCGAAAGGATCAAACTGTTTTTTTTGTAGTCCGCTTTATTGTTATACACCTGAACAGAGAAATCCTTTGCAAACTCATCCCACTTATCCTCCGGAATGCTGATATATATCTGATCCGAATCATCTGTGTCGCCATCCCCGACACGTTCTCCGACATCATCTCCCCGGGCATCCACAGTCTCCTGCAGAGAATCGATATAATAAATCCCGTTTTTATAGACAAGCAGCGTCAGACAGCCACAGACCAACGCAATATACAGGGTAATGATACAAGTAAGTCTCCACTGCAGCGATAGTTTTTTTCATCGATCGGACTCCTCTCTTATTTGATAGCCTTCACCCACTTTGTTCAGAATCGGATCATATCCAAGTACAGCCCTGAGCTTACGTCTGAGCGAAGACATATGTACGCGGATGGATCCGCTGAAGCTGTCCACAGATGCATCCCAGACATGCTCGATCAATTCTTCCTGACTTACCGGTCTTCCAAGGTGAAGAAGCAGATATTCCAGAATCCCGTTCTCTTTTCTTGTGAGGGAAACCAGGGTTCCTTTTGCATAGGCCTCTCGTTTGATGGTATCGAATCTTATCCCGCCGCTTTCCAGGCAGACATCCTTCTGCACAAATTTTCTTCTTGTAAGACTGCGGATCCGTGCTTCCAGCTCCTGCAGATGGAACGGCTTTTCCATATAATCATTTGCCCCGGCATCAAGTCCTTCCACTTTATCTGCGATCTGCCCTCTTGCAGACAGGATCAGAACCTTCGTCTCCTCATTTTCCTTCCGGAGTTCTTTCAGAAGATCCATCCCATCCATGCCGGGCAGATTGAGATCCAGAACGATCAGATCATAATTCTCTGCCAGGATGCATTCCAGAGCCTCCGCCCCGTCATAACAGGTATCCACCTCATACCCGGCAGCGTACAGACTCCTGGCTACCGTGTCACACATTTGCTTCTCATCTTCAACGATTAATAATCTCAAAATTTCTTCACCCGCCCATTTCTTAACAATTATTTTACAACAGCTATTGTATAATATCGAAGTCAGCTGGTCAATTCAATACAACAAATAAAAGGAGCAACCATATTTTGAAGTGCAAACAAATATCTCAAATTGTTCTGGTCATCACAGGCATAGCGATGATGAGCTACGGTGCGGTCAGAGGGGAAGCGGCTGCAGTGCTTGGAAAAGCAATTAAATTATGTCTGGAGTGTGTCGGAATTGGATAAGAAAAAGAACTTACGATCAAAAGAAAATAGCCGGAATACGTGGATGGATACAGGCAGCGGCCACACTGCTTACCAATATTCATATTCCAATTTCTTTCAGGGCAAAATATATCAGGGCAAGGCGAAAAACGGTATGCGTCCCCGGGTTAAACTGTTATTCCTGTCCTGCTGCCACGGGAGCCTGTCCCATCGGAGCCTTTCAGGCGGTTGTCGGATCATCCAGATTCAAGTTTTCCTACTACATAACCGGGTTTCTGATTCTACTCGGAGTGACACTGGGAAGATTTATCTGTGGCTTTTTATGTCCCTTTGGATGGTTTCAGGATCTGCTTCACAAAATTTCCCCGGGAAAGAAATTTTTCCACAGCCAGGCTGAAGCCTCTGCGGTATCTGAAATACATCATCCTTGTAGTTTTTTGTGATCCTTCTGCCCATGCTTGCAACAAACTCGATTGGAATGGGCGATCCCTTCTTCTGCAAGTATATTTGTCCGCAGGGTGTTCTTGAAGGGGCGATACCACTTTCCATCGGAAATGCCGCAATACGGTCTGCACTGGGAAAACTGTTTTCATTCAAATTCTGTATTCTGATTGCGGTCATCGTACTCAGCATTATGTTTTACAGACCCTTCTGCAAATGGATCTGTCCTCTTGGCGCGA
>ENA-OQES01000206-OQES01000206.1-human-gut-metagenome-genome-assembly--contig:-NODE-206-length-25736-cov-3.937561_pt1 | contig 25736 bp, 23 predicted proteins | sample MGYA00242798_ERZ504641 | MGnify/ENA primary metagenome ERZ504641 (study PRJEB26092, sample SAMD00036327) | human gut metagenome | host: Homo sapiens | study: EMG produced TPA metagenomics assembly of...
CGGCGGTTGCGCTCCGAAGCGCCTCGCTGCGGCTCGGTGTGCGGCACGGCATCTGCGTTGCCAAAATGCTCGATAATACACAAAGTATTATCTGCGCTTTTGGCTTAGCAGCTGCCGCACCTCGCTCACCGTATCGGCACTTAGAATTATGCGGTATTGCCCTATACATTATATTTATAAGGAGAATTTTACAATGGATTGCATTGATCTTTTCAAGAAAGCCGCCGCTGCCCTGCAGACTGACCCCCGCTACCTGGAGCTGGACGCTGCCCGCCGTGAGAACGACATGGACGAGGAGCTGCAGAACATGATCGGTGAGTTCAACCTCGCCCGCCTCGACCTGAACAATGAGAGTGCCAAGGCCGAGACCGATGCCGCCCGCGTGGCCGAGCTGAACCAGCGCGTCAACGACCTGTACAGCCAGATCATGGCCAGCGAGGGCATGGTCCGCTACAATGCCGCCAAGGCCGAGTGCGAGGCAATGGTCAGCCACATTGACGCCATCATCAACACCGCTATGAACGGCGGCGACCCCATGACCGTGCAGGCCCCCACCGGCGGCTGCACCGGCAGCTGCTCCACCTGCGGCGGCTGCCACTAAAGCTTGAGGCGCGGGGCAGAGAGGCCGTAGTGGCGCATTCTATATGCGCCCGCAGCACTGTATGCAGCCGCATACCTTCCGGGCTGATATGGAATCCGCCCCTACAAGAACAACATACCAACAAGAATCAACAGGAGTGTGAAACATGGCCGAGCAAGCAGTATCGCCCATGATGCAGCAGTATTTTGAAATCAAAAAACAGCATCCCAACGAGATTCTGTTCTACCGCGTCGGTGACTTCTATGAAATGTTCTACGACGACGCGCTGACGGCTTCGCGGGAGCTGGAGCTGACGCTGACCGGCAAAAACTGCGGCAAGGAAGAACGCGCCCCTATGTGCGGCGTGCCGTTCCACTCCTACGAGACTTACATGGCGCGCCTGGTCGCCAAGGGCTACAAGGTCGCCATCTGTGAGCAGATGGAGGACCCAGCCCTCGCCAAGGGTCTTGTCAAGCGAGACATCATCCGCGTTGTTACGCCCGGCACGGTCATTGAAAGCAGCATGCTGTCCGAGGATAAAAATAACTATCTGGCGAGCATTTATTGCAAGCGCACCCGCGGCCGCTGGCGTGCGGGCGTCTGCTTTGCGGACGTTTCCACCGGCGAGGCCTACGCCACCGAGCTGAACGCTGAAAAAATCGGCGGAGCCATCATCACCGAGCTGTGCCGCTATATGCCCAGCGAGATTTTGATCTGCCCGCCGATGCTTGACTTTAAAGATGTCACGACCTACATCAAGCAGCACACAAACGCCCTGGTCGAGCTGCGCGAGGATGCCTGCTTTAAGGACGCCGTCATGGAGCAGACCATGGCCGACCAGTTCGGCACCGACTGGCGCACGACCCTCGGCTATGAGAAGGACGCGCTTGTCCCGTATGCTGTGGCGGCGCTTCTCAACTACCTGCACGAGACCCAAAAGCACGGCGTTGAGCGCATCAAGACCGTGCAGAACTACGCCGACGCACAGTATATGCGCCTGTCGCCTGTGACCCGCGCAAATCTAGAACTGACCGAGACGATGCGCGGGCGCGAGAAGCGCGGCACGCTGCTCTGGGTGCTCGACAAGACCGAAACCTCGATGGGCAAGCGCCTGCTGCGCTCCTGGATCGAGCAGCCCCTTGTGGACGCCGACGCCATCAACGCGCGGCTCTGTGCGGTGCAGGCGCTCTATTCTGCCAGCATCGCCCGCGCCGATTTGAAAGAAGCCCTCGGCCATGTCTTTGATATTGAGCGGCTGACGACCCGCATTCTCTACGGCTCCGCCACTCCGCGCGAGGTCAAGGCGCTGGGGGATACCTGCGCCATGCTGCCCCAGGTCAAGGCCCAGGCTGCGGCCTGCGGTGCGCCGCTGCTGACGCAGCTGGCTGACCAGATCGACCTGCTCGAGGATGTCTTGCAGAACATCCAGACCGCCCTTGTGGATGACCCGCCCGCCAACATGAAGGACGGCGGCGCTATCCGCGCGGGCTTCAACAGCGAGGTCGATGAGCTGCGCGACATCATGCACGGCGGCAAGGGGTATTCTGTCAAACCTTGAGGCCCGCTACCGCGAGGAAACCGGCATCCCCAAGCTGAAGATCGGCTTCAACAAGGTGTTCGGCTACTATATTGAGGTCAGCCGCTCCTACACCGACTCGGTGCCTGATACCTTCACCCGCAAGCAGACATTGACGACGGGCGAACGCTACATCACGCCCGAGCTGAAGGAGCTGGAAAATAAGATCCTCGGCGCGAACGAGCGCCTGCTGGTTCTGGAACACCAGCTGTTTGCCGATCTGCTTTCGTCGATCTCCGCCGAGGTCGTCCGCATTCAGCGCACGGCATCGGCTGTGGCCCAGCTCGATGTGCTGGCAGGCTTTGCCGAGGCGGCGCTGCAAAAGCAACTACGTCATGCCAAACGTGGATGAGAGCGGCGTTATGGAGATCAAGGAGGGCCGCCACCCGGTCATTGAACAGATGCTCAAGGGCAGTCTGTTTGTACCCAACGATACGATGCTCGACGAGGACGAGAACCGGATGCTGCTCATCACCGGCCCGAACATGGCCGGTAAATCTACGTACATGCGCCAGAATGCGCTGATTGCCCTGATGGCGCAGATCGGCAGCTTTGTGCCTGCCGCCGCGGCGCATATCGGCGTGGTGGATGCCATCTTCACCCGCGTCGGCGCGTCGGATGACCTCGCCGCCGGGCAGTCGACCTTCATGGTCGAGATGACCGAGGTTGCGGAGATCCTGAAAAACGCGACGAAGGACAGCTTAGTGATTCTGGATGAAATTGGCCGCGGCACTTCGACGTTTGACGGCATGAGCATTGCGCGCAGTGTGGTAGAATTTATCTGCGAGAACATCGGCTGCAAGACGCTGTTCGCCACGCACTACCACGAGCTGACGAGCATGGAGCAGGATATTCACGGCGTCAAAAACTATAATATCGCCGTCAAAAAGCGCGGCGAGGACATCACGTTTTTGCGCCGCATTGTGGCAGGCCCCGCCGACGACAGCTACGGCATCGAGGTCGCGAAGCTCGCGGGTCTGCCCGGCAGCGTGACAAAGCGCGCCCACGCTGTGCTGCGCCAGCTGGAGGCCGGCGCACCGGGACGCAATAACACGATGCAGCTCGATTTTGACACCGTCGAGGCTTATAACAACCCCAGCGTACCCAGCGAGGTCGTCGAAAAGCTCCACAATGTAGACATTGAGACACTGACCCCGCTGGAGGCGCTGAACTTCCTGTACGAGCTGAAAAATACACTGGACAAAGACTAAAGGCAGGTGAAAACCATGGCGGAAATTCGTGTACTGGACAAGCATACCGCAGAGCTGATTGCAGCGGGCGAGGTCGTCGAACGGCCCGCCTCCGTGGCGAAGGAGCTGCTGGAAAATGCCATCGACGCAGGCGCGACGCAAATCACGCTGTCGGCGGTGCGCGGTGGCATCCAGCAGCTGCAAATCGTAGATAACGGTTCAGGCATAGAAGCGGAATATATCGATAAAGCGTTTATCCGCCATGCCACCAGCAAGATCGCGACGGCGGAGGACCTCGGGCACATCCATACCTTGGGCTTCCGCGGCGAGGCACTTGCCTCCATTGCCAGCGTTGCCCGCGTCGAGGTGCTGACCCGCACAGAGGCCGACGAGTACGCCTGCTGCTACCGCATCGAAGGCGGCGAGGAGCGTGGGATGGAGCCAGGCGCGCGCCCCGTCGGCACGACCATCACGGTCAGTGACCTGTTTACAACACGCCCGCCGCATGAAGTTTTTGAAAAAGGACGCCAGCGAGGGCACGTTTGTGGCTGAGACCGTCCTGCACGCGGCGCTGTCCCACCCGGAGATCAGCTTCCGCTATCTGCGCGACGGCAAGCAGCAGTATGTGACCCCCGGCGACGGCGACCTGCGCAGTGCGGTCTACGCGGTCCTGGGCCGTGAATTTGCCCGCGACCTGCTGCCCGTGGACGGCGGCAGCGAGCTGTACCATGTGACCGGCCTGGTCACGCCGCCGCGTGCCTGCCGCGCCAGCCGCGGTGCGCAGCATTTCTTTGTTAATGGCCGCTACGTCAAAAACCGCACAATGATGGCGGCGCTCGAAAACGCCTACAAGGGCACGATGATGCAGGGCAAGTTCCCGGGCGCGGTGCTCATGCTGGAGCTGCCGCCCGACATGGTCGATGTCAACGTCCACCCGGCGAAAACCGAAATTCGCTTTGCGAAAGAGAGTGACGTCTTTGACGCTGTCTACCGCGCTGTTCGCGCCGCGCTGGCAACGCCCGGCAGCGGCGAGTGCCGCTTTGAGATGGGCCACACCGCGCCCGAAGAAAAGCCCGGGCAGACCGTGATGCAGCCCGCCGCCCCGGCACCTGCCGCGCGGCCCGCTGCAGCCCAGCCGAAAAAGGGCGGCTTCACGACGCTGTCCGCGGCAGAATACCGCGCTTTGAACGGTCTGACCGCGCCCGTGCCTGCGCGCCCGCTGCCGACGGCGCAGGGCGTTCAGAATGCACAGGGCACACAGCCTGTCCCGGGCGTGCTGGAGGCACAGTCCCCGAAGCCCGCCTACACGGCGGGACCCGCACCGAGACCGCTGACCCCGGTCACGCCGGTGACGGCGGTTGAAACGCCCGCGTCGGAGCCCGTAACGATTCCCGCCCCGCAGCCGATGCCCCACGCCGTCAGCGATGACACGGTGCTGGACATCCTGCCGGAGCTGCCCGACGAGGCCCCCGCGACAGACCCCGAGACGGATTACGTTCGGAATGACCCACATGCTTTAAGCGCCCTGCCCGACATGGTCAGCACACGTCCCGAGCAGACGACGCTGACCCCACCGCCTGCAAGCGAGCCGCTGCGCCTTGTCGGCGAGGTGTTCAAGACCTATATCATCACCGAGCGCGGCAGTGAGCTTTGCCTTATCGACAAGCACGCTGCGCATGAGCGCATTCTGTTTGAGCAGCTGGCCAGGGACTACGGCAGCGTGCCGTCCCAGATGCTGCTTGTCCCTGTGCAGGTCAATCTGACCGCCGCGGAAAAGCAGGCCGTTTTGCAGAACCTTGACCTTCTGACCGATGCCGGCATCGAGGCCGAGGACTTCGGCGGCTCGACTGTTGTCGTGCGCGCCGTGCCCGCGGACGTGCCGGTGGACGATGTAGAGGATATGATCGTGGAGCTGGCGGCAAAGCTCGCCGACGGCGGACGCGACGCCCTGCGTGAAAAGACCGAGTGGGTGCTGCATTCCATCGCCTGCCGCGCGGCCATCAAAGCGGGGGACCGCACGAACGCCGCCGAGATGCTCGCGCTGGCCCAGCGCATCATGGACGGCACGGTCCCGCCGTTCTGCCCGCACGGGCGGCCCTGCGTATTGAAAATCACCCGGAAGGAGCTGGAAAAGCAGTTTGGCCGACTTGTCTAAACCCCTGCGTCGTCGCCGTCGGCGGGCCGACGGCCAGCGGCAAGACCGCACTTTCCGTCGCGTTGGCCAGAGCCTTTGACGGCGAGATCATCAACGCCGACTCGATGCAGATTTACAAGAATCTCGACGTAGGCACGGCGAAGCCGAGCGCGGAGGAGCGGCAGGGGATACCGCATTATCTTTTGGGCCTTTTTGCCGCCGGAGACCTCCTACAGCGTGGCGGACTTCACCGCCGCCGCAGACCCGCTGATACGGGACATCACGGCCCGCGGCAGACTGCCCCTCGTCGTGGGCGGCACGGGGCTGTATATCACCAGTCTTTTGAGCGGTATGGCGTTTGCCCCGGAAAAGACCGACCCCGCCATCCGCGCCCGATTACAGGCGCGGGCGGACACCGAGGGCGGCGCGGCACTTTACGCCGAGCTGCAAAGGATCGACCCCGACTACGCCGCTCAGGTCCACCCCAACAACCTGCCGCGCGTCATCCGCGCACTGGAGCTGTTTGAAGCCACAGGCCGCCGCATGAGCGACCAGCGCCGCGAGGCCAGGCCCGCCGAGGCACCCTACCATGCGCTCTGCCTCTGCCTGACCTGCCGGGACCGCGCAGTGCTGTACAGCCGCATTGACCGCCGCGTGGACGAAATGGTCGAAAACGGTGTGCTGGACGAAGCAAGGCAGGTCTACGACCACCGCGATGCCTACCGCACGGCGGCGCAGGCCATCGGCTACAAGGAATTCTTCCCGTACTTTGAGGGCACGGCCGGTCTGACCGAATGCACCGAGCGTCTCAAGCAGGCAACGCGCAACTACGCCAAGCGCCAGCTGACTTGGTTCCGCCGCCAGAACGACGCGGTGTGGCTCTATCTGGATGAGGAGGATGTCACCGAGCGCGCCTGCACGCTGGTGCGGGCCCTTTTTGCACAACGAGGAATAACGGAAAGGAGAGTGCACCGTGAGCAACCGGCAGGACCGCCCGCTGGCGAAAAAAACTTTTACACGCGCTGGGTCTGCTGGCACTGGCACTCTTCCTGCTGTATGTTGCCGTCCAGTTCGTGCTGATCTTCCATCGGTCCTACAAGACCGAGACCGCCATCCGCTACACGCTGGCCGAAAGCCTGAACCTGACCGGCGTTGTGGCGTTTGACGCTGTGGATGTGCCGGGCAGCGGCAATCTCGGCTATCTTGTGCAGGATGGCGAGCGCGTGACGAACGGCACGGTGGTAGCCGAATGCTACACCGATGACACCCAGGGCCTGCAGCGTGAGCGTTTGGACCGGCTCGAGCGCTCCATCACGCTGCTTACGAAGTCGCAGAATTCTGCCGGCAGTGAGCTTTCGGTGCTGACAAACCAGACGAAGCAGGCGTTGTACAACCTGCTGGATAAGCTGGACACTGCCCAGTATACCGGCATCTCCGACGCGCAGGACAGCTTTCTGCTGGCCCAGAACCGTCTGCAGATCAGCACCGGGCAGACGGCGGATTTCTCCCAGTCCATCGCAGCGCTGCAGACCGAGTACGACGGCATCAAGGCACAGCTCGACACGCTGCAGACCGTCACCGCCACAACGAACGGCTATTTCAGCCGCACGGAGGCCTCGCCCGCCATCCGGACGGACTGCCGGGCGCTGGCCGATGCCGACCCGGCTACGCTGCAAAAAATGCTGGCAGACGGCTTCCCGGCAGCGGATACAAACCGCGCCGGACAGATCGCGACGGGCTTCAGCTGGAAATTCTACGCGGTCTGCGATTTGGATACCGCCGCACGGTTCGACGGTCTGTCCACGGTGAAAATCAGCGTACCCGGCAAGCAGAACACCCCGCTTTCCGCCACGGTGGAGGAAGTCACCGAGGACAAGGACAACGGCATTGCCAAGATCGTGCTGCAATGCCAGACCATCAGCGCCGAGGTCCTGGGCCTGGGCTGCGAGACCGTGCAGGTCGATTTAAAAACCTACGAGGGCATCCGCATCGACAAGGCGGCGCTGCATATCGTGAACGGCCAGCGCGGTGTCTATGTCAAGTACGGCAACCTGCAGCGCTTTTTGAAGATCACAACGCTGTATGAGAACGACAACTACATTCTTGTCCCGGAGGACGGCAAGCTCGGCAGTGCAAATGAGGTGCGCCTCTATGATGAGATCATCGTGCAGGGCACAAATTTGGAGGATGGCAAACTATTGTAACGAAAATACGCCGTTCGTATTGACAAGACTGCTAAAAAATGAAGATAATATTTAATGTATATCGCTGTAATGACGCGCTGACGTAAACGGCGCTTTCTGATCAAAGGAGTTTTACGACCATGTCCATGCTTGACAGTTTGAGAAGCAAGCTCGGTATCGATCCCGAAGCAGATTCCTATGTAGATGACACTGAAGAGAATGTTTTCCCCCGGCGGGCAGGGGGCTGCAGCTGCGCGGGAGTATACCCAGCAGCAGGAGATCAAACAGCACAGCAATAAGGTCGTGAACATCAACGCGACGACCCAGCTGCAGGTCGTTCTGGTCAAACCGGAGCGCTTTGACGATGCGTCCAGCATTGCGGACCAGCTCAACGCCAAGCATACGGTGGTGCTGAATCTGGAGTCTGCCAGCAAAGAGGTCTCCCGCCGTCTGATCGACTTCCTGTCCGGTGTAGCGTATGCCAACAACGGCCAGATCAAGCGCGTGGCGACCAGCACCTTTATTATTACGCCGTACAACGTTGATATTATGGGTGACCTGCTCGACGAGCTGGAAAACAATGGCGTCTTCTTCTGATACCGCCAATGCGGTGCGCGGTTTTGTGCCGCCGCAGAATGACGACGAGCGCCGCCTGATGCGCCGTGTCGAGGAGCTGTGCCGCGTTGCGGTAAGCCGCGGCATCCCGCGTTATACGGGCTTTCTCTCGGACCGGGAGCAGAGCCTGGCGCAGGCCGCCTGCAACAAGGCCGGGTGCAGTTGCATCCGCTTTTTGGGGCGGCTTTGACGCGGCAGAACGCCGGGTGCTCTGTATTGAGCCGCCCGATGCCTGGCAGGAAGAACCGCTGGCCTACCTGCAATGCACCGCTTACGGGGATAAGCTGCCGACCCACCGGGATTATCTCGGTGCGATTCTGGGCCTTGGCCTTGAGCGCAGCTGCGTGGGGGATCTGCTGGCAGACCCCGAGCGTGAGGACACATTTTACGCGGTGATCCTCGCCGACAAGCAGGAATTTATAAACGCGGAGCTGACCGGTGCAGGGCACTGCACCGTGCATACTGCGTGCATCGACGCACTGCCCGCCCGTCTGGCCGAAAGCCGCGGACGCACCCTGCAGGAGGCTACCGTGCCGTCCCTGCGTGCGGACGCGGTGCTGGCAGCCATGCTGCACACCTCCCGCACCCGCGCGGCAGAATATATCGCCGCAGGCCGCGTGGAGATCAACCACCTGCCGTTGAAGGCCGCCCACGAGACCGCCTACGCCGCGGATATTTTTACAGTGCGCGGCGTGGGGCGCTTCAAGCTGGCGGCCATCGGCGGCAAAAGCCGCAAGGATCGTCTGTTCATATCCCTTTTACCAATATTGAGCGCAGGATCGCCCGCAGCGCTGCGGGCAGGGAATAACGGGGCCGTGTGCCCCGCATACAGGAGGAAAGCCGTCATGATCTCTTCCGAGGATGTCCGCCACGTCACATTTGACAAAGCGTTCCAGGGCTATCGCCGTGAGGATGTGGATGATTATCTCAAGCAGGTCGCCCAGGCAATGGACGACCTGGCTGCTCAGAATGATGATTTGCAGAAAAAGCTCGTCATGCTGGCCCAGCGCATTGCAAAAATACCGAACGATGGGAAAACTCCCTGAGTACGTCGATGATCAACGCCCAGCGCATGGGGGACAGTATTATCCACGAGTCCAAGCAGAAAGCGGCGGAGATCATCCGCTCGGCCAACATCAAGGCGGAGGACCGCGAGCAGCGCGCCCGCGATGACGTCGAGCTGGCCAAGCAGGAGATCGTCACGCTCAAGGGTGAGGCAGACAGCTTCAAGCGTTCGCTGATCGAGATGTACCGCAAGCATATCAACCTTATCAATAAACTGCCCGATTACACCAGACGGCCCGAGGATGAACCCGTTCAGCCGCCGTCCCCGGCCCCGGAGCAGGCCGCTGCCCTTGCGGCAGAGCCGCAGCCCGCTGCGCAGGCCCCGGTCTACACGGCCCCCGCAGCCCAGCCTGTGCCGGAGTCGGCCCCGGTACAGCAGGCAGCCCAGGTGCCCGCCATGCAGGAGACGGCCTACTATGAGCCGCCCACAGCCCAGCCCGTGCCGGAGCCGACGGAAAGTGCCCAGGCTCAGGGCGAAAAGGTAGACACGGTGGAATTTGCCATCGCGCCGCACCCGGAGGAGCCGGAGGAAGCCGAGCCCGCCCCGATCCCCGTGGAGGAGCCCGCCATCGACGAGACGCGGTTCCAGGATGTCTCCGGCCTGTATGACGAGCCGGAGGCCAAGCCTGCCCGCCGCCGCAAGGCCGGTACGACCAGGCGCACGACCCGCAAAAAGGCAAGTGACGAACCGCAGGAGGAGCTGAATTCCCCGGCGTTCGATAACTTTGAAGGCGTTGACTTTGACAGCTGACGCCCGATGTGATATAACTAAAGAATCCAATAAATAGAGGAGAGTAGGAAACTTTGGCGCAGAACTACAACGACACCATCCATAAGATGCAGACCCCGTTTGAAATGCGGGCCGGTCTGCCGAAGAAGGAACCCAAAATGCTCGAGGACTGGGAGCAGAACCATGTCTATGAGCAGATGATTAAGAACAACGAGGGCAAGCCGCAGTACATCCTGCACGACGGCCCTCCGTATGCCAACGGCAATATCCACATGGGTACGGCCCTGAACAAGATCATCAAGGACATCATCATCCGCTATAAGAACATGTCCGGCTTCCAGGCACCCTACGTGCCCGGCTATGACACCCACGGCCTGCCCATCGAGCTGAAGGCGCTGAGCTCCCTCGGCGACAAGAAGGCCGGTGTCTCCAAGCTGGAGCTGCGCCAGATCTGCAAGGAGTTTGCCACCGAGCACATCGGCGTCATGAACGAGCAGTTCAAGCGTCTGGGCGTGCAGGGCGACTTTGAGAACCCCTACCTGACCCTGCGCCCCGAGTTTGAGGCCCGTCAGGTCGAGATCTTCGGCGAGATGGCCAGGAAGGGCTACATCTACAAGGGCATGAAGGCCGTGTACTGGTGCCCCGAGGACCGCACCGCCCTGGCCGAGGCTGAGATCGAGTACGCCGAGGACGAGTGCGATTCCATCTATGTCCGCTTCAAGCTGACCGACGACCCCAACGGCGTGCTGGCCAAGCATAACATCCCGCTGGACAAGGCATGGATCGTCATCTGGACGACCACCACCTGGACGCTGCCCGCCAACGTCGCGACCTGCCTGAACCCCAATCTGGAATATGCCTTCGTCAAGATCGGTGACGCCTACCACATCATGGCCCGCGAGCTCGTTGAGTCCACGATGAAGGGCTGCCATATCGATGAGTACGAGGTCCTGCCCGAGACTGTTCTCGGCAGTGAGCTCGAGCTCATGCAGTATCAGCATCCGTTCCTTGACCGCAAGGGTCTGGTCATTCTGGGCGACCACGTCACGCTGGAAGGCGGCACGGGCTGCGTCCACACCGCTCCCGGCCATGGTGTTGAGGACTTTGAGGTCTGCGTCAATCACTATCCGCAGGTTCCCGTTGTCGTTCCCGTGGACGACGCGGGCCGCCTGACCGCCGAGGCGGGCGAGAAGTTTGCCGGTCTCAAGGTCTGGGACGCCAACAAGGTCATTCTGGAGCACATCAAGGAGAGCGGCCATCTGATGGGTGTGCAGCACATCACCCACCAGTACCCGCATTGCTGGCGCTGCCATCATCCCATCATCTTCCGTGCTACCGAGCAGTGGTTCTGCTCCATCGACGCCTTCAAGGAGGACGTCTACAAAGCCATTGACAGCGTGCACTGGCAGCCGGCGTGGGGCCATGACCGCATGGCCGGTATGGTCCGTGACCGCAGTGACTGGTGCATCAGCCGCCAGCGCGTCTGGGGCGTGCCCATCCCGGTATTCTACTGCAAGAAGTGCGGCAAGTACCATATCACCGATGCCTCCATCAAGGCTGTGTCCGACCTGTTCCGCAAGGAGGGCAGCGACGCCTGGTACAAGTACGATGCCAATGACATCCTGCCCAAGACCGAGGTCTGCGAGTGCGGTGCCTCCGACTGGGAGAAGGACCCCGACATCATGGACGTCTGGTTCGACTCCGGCTCCACCTGGAGCGCTGTCTGCCGTGAGCGCCCCGAGTTGCGCTGGCCCGTTGATATGTATATGGAGGGTGCCGACCAGTTCCGCGGCTGGTTCCAGTCCAGTCTGCTGACCAGCGTCGCCACCCAGGGTGTGGCCCCGTACCGCGAGGTCCTGTGCCACGGCTGGGTCGTCGATGCCCAGGGCAAGCAGATGCACAAGTCCGCCGGCAACGGCATGGAGCCCAGTGAGATCATCCGCGACTACGGTGCTGACATCATCCGTCTGTGGGTCGCTTCCAGCGATTACACCGTCGACGTCCGCGCCGGTAAGGAAATTTTCCGCCAGCTGTCCGAGGCGTACCGCAAGATGCGCAACACGGCCCGCTTCATGCTGGGCAATATCAGCGACTTTGATCCCGCGAAGGATATGGTCGATGATGACCAGCTGTTCGAGATCGACCGCTGGGCACTCGAGGCCTGCAACAAGCTGACCGCCACCATGCGCGATGCCTACGAGCACTACGACTTCAGCCGTGCCTACCACGCGCTGTACAACTTCTGCGTCATTGATATGTCCAACTTCTACATGGACGTCATCAAGGATCGTCTGTACTGCGCAGATGACCACGCACGCCGCTGTGCCCAGACCGCGCTGTACCGCATCCTGGTCGACTTCACCAAGCTGCTGGCACCCATCCTGTGCTTCACCAGCCAGGAAATCTGGAGCTACATCCCGAAGCTGGACGGCATGAAGGACTATGTTGTCTTTGAGCAGATGCCCGAGGCCAAGGCTGCCGCCGATGAGGCGTTTGAAGCTAAGTGGGACCGCATCATGGCCATCCGCGACGACGTCAAGAAGGTGCTGGAGCAGGCCCGTGCCGATAAGGTCATCGGCTCTGCGCTGGAGGCCGGTCTGACGCTGTACTGCAGCAAGGAGGTCTACGACTTCCTGAACGCTATCCCGATGGATGAGCTGGCTGACCTGTTCATCGTCTCCCACGTTGACCTTGTCGAGGGTGAGGGCGGCGTCAAGGGCCTGGTCGAGGGTCTCGGCGTCAGCGCTGCCCATGCGGCCGGCAACAAGTGCCTGCGCTGCTGGAAGTACGAGACTACCGTCGGTGAGGACGGTCTCTGCCCGCGCTGCGCTAAGGTCTTGAAGCAGTAAATTTACTCTACCGTCAGCGGTGCTTATACGTTTAAGCACCGCTGATTTTTTCCGGATAAGGTGTTGTATGATTTCTGGTTTGTTATCGCTGGCAGGAGCGGCCATTCTGGTCGTCATTGACCAGCTCATCAAGCACTGGGCCACGGCGGCGCTGCTGCCGGTGGGCAGCATGGACGTGCTGCCCGGCATTGTGGAGCTGCGCTACTGCCTGAATGACGGCATGGCGTTTTCGATGCTGGCCGGTAAGCAGGGACTGCTCATCGGCATGACGTCTGTCATGCTGCTGGCTGTCCTTATCATGCTGTTCGTGCGCAAAATGCCGCTGACAGAGCGCGCAGCCTGGACGCTGGTACTGGGCGGCGGCGTGGGCAACCTCATTGACCGCGTGCTCAACGGTGTGGTCGTGGGACTACATCAACGTTGCTGTTCATGCGGTTTGCCATCTTCAATTTTGCGGACATCTGCGTCTGTGTCGGCGTCGGCCTGCTGATGCTCGCCGTGCTGCTGGACTCTTTCAAAAAGGATAAGACCGCAGAGCCAAAGGCGGACGCAAGATGGAGCGGCTTGAGCTTACCGCAGCCCCCGGCGACAGCGGACGCCTGGACGCCTGGCTGGCCGGGCAGTGCCCGACGCTGTCCCGCAGTGCGCTGCAAAATCTGATCGAGCAGGGGCTTGTGACCTGCGGCGGCGCGCCCGTCAACAAAAAAGGATAAGGTGGCGCCCGGCAAAGTCTACGCCATCGACCTGCCTGACCCGCAGCCCATCGAGGCCCGGCCCCAGAACATCCCGCTGGACATTGTGTACGAGGACGACGACCTGCTCGTTGTCAACAAGCCTAAGGGCATGGTCGTGCACCCGGCCCCGGCAACCCGGACGGCACGCTCGTCAACGCGCTGCTTTACCACTGCGCGGGGCAGCTGTCGGGCATCGGCGGGGCCATCCGCCCGGGCATCGTCCACCGCATTGACAAGGACACGAGCGGCCTTCTCGTCGTTGCCAAAAACGATGCCGCCCATCAGGCGCTCAGCGCCCAGATGAGCGTACACAGCATCCACCGCGTCTACCATGCCGTGGTGTACGGCAACCTCAAGGAGGACGAGGGCTTTGTGGAAAAGTGGCTCGGACGCGACCCGCGGGACCGCAAGAAAATGGCCGTTCTGGCCGAGAACGCGGCGGGGGCCAAGTATGCCTACACGGGCTGGCAGGTGCTGGAACGCTGCGGCAATTTCACGTACATTGCGTGCAAATTAAAGACCGGGCGCACCCATCAGATTCGTGTACACATGGCCTCGACGGGGCATCCGTTGGCAGGGGATGCTGTGTACGGCCCCAAAAACTGCATCAAATCGCTGAACGGCCAGTGCCTGCACGCCAAGGAGCTGGGCTTTGTCCACCCGCGGACAGGGGAGTGGATGCAGTTTGATTCGCCCCTGCCGCCCTATTTTACAGAGTTTCTGACACGGTTAAGAAAGGAACATCGCGCATGAAACCACCCCTAAGCGATACCCTTGTGATCTGTGATATGGATAATACGCTGCTGACGGCCAAGGAAGGCATCCCCGCCTGCAATCGCGCGGTCATCCAGCTGTACACCGGCATGGGGGGGCTTTTCACGGTGGCAACGGGCCGCCCGCCGGAGTCCATCCGCGCGGCGCTGGGGAACATCCGCCTGTCGCTGCCGGCCATCTCCTGCAACGGGGCGCTGCTGTATGATTTCTCCGCCGAGTCGGTGCTGCACCGCTCGACGCTGAACCGCGAGCAGGCGACGACGGCCATCCTTGACATCCTGAACAAGTTCCCGCATATAGGCGTGGAGGTCATGGCCGGAAACGGCGAGATGTTCGTCATCCATGCCAATGAGGTGACCCACGCCCATCAGGTGGACGAACACCTCGGCAGCATTGCCTGCCCGGTGGAGAGCGTGCCTGACGGCTGGGTCAAGGTCGTCTTTGCCTCCGACCCGGAGAGCATCCGCAAGCTGGGCCAGTACGCCAAGACGCGGTACTACGGGCGGGAAAAACTACTTCCTGGCCACGAACAGCATTTACTTAGAGATCATGCCCAGCGGCGTCAGCAAGGCCAGCGGTCTGCATGACCTGTGCGCCCTCATGAGCAAATCCATGAAGAACACCGTCGTTATCGGTGATTACTACAATGACCTGGAGATCATGCGGGAGGCCGGCTACGCCGTGGCTGTCGCCAACGCACCGGCAGAGGTCAAGGCTGCCGCCGACCATGTGACGACCTGCACCTGCGCCGAGGGCGCAGTGGGGGAGTATCTGTACAGCCTGATCGGCAGGGCCGAAGGACGTGAGGTTGACGATGAAGGTCAGCGAACTGATGAACCCCAAGGGCGTACTGCTCTATGCAAAGATCGATAACTCTGCCGACGCGCTCGGCATTCTGGTCGAGCTGCAGGAGGGTATCGGCGTTATCACCAACGGCAATGCCTACTACAATGCGGTCAGCTACCGGGAAACGTTCGGCGGCACAACGGCCATCGGGGGCGGCATTGCGCTGCCCCACGCCTGCAACGCGGGCGTGTCCGCACCGGGCATCTCGGCGCTGCTGCTGCGCCGCGGTGTCGACTGGGGCGCACCGGACGGGAAACCTGTGGATCTTGTGTTCATGATCGCTGTTCCGCCGGGCAGTGAGAGCCTGCATCTGCAGATCCTGGCGCGGCTCGTAAACCTTATGAGCCGCAGCGACCTTGTGGAAAGCCTGCGCACAGCCAGCAACCCCCACCGCTTTGTGGAGCTGATCGCCAAGGCGGAAAACGCCTGCTTTGCGGAATAAAACCGAAAGTTGCCCCAGCTTATTTGCAAGCTGGGGCTTTTTTGTTTGCCTCCGCAGGGGCGCATTCTATATGTACTCGCGCAGCCTGCGGTAACTACCGCGGGCGGATATGGGATCCGCCCTACGGGGTATCAATTTTGGCATTCGTCAATATAACCAAAAAAATGCAGTGAATCGCATGACGCATTATACGTATTTGCGCTTGCTTTAAACCGGTGAAGTATGCTATACTTTAAAGCACTAAACCGGCTGCGCAGGAGGGACCCGCGTGAGGAGACGCGGGTGTACACCTGAAACAAAAAGGTTGCGCAGCAGGTACTATGGAGGAATAGACATGAAAAAAGGCAGTTTCCCTTATGATGGCAGCCGCCATGACCATGGGTCTGGCCGCCTGCGGCTCCACCGCATCCACCGACACCGCCGCTTCTGCTGCGGACACCGCCTCCGGCACCGAGGCTGCTGCAAGCACTGCTGACAGCACCGCCGCTGCGGATGGCAAGGTCTATAACATCGGTATCTGCCAGCTTGTCCAGCATGAAGCGCTGGATGCCGCTACTCAGGGCTTCAAGGATGCTCTGGTCGAGAAGCTGGGCGAGGGCAGCGTCAAATTTGACGAGCAGAACGCCTCCGGCGATTCTGCCAACTGCGCCACCATTGTGAATGGCTTTGTCTCCAATGGCGTTGACCTGATCCTGGCCAACGCCACCGCACCGCTGCAGGCCGCCGCACAGGCGACTGCCGACATCCCGGTGCTGGGAACCTCCATCACTGACTACGCCACCGCGCTGGACATCAGCGACTGGACCGGCACTGTCGGCAACAATATTTCCGGCACCTCTGACCTGGCTCCGCTGGACCAGCAGGCAGCCATGATCCAGGAACTCTTCCCGGATGCCAAGAGCGTCGGTCTGCTCTACTGCAGTGCAGAGCCGAACTCCGTCTACCAGTGCGATGTCATTGAAGGCTACCTGACCGAGGAGGGCTACACCGTTGCCCGCTATGCCTTCACCGATACGAACGACGTCACCTCCGTGGCCCAGACTGCCGCCGATAACTCCGACGTCATCTACATCCCCACTGACAACACCGCAGCCTCCAACACGAGGCCATCGCAAACGTTGTCATCCCCGCCAAGGTTCCCCGTTGTGGCCGGTGAGGAAGGCATCTGCTCCGGCTGCGGCGTTGCAACGCTCTCCATCAGCTATTACGACCTCGGCTACGCCACCGGTGAGATGGCTGCCAAGATCCTCGCGGACGGCGCGGACGTCTCTGCGATGCCCGTTGAGTTCGCTCCGAACGTGACCAAGAAGTACAACGCCGCCAACTGCGAGGCGCTGGGCATCACCCCGCCGTCCGACTACGTGGCTATCGGCTGATTGAACTGAACAGCGACTGAAAATCATCATAACAGCGAGGAGGGGGAGATTACTCTCTTTCCCCGCTGTTTTGGTGCTTTACGAAATGAGGATGTTTTTATGGATTTCCTGACCTCTTTGGTAAACTCCATGCCCGGCGCTGTGGCACAGGGCCTCATCTGGGGCATCATGGCCATCGGCGTGTACATTACCTACCGCATTCTGGATGTGGCCGATCTGACCGTTGACGGCTCCCTCGGCACGGGCGGCGCGGTCTGCGTGGTGCTGGTGCTCAACGGCGTGCCTGTGGGCGTCGCCCTTGTGGCAGCCACGCTGGTCGGTATGCTGGCGGGCCTTGTCACGGGTCTGTTCCACACGGCCTGCGGCATCCCGGCAATTCTGGCCGGTATTTTGACCCAGTTGGCGCTGTATTCTGTCAACCTGCGCATCATGGGCACCGGCACGGGCGGCGGCAAGGCAAACCTGCCCATCAGTGTGGACAAGTACAGCCTGCTGGTCTCGGCCCGCTATGTCCGCGCGCTGGCGCTCAACAACCCGATCTTCGTGCTGCTCATCTTCTGCGCGGCCCTGATCGGCGTACTGTACTGGTTCTTCGGCACGGAGCTTGGCTGCTCGCTGCGCGCTACCGGCGCAAACCAGCACATGGCCCGCGCCCAGGGCATCAACACGAACGTCACCATCGTGCTCGGCCTTATGGTTTCCAACGGCCTTGTGGCGCTGGCAGGCGCTCTGCTGTCCCAGTACCAGGGCTTCTCGGACATCAACATGGGCCGCGGTGCCATCGTCATCGGTCTGGCCGCCGTCATCATCGGTGAGGTCATCTTCGGCAAGATCTTCCGCAACTTTGCGCTCAAGCTGACCGCCGCTGTCATCGGCGCGATCATCTACTACATCGTTATGAACTTCGTGCTGCGCATGGGTCTGTCCACCGATGACCTCAAGCTGCTGACCGCGCTGGTCGTGGCCGTGTTCCTGACCATCCCGTACTGGAAGGGCAAATATTTCACCAAAGTACCCGTGAAAAAGGGAGGCAAGGACAATGCTTGAGATCAAGAATGTATACAAGACCTTCAATGCAGGAACCGTCAATGAGAAGGTCGCCTTGAAGGGACTGGATCTGACGCTGGAGGACGGCGACTTTGTCACGGTCATCGGCGGCAACGGCGCGGGCAAATCCACGATGCTGAACGCCGTCGCGGGCGTCTGGCCGGTGGATATGGGCAAAATCATTATTGACGGGAAGGATGTGACCCGCCTGTCCGAGCACCAGCGTGCCAAGTACATTGGCCGCGTGTTCCAGGACCCGATGATGGGCACCGCCGCGACGATGCAGATCGACGAGAACCTGGCCCTGGCGGCCCGCCGGGGTCTTGCCCGCACGCTCAAGATCGGCATCACGAAGAAGGAGCACGACGAATACTACGAGCTGCTCAAAACGCTGGATCTGGGGCTGGAAAACCGTATGACCAGCAAGGTCGGCCTGCTCTCCGGCGGTCAGCGCCAGGCTGTCACGCTGCTGATGGCGACCCTCAAAAAGCCCAAGCTCCTGCTGCTGGACGAGCACACCGCCGCCCTTGACCCCAAGACCGCGGCCAAGGTGCTGACGTTGTCCGAGAAGATCGTCGAGGAAAACCACCTGACCACCCTGATGATCACCCACAACATGAAGGATGCCATCAAGTACGGCAACCGCCTGATCATGATGTACGAGGGTCACGTCATCTACGATGTGCGCGGCGAGGAAAAGAAGAACCTGCAGGTCAGCGACCTGCTGCAGCGCTTTGAGCAGGTCAGCGACGGCGAGTTTGCCAACGACAGAATGCTGCTTTCCTGAAATCAAACCCAATTTTGCCCGGGATGTCAAATCCCGGGCTTTTTGCTTGTAATAAAATTGTAATACGTGACAATTTTTTGAAAACCATGTTCAAAGCCCGACAAATATGATATAATTCATACTATGTATACTAGGTGGGTTGTGGCCATGGGTACGCCGCTTCGATAATAGAGGTGCCGTTCCGATGAGCAGAGAACGTAATGAGGAGAAAAAAGGCCTGAGCCCGACACAGCGCAAAGCGTGTGTGGTGCTGGCGCTGTGCGCGCTGGCCGTTGTGATGAGCATTCTGGCGGCATGGGTGCTGCCGACGAAGCTGGGCCTGTTTGCAGGCGGGAAGGATTCCTACGACCCGGACGCCTACCCGCTGGATACGACGCTGGATTCCATCCTGCCGCAGAGCGCGGCGGATGACGCCTACATTACGGCCAGCGTTTTTGCGGGTGACCAGTACGCCGTGACGCTGCAGAAGGACACCCGCATCACGCTGAATCAGTTTGTCGGGCAGGAGGGATTGCAGATTTCCAAGGCGTTGTCCACCTCCTGCGTAAACTTTGCATCGGACGCCAGCAGCTACACGATCCCGCAGGCCATCCCCAAGATGAAGACCCGCCGCGTCTTTGTGATGCTGGGCGCGAACGATGTGGACGGCTCGGTCAGTGTGGACTCCTTCATTGCCGACTACAAGCAGTTCCTGCAGAGCATCCGCTCGGCCTACGCCTACTGCGACATCATCGCGGTGGGCATCCCGCCCGTTACCGAGGACAGCACGAACGCTGCCGAGACCCAGACCCGCATTGACCAGTTCAACCAGGCTATTGCGGCGGCCAGCAGCGATCTGGGCTTCAAGTACCTGAACACCGCCGAGGCCCTTAAAAACACCCGCGGCTACGGCGAGGGCACCTACTTTGAATCCAACGGTTTCAGCACCTCCGGCGCACGCGCCCTGCTGGAGTACGCCAAGAGCCACGCCTGCAATACGATGGACAGCCGCCCCGACACGTCGGACATCCCGCAGCGTGCGTCGGCCTCCGCAGGCAGCAACACGCCGGTGCCGACCTCGACGCCGACGAAGTTCACGGCCAGCTATGAGGTCGAGGACAGCGCCAAGGGCACGCTGACCGGCAACGGCCAGACCGGCGTGTCCAGCGTCGAAATTCAGGCCGACTCCGGCACAAGCGTCAACGTCACGGCAGTGGCGGCGGAGGGTTTTGTGTTCTACAAGTGGAGCGACGGCGTCACCACCGCGACCCGCTATGACAATATTACCAAGGACATCTCCGTCAAGGCTATGTTCAACGATGCCCGCGTCGAGCTGACGCTGGACAAGGGCGATACGACGATCAAGCAGGGCGAGAGCCTGACTGTCAATGCCGCGGTCAAGCTGGGCAACAAGGCCTACGACGCCGCGAACGTCCAGTGGTCCATCAACGATGAGATGGAGAAGAACGGCAGCAGCCTGACCTTCAAGCCAGATGCCGCTGGGACCTACACGATCAAGGCAGGCATTGAGATCAACGGCACCTTCTCGACGGCACAGCTGATCGTCACCGTCGAGGCCGAGGCCACCACGATCAACATCAGCGGCACAGGCACGCTGACCGCAGGCCAGAGTACGACGCTGACAGCTACCGTGGAAAACGGCAGCGGCGACACGCTCTGGGGCTGCGAGGAGACCTCCTGGCGCACAACGGGCACGCAGGTGACCTTCACGGCCAACGAGCCCGGCACCTACCACATCCACGCGGTCAACAACGGTGCGGACAGCGTCTTTGTGCTGACTGTCAGCGCCGCGGCTACGCCGGAACCCACCGCTGTGCCCACGCCGATGCCGGAGCCGACCCCCGCCGATTCCACACCGCAATAAGCATACGAGGTTACGAAGATGGCAATTTATACCTGCGTCCTGCTGGACGTTGACAATACGATTTTGGACTTTGACGCCGCAGAGCGTCAGGCCCTGACCGATATGCTCGCCGAGTACGAGCTGCCCCACGACGAGGCTGCTTATGATACCTACCACAAGGTCAACCGCGAGCTGTGGGACTCGCTGGCCAAAGGCCAGCTGAACAAGCAGAAGCTGTTCCAGATCCGCTTCTCCCGCTTCATGCAGACCATGCAGCTGCCCGACAACGGCAAGAGCAAGGCCATGAATGACCGCTATGAGGAGCTGCTGGCGACCCATGCCGACCTGCTGCCCGGCGCACTGACCGCGCTGGAGGAGCTGAGCGAGGTCGCCACGCTGGCCCTCGTCTCGAACGGTGCCATTGCCGTGCAGGAGTCCCGCATTGCGGCCTCCGGCATCGACAGGTACATGGACGGCATCTATATTTCCGAGAAGGTCGGCGCGGCCAAGCCCAGCGCCAAGCTGTTTGAGCACGCCTTCCGTGACCTCGGCATCACGAACAAGAGCCGTGTGCTGATGGTCGGTGACGATCTGCTGGCCGACATCAAGGGCGGCCTGAACGCCGGTGTGGATACCTGCTGGTTCAACCCCGGCAATCTTGAAAACAAGTCCGGCATCACGCCCAAATATACGGTAAGCTCCTATGAGGAGCTCTACCGCATCGTGATGGAGCCGGAGGAGCTGGAAAATATCGGCGTGCGCAACCGCCGCCACAGCAACGAAGCCCTGCTGTAAGGCAAGGGCGCACTGCCGCTGCCCGTTTGTCAGGCGGCGGCATCATTTTGGAATTGAGGATGTACCGCTATGTTGTTGGAACTTCAAAACTTAGGCAAGAGCTTCGGCGAACACGAGGTACTGCGTGATGTAAATGCAGGTGTCGAGCGCGGGGACCGTATCGGCATCATCGGTGCCAACGGCACCGGCAAGACGACGCTTTTGCGGATCCTCTGCGGCGAGAGCCTGCCCGACGCCGGAGATGCCGCGTTCGGCACCGGCGTGACTACCGGCTACCTTGAGCAGAACGCCCGGCTGGACCCGTCACTGGACATCTATGCCACAATGCGGCTGGTCTTTACCCCGGCGCTTGACGCCATGCAGGAGATGGACGCGCTGCAAAAGCAGCTGGCTGCAGACCCGCACAATGCGGAGCTGACCGAAAAGATCGCCCACTGCACCGCTGTCATCGACGCGATGGACGCTTATAACATGGACACCCAGATCAAAAAGGTGCTCAATGGCATGGGCTTTCCCGCCGACACCTGGACAAAGCTGGCGGGCGTGCTTTCGGGCGGTGAGCAGACCCGGCTGCGTCTGGCACGGCTGCTGCTGGAGCGCCCCGACCTGCTGATCCTGGACGAGCCGACGAACCATCTGGACCTGGAAACGATGGAGTGGCTCGAAAATTATCTGAAAGCCTACCGCGGTGCGGTGCTCGTTGTCAGCCATGACCGCTACTTCCTCGACGCCGTCTGCACCCGCATTTGGGAGCTGCGCGGCAAGAGCATCAAGACCTACCGCGGCAACTACTCGGCCTATCTGCCCCAGCGCGAGGCTGCTGACGAGCGCCAGCAGAAGCTGCATGACGCCGCTGTAGAAAAAGCTGCCAAATTGCAGGACTACGTGGACCGCAATCTTGTGCGCGCCTCCACGACGAAGATGGCCCAGAGCCGCCGCAAGCAGCTGGAAAAGCTCGAGATCGTCGAGGCCCCGACTGCCGAGGCGTGGGAGCTGAACTTTCGCTTTGAGTACGACATTGAGCCCTATGACGAGCTGGTCATCATGAAGAATCTGAGCGTCCATATCGGTGAGCGCACCCTCATCGACGCCCTGGACTACGTCGTTCACCGTGGGGACAAGCTCGTCATTGCAGGTCCCAACGGCGCAGGCAAGTCCACGCTTTTGCAGGTGCTGGATGGCAAGCGCCGCCCGTCGGGCGGCATGGTCCGCCTGGGCAGCGGCGCCAAGCCGGGCGTATTCACCCAGCAGCAGGCCCGCCGCGCAGGCCGCGTCATTGATGCCATCTGGAACCAGTACCCGCGCTTTACCGAGCTCGAGGTCCGCAGCCATCTGGCACGCTTCGGCTACCGCGGCGAGGAGGTCTTTAAGGACTGTGCTTCGCTGTCCGGCGGTGAGCTGGCCCGCCTGCGCTTTGCCGAGCTGGCGCTCGAGCGCCGAACCTGATGTTCCTGGACGAGCCGACGAACCACCTGGACATCTACATGCGCGAGAGCCTGACCCAGGCGCTGGCGGCCTACACCGGCCACACTGCTGCTCGGTCACCCATGACCGCTACCTGATGCAGACGCTGGGCTGCCCGATCATGTACCTGGAGGACGGCAAAGCGACGTTTTATCCGAGCTTTGCCGCCCTGCAAAAGCCGTGACGCCGGTAAAATCCCAGGAGCAGCAAAATGACCGAGGACACTGCCAAAAATGCAGGCATACGGCAAGGAGCAGCGCAAGCGCCGCGCCGAGGTCCGCGCCCGCCTGAAAAATGGTGGAGAGCGAGATCGAGGAGCTGGGTGCGCATATTGTCGAGCTGGAAAATGAGATCAACGACCCCGAGGTCCTGCGCGACCACCTGCTGCTGCGCGACAAATGCGACGAGCTTGACGACACTCGCTTCCACCAGCAGGAGCTCTACGACGAGTGGGAAAAGCTGGCCGAGGAGCAGGAAACCTTTGAAACGAGGGCGAATGACCTTTTTACCGTTCTGTAACTTGTATTCCTGCCAAAAAGCGCTATACTATAGGGTTTAGCAAGCTTACCCAAGGGAAAAAAGAGTATAGGAAAGTATGTAAGGCGGGTAGAACACATTGCAGACCACCATTATCGTAGCAACGCATAAACCGTACTGGGTGCCGGATGACCCGATGTACCTTCCGGTACAGATGGGCCATGCCGTCCACCCGGCCTGCGGCTATATCGGCGATGATACCGGCGACAATATCTCGGAGCGCAACGCAAATTTCTGCGAGCTGACGGGCCTGTACTGGGCGGCGCACAACATCGATTCCGATTATATCGGTATCGTGCATTATCGCCGCTATTTTGCCAGCCGCCGCAAAAGCCGCTTTGCGGACAAGAAGTCGCGTGTCATCAGCCATGAGGAGCTCTGCAGCATTCTGGCTACGACGAACGTCGTCCTGCCGAAGGAGCGCCACTATTTTATTGAGACGAACTACACCCAGTATATCCACGCCCATCACAAGCAGGATCTGGAGGTGACCCGCGCCATCATTGCGCGCAAATGCCCCGAGTACCTGCCCGCGTATGACCTGTATATGTCCAAGACCCACGGCCACCACTTCAACATGTTCGTCATGAAGAAGGAACTTTTGCAGCACTACTGCACCTGGCTGTTCGACATTCTGTTTGAGCTCGAGCGGGAGCTGGACATGACGGGCTACACGGTCAATGACCGCCGGGTCTTTGGATTTGTGAGCGAGCGTCTGCTGGACGCCTGGCTCACCACGAACAACATCAGCTTTGAGGAACTGAGCATCGTTTACATGGAGCACCAGAACTGGCTGCGCAAGGGCACAGCCTTCCTCAAGCGCAAATTCTTCCCGAAAAAAGATGCTTGACGCAAGAAATGTCACGGCCATCGTCGTGACCTACAACCGTCTGCCGCTGCTGAAGCAATGCCTGTCCGCCCTGCGTGCCCAGACCGTGCAGGGCTTTACGGTGCTGCTGGTGGACAATGCGTCCACTGACGGCACGGCGGACTATATAAAGACGCTGGCAATGCCGGGGCTGGTCTGCCGCAATCCGGGGGAAAACCTCGGCGGTGCGGGCGGCTTTGCCTACGGCATCCGCGCCGCGGCGGAGCTGGGGTGTGAGGCCGTCTGGATCATGGACGACGACACGCTGCCCGAGCCGGACGCGCTGGCCGCCCTGCTGGCCGCCGATGCCGCCCACGGTGACGGCTGCGGCTGGCTGTCCAGCAGGGCACTTGCCCCGGACGGCACCGACCAGCCGATGAACCTGCAGCGCAAAACGATGTACCGCGATATTGACGGCTTCGATGCGGCGGAGGTCCCCGCCGTGATGGCGAGCTTTGTCTCGCTGTTCCTGCGCACCGAAGCCGTGCGGCAGTTCGGCCTGCCGATTGCCGAGTTCTTCATCTGGTCCGACGACTGGGAGTACACCCGCCGCATTTCCCGCGCAAAGCCCTGCTATGTCATCCCGGCCAGCCGGGTCGTGCACGCCATGCAGAACCCCGGCGTCGTGAACATTGCCAGGGATGTGCCCGCCCGCTGGGCACGCTACCGCTATTTTTACCGCAACGATGTGGTGCTCTACCGCCGGGAGGGACTGTCCGGCTGGCTGTGGCTGCTGGCCAAGGACAGCTGGCACACCATACAGGTCCTGCGCGACAGGCAGGGCTGCCGCGCCGAGCGCATAAAAATCATCTGGAAGGGCTTTGCCGCCGGGGTGCGGTTCCGCCCGCAGATACCGTACCTGCCATGAACCTGACGAAAACAAATTTGCCATAAAGCTGCGCACTTTGACGCCGTCGCCTTTGACGTGTTTGACACGCTTATAAAACGCGACGTTGCTGTGCCGACAGGACTTTTCCGCCTGATGGGCGACGAGTTTTTACGCTGCCCGCATCCGGGCCGAGCGTGAGGCCCGCGCCGCCCAAAGCAGGGAGGTAACGCTGGCTGAAATCTACGCCCGCCCCTGCCTTGCCCGCTATGACGCAGCGGCGGAATGCGCTGCAGAACTGGGCCGCCTGTGCGGCGAACAAGCCCGTGCTGGATGCGGTGCAAACGCTTTAAAAAAGCACGGGGGCAAAAAAGCTCTATTATATCTCCGATATGTACCTGCCGCAGACGCAGATCGACGCGATGCTGCGCCGCTGCGGCTATCCCTGCTTTGACGGCGGCTTTGTCTCCTGTAC